>Ga0182027_10001758_pt1 | contig 35646 bp, 31 predicted proteins | sample 712E1DmetaG_FD_121300 | JGI IMG/M metagenome (GOLD analysis project Ga0182027, IMG submission 121300) | Permafrost microbial communities from Stordalen Mire, Sweden - 712E1D metaG (Illumina Assembly) | ecosystem: Environmental > Terrestrial > Soil > Wetlands > Permafrost | place: Sweden...
ACTATATTTTCGTACATAGAAAATATCGGGATTCTCCAGCCGTATTTTTTGATCTTCACCGTCTTGCCCCTGAGTTTGATGGCATCGTTCTGGACAGTGCCGGAATTGAACTTGAACCGGTATCTGGCATCGTAATTCACAAAAGGCCGGTACTCCGTCGCGATCATGAACTTTCCATCTACCTTCGTCATCTGCGCGTCGGTTATTCTCGTCACGATCGTATCGGCAACGAAATAACTATACAGCACCAGCAGGATACAAGCAACGATTCCGATCAATATCGCCTTGATTTTCACTCCTTTGAAATATTCAGCCATATAATTCTCCATGCATTGTGGAATTTAATATTTTTTTGATAACAATCCACTTTTATGAGATAGAATCATAATATAGACGGCTTTGCGCGTCAATGAAATAATGCTACAAAAGATGGTATGGTGTTTTATTGCGGAGTCATTTATTCTGAAATGTTACGAGTAAAAATTTGCCCCCCTACCCCTATAAAGCAGGCAGGCTTCAAAAGCTAAAAAAGGAAGATGGTGCTGCGCCGGTAATTCCTCAGCTTATCTCTTTATCCTTCTTCAGGATGTAATCAATGGTCACATTTAGGGCCTGTCCAACCATTGCCGGTTCAATGGCATCCGTCGTGTCTTTTAAAGTATGATAGACTAGGTCTTTCGGCAGCCTTTTCACATTTAAATCAAAGGCGAGCATGCATGTAGCTTCAATTCCACCCCTGGCGAATGCCGCCGCATCGGTGCTCCCTCCCCCCCAGGGCATCCGGGCTACGCGGGCGCCATATCCAAGTTCGTTGGCAATGTTCGTCAAATCATTGGCCATGGAGTCTGATAGGTCTGTGGTCAAATTCATGTCATTATTGAAAAAAATCAGTTTATCGGCCTTATATAAAGTATCGTAACATAAAACATAAGATTTGGTAGAGGCCAACTCTTGCGCATGACGCGAAACATAGGCCATTGAGCCCCTCAGTCCACTTTCTTCCGCGTCAACGGAAAGGCACACGATTCGGGTGTGACTAAGCAAATTGTCTCCGGATTTTTTACGGTCAGCCAGGATGCGGGTAACTTCGTTGGCAAGAGCTACGGCGATCATGTTGTCTCCCGCACCGGGCGAAACAATATCTGTCGCGAACCACCAGAGCGGTAACACCAGAACAAAAGATGCGGCCATCACAGGGGGTATCCACCACGGCGGATTGCCCATGATAATGCCGGCAATGGAAAGACCTATCCCCAATAGAAAGGGCAGGATGCCGCCGAAAACAATAAAAGGGTACAGCCTTGGTGATAAGGCCATATAATGAAACACATAGGCTGCGTCGTGATGACCGCAGAGAATAATCTGTTGTTGGACATCATGATCTGGTTCAACAATTCCCAAAATATTGTACCCCTGTGCTTTGGGAAAAAAAGGATCGAATATCTTTTTATAAAATACAATTTGAGAGGAAAACACGGCAAGGGACAATAACAGGCAAAATAGCGAAACAACGGGCATTTTCAAAAAAATAAAGACAATAGCAATTACATAGAGAATTACCAAAGGCCGAATAATTTTTACACAAGCCGCGGGGTGGAACGCAAAGGATTCACGTTTCACGGAATTGGAATCACAATGACGCGAAAATTCCTCTGCGAGCGCTTCCCCTGCCCTTCTGCACGAATCACTTCCCGCCAACCGGTCTGGAAAATTCTTGACGATATCATCGGCAAATTGCAGGGTATGGCGAACATGCTCGGATATTACAGAAATTTTATGATCGGAAAACGGCTTCATCATGATCTCGGATTTTTTACTGGTGATGGCGATCCTCCTGAATATCAGATTAAACTAATTTTCATCACATCACACTATAAAAACCCTGTGCTTTCTTTGGTGCCTGGGGCGGGAATTGAACCCGCACAGTCTCAAGGACCGAGGGATTTTAAGTCCCATTTTTAACATTTCACATAATTGCCTTTTACTTAACAAAGCCCTTGACATTTACAATACTTAGCCTTATATTACTTTCACAAGGCGTCATTTAAAAAAACATGGTTTTACATAAAAAAGTGGGATAGAAGTGGGATAGAATGGCGAGGGCTAATAAAAAAGGGGGTATATCATGAAGTGGATTAAAACAAACTTTCGCGGGGTGCGCTATCATGAACACCCTACCCGGAAACATGGCGTCAAAATGGATCAGTATTTTACAATTCGTTATGCTTTGGGCGACAAGGTTAACCGGGAGGATTATAATATTAAAGAAGAAGGCTTAGGCTGGGCTTCCCAGGGCTGGACGGCTGCAAAGGCTTATGATCGGCTTAGGGAATTAAAAGAAAATAAAAAAATAGGCCAGGGGCCGCAAACATTAGCCGAAAAAAGGGACCTCTTGAAAAAGCACAAAGAAGCTGAAAAAGATGAAATGGAAAAACAGAAAAAAGAAAATGTTACCCTTAAACACTATTTTTATAATTCATATTACCCAGATTCAAAGATAAACAAAAAAGAAGATTCATACCTTCATGAAGAAATGCATTTCCGGCTTTGGATTGATCCCGTGGCTGGAAAAAAACCTTTAAAGGATTTATCTGAATTTGACGCCCGGCGAATAGTCAAAAGCCTTTTAGACGCGGACAAAACACCCCGAACGGCGCAATATGTCATGGCGACACTGCGCCAGATATGGAATAAAGCGCGACGGGATAAAATAGTAATCGGCGATTCACCGACCAGGAATGTTAAAATTCCGAAATTTGATAATAAGCGCCAGCGCTTTTTGAGCCATGCCGAAGCGGACCTATTACTTAAAACACTAAAAGAAAAAGACGAATCAATTTATAAAATGGCTTTGCTTTCATTACATACAGGCATGAGAGCGTCAGAAATTTTTAAATTGACTTGGGGCTGCATTGATACCGAGCGCGGCCTTATAACAATTCTTGACGCGAAATCCGGACATGGACGCCCGGCCTTTATGACCGATAAAATAAAAAAAATGTTTAATGAAATGAAACGCGGAAAAAATGACGCCTTAGTTTTTATACAACGTAAAGGCACATCCTACACCGAAATCCCTACCCTATTCCGGGATATTATCACAGATTTAAAATTTCATGAGAATGTAAGCGACGCCCGGCAAAGAGTTTGTTTTCACACGCTGCGGCATACAATGGCAAGCTGGCACGCGGAAAGCGGAACTGATTTATATATAATCAAAGAACTATTAGGGCATGGCAGCATTACATTGACAGAGAGATACAGTCATTTATCAAACGGCGCTTTACAAGAGGCAACGCGAGGCTTTGAAAAGGCAATCAATAGAACCGGACAGAAAAAGGATCAAGCCGGGCAAGTTGTAAATTTTAAGAAATAAAGGGATAAAAATTAATCAACCGGGGATAGGGCGGCCGCCTGAAAAGCTGGACATCTCCACCAGCTTTCCCTGTTAACATGGAGATCGTAAGGAGAAACGATAATGGGACGACAAGTAAAGAACTATTCCACCATTGACGATCTTGTAAAACGATGGGGATACAGCCAAGACGATGTAAAGTATTTGCTTGAAACAAGACAGTTGGACGCTGAATATTACCAATATCCCGGAATATCTGTGATACTCGATCCTCTTACCGAAGCTAAAGTCCGTCGTCTCGTAGTCCATCCTTTCCCGTACGGCAAATTTCCACTAGGCGAAGTCCGTATAATGAATGAAGAAGTTGAACGATTCGAGCGGGAGCATGGAATAACCAAAGATAATGGGATTGAAAAGATACGTTCAGCAGAAAACCAACAAACACAGCAGCAAGAAAAATCGGCAATCACAAAACAAACAGAAAAAACACAAGAAGAAGCCGAACATTTTATTCGTAATTTAACGGTGACATATAGCAGCGCCGCCAGTGTTATCTTGAAGCCTGAAGGAAAGAGTTCTAAAGAATTTCCTTGCACGGATATGGGATTCAAAGCAACAGCTAAAACTTGGATGATGTTTATTGATGTTTTGCAGAAGGGTGATCATAAATTTCATGTCGGGATTTATAGCAAAGATAAAGACCACATCAAAAATAAAAACTATAATAGCTTGGCCAAACTGCCTAGCAATTTCAGCAAAAAATTTGTTTCCTTTCTTAACGAAGAATATTCTGCATCACTGCCAGAGGGCTTCAACGTTTTTCAAAACATGAAAGGGTCTGACCGCGCAGGGATATATAAACCGAAATTCCCGATCGGTGATAAGTATGATGTTATCAATAGCACCGAGATAAAAAAAATGTCAAACGATGAAACAATCAATAAACTGGAAGAATTATCCAAACAGCTGAAAGACGAGAAAAACAACTCCAAGAAAGATATCATACTAATAGAAATCAGAGAATATGCCGAGCATGCCAAGAAAAATGGATGGATAACTGAGGGCTACCTAAGAGGCCTAATTTCACTACCTACCGAAGAAGCATCCGAATCTGATGCCATGTCAATAACAGATTTTCATAAAAATACAAAAATATTTCACAAATAACCTTCCAAAAAACCTTTTTTCAAGCAGGTCTGTTTGAAATTTCAAATAGCTCTGTTTGAAATTCCTAAAAAATATTTCTTAATAAAATAAACTACTAACATTTTTTCAAGTAACTCTGTTTGAAATTTCAAGCTCCAATAATACCTACGGGAAAACAAATTATTTTAAAGGGGGTATTATGGAAGCATTATTTCAGGATTTAGCGGCGAAGTGGCCGTCGGCTTTTGTTGCGCGGACGGAATCGGAAAAATTCACGGGCGGATTAATCGGTGAAAAATACCTGGCAAACTTGGACAGCGCAGGTAAAGGCCCGGCGGGGAGGATTCGTTGCGGGCGCAAAGTTGTTTATCCCCTCAATGAGTTTGTAAAGTGGCTTAAACAAAGAAGCGAGGTTATTCCTGAGCGTAAAAGATAGGGGGCGGCCATGCAAAGTCAAAGTATTGAAGAAATCCGCGACGACGCCCAAAAGATTATTGATTGCGAACTTAAAAAAGTAGCCCAGGAACCCGAAGCGGGAAAATATATTCTTGACGCCCTGGGGAAAAATGAGGACGGCGACGCCCGGCTTTATATAGAACAAAATAAAGATCGTTTTCTTTATGACGTGGCGGCTGGGCGCTGGTATAAGTGGGCTGGTCATTATTGGCAAAAAGACACCCTGGGCGAAGCTACGCGGGCAATTGATAGCGTTATTGAACTATACGCCCAGGAATCACAGCGTCAAGCATGGCAACGGCTACAAAGTGAAAAAGCCGGACGAACGGACGACGCAAAGCGACACAAGGAAATTCAAGATTCCTTATTAAAACGAATAAGGGCGCTTCAAACCATTAACCGCAAAGAAAACATTTTGACGCTGGCAAGAACTGGCCGCGATTCGCTGGCAAATAAAGGCGACAAGTGGGATCAAGGGCCGTGGCGGCTGGCCTGTAAAAATTGCGTTATTGATTTAAAGACGGGGAATTTAGAATCTGGAAATTCCGATGACTTTATAAAAACCGTCGCGCCCATAGAATATAATGGCATAGACACACCCGCGCCAATTTTTGAACGTTTCATTTTTGACATTTTCAATGGCGATCAAGAATTAATTTTATTCATTCAAAGATTATTAGGCTATGGGATAACTGGCCTTACTAACTGGCACGTTTACCCAATATTTTACGGCCCCCAGGGACGAAACGGCAAAGGCACGTTATTAGAAATAATTAAATACGTCCTAGGCGACCTAGCTTATAAAGCGCGATCCGAAACATTACTTGAATCAAGACACACGCCGCAACGCGGATCGGCAGACGCCGACACCCTGGCATTTAAAGGCAAGCGGATAATTTGGGCGTCCGAAACGTCCGACGGCCGACGACTAAACGCTTCACGCATTAAAGAACTTTGCGGCGGCGATACCTTAAACGCTCGCGCCGTATATGGCCGCGATCCCGTGGAATTTTCACCGACACATTTATTAATATTACTTACCAATGAACGCCCGCAAGCGACGGCAAGCGACGCGGCACTATGGGAAAGAATTTTATTGATCCCTTTTGACGTCCGATTTGTTGACAATCCAAAAGGACAAAATGAACGAAAAGCGGATCATGAACTTTTAGACAAATTAAAACTTGAAGCGCCCGGCATTTTGGCCTGGCTTGTAAGGGGTTGTTTGCTATGGCAGCGCGACGGTTTAAATCCGCCGGACTGCGTAAAGGCAGCGACGCGAGAATATCAAAAAGAAGAAGATTTAATTGAACGCTTTTTAAATGACCGTTGTTTAATCGGCCCGACTTACGAAATACAAGCCGGGATTTTATATAAAATTTATCAAACCTGGGCCGACGAAATGGGATTGAAGCCAATGACCGGGATCAGATTTGGAAAAGAAATTTTGCAACGCTTTGACAGTTATCAAAAGCGCCACGTTTTTTATATCGGCCTGGGGCTTTTAGACGGGACGGAAAAGGAATAATTGCAGCCATTGCAGCCATATTTCACTAACTTTGCTTTTTCAGATTTTTTAAAAGCATACGCGAAAGTTTACGAAAAATGTCTGCTATGTCTGCAAGTTTGATTTTAAATGACATTAAATAAAAGTTTATGTCTGCTATGTCTGCAAAGATTGACACCCTTTGACGGGAAATAAAAAATGCAAATTCTTGAATTGATCGAAACCGACGGCGTGAAGCTGAAAAAATATGGTGCGACATACCGGGGGCGTTGTCCATTCCATGAAGGCAAAACGGAAACATCATTGCTTGTTGACGCCGACGCTGGGAAATATCATTGCTTTGGTTGCGACATACACGGCGACGAAATCCAATGGTTAAGAGATCGCCGGGGCTTATCATTTAAAGAAGCTTGTTTATTCCTGGGGCGCGATCCGGGGCCGCGTAAAGACAAACCAGTACCGACAATATGGCAGCCAAAGGAATCAAAAGAACCCGGCGAATTATGGCAAAGCAAAGCAAAGACTTTTCTTGATAATGCAATTCAAATCTTATGGACGCCGGACGGCGAATCAATACGGAAATGGTTACACGCTGAAAAAGGGCTGAATGACGCGACAATAAAAGCGGCTTGTCTTGGCCTTAACCTTGCTGACATATACGAACCACGGGCAACGTGGGGGCTTGAACCGTCATTTAAAGAGGGCGGCACCGAACGGAGGCAATGGATACCGCCTGGCCTTGTCATTCCTTTAATCAAAAATAATAAAATAATGCGTTTAAGAATCCGCTGCTTTGATCCGGGCAACGGACCGCGCTATGTCATAGTAAGCGGATCGAGTAATACGCCGCTTATTATAGGTCAGGATAAAGGCACTGTCGTTATAGTTGAATCAGAAATTGACGCGCTTTTACTTTCACAAGACGCGGGCGATCTTGTTTCTATTGTTGCAATGGGAACGGTAACGGCTAAGCCGGACATTGAAACGGATAAGCTTTTACGAGCCGCGCCGATTATTCTTATTTCATTAGATACCGACGACGCGGGCGCAAAGGCGGCCTGGAAGTTTTGGCCGGAAACATACGGGGTAAAGGCGAAGCGCTGGCCGACTATCAAAGGCAAGGACGCAAGCGAAGCAAGATTAAACAGGCTTGATTTAAGAACGTGGATCATTGCCGGGATATTTGAAAGCGAAGAAAAGTTTGAGCGCTTTTGTATTCAAACGATTGACGGCAATTTATCAGACGTCGAAGCGTTAAAGGAAATGGCAAACGTATGAACGAGACGGTTCTTTATTATCACGGCGAATATTCACGGTTTGATGAAATGAGGGAGGTTGATAGAAAATAATGAACGCACCCAAACAATTATTGTTTTGCAAAGAGTACATAAAAGATTTAAACGCCACACAAGCGGCTATAAGGGCCGGTTATAGTCCCAAAACAGCACGTTCCCAAGCACAACGTTTGTTGACAAATGTTGACATTCAAAACCAAATCCAAATCGAAATGAATAACCGTGCTGGCCGTGTTGAACGGTCCGCTGATGATGTTATCCGCTTGTTGTGGAAAATGGCAACGCTCGACATGGCGGACTATATAACCGTCGCTGAGGGCGGAGAGGTTCAGGCGATCCCATTCGATCAACTGCCTGAGGGAGCTTCAAAGCTGATCAGCGAAATAGAAGAAAAAAGCGTTATTAAAGAAAGCTCAGACGGCAAAGAACTAACCAAGTACAGCAATCTTAAATACAAACTGCCGGAAAAAACAAAGTGTATTGAAATGCTGGGGCGGCATTACGGGATATTCAACGACAAACTGCATACGCCCGACATGGTTGATCTGGCCGCTGTTCTGAACAAAGCGCAGGAGAGATTGGATGCAGCAAGAGCGAAAAGTTGACAATCTTGTTATGGCCCAAAAACTTGCCGAGTTTGTGCATGATCCGCGAGGCTTTGTTTATTGGGCTTTTCCTTGGGGAGAGGGAGAGTTAAAGAATTTCACCGGGCCGGAGCCATGGCAAGAGGAATTACTGGCAGCAATCAGAGACGGCCTTATCGATGTCAATCAAGCGATACAGATTGCCCGCGCTTCCGGTCATGGCATAGGTAAATCGGCTTTTGTGTCGTGGTTGATACTTTGGGGCATATCCACAAAGACGGATGCCCGCGGCGTTGTAACGGCAAATACAGAAACACAGTTAAAGACGAAAACATGGGCGGAGCTTGGAAAGTGGCACCGCCTTTTTATTGCCAAGCATTGGTTTACTCTGACAGCAACGGCGATCTATTCGTCTAATCCGGCTTATGAGCGCACATGGCGAATTGACATGGTCCCATGGTCAATCAACAATACAGAAGCCTTTGCCGGGCTGCATAACCAGGGCAAACGGGTAATCCTGATATTCGATGAGGGTTCAGTTATTCCTGACAAGATTTGGGAAGTCGCTGAGGGAGCCTTAACCGATAAGGACACTGAAATTATTTGGGCAGTCTTCGGGAACCCAACACAAAACTCCGGCCGGTTTAAAGAGTGTTTTGGAAAATTTAAGCGACATTGGGATCACGAGCAAATCGATAGCAGATCGGTTTCTTTTACCAACAAACAGCAAATTGAAGAATGGATCACTGACTATGGTATTAATTCAGACTTTGTCAAAGTGCGTGTCCGTGGCATATTCCCGGCAATGTCAGCAAAGCAATTCTATTCAGTCGAGGATTTGGATAAGGCTTTCGGCAGAACATTGAGGCCGGAGCAGTACAATTTCGCGCCTGTAATCATTACTGTTGATCCGGCCTTTGAAGGCGACGACATGATGGAAATAGGCCGCAGGCAAGGGCTGACATTCAAGATACTCCGCACAATCCCCAAGAATGACAATGACATTAAGATGGCTCAGTTAATCGCCCAGATCGAGGACGATGAACACGCTGACGCTGTTTTTGTCGACGGTGGTTTTGGCACAGGCATTATTTCGGCTGGCCGGACATGGGGGCGCAGCTGGCAGATCGTATGGTTCGCGGAATCGTCCAATGATCCGGGCTGCATCAATAAACGGGCTGAAATGGCCAACACGGCTAAGAAGTGGCTCAAAGAGGGCGGAGCATTGCCCGATGACAAAGAATTGTATGAGGACATCCTCTGCCCCGAAATAGTACCCAGAACCGACGGTAAGATACAGCTTGAAAGCAAGAAGGAAATCAAGAAGCGGCTGGGGCGTTCACCGGGCAAGTTTGACGCATGGCTATTGTCGTTTGCATTTCCGGTAATGGCAAAGAAGTTTAGGAGCGAGAAGACATCGCCCAGCAATCACGTTTCTGACTATGACCCCTACGATGAAGCAAGAAGTTGAAAAGCTGGAGAGCAAGAACAGTATAAAAAGGGGCCTATTATAGTCGTTCAAATGCCTGACGAATCAAAGAAGGAAGCCTTACAGAAAGCGAATGTTCTCCCTGGTAGTGATGTTACACTTATCAAAGTCAGTTTCGGCAAGTAAAACGCATTAGGAGAATAAAGCCATGAATTTGAAAAATAGGATAAATGCAATTAATAAAAAACTTAGCTTGAACCAGCAAGGCGCGTTCGCACAATGGGCGGTACGATACTCTCCTAGCGCGTGCGTTGGTTGTGAGAGAAATTCTGTTTTTGGAAACCCAAATTTAAGTCGAGCTTCAACTTCTCATATTGAACGCCAGAATTTAACAGTTCGTATGTCAATGAGACGCATGACACGATTAACCAATGCTTTTAGTAAGAAATGGGTTAATTTAAAATGGTCTTATGCATTACAATTTGCATATTATAATTTCTGTCGCATTCATCAGACATTGAAGGTAACTCCGGCAATGGAAGCAGGGATTGCAGATCATGTGTGGAGTTTAAGTGAGGTTATAGAATTAGCGAAATGATTAATGGTCGAAAAAGTGTGTAATTTACCCTAAACAAGCATCGTAAAAATCTTTTTTACTGACGCCCGCTTGAGAAGCCATTGATTTAATAAGATCATGAGAATATGGTGATTTAGAGAAATCAACAGTTACTTTATAAAAACGTCCATCTTTAGTTTTAACGCATTGCTCGTGGGTAGTTGCGGTTTTAGGTCTTTGGATAAACCCAAGTTTTTTAAGCCCTCTAATTACGTCCTTATAGGTAAGAGGGGGATGTTGTGAACTCATGCATTACAAGGGGATGGAGTGAGGGGCATCGCTTCATTAAATACACGACATATATTCTGCTTCGCATCATTAGCATCGCATACAATCTTATAATAGTGATATTTTATGCGGAATCCCAGAGGAGATTTGCGAGGTAACAGTTGATCTGCATATTCTTTATCTTCGCCTACCAACGCGTCATATACATAGGAATAAATTTGTTGATTTAGTTTGGCTTTAACCTCGGGAAAAGAATCTCCTTGGGCTGCTAAATTTAAATCAATACAGAAAGCTTGCCAAGTATCACCAATTTTTTCGCCATAACAACGTAAAATTAGTTCATTTGCTTTCATGTTGTTTTCTCCCCTTTTTCTCGCGTGTGAATAGAGGCGTTGTCAACGCCTGTGTGATATTGTTATACCACAAATGAAAAATTTTTTCCTAAAAAGTGATCATCTATATTGTTAATATCATTTACTTTTAAAAATAACTTCATTTAATTTGAAATATTTATTGACAAAATCATCGTGTTTTTTTGGCATTTATTCAAATTAGGACACTACCACATTCCGATATTTATTGACATACAATGCCGACAGTTTTATAGTTTACCTTGTTAAACCGCAAAATTGCGGTGCTTAGGTTTTTATAAAGATACATATAAACATTGTTAGGCCACTTAATTTTTTTTTGGGGGGACGATGGGATATGTGTAAATCATTATGGATGATTGTCATAGTAGCTTTCTGTAGCGTCGCCTCTGGGTGCGCTCACACTTCTCTTTACCAGAGCTGGGGAAAGCAGCTTACCGAGATGTCTAGTCACAACGCCAGAGTCGAAGACGTATCAATGCTGCTTGGTGCTCCACCAACGCGGTGCGAACCAGTTGAATCTCAATGGCCACTCATAGGTACTTTTTTTACTTCTAAAGAAGCGGTTGTGAAGTTTGTGACTCCAAATAGCCCAGCGTATCAGGCCGGAATTCGTCCCGGCGACAGAATAATAAGCATAAACAGTCAGTCGGTTATTGACGGCGCCCAAACTAGAGAGGCTCTTCACACCTATGCACGGGAGGGCGAGCCACTTCATATTGTAACCAATCGGGGTGCTCTAGAAGTTGTCCCAAAGTTTCCAAAGGCTGAGCAATGTTACTGGGAATTGCAAGCGGGCCGAATCGCTCGGACAGGTGGTGGCTCGTTCATAAACCAATATGGCGGTGCATCGAGCTCGGGAGGTTCGGCTTATGAGCGGTTCTTTCGAGCATCCTGCCGAATCCATGACGGCTATCTGGCTGGATGTCGGGCCAATTGGCAAGAGTAACTTTGAGACCCATCACTGAATAGGTGTAGTCAGTAAACACTTCTTCCTCTAAGTGAACATTCAGAATTTTTCACGGACAAACCGTTATCATTGATGACATTTTCTCAGTATTTATGATATGTATATCCTACAGTTGATAATGGTCCCATCTGGAAAGGATTTGACAGAATACATGAGGGGGGAAAGATGGAATGACGGAAAGAAGTAAAGCAGGAAAAGGAACGATGATGAATATGCCATCAGTTTTGAAGCTGATCGTCGCTCTGTTCTTCCTCGCAACCCTACCCGCACAAGTCCACGCCCTTACTCCCGACCAGGTCTTCGACAAGGTTAAGGATTCAATCGTTGTGGTGAAGTCTCTGGACGCCCAAGGCAAGGTGAAAGGCCAAGGGAGCGGGGTGCTGCTCCCTTCCGGAAAGATCGCCACCAACTGCCACGTTGTGGAAGGGGGTGACTCCTACCAGGTTGGCCGAGGCAAACAGCTTGTTCGGGCCACTCTATACGCGGAAGACGGCGATAAGGACATCTGCCTTCTCGACGCCAAGGGTATTACAGGGAAACCGACTCAGGTCGGCAAAGCGGCGGACCTTAAAGTAGGAGTCCCGGTTTATGCTGTGGGAGCTCCGCAGGGCCTGGAACTTTCCCTTTCCGACGGTATAGTTGCGCAACTCCGGGGCGGACCGCCTCCCCTGATTCAGACCACGGCGGCCATCTCCCCAGGTTCAAGTGGCGGCGGGCAGAATCTGAACTTCGCCATGCCCGCTGAATGGATAGGCGAGATCAAGCCGGGCCGGAAATCCGTCGCCAAGGGTCGCAGCCAGCTTGAATGGTCGAAACGCACTATCGCCCTGGAACAGTTGAAGAACTGGCAGGGGATGCTTGATTGGTGCCTGAAATGGACGAAAAGCGAACCGGAAAATGTTGGTGCCTGGTATTGCCTTGGGCTAGCTTACTACTATCTCAAGCGCTATGATGACGCGATTGATGCCTACCGCAAGGACCTGAGCATCAATCCTAAATATGCCGATGTTTGGTTTGGCCTCGGGACCGCTTACGGACATCTCAAGCGCTACGACGACGCAATTGATGCCTACCGCAAGGCCCTGAGCATCGATCCTAAATATGCCAAGGCCTGGAGCAACCTCGGAGTCGCTTACGAACAGCTGAAGCGCTATGACGACGCCATTGATGCCTTCCGCCAGGGCACTAGGGTTGATCCGGGAAATACTGATTTCTGGCTCGGTCTCGGGATGGTCTATGATATCCTTACCCGCTATGATGACGCCATCGATGCCTATCGTCATGTCATCAAGGTTGATCCAGCGGATACCATAGCCTGGGACCACCTCGGACGCGCTTACGAACATCTCAAACGCTATGACGACGCGATCGCTGCCTATCGCAAGGCGCTAAGCATCAATCCTAAGAAAGCCATAGTCTGGGACAACCTCGGGCTCGCTTACGAACAGCTGAAGCGCTATGACGACGCAATTGATGCCTTCCGCCAGGGCATTAGGGTTGCTCCGGAAAATGAAAATGCCCTTGCCTGGTTTGGCCTCGGAACCACTTACGAACAGCTGAAGCGCTATGATGACGCCATTGGGGCTTACCGCCAGGCCCTAAGCATCAATCCTAAATATGCCAAAGCTTGGACCGGCCTCGGGATCGTTTACGGCGAACTCAAACGTTACGATGATGCCATCAAGGCCTACCGTCAGGCTATCAGCATTGATCCGGAAGATGCCGTCGCCTATATCAGCCGGGGGAATGTTTACGCTGACCTCGGCCAACATCAACGCGCAATTGAGGACTATAGTGAAGTAATTCGCCTGAAGCCTGATGATTCCGAAGCCTACGACAACCGGGGGAATGCTTACGTCAAACTCGGTCAGTATCAGCGTGCTATTGAGGACTTTAATGAGGCCATACGCCTGAAGCCGGATTATGCCAGCTATGGCGTCCGTGGGATTGCTTATTACAGTCTTGGCCAGTATCAGAGTGCCATTGAGGACTGCAACAAGGCAATCCGCCTTAAACCGGATGTTCCCACGGCCTACTTTCTCCGGGGGAAGGCTTACGTCAAACTCGGTCAGTATCAACGTGCTATTGAAGACTTTAATGAAGCCATCCGTCTGAAGCCGGATTATGTCAGTGCCTACATCAACAGGGGGGGTGCTTATTTTAAGCAAGGTGACAACAAGCTAAGCTGCCGTGATGCACAAAAAGCGTGCGCGATGGGAAATTGCGAAGCGTTAGAATATGCTAAAGACAGGGGACTCTGCAATTGATTGAGATTTGAGCTGTAAGGAGATTTTTTTTCAGTAATTGTTTATTTTCTTCCGGAATAAGAATCAGAATGGTTTTTGTGTTTAAACCAATTAATCAAATACTGTCTTGCCAGTTCTTTTGATTTGAGAATTAATAAATTCTCAGCATTCTTTTCTTCGGCTGCTTTGGTAAAATTAAAACTGCCGGTGATTACTATTTGTTTATCAATGATAATAATTTTATTATGGGCTATGGCGTGGGCGGAGTCTATAAATACAGGAATGCCCTGATTTTTAAAGAATGTATATGATGAATAGCTTTGTGTCTTTTGGCTTTTATCAAGAATAACCTGAACATCAACGCCGCGCTTATGAGCGGCAAGCAAGGATTCTGCAATCGGCTCGGATGTGAAAGAATACGCTTGAATTTTTATCTCTGTTTTTGCCTGTTCGATTTGCTGAATGATCGCTTGTTCACAGCCGCCCTGGGGAGAAAAATAAACCCCCGCGATGTCGGCATTAAAGGCACAGGCCGATAAGAAAACAAATAATAAGTATTTTGCTTTTAGCACTCGCATGACGGGCTTAATGTGCCGTCACAGCAGACAATGCGGCCACCTGAACAGCTGCATACGCCTTCATGATGTGAACAACAACCACTGCGCTGTTCATCTGCAACAACGGAAATGGAAAATAATAAAAAAAGGACTATGGCCAACAAAACGGAAAGTTTCTTTTTCATGGTGTAGCCTCCTTTATTTTTTATTATCTGTTAGAATAAGCCAGCAAACCAAAAGATGGCACTTTAAAAAGTTGCTTTCCACTATGGCTTGGTATTTTTTCGCACTTTCATAAAGCATGCTAAATTGCTAATGCTCTTTTGCTCCATATTTTTTCAACAATTTAATCATTTCCTTTGATTCAGCCAAGTCAAGAGGCGTTTTACCTTTGAAATCTTTTGTCATGATTTTGCATCCTGCTTTGAGCAACTTATCTGCTGCATATAAATTATTGTATTTTGCAGCAATATGTAAGGGTGTTCTTCCAGTATTGTCTTGTCTGGACACATAGGCACCTTTATCAATAAAATAATCTATCAATTGTTTAACGCAAGAAGTATCTTTCCCGCGTTTAAGGCTAAATGAAGAATAATATATTAGTGCGTGGAGTGGGGTAGTTTCTCCAAACCCTCCTTCTCCCACAAGATTTATATCAGCACCCTGATCAAGTAGGTAAAACACTTTTGCGCAATCTTCCGGCTTATTAATAAAGGATGACGATACTGCGCTAATCAATGCCGTTTGATTTCCAGGGTCTGCTGTATTTACCTGAGCACCTTTTCTGATAATTTCCTGTAACTGCATTAACGAGCCTGAACTCGCTATTTTCACCAGTCTCAATTGGAGTATCGCTTCTGAAGAAATAGTCGTTGCACCATGTTTAATTAACAAATCAGCAATTTCCTTGTGTCCATAAGCTTCAGCCTCTTCTATTGGCGACAACTCGGTGCCAATTTTGTCTTTATCCCAACTGATGGCGCTTGCTCCATTATTCAGAAGGATTTCCGCAACACAGGTTTGACCGCTTGCGATAGGAAAAAACAAGATAGCGGATTTATCTTTCCCCAATTTAGCCCCAGCGTTGAATAAAATATTGAGTGCTTTACATCCTTGGCTAGCCACATCCTCATCTCTTTCAGAAAAGCCAATTATGGACATATAATGTGATAATACCGTTTCAGGCTCCTTATTCTCTGGATTAATATAATTGGGATTTGCCCCATTACTTAATGAGTTGTTTATTGACTCTATATCGACAATTACGTCATTTCCATTTTCAGCATATCGAATAGAATTATAAAGTATTTTGCTCCACTCATCTGAAAAAGCATTTGCATTAGTAGTAATACCAAGGACTAATAAAGATATAATAATCAACCTTTTCATAATAACCTCTTCACGAATTTATTTTTCATCTACGAAAACGTATCAATTTTTTACATTTTAAATTGACCGTCAAAATCTACTCGTAAACCATTATTATTTCAAGATATTTATAATCAAATGATTAGTAAAAATTAGTATTCAGTCCCTTTGAAAACTTAACAAAACCTAACATTTTGCCAAGTAATACGCGCTAGGTAAAAATTAAAAAGTGGGATAGAAGTGGGATAGAATGAACTTTACAAGAAAAATAAAAAAGGCTTTCGGATCATTGAATATCAGTAAGCAATTGATTTTATTGGTGCCTGGGGCGGGAATTGAACCCGCACAGCCTTAAAGACCGAGGGATTTTAAGTCCCTTGCGTCTACCAATTCCGCCACCCAGGCCAAGACTAGACTAATGGAAGAAACACTGCGGCTTATATTATTTTTAAGTTTTAGTGTCAAGGATTTGATGGGTATTTTTTTGTTTCTTGAAGGTTGGACAAATTTTATGATAAGTATGGCCTTACCAACACAAAAACAAGGAAATAGCCCATGCAAGAAATTGATATCATTATCACCGGCGGAAAAGCGCTCCTGCTCGATTATCGAAACACACATTTAGAAAGCGCAGCCATTGCCATTAACGGAAGCGAAATAGTCGCCATCGGACAGCCTGAACAAATTGCCAAAAAATACCGCGCCAAGAAAACGATCAGTGCCAAAGACTCTCTGATTATGCCCGGCTTCGTCAATTGCCATACGCACGCAGCCATGACTTGCTTTCGCGGCATCGCCGACGATTTAGAACTCATGGATTGGCTCAACAATTACATCTTTCCCGCTGAAGCTAAAAATGTAAATAAGGACATGGCTTACTGGGGAACACTTCTGGCGGCCGCCGAAATGATCAAATCCGGCACCACCACCTTTTGCGATATGTATATCTTCGAAGATGAAACCGCCAGAGCGGCAAAAACTGCGGGCATGCGCTGTCTTATCGGCGAAGTGCTCTTTGACTTTCCCTCACCTAACTTCAAAACTCCTGAAGAAGGCCTTACATACACCAGAATGCTCGTTGAAAAATGGCAAAACGATCCGCTCATTAACATCATTGTTGAACCACATGCGCTTTATACCTGCTCCCCTCCCCTGCTGGCCGAGGCAAAAAAGATTGCTGACAATCATCGTCTCTCTCTGGGAATTCATCTTTTGGAAAACAAAGCCGAACAAGAACAGCTTAAGCAAAAGTATGGCAAAAGTGCCGTTTCTTTCCTCAACGATATTTGTTATCTTAACGAACGTTTGATTGCTTTTCACTGCGTTTGTTTCTCTGAAGAAGATATGAAACTTTTTGCCGATCATAAATGTAGAGTTTCCCATAATCCGGCCAGCAACATGAAACTCGCCAGCGGTGTCGCTCCTGTGCCCGATATGCTCAAGGCCGGGATTACCGTCGGTTTAGGAACTGACGGCTGCGCCAGCAACAATAATCTGGATATGATCAAAGAAATGTCCACCGCCGCCAAGCTCCATAAAGTCGCCCGGCTTGATCCGACGGTGATGGATGCCCAAACAGTCGTGCGCATGGCTACAATTGAAGGCGCAAAAGTTCTCGGCATGGAAAAGATCATCGGCTCTCTGGAAGTGGGCAAAAAAGCGGATATTATCATCATCGGCTTGAACGAACCGCATTTGACGCCACTTTATAGCGAATATTCGCATCTTGTTTACGCGGCAAGCGGAACCGATGTTGATACGGTATTAATCAACGGCAAAGTTGTTATGGAAAACCGTAAATTATTAACTATTGACGAAACTGAAGTCATGCAAAAAGTAAGAAAAATTGCCATAAACGTAAAAGATAGTTTGCGGCAGTAGTTTTTGAAACGTCAGATTATTTTTAAATAGAATATTTTAAATCACGCCGTTAAAGAAATTATTCGTATTCTTCCAGATACCTTTCGATATACTCACGCACATGATCTTTTGGCTGATATATGCCGAAATGTCCTTCGCCAAGGATATCTGCATCAAGAGCCAATAGGGCCTGCATTGATTTTTTCCACGCTTCAATGTCGGAACCAAATGATTTGTGAAAGGGGCCGTGGATATCCTGCCCGAAAAGAATTCATTTTCCGCCGCGATCCAAATAAAGAGAAATAGAGCCGGGTGTGTGGCCTGGCGTATGCAGCCAATGGATTTCTTCCTGACCAAATTTCAATATTCCTTGAGCGCCCTTTAGTTTCTGATCTATTTGTGTCGGCGGAAATGTTGTGCCATACCAGTTGGCGGCTGTGCGGATAGAATCACCGGACTCCATTGCGTTCGCGTCTAATTCATGGATTAATATTTTAGTCCCATATTGCTTTCTAAATAAAGGCACCGAACCAATATGGTCTATGTGACTATGCGTTAAAATCAGTTGGGTAATCTTAGCCGGATTTAAGCCAAGCATTTCAATGTTGCGGACAAGCTGACTAAAGCTTCTACCCGCTCCCGAGTCGATTAAAACAAGCACTCCGGTAAAATCGATCAGGTACACTGCCGCGTCAGCGGGCAGTGTAATGTTTGGTCCGCCAATCAAATAAATGCCGCTGATTATTTCTTCTGTTTTGATTCTCATGGAAGTTACTTTGCATTTATCTTTCGTCTTTACTTCACGGCTGGAATGTACCAATAATTTGGTTAATATCTTTTATTTTGTTGCTTTGTAGATAGTTTTTTATCCCCTCCAAAATATCTATAGTCGCGTGGGGATTAATGAAGTTGGCGGTGCCTATTTGAACGGCTTTAGCTCCCAAAATTAAAAATTCCAGCGCATCTTCTGCTGTCATTATTCCGCCGATTCCGATCACGGGCACGGAAACTCTTTGGACCACTTGCCAAACCATTCGCAGCGCTATCGGTTTTATTGCCGGGCCGGATAGTCCTCCGGTAATATTTTTTAAATGCGGCATTCTTTTTTTTAAGTCAACGGACATACCGGCCAGTGTATTGATCAGCGATATGGCATCCGCGCCTGCTTTTTCTACTGCTTGGGCAATTGCCGCTATATCCGTAACATTGGGAGTAAGCTTCACAATTACCGGCAGGCCTGTTGCATCTTTTACTTTGTGCGTAACCTGGGCGGCAGTTTTCGGGTCGGAACCAAAACTTATCCCCCCTTTTTTTACGTTAGGGCAGGAAACATTTATTTCCAAAGCATGCACGCCTTTGGCCATGCTTAACTTTTTTGCTACCTTTATATATTCAGCGTAAGTCTCACCGTAGATATTGGCGATGACCTTCACATCAAATTTTTGCAGGAAGTGAAGTTTCTCGTCAATAAAAGCATCCACACCGATATTCTGCAATCCGATAGCGTTGAGCATACCTCCCGCCGTCTCCATTATTCGCGGCGGCGGATTGCCTAACCGAGGTTTCAGCGATAAGCCTTTGACAACAATCGCGCCAATCCGGTTTAAGTCAACATAATCGGCGTATTCTTCCCCGTAACCAAAGGTGCCCGATGCCGTCATTACCGGATTTTTAAGCCGGATCCTGCCCAAGTTCACGGCCATATTTATCAATGTTTTGGTTTTCATTGTATCCAATATTATTCCCAGATAACTTCACGCAGATTGAACACAGGGCCGTCGGCACAAACCCGCTTATAAGTTAAGGCCCCTTTATTATCCCTTACGGCAACCGTACAACCGAGGCATGCGCCAATACCGCAGGCCATCCGTTCTTCCAGCGACACCTGAGAGATGAAGTTACTTCCTCTTAATATTTTTGCCAGTGATTTGAGCATTTCCTTCGGCCCACAGGCGTAAACGGCAGTGTTTACCGGCGAATATTTCTTTATGTCTTTTTGAAATGCCTGCGTCACTAATCCTTTTTTTCCCAGAGTTCCGTCGTCGGTGCAAACGTTAATATTGTAACAAAGCTTTTGCAGTTTATCCAAACCTACAACGGCCTTAGCGGTTTTAGCGCCCAGGTAAAAAGTCATCGGCGATTGCGAAAAACACTTATCTCCGCATAAATGCTCGGTCAGCAGTGACAGCGGAGCAATACCCATTCCTCCGGCGACAAAAACAATGTTTTTTCTCGCCTCATCGATTTCAAAGCAGCGACCCAGCGGTCCGTGGATTTCGACTTGTGACCCACTGATCAATCCCGCCAGAATTTGCGTTCCCTTACCCACGACAGAATAGAGAAGTTCAATCGCGCAGGAATCTTTTCCGCGAGAAAAAGAATATATGCTTATCGGCCGTGCCAATAGCGGTTCATATAAACCTGAAATTCTGATCATCACAAACTGTCCCGGTTGTGGATCGCAAAACGAGGCAGGCAGGATTACTTTCATCAAAAAGCAGTTTCCCTGAATTTCTTCGTTATTTGAAATTTCCCCGATGAAAATATCTTTGGTCATATCTGGGTTTACCCCGTTAGAGAAGAAACCGACCTCCAGTCGGCATTTTGAATCCATGCTGTTAGACTGCGATCGCAAGCCGCCATTTTTTCGTTAAGCACCCGTTATCTCTAACGGAGTTTACTAATTTTACTAATGAGACCCAAGTTTCAGAAACAGAGTGCATACCCTGAAGGTCACTGCCGCTGAAGCTTGCGGGTCGAATTATCCCGCAAAGCGGAGGGTATAACATCCAAAGCTTGCTTTAGTGTTCATACCCGTGGTTTTACGTCCGCCCACATAATCAATGCATCTTCATGTGTTTCCGGGTAATAAAGCGGTCTTATTCCTTTTACTACAAAACCGCATTTCTCGTAAAGTTTTATTGCTGCTGTATTGGATGGCCTGACCTCTAAAGTTTGGGCTCTAATTCCAACTTTCCTTGCTATTTCCTGCATTGCTTTTAAAAGATGGAAAGCCAGGCTCTGCATCCTGAATTCTTTTTTTACCGCAAGATTATGCAAATGAGCTTCATCAGCGACTAACCAAAAAATAATGTAAGCAGAGAGGACACTTTTGCCGTCAAAATTCACCCGCGCTGTCAGACATTGGGCATTGGCGTTATTTAGTTCTTTTAGGAACATTGCCGCCGTCCAGGGCAAAGGAAATGATTCATTTTCAATTGCCAATATTTCCGGCAGGTCTGCTTCTCTCATCAGATCAAGTGTTACCTGGGGAGCATCTTTTTCACAGGACATGGAACAATTCCAAAAATACGGCGACTATTAGGAATATGGCGCAAAAAATGGGGATGGCTCCGCGTAGTTTGATAGTGTTCATAGCCACGGCAATGCCCAGCAGGGGCAAAAAATAATACATAAAGGAAAGGGTTGATATAATCGTTGCGGGCAATTTCGGATATACCCAGAGTACTAAAGTTATGAAGATTGTCTGAACAACCAGAAGATAAAACACATCAAATAAAAATACTTTGATTAATCCTAAATAAACTTTTTTTTCTATCGCGCGAATGTTGCTTTTTTTCGCGTCTTCCAGTGCTTGGTCGGAAAGGATATCGTTGGATTTGATAATCAGAATATCCACCTTTTTGGCTAAAATGCCGCAAGGGATGGCCAGGAGTATAGAAAGAGCGATTAATTGAGTGAACTCGCCTCCTAATTTTTGACCGGCTATTACCGCTGTGGAAGTCGCTATTACAGCGACAATCGAATCGTTGGGCGGGATATATGTTCCCACGGGAATGCGATCAATCCAAATGAGTTCAACAAACGCTCCGATTATCAATCCCGCGTAAAGATTGTGGAGAAGAAGGCCGATTAAAGGCGCAATTACAATCGGCCGGGAAATCATCGCCTGAATGAAAACACGATCAAGACAGATCAGGCCACCGCAAAAAGATATTAAAATAATTTTTATAAACAAGTGAAGCCCCTCCGACAGGAGCCGGCGGCTCCCTAAAATAATGAGACCCAAGCTTCAGAAACAAATTGCATAACCTAAAGGTCACGTCACCGCTGAAGCTTGCAGGGCGAATCAATGAAACTCAAATTTCAAAAGCAACAGCGCGTTGAAATTTGTCAGTTGAATTGATCCCGTAGCCAAAGGCTATCGGGGATATCCCGCGAAGTAGAGGACAAGGCGACCTCCCGCTGGTCACAGCACTTTCTTGCCCGGCCGGAGCCGGGGGATTCCAAGTCGCGGAATTAAATACCAATATTTTATGGCTTGATATTGCAGTCACGGGTATATACCACAAAATGCTCTATTCAGTATCATACCCTCCGCTTTGCGGGATTGTTCAACTTACCTATTCCGACGCGTGACCTTCAGGTTATTCACTTCGTTTTCGGAATAGGAGTTTCACAATAATCTTTAAGTGCTTCTCTAATATTAACAGCCCTTTCCCGCGGTACTCGTTTTAACTCAATAACTACCCCGGTTTTTTCCAACAATGTTAGAATATCCTGAATTTCCTTATCACATAAAAAAACGGAAGGGGAGCAGCAAATTTTGTATTCTTCATTATGAATATTGCCGATATTCAATTTATCAAAATGAAAGCCTAAATTAAAAGCTCGGCAAACGTCGGCTATATTGCTGAATAACACAATTGTTTTTTTACCGCCATCATGAGCGAAAATATAATTTTGGGCAAAATCATCAACAGAACTGATAATCAATTCGATTTCACTGGGCACGGCCATCCTGATCACGGTTTCACTAAAGACATCCCCGGATATATTGTCATCTACAACGATAATGCATTGCGCCTTGATATACGGCACCCATGCCTCTAATATTTGGCCGTGGACAAGCCTGTTGTCAACCCGAACCAGGGCTATATTCAGATCTTGAGCCAATTGATTACCCGAGAGCTTTTTTGCTTAAAATTTCACTAGCCAGAGAAATATTTTTTTGTCCGTATTCTTTAATAAAGCAGGCAAATTCCCGCAATGTCATATCTTCTTTTAATTCCGACAATTTGAGCAGCATTGGTAAATTAACCCCAGTAAGAACTTCAACTTTCCCTTCTTTCATAAAAGAAAGTGAAATGTTTGAAGGCGTCCCACCAAAAAGGTCTGTAAGAATCAAAACGCCGCTGCCCTTATCCAGTTTTTTTATGGCATTGCCGATTTCTTTTTTTAACTCTTCAACGTCTTTTGTCTGATCGATACTAACATGCAATATATCATTCAGCGGCCCTTTAATTAATTCCGCTGCTTTAATCAACTCATTGCCCAGGTTTCCATGCGTAGTAATAAGCACACCGATCATTATTATATTATCTCCCTTCAAGCTCTTTTCAGCCAGACTCTTAAATTTAAAGCGGTAAGCTAATGGATTGCATTATAATTGTCAAGGTTTATAGACGGACTATTTAAAGGGAAAAATGAAATGTACGCAAGCTTGTAAGTTGTTGTAATAAATCCATATTATCAAATATGTTCATGTATGGGATTGCGCAGAGCGTCGGCCAGACCGGATTGACGGGAAATACCTCTTAAAATCGCCCCGGCCAATAAATCTTCACTCGCCCATATATCCACTTCTTTTCGCGCGCGGGTGATTCCTGTATAAATAAGCTCTCTGGTGATAACATTAATGTCGTGATCGGATAAAGCAAGAAAAATCCTCTCGAATTCCGATCCCTGGCTTTTGTGAGCTGTTAGCTTGACTAAAATATAACTCACGCATATATTGCCCAAAAGTAATCGGCCAACGTAATAACCCTAAGGGAGGGGTCAAAATGGGAAAAATATCCTTCGCCGGACTATTAAAATCACAACAAGAATTCTTTCGGTCGGGGCATACGCGTGACCTTAACTTCCGCATCGAAGCACTAACTAAACTTAAAAACATTATCGAGGTGCGTGAGGAAGAAGTGTTAAACGCTATATATGAAGACCTTCATAAAGTCTCAGTAGATGGTTATGCCACAGAGATTTCCGGCGTGTATGACGAGATCAAATATGCCCTAGGCAATATTCACTCATGGGCTAAGCCCGAAAAAGTCGAAACTCCGGTTTTTCTTTTGTCTTCTAAAAGTTACGTGCAAAAAGATCCTTATGGCGTGACGCTGATCATAGCTCCGTGGAATTACCCGTTTCAGCTTCTTATGACTCCGCTTATCGGTGCGATTGCTGCCGGAAACACGGCGATTCTTAAACCATCGGAAATTTCAGCCAATACGGCGGCAGTAATGGAAAAAATTATTAATAAAGCTTATGCTAAAGAATATTTGCATGTAGTGCAGGGCGGCGTAGTCGAAACACAGGCGCTTTTGGATTTGCCAGTAGATTACATATTCTATACCGGCAACGCTGCCGTCGGTAAAATCGTGATGAGCGCGGCAGCCAAGAATTTGACTCCCATCACACTGGAGTTGGGCGGCAAAAGCCCGGCGATTGTGCATGAAGACGCCAATCTGACCCACGCGGCGCGTAAAATTGCCTGGGGAAAATTCATCAATGCCGGACAAACCTGTATAGCTCCGGATTATGTTCTGATTCATACAAAGCGAAAAGATGAATTCCTGAAAGAATTAAAAAAAGCGATACATGATTTTTACGGTGAAGATGCGGCGGCTCATCCACGGTATTGCCGGATAATCAACGACCGGCATTTTCAGCGCCTAAGTGCTTTGCTCGACACCAAAAAAATTGTCTACGGGGGGAATACTCATCCAGCTGACCGTTATATCGAGCCCACAATTCTTTATCCTGTGGAATGGAATGATCCGGTTATGCGCGATGAAATCTTCGGGCCTGTTTTGCCGCTACTTTTATACTACGGCCTTGATGATATAATCCGAAAAATCAATGAACGGCCGAAACCTCTGGCGCTCTATCTGTTCAGCGATGATCAGTTGGTACAAAAAAAGATCACTGCAGAAATTTCTTACGGAGGCGGTGCTATTAACAATACTATCTTTCATTTTGTATCCCATTTTCTGCCCTTTGGTGGAGTCGGTGCAAGCGGGATGGGCTCCTACCACGGCAAAGCTAGTTTCGACACATTTACTCATTTTAAAAGCATACTTCAAAGCTCCAGTAGAATTGATCCCTTAGCCTTAAGGTATCCCAACAAAAGCTTCCTGATGAAAATTTTACAAAAGATCAAGTGGTAATAACTTTAGATCACCTGTTCTTTAAATGAGACAACTGACAATATTTTTTTAATCAATAAACAGGTATTAAGCAACAAAAAAATTATTTCTCGCTCGATCATGCCAAAAGTTCACAGTTGACGAGTGATGAGAAAAGCGGCATGATTTTAATGTAAAAATCAGGGGTATCAAATTTATGCTGCACATTGTGGGAATAGATATCGGTTCGGTCGCTCTTTCGGTGGTGATCCTCGATGAGAACGGAACAGTGATTAACTCTTCTTATCGGTCTCACCAGGGAGCAATAAGTGAAACTCTGCTCTCTATGCTCGACAATATTGACCTTCACCAAGTAGGCGGCATTGCCATGACGCTATCTGGTCCCGCAACTCTCAGTAATGTTTCCCGTTACGATACACAAATCGCAATTATTGCCGCGGCAAAGCATTATCACCGGAAAGTCGGCAGTATATTGTTTGTCGGCGGAGAGAATTTCGGTCTAATTACTTTCAACGAACAAGGAGATTATGAAAGCTACCGCTCCAACTCCTCCTGCGCAGCCGGTACCGGCAGCTTTCTCGATCAGCAGGCCAAAAGACTCAACCTCAAGAGCATCGATACACTGAGCTCCATTGCCTTCTGCAACCATGAAACTTCACCCAAAATCGCGACGCGCTGTGCTGTATTTGCCAAGACCGATCTGATCCATGCCCAACAAGAAGGTTATTCCATAGGCCAGATCAGCGACGGTCTCTGTGAGGGGCTCGCCAAAAATGTCATCGACACATTAATGCCCGATCAAATCATCAAAACTCCTTTGATCCTTGCCGGCGGTGTTTCCATGAATCAGGCGGTAGTTAAACATTTCCGCAATCTTTTACAGACAGAACCTGTTATCGATGAATATAGCCATCTCTACGGAGCAATCGGCGCCGCGCTTCTCTGTTTGGAAGAATCGACTCCTCAACAGTTGGCAATAAACAAATGGGATGACCTTTTCAAAAAAGAACAAAAAGAGAAAATCTACGGCTACCCACCTCTGCGGTTGTCGCTGTCGAAATATCCCGAATTCAAAAGTGCTGAGAGTTATCTTTATACACCGAAAAACAATCATGCGGATATTGAGGTTGATATTTATGCAACGCTGAAAAATAAAGAGGAAGTATATCTGGGTATCGATATAGGTTCCACCAGCACAAAAGCAGTTTTAATCAACGAAAATAACGATATGCTCGTAGGCATTTATACTCTCACTTCCGGCCAGCCGGTGAAAGCGATGCAGGCTCTACTGGAGGCAATCGAAAATATTGGCCGAAAACACAATTGCAATTTCATTTTTCTCGGCGTCGGCACTACCGGATCGGGACGCAAATTTATCGGCCGCATTATCAAAGCGGACTTAGTCATTGATGAAATCACCGCTCATGCCCGCGCCGCCTATGAACTCGATAATCTCGTTGATACCATCATCGAAATCGGCGGACAGGATTCTAAATTCACCAACATGAGAAACGGCATGGTCACCTCCTCTGTCATGAATAATGTCTGCGCCGCGGGAACAGGCAGTTTTATCGAAGAGCAAGCAATAAAGCTGGACGTATCGCTGACTGAATATGCCGGGAGGGCTATCAATACGTCCGCTCCGATTTCCAGCGACCGCTGCACCGTTTTTATGGAACGCGACATCAACAATTATCTCACTGAAGGATATTCCGTTGACGAAGTGCTCGCCAGCGTACTGCATTCGGTTTGCGAAAATTATCTGGCTAAGGTTGCCGTGGAAGCCAATATCGGTGAGAGGATTTGTTTTCAGGGCGCGACAGCCCGCAACAAGGCGCTCATTGCCGCCTTTGAACACCGTTTAAAAAAACCAATCTTCGTTTCTCAATTCTGCCACCTGACGGGGGCTCTGGGAAGCGCTTTGATTCTCGCGGAAAACGCGGTGAAGAACTCTGAATTTCGCGGTTTGTCGCTTTATAAAGAATCAATTCCTGTGGAAAATGAAATTTGCGAGCTCTGTCATAATAACTGCAAAATAAACAAGGTAACCGTACAGGGGGAAACAGTTGCTTTTGGATTTCTTTGCGGACGCGATTACGACACGAAGCATTATGTCGGACCGGCAAAACGTCAATATGAGTTGATCAAAGAAAGAAACAAAGTTTTCCGTACGGCAAAAAAGCAGTCTCCATTCAAGAAGCCGGTAAAGATAGGCATTCCGAACGCGCTTTATCTTGCCGAAGAAATGCCTTTATGGAAACATTTTTTCGCCACACTCGACGTAGAAACAATAACAGATGATAATTTCAAAAATGCGGTTAAGTCCGGCAAAAAAATTTCCGGAGCTGAATTCTGTGCCCCGATGAATGCGTTTTTCGGCCAGGTGCAAAATCTTGTCGATAAATGCGATTATTTTTTTCTTCCCGTCTATCTGGAAGCAACAAAGCCGAAAGAAGAAGCTTACAGATATTACTGCTACTATACACAGTTCGCGGCGACTCTCGCAGCCGGCATCAAAAGCCTGCATTTGAAAAAGAAAGCAATCATGCCCGTTATTAATCATCATTCTTTCCAATCAAGGATCGAACTGTTCTCTTTGCTCAAACCAATTCTGAAAGCCAGCTACTGGGCGATTTACAACGCCTATGAAGCAGCGCTTTCATTTTATAACGACGGCCTCGAAAATCTAATCAATATTTACGAACGCGAAATGCCCCGCAGTGACGATATAAGTGTGGCACTGCTCGGCAGGCCATATTCGTTGTTACAGAATACAATGAATAAGGGGATACCGGACATTTTCGGCAATCTCAATATCAAAGCTTTCTATCAGGATATGCTGCCCGTTGATAACAATGATTTATCCGAGATTGATCCATTGCTTAAAAGATTACACTGGAACTATGCGGCCAAAATTTTAAAAGGAGCTCTTTTTGCAGCACGCACGCCGGGACTTTATCCGGTTTATGTAACATCGTTTAAATGCAGTCCCGATTCATTCACCATCGAATATTTTAAACGCATCATGGACAAATACGGCAAACCCTATCTGATCCTGGAGCTCGATGAGCATGATTCCAATGCCGGTTACGAAACCCGCATTGAGGCTGCCGTAAGGTCATTTCGCAATCACGATAAAAATAAAACGCTTCGCCTGGTTTCCTCCCGCATGCTGCCCCTTAACTCGGAGAGTGTAAATAAAATAAAAGATAAGACATTGCTTTTCCCGAACTTTGATCCACTCAACTCAAAATTAGTCGAAGCCGTATTTATTAAAGAAGGAATCGACGCGCGCTTGGCGCCGCTGACCGAAAAAGTAATTCAACGCGGTCTGCGGACAAATACAGGACAATGCCTCCCTGTTAATCTCATCGCGCAGAGCTACATGGATTATATTGAAGAAAATGTTCTTGATCCCGCGCAAACTGCTGTCTGGTGTTTTGAAAGTCATGTTGCCTGCAACATCAGAATGTTTCCTCAGTTGATCAAGGGTATCATGGAATCAACCGGCAACGGCTTAGAGAAGGTGGAAGTTTATGTCGGAGAGATCTCTATGGAAGATATCTCCATCCAGGCGTCAATCGAAGCTTACTTTGCGCACATGTTCGGCGGAATGCTGCGAAAAATCGGCTGTAAAATAAGGCCTTATGAAAAAGAAAAAGGAATGACGGACAAAGTTATCGCCCAGTCACTGAATATTCTCTACAATACCTTACTGGGCGGAAGAAACAAGGATGACGATGTGGCCAAAGTTATCAGCCTTTTCAAAAAGATTGAAACACTTCCCGAAAAACGCCCTAAGGTTGCGATCTTCGGCGATATGTATGCCCGCGACAATGACATCTTCAATCAGGACCTTATTCATTGCATCGAAGAATACGGCGGCGAAGTGATAACCACTCCCTTTAATGAATTCGCTAAAATTATCGCCAATCCTTATATGCGGCGCTGGTTTCTGGAAGGAGAATTCCTCGATGTCATCTATACTAAAACCCTGATCGCTCTCGCGAATCAATTGGAAAAAAGCTATTATAAATTGTTTAACGAGTTTCTCAATGAGCCTTCTCTGGGAACTAATATCGATTACAAAGAGATATATGATGCCTTCGACGTGAAGGTGCAACATTGTGGTGAATCCGCCGACAACCTGCTAAAAATTGCCGCGCTGGTTCGCCATTACCCCGATATATCTTTGTTCGTGCAGACCAATCCCGCTTTTTGCTGTGCCGGGTTGATTACAGAGGCAATGGCGCCGCGCATTGAAGAATACACAGGAATTCCCGTTGTCACCCTCAACTACGACGGCACCGGCAAAAATATCAACCAGAAAATCAGGCCGTATATTAAATTCCCTCGTAAAAACTACATAGCAAAGCACCTCTACCCCCGCCGTCAGGCCCTGCCAGAAATACTCGTTGGCTGATTACCTCCCGGTTGCCTTACAGGCAACTTATTCTCATTATCGCGGGATTGAGCAATCTTTTACTATCCTTTCTTACAGGTATTAATCTTGAAAGGGATGTAAAGAGTACAAAAACCGAAGATCGCCGTTGCTATTGGAATGATAGCCAGCAGTCCCCACCAGCTCTTATAATATAAACCAAGGGCAGCTATTACAATACCAATAATCCAACGAATAATTTTATCCGTCTTCCCTACATTGCAAATCATAATATTTCCTCCCTTTAATTGCTTTTTTCTAAATCGTTTAGTTCCATTTTCAGGGACAAAAGTGTCAGCATATCCTTAAGAGCGATAATACCCACAAGCTGATCCCCATCCACAACCATCAACCGGCTATTTCCGGTCCGGTTCATAATAGCTAACGCCTTATTGGCGTCTTCCTCCGGCCCGACCGTCGTCCCTTCATTGCAAGGCAAGGCAATACCCCCTACCGTTTGCGTCGACCATTCTTCGCGCGGAATCGCCGCCACTTGGTTCACGGAAATACAGCCGGTCAATCTCCCCAATGAAAGTACCGGGTACATCTGGAAATGGTGTTTATATACATACTCATTAACGAATTCCGTAAGTGATATAGAACGCGACACCATCAGAGGATTCTTTACCATCAGGTCTTTTACTTTTTTGGCGTGAAAAAGACCGCGCGCTAAAAGTTGCTGATAGGATCTTTGCGCGGCAGACCGTATGAATAATCCGATCATAAACCACCACAAACCACCGACAAGATTGCCCATGAATATGGAAATTACTCCAAGGATTATTAATGTAATTCCAAAACCTGATCCTATGCGTGTGGCAATGGCCGTTGCCCAGCGTAAATTTTTTTTCCACCTCCACAATACCGAACGCAATACCCTTCCGCCATCTAAAGGAAAAGCAGGCACTAAATTAAAAACTGCCAGAACAATGTTTAGCCAAGCCAGATAAGCCAACACTCCGTTGATTGTCACCGGCCAGCCTCTTTCTTTTCCTAAAAATATTATTAAGAACAAAAATAAACTAATTGCCGCACTCGATAAAGGTCCGACAATAGCCATGAAAAATTCAGCTCTGGGATTAGACGGATCATCTTCCATTTCGGCGACACCGCCAAAAATAAACAAAGTTATTCCCTTCATAGAAACACCGTAATTTCTGGCCACAAGAGAATGAGCTAATTCATGAAAAATAATTGAAAGAAAAAGTCCTGCCGCGCCTGCAGCTCCCATCCACCAATAAGAAGCAGGGGAAAGATCTTTATAATATTCGGGAAAAAGGCCGCTCGCTAACGACCAGGTCACCAAAGCGGCCAAAATCAGCCAGCTTATATCAGCTTTTATTTCAAACCCAAAAATGTTAAAAAGACTTACCGGACGACCAAACATAATAACTCCTTGCTAGATATTTCTTAATTAGAATAACCCTTATATGACAAAAATCAATGTATTAAATTGCAATTTATAAACAAATCCAGTAGAATATAACACAGAATATAAAATGTAATTCTTCCAATTTACTTTAAATTGAAAATATTGAAACTTTTAAGCTATTTTTATTAAATAATTTAATATGTTTTTTCCACCGAATAGGTTTCTGGAGTGACTTTATGTTTAAAGGATGGGAGGCATTCATGACAAAATATCTACTGTTTTTGATGACATTGGTTTTCTTTTTTTATGGAACAGCAAACGCCGATTTTTATAAATGGGAAGATGAAACTGGAGCTGTTCATATAACAGACTATCCGCCTCCCGACAAATCCTCCAAGAATGTTGAAGTTCACAAATATCAAGATGATAATACCTCCACACAGCAAGGCGAGGAGGAGCAAGGAACACCTTTTAAAGATTCCAAATCAAAAAAGAATAAGAATCCGGAAGTAATTCTTTATACCAAAGATGAATGCAAAGATTGCGATAAGGCGCGTGAATTCCTGAAATCCAAAAAAATTCCTTTTAAAGAATACAATATGGATAAAGATAAGGACGCAGTGGCGCAAAGAAAGGAAATAGATGACAGCGTAGATGTCCCCTTTGCAATTATCAACAGAACGCAAGTATATGGATTTTCGGAAAGCGTTTACAATCGGGCTTTGCAACTTACCCCTTAAGAAAAACAAATGAAAACTGTAATTTATTTTTATACCGGAACAGGCAATTCTTTATGGACGGCGAGAAAGCTCTCCGAGCAGTTAGGAAACACTGAACTTTATCCCCTGACACTTACAGCCCAAGGATCAATTCACCCGCAAGCGGAAAATATCGGCCTTGTCTTTCCCGTACACATTTGGGGTATGCCTTCGCTGGTCATTGATTTTGTCAACCGTTTGGAAGTGAAACCGGCAAATTATTATTTCGCGATAGCGGCTAATGCCGGTCAGGTTGCCGCCACTTTGCTTCAACTGAAGAAAATGATGCAGGCAAGGGGTCTTAATCTTTCCGCGGGATTCTCCATCAACTTACCCAGTAATTATATACCCTGGGGAGGTGCTCCTGCACAAGAAAAGCAGCAAAAAAAATCCAACGAAGCCCTCAAAAAAATCGGCCTTATTTCAGCTATTATCAAAGCTAAAGAAGCAAGAAATCCTGATAAGGGCCCATTATGGCAAAATATTTTGTTTTCGGTATTATATCGAATGTCTTTTCCACAAATACCAAAAATGGATAAATCGTTTTGGGCTGACGCTAAATGTACCGGCTGCCTAATATGCGAAAAAATCTGCCCGGTGCAAAATATATTGATGAGCGAAGGCAAGCCTGCCTGGCAGCACCATTGCGAACAATGTTTTGCCTGTCTCCAATGGTGTCCGGAAGAAGCAATTCAATACGGCAAAAATACTACAGAGAAAAAACGCTACCATCATCCCGAAATTAAGCTGCAAGATATGCTCGCCTGCGTTCCTAAGAAATAATTTGAAGCTCTCCGCGGCAAGCTGCGGAGAATCTTCGATTCTTAAGGAACAATATCATTCAGTATGCGCTAGCTACTGAATTCAATTTAAGGCAGCTTTATTTTTTGCCCATATAATAAGGGACTACTACTCTTCATATTATTGAGTTTACATAATTCTTGAACCGTTATGGAATTTTGTTTGGCCAAAGAAAAAATAGTGTCTCCTTTTTGCACCTTATAAATCCTTGAAGGCTTTTTCCGATTGCTATATTTGTTCTTTTGACGTGATGCGGCAAATTCATTATCGCCTGTTTTATTCGCCGGCACCAATATTTTCCGGCCGACAAAAAGCTGATCTTTTAATTTCAAGTTATTGAGCTTTAAGAGAACGGCGACTTTTGTATTAAAATGCTGCGCCACGGAATGAAGCGTATCACCACGTTTTATTTCGTAATAGATTGTAGTTATCTCTTTATTTTTTCTTACCGCTTGTTTTTCAACCGCGTCATTAATTTCATAGTTATCCTTTAGTGCATCATTGCTTGGACTGATGGAAGCAGTCCCGGATAAATACTCTTTCACTGAAGAGGCAACAGCTACTGCCAGTTTCTTCTGAAAATTGCGGTTTCTTAACAAATTTTCTTCCTGCGGATTTGATATGTATGCCGTCTCGATTAAAACTGCCGGGATATCGGGCAACTTCAATACATTAAAAGGCGCTTCCTGAACGCTTTTATATTTTAAAGAATTAATGCTGTTGAGATGATTCATTAAAGTATCGGCATAAGTTCTCGACAAATTAATTGTATTTGTTTGAAACATGTTCAGAATAATCAGGCCGGATTCATTCTTGCCCTCGCCATTGGGCACACCGCCGATTATATCCGACAAGTTTTCATTATTAGCCAATAGTTTGGCGGCTTCATTGCTGGCGCCGCTGGTTGATAGGCAGTACACCGAGCTGCCTTTGGCTTTACGGTTTCTGGCGGCATCCGCATGGACGCTGATAAACAGGCTGGCATCTAAATTCTTGGCTATTTTCAGCCTCTTGTTAAAAGAGACGTAATAGTCTCCTTCACGGGTTAAGACCGCGCGGTACCCCGGCATTTTATTAATTTCTTTTTTAATTTCGCGGCTGATCGAAAGTACAATATTTTTTTCATAAACCCCCTTCCTGGCTACAGCACCCGGATCATCACCGCCATGCCCGGGATCAATTACAATAATTTTTTTCTGCTTCAGCATCGGGATCTGCTCTTCGGCAATTTCTTCCACGGGAGCTACCTGCAAAAATATATCCACGACAACCCGGTCAGGTCTATCCTTAAACTTTTTTAACTTAAAGACCTCCGCTTTCCGGTATTTATCCAAAATTAATTCAATTTTTACACCGCCTTTATCAACATGATAAAAAACAAGCTTTTTAATCCCCGGTTTATTTAAGATGATTTCAGCCGGTATTGATTTATTTAAGGTGGCATCCTTAAAATTTAAAACAAGCAGGTTTTCGCTTTCCTTAACACCACAAACGGTTTCTTTATCCACATCCAGAACAATTCTCGTATGATCAGGCGCTGTCCAGTAACGAACATTCGATATTTCTACGGACGCATAACAATTACTGTATATCAAAGCCAGTACTGTAATAGTCAGACAATAAATAATTTTCTTTAAAAGCTTTTTTGCTTTATTCATCATGCCTTAAAATAGCAAATTTATTCAGGAACTGCAACCGCTAGATAGAAAAGATATTGACAAGTACTTTTTATAATGCCATTTTCCCGGAGAGAATTAAGGAGTGGCTAAGGATATCTATGCAAGAAAATCGTTTTAAAGAGGCTTTATTGAATCCTTCCGTGTTCCCGGTAACCTGGGAACTGGTGCCGGGAAGAGGCGCACGGGAAGCGGCCCAGGAAAAGGCCCTGGCTTATGCCAAACAGGCCGCCGCTGGGGGAAAGATCTCTGCCCTGACCGTTACAGACAATCCGGGGGGAACCCCGGCTATGTCTGCCGATTTCATAGGCAGCGAAATTCTGAAACTGGGCATCGAGCCCCTCGTCCATTTTTCCTGCAAAGACAAGAACCGCAATCAAATCGAAAGCCAACTTTATGCCCTGGATCGGGCAGGGATTAGAAACCTTTTGGTGATGAGCGGCGATTACCCAGTATCGGGCTACCAGGGGAGACCTGCCCCAGTTTTTGACCTGGATCCGATCCATACCCTGCAACTGATATCGGACATGAACCGGGGGCTTACGTATCCGGGGGTCAAAGGCAACGTCCGTCATCAACCCAGTGATTTTTTCCCGGGAGCTGTCGTTTCTCCTTTCAAGGCGACCGAAGCAGAGCAGATGGTCCAGTATTACAAACTGAAAAAGAAGATCGCTGCTGGTGCTAAGTTTATCGTTACGCAACTGGGATACGATGCCCGAAAATTTCATGAAGTGTTCCTCTTTATGAAACTCAGCGGTTTCGATATTCCGCTGGCGGGAAACATTTATATCCTTCCGTACGCTGCGGCCAAAATGATGAACCACAACGAACTGCCCGGCTCAGTCGTCACAAACAAACTACTGGCCGAATTGGATCGGGAGCGAAACAATCCCGATAAGGGAGAAGGCGCCAGAATCCTCCGCGCCGCCCGGCTGTACGCAATCCTGAAAGGAATGGGCTACAGCGGAGTCCATATTGGCGGGCACAATATCAAATATGAACAGGTGGAAGAGATTATCCGGCAGGGGGAAACGCTTACATCCCAATGGGCCGGCTTGGTCCGGCACTTCGATTATCCCCTCGACGCCGGCTTTTATTACTTTGAACGCGATCGGGACACAGGTCTTAACACGGAGAAGCTGACCCAGCGACAGTTTCGGCCGCTCGATGCTCAAGTCGAATGTTCCTATGGGGTATCTAGGCTCTCTCATAAACTCCTGTTTGAGCCGGAAAAGAAACTTTACGGCGTCATGAAGAGACTGAGCGGCAGAGTGACAGGGACAAAGATGGAGGGCATTTTTCACAAACTGGAACACTGGACCAAGGTCGTGCTCTTTGACTGCAAGGACTGTGGGGACTGCGCCCTCATCGATGTGGCCTACCTCTGCCCGATGTCGCAATGCCCGAAGAACCAGCGCAACGGGGCCTGCGGCGGGAGCTTCGAGGG
>Ga0182027_10001759_pt1 | contig 35643 bp, 29 predicted proteins | sample 712E1DmetaG_FD_121300 | JGI IMG/M metagenome (GOLD analysis project Ga0182027, IMG submission 121300) | Permafrost microbial communities from Stordalen Mire, Sweden - 712E1D metaG (Illumina Assembly) | ecosystem: Environmental > Terrestrial > Soil > Wetlands > Permafrost | place: Sweden...
GAGGGCCTCAATAACAAAATCAAGGTCCTCAAACGCCAAGCCTACGGCTTCCGCGACCTCGAGTACTTCAAACTCCGCCTCGCCTTCATCGGCTCTTCCACCCCACGATTTCCCGGATGAACCAAAGTTACGATGCAAGACGTGGATACAGTCGGGCGCCGATGAAGATCAGGACGATCGTTGTCAGTAGAATGACAGCATAGTCGTGGCTCGGACCGAAGGTGCTCGTACTGCCGGCAAGCATGAAAGTGCGCAGGGCATCGACGACGTAGGTCAACGGATTCAAATGGGAGATGGTCCTCAGCCAGCCGGGCATGATGGCGGTAGGATAAATCGCGTTGCTCGCAAAGAAGAGCGGCATTGTGAGCACCTGACCGACGCCCATGAAGCGTTCGCGCGTTTTCACGATGCACGCGATGATCAGCGAGAAGGTCGAGAACAGAGTCGCGGCAAGGACAACGATGGTCAGCACGTTGAGAAGCGCGAGCGGGTTCCAGTTCAGCTTCACCCCGAGCAGAAGGGAGAGGCCGTAAACGATGACGGCCTGCGAGAGAGTGCGGACACCAGCGGAGAAACCTTTGCCGAGCACGAGTGCAGCGCGGGGAGTTGGGCTGGCGAGAAATTTCTGAACGATGCCGAGGTCGCGCTCCCAGATGACGTTGATGCCGTAGAAGATGGCCACGAAGAGAACGCTTTGCGCGAGGATTCCGGGAGCGATGAAGTCAAGATAGGGAATGTTGCCAGTGTGAATCGCCCCATTGCGTGAGAACACTTCCCCGAAGATGAGCAGCCAAAGCGCGGGCTGGAGGGCGCGGGTGATGAGTTCCGTGAAGTCGTGGCGCAGCTTGCGCAACTCAAATTCGGTGATAACGAACGTCTTCTCGATGAAGCCTGTTACCGGGTGAATGAAAGTGGCAATCATGGCGTAGTCCTAGCCAAGGCGCTGGGCCGTAGCGCGTTCGGCGGATACGTCGCGGAAGGTGCCGCCGGAATCAAGGGCATTGCCCGCATAGTGCACGAAGACCTCGTTCAGCGTGTGGCTGCCGCCGCCAAGCGAGGCCTCGAGTTCTTTGCAGGTGCCGAGCGCAGCTACCTTGCCCAGGTGCATGATCGCGATACGATCACAATGGCTCTCAGCCTCCTCCAGGTAGTGAGTGGTAAAAAACAGGGTCGTGCCGTAGTTTGCCCGCAGATCAACGAGGTGCTTCCAAACAGCGTCGCGGGCAATAGGGTCAAGCCCGACAGTTGGCTCATCGAGGAAGAGCACCCGCGGTCGATGCAGCGTGGACTGGGCGATCTCGAGGCGGCGCACCATGCCGCCGGAGTATTGGGCAACGAGGCGGCCGCCGTCGGAAGTCAGACCCATAAACTCCAACGCTTCCCGGATGCGCGCCTGCTGCTCGCGGTGCGGCAGGTCGTAGAGTTTGGCGAAGATGAGCAGGTTCTCGTAGCCTGTGAGCGAACCATCCACGGAGACCGCCTGCGGCACATACCCGATTGCGCGGCGAACGTCGACCGCCTGCGTAGTAATGGAGAAACCAGCTACGCGCGCCTCGCCCGAGGAGGGCGGCAACAGCGTGGTGAGCATCTTGATCGTAGTGGTCTTGCCGGCCCCGTTGGAGCCGAGCAAGCCGAAGACCTCACGAGCGTTGACCGATAGGGTCAGAGAATCGACGGCCGCAAATGCGCCGAAGCGACGACTAAGAGCCTTGAGTTCCAGAACGACGTCGCTCATATCGAAAGCGTAGCACGCTTATGGCTTGGAGATCACGAAAGAACGCCAAGATCATCCTTGCTGAAACCAATCAGTTCGGAGGAACGCCCTTCGCGGATTTTCTGAGCCCATCCCGCGTCGGCGAGCAGGGGGCGGCCTACTGCCACCAAGTCAAAATCTCCCCGGTCGAAACGTCGGAGGAGTTCATCCAGAGAACTTGGCGTGGAGGTTTCTCCCTGAAAGGCCGCCAAGAAATCTCCTGAAAGCCCGATCGAGCCCACCGTGATGGTCGCTTTGCCAGTCAGTTTCTTGGCCCACCCGGCAAAGTTCAAATCAGAGCCGATAAACTCGGCCTCCCAGAACCGCCGCTGCGAACAGTGGAAGATGTCAACACCCGCCTCCGCCAGCGGAACCAGCCACGTCTCCATCTCGTGGGGCGTAGTGGCGAGCTTCGCGGCAAAGTCCTGAAGTTTCCACTGCGAGATGCGAAGACTGATCGGAAAGCCCGGGCCAACGGCGTTGCGAACGGCCCGAATGAGTTCCACAGCGAATCGGGAGCGCTCCGCCAGACTCTGGCCTCCGTAACCATCTGTGCGTTGATTGGTGGGGTGCCAAAAGAACTGGTCGATCAAATAGCCATGCGCTCCATGGATCTCGACCGCGTTAAATCCAAGTGCTTGTGCATCCGCCGCCGCTTGCGCGAACGCACGGATCGTTTGCGCAATATCCTGTTGGGTCATTGCAACGCCGCCGATTGTTCCGGGCGTGACATAGCCCGAAGGGCCCTCAAACCCAGCGGGCGGCAGCCAACCGGAATTGCCGGGAGTCACGACACCCACATGCCAGAGTTGCGGGGCCATGACGCCGCCCACGGCATGCACCTTGTCAATCACGGCCTTCCATCCACGGAGTGACTTCTCGCCATAGAAATGGGGAATGTTCGGGTCGTGGGAAGAAGCTGGCCGATTGACCACAGTTCCCTCTGAAATAATCAGGCCGACGTCCCGTTCCGCGCGGCGAGCGTAGTAGTCCGCCACATCCGAAGTTGGCACGCCTCCAAGAGAAAACGAGCGTGTCATGGGAGCCATGACAATTCGGTTCTCGAGTTCGAGGGACTTCAAGCGGAATGGCTGAAAGAGCTGATAAGCAGTCATAGTTCTCCTACGCTGAGAATCGCGGCGAGCGCGTGAGGGAATGGAGCGAGATGTCGTTTTGCCTTCATAGATTGCGGGAGTCTCCGAACCTGGGCCGACTCTACTACCGTCTTGCCGGCGTTGTGCCCTCGGAAAACGCTGATGAAGACGCCAAGCGCTTTGTGGAGAGGAACTCCCCTTTTCACCGTGGTCGATGATACGCCTGGAGAGAGGCGAGTCAAGGACCTTGTCGGGTAGAAATGCGGTGGTGGAGTGGGAAACTGCGCCGGAGACGTCGTGCTGAAGGAAGCCGACAGGCCCGCAAAGGCCTGCCCTGAATGTCTGCCAGGAAGGGTGCTAGCGAAGTTCCGTGGTCCGAAAATGTCAGGCGGCGCGCCGATTCGACGGGAGCACGCGATAGGCAGGCGGGCCTCGGCCTTCGGCGCCATTGGGCGTGAGAAGAGCGATGGTCCTGAGGATGACTTTGGGCTCGATGATGAAGGCGGCGATGCACAGCGTCTCGCTGCATCCGGGAAAGAGGAGGGGATTCAGCGCGTCGATGGGGCGGAGAAGCCCGGCGCAGCGTCGGCTCAGCGCTCGGCACTCTGGGTCGCTAACGGCTCGATGCTGAGTCTGATCGAGCCTTGATCGAGGTCGCCTATGTCGAGGTCGCGAGGCTTCGTAAGCGGGCGAATCGCAGGGGCCACGCACTCGTATGGCCTCTTGCGTTGCAGGGGGTGGATTTGTTTCCCCGTAGTCGGTCCGTCGGGCGAGAAGTGCAAGGATACCGTTGGTGGGCTGGACTCGGCGCCGCGGTGCCCGCGTCGGAGTTCGTGCGTCGCGATGAAAGGAAGCCGAGCCTGCCGATGCGCGCATGTCACGATGGCTCTTCCGAACCTCGGGTGTTCGGGTTCGGTGACCACAACTCGATCGCGATCGGAGCACCGGACCGAAGGCCGGAGGAGCGGGCCATGACCGGTGCGGTAGTACACTCTCAAAAAGGTCGAGATGAGAGGTGAGAGCCGTGCATCGCCTCAAGTCGGGTCCGACGCAGACACCAAAGCAGGGCCATCGCGACGCAGGGGCGAGCCGGGGTCGGCGAGCGAAGCGAGCTCCGCGTCGAGGCGGCCGGGGCCCTCGAACGACGAGGGCGAATACAATCGTTGAAAAGTGCTGACGAGACGCTTCGCCCACGGCACCAAGGAAGAGATGGACATTGCGGGGGTGCGAAATGAGCGATAACCGGCGAATTGTTGTGAGATGGCTCGCACCCGGCGCCGCCTTGCTGATTGTTGCTGGGGTCGGCCGCACGGCCGACGCGCCGAAGCCGTGCTGCTTCGCGAACGACCGCTTCGCGGGGGTGTGCGAGGTTGTGCCGGAACAGGAGGAGACGTGCTCGGATGTTCTCAACTACCTGAACAACCCGGCCAGCACGGGGAGGACGTACTGCGGCTCCACGACCGTCCGTGGGGGATGGTCGATGGTGAAGTGCTCCGAGGGGACCCCAACACCCACGACCGAGCCTTCGGGCGGCAAGACGACGGCCGTTGCGGATCGATGGTGAACGGCGCGTCATCGAGGGTTCGCTGACGCGGCCCTTCTTGCCGATACGTATTGGTCCTCGTGCCGTCTTGAATGGGTCGTCGTCAGTCGTCGGAGCTGCTCGCAGGTGCTAGGATATGTTGAGAAGTCCGTTTTCTCGGAGGTCCGGTGTTGAGCCTTCGAACGCCAGCCGTAGGGTGCGGGTTCGTCGTGTTGTTGGTTGCGTGCGCCTTCACGCGCCATGGCACGCTCACGAAGACCCCATCGGAGATGGTCATCCCCATCTCGGTTGTGGTCAGGGAGGACTCCGCGACAATCCGCGGAACCAACCCCGAGAACGGCGAAAGCCTGGAGGGCCTCTTTCACATCGATCGCGAGGAACGTCCGCGAGCTCCGATCGGGTTGCCGGGTCCCCCTCCGCCGGTTGGGGGAGCGGTGAGCCCCGGCGTCGGACCCCGTCCAGCCACGGGCAGGCAGGCGATCCTCGAGATGGCGGGCCGCCTCGAGGGCGACAAGGGCACCAGTCTGCGATGCGCCCTGGAGGTCAGGAAGGGTCTGAGGCTCCGGGGGGAGGGCGTGTGTCGGACTCTCGAAGGTCAAGAGGAGATCACGCTCTACAGAATTCGTTTCTAGGCTGCGACTCTCTCTCCTGCACAGCGAGGCGGGATCAACACCGAGAAGAGCGCCGGGGCACGAGACAGGTCCGTCACGACTGACCGACCGGTTCCGGCGATGTGTCACTCGCCGCACGTCGCATCGCCCCGAGCAGCGTGGCGGCGAGCGCGAGCGCGACGGGCCCGATGAAGATGCCGAGCAGGCCGAAGGCGGCGAGGCCCCCGAAGACGCCGAGGAAGACGACGAGCGTCGAGAGCTCCTCGGCGCCCCGGATCAGCATCGGACGCAGCACGTTGTCGGCGAGGATCGAGGTGACGACCATGCCCCAGGCGAACAGAAACACGGCCGAGCCCAGGTGGTCCGTCGAGAAGAGGTAGATCGGAGAAGAGGTAGATCGCCCCCGGAAGCTACGCGATCGCGGTCCCCCCGACCGGCAGCAACGACAGGACCGCCATCCCGGCTCCTGCCAGGGCGGGCGACGGAAGGCCGGCTATCCACCATCCGACGGCGCCGGTCAGGCCCTGGGCGAGCGCACACAGCAGGGACCCGCGAAAGATCGCCGCCAGCAGCGACTGCAGCGAGCCAGCGAACCGCTTTCGCCCCAGAATGTCCGTCGGCAGCAGGTCGAAGAGACCGTTGGCCATCTCGTGCCCGTCCTTCAGGAAGAAGAACAGCAGGAAGATCACCAGCACGAAGGTGAGCACGGCGTCAAACACTCCCAGGACCAGCTTGCCGCTCACTCCGGCGGCGGCTGTGGAGGTTTTGGCTACGAAGCCGGCCGCCATCTTCTGGAAGTCTTCGGGCGAGATCCCGAGGCGGTTCTTGACCCCGTCGAGTGCCTCGGCCACCTTGGGGAGCGTGACGACGTCGGAGAACGACCTGACATGGAGATACGACAGCTTCGTCTCGACTCGATTAGCGACATCGATCGCCTGGCTCGCCAGGACCCCGACGAACAGCCCCACCGGCAGGATCACGATGAGCGCGATGCCGATTGCGAACAGCGCTGCAGCGAGGCCTCTTCGCCGCGGTATCCTGCGCTCGATCGCCTGCCACGGCCCCTGGAACGCGACCGCCAGGATGATGCCCACGCGATCGCTGCCAGGAACGGCATCAACACGCGGTAGCAAAGGTAGCCGACCCCAAGCGTCGCGAGCAGGAAGAAAATGAACGTGTATACGCCAGAATGCTCGTTTCGATCCATGACAGCCCTCCGGTGACGACGCGAAGTCCTATCACAGTGAACGGATGACGCCCGCGGAGGAACCGCGCCCACCGGGACGAGGCGCGTTGGTGCGCCGCCGGCTTGCGCGTCGAGCCCACCCGGCGGTCCGCGCGGGCCGGGCTACGGGGCGGCCTGGAACGCTTCGGCGACGAGACGGTCTTGCTCGGCCTGAAACACGCGGTGTGAACCGGTTGCGGGGCTCGGGTTTTCCGGTCGGCCGACGTAGGTGAGCGGCAGGCCCGGCGCGAGCTCGCGCAGGCGCGGCGCCGCGAAACTCCACGCACCCATGTTGGCCGGCTCCTCCTGGACCCAGCGGATCTCCCGCACGGAGGGAAGCGAGCGCAACAGGGCGCCGAGTTCCTCGGCGGGGAACGGGGCGAGGCGTTCCACCCGCGCGATCGCGGTGCGGTCGTCCAGGTTCTTCGCGCGGTGTGCGAGGAGGTCGAACGCGACCTTTCCGCTGCACAGGAGGAGGCGTTCGGGGGCGGCCGGACCATCCGGGCCAGGCAGGACGGGCTGGAAGGACCCTTCGAATTCATCGGCGTGGCTCTTGGCGGCATCGGCGCGCAGCAGGCTCTTGGGGGTCATGACCACCAGGGGAACGATGTGCGGCGCGTGCGCCTGCGCCCGCAAGAGGTGGAAGTACTGCGCCGAGGTGCTCGGCACCGCCACACGGATGTTGCCGCCGGCCGCGAGCTGGAGGAACCGTTCGAGCCGCGCGCTGGAGTGCTCGGGGCCCTGGCCTTCTGAGCCGTGCGGGAGGAGCAGCACCAGCTTGCTGCGCTGCTTCCACTTTTCCTCCGCCGACGCGACGAACTGATCGATGATGATCTGGGCACCGTTGGAGAAGTCGCCGAACTGAGCCTCCCACAGCACGAGGGCGTCGGCTCGGGCCACCGAGTAGCCGTACTCGAATCCGAGCACCGCGTACTCGGAGAGCAGGCTGTCGTAGACCAGGAACGGAGCCTGGGCGGGGTTGACGTGCTGCAGGGGCGTGTACTCCGCGCCGCTGTCCTGATCCACCAGCACGGCGTGGCGCTGCGAGAAGGTGCCCCTGCGGGAATCCTGACCGGACAACCGCACGGGGATCCCCTCGACGAGGAGGGAACCGAACGCGAGAAGCTCGGCGGTCCCCCAGTCCACTTCCGACTGCGCGAGCATCTGCCGTCGCTGGGCGAGTTGTCGCGCGAGCTTCGGGTGGACGTGGAACCCTTCCGGCACCGAAGTGGCGCGCTGCAGGATGCGATCGAGCGTCGGCAGCGGCACCGGCGGGGGCGGCGGCTCGGAGGGCGGTGCCGCGGGCGTCTTGGGCGCCAAAGAAATCGGCGGGAGGCTGCTCTCGTGTGTGGCCGCGAACGCGGCCTCCATGCGGTCCTGGAAGTCCTTCAAGGCCGCTTCGGCCTCCTGCAGGGAGAAGTCGCCGTGGTTGACGAGCCGCTCGGTGTAGAGTTTTCGCACGGAGCGGCGGTCGCGGATCTTGGCGTACATGATCGGTTGCGTGTACGCGGGCTCGTCCGCTTCGTTGTGGCCCCACCGACGGTAGCCGACGACGTCCACCACGACGTCCTTCCTGAACTCGCGCCGGAACGCGAGCGCGAGGTCCATGACGTGGACGCACGCTTCCGGGTCCTCGCCGTTCACGTGGAAGACCGGGGCCTGGACCATCTTGGCGACATCGGTTGCGTACACCGAGGATCGCGCGTCGGCGGGAGAGGTCGTGAAGCCGATGCCGTTGTTGACCACGATGTGGACGGTCCCCCCCGTGCGGTAGCCCGACAGCGCGCTCATGTTGAGGGTCTCGGCGACGACGCCTTGACCGGCGAAAGCTGCATCGCCGTGCACGAGGACCGGCAGCACCTGCTCGTGCCCGGTATCGTTTCGCATGTCCTGCAGCGCTCGCGCCATTCCCTCGACGACCGGGTCCACCGCTTCGAGGTGGCTGGGGTTGGAGGCCAGCGTGATGTGCAGCTGCCCACCGGCGGGACTCGAGTACGTGCCGGTCGCGCCCAAGTGGTACTTGACGTCGCCGGTCCCCTCACGGGAGAGCGGGTCGATGTTCCCTTCGAACTCCCGGAAGATCTTCTCGTAGCTCTTGCCGAGAATGTTGGCCAGAACGTTGAGGCGGCCGCGGTGGGCCGTTCCGAGCACGACCTCTGCGATGCGGGCCTCCACCGAAGCGGAGAGTACGCGATCGAGCATCGGTATCAGGGACTCGAGCCCTTCAAGGGAGAAGCGCTTGTGGCCGACGTACTTGGTGTGAAGAAAACGCTCGAACGCCTCGGCGGCGTTGAGCATCGCGAGCGTACGGCGCTTGCCGGCGGCGTCCAGCCACCCGGCCGGGTCCGCGCCCTCGACCCGCCTCTGGATCCACGCCTTCTGGTCCGGCTCCTGGATGAACATGTACTCGACGCCGAGCGTGCCGCAGTACGCCTCGCGGAGGATGCGCAAGATCTCGCGCAGCGTGGCGCGCTCGTGGCGGCCGACATTGAGGGTGTAGAACTCCCGGTCGAGGTCCCAGAGCGTGAGGCCGTGCCGTTCGAGCTCAAGCTCAGGGTGGGTCGGGATCTCGGTCGAAAGGGGGTTGACGTGGGCCACCAGGTGGCCGCGGACCCGGTACATGTTGATGAGCGCCAACACGCCGGCCTGCTTTCGCACCAGCGCGTCCACCCCGCGGTCGGAGAAGTACGGGTTGACGTCGGTCGCGAGGCGGACAGGCTCGTGGGGCACGGCGAGGGACTCGAAGACTTCCTCGTAGTAGCGCTGCTGGCCGGCGAGCAGCGCCGCGACCCGGCCCAGGAATTCGGCGCTCTCGGCGCCCTGGATCACGCGGTGGTCGTAGGTGCAGGTCAGGCTCAGCACCTTGCTGACTCCGAGGTGGGCGAGAGTCGCGGGGTCCGCGAGCTGGTACTCGGCCGGGTAGCCGATGCTGCCGGCTGCCACGATCAGACTCTGGCCGGCCATCAGTCGAGGAACGGACTGCGTGGTGCCCAACATCCCCGGGTTGGTGAGAGTCACGGTGGTGTCGGCGAAGTCCTCGGGCGTAAGCTGGCCTGCCTGCGAGCGCCGGATCAGCTCGTTGTACGCGGCGAAGAACGTCGCGAACTCGAGCGTCTCGGCGTGCTTGATGCTCGGCACCACGAGACCGCGCGTGCCGTCGCGCCGCTCGATGTCCACCGCGATGCCGAAGTTGACGTGCTCGGCCGTGTAGCGGTGGGGTGCGCCCTCGATCTCCACGAAGAGCGACCTCATGCCCGGCATCCCGCGGAGCGCCTTCACGAGTGCCCACGCCAGCAGGTGCGTGAAGCTCACCTTGCCGCCGGTGAGCTCGGCAAGGTGCTGGTTCATGAGCGACCGGTTCTCCTCCAATAGCCGGACGGAGATCGTCCGGACCGAGGTGGCGGTGGGCACCGATAGGCTGGCCTGCATGTTCTCAACCAGCCGTTTGGCGGGCCCGACGATCGGCACCGTGGTGCGCACCGGCGCGAGCGCCGGACGGCCCGGAGCCTCGACCGGGACGGCCGCGGGAGCCGCGAGCGCCGTCGGCGGTAGTGCGACGCGCCCGGCGGCGGGGCGGTAATCGGAGAAGAACTCGCGCCAGCTCTCGCTGACCGACTCGGGACGCTCCTTAAACTCGCGGAACATCTCGTCGATCAGCCAAACGTTGGGGCCAAACGACACCGAGCTGGTTTTCTCGTCGCTCATGGCGCTATGGTAAATCCTACAGGTCCAGAAAGATTCCCGACTGAGACAGCAATCGAGGTCAAGCTACCTGCATCGCACGCCGACCTCGTGACAGCTGCCGGGGACAAGCGGCGGTGCGAGGAGGTTCCCGTCGACCGGCGCTCCATCCAAGCAAACCGAAGCGCTTGAGCCTTCCGGCAGGTCGGCATCGCGCTCGATGGCGATGTGATAGATCGAGCCCCGGTACGGCCGGGTCATCTCCGCGCTGTTCCAGTCCGGGGGCAGACAGGGATCGAGGCGCAGCCCGTCCCACTCGGGGCGCACGCCGAGCACCCACTCCGCGACGATTCGGTGCAGCCACGCCGCCGAACCGGTGTACCAGGTCCAACCGGCGCGCCCGTGGTGGGGCGAGGCGGGTCCGTCCACATTGCCGGGCAAAACGTACGGCTCCGCCCAGTAGCGGTCGGGATCCTTGATCGCGGGGTTGATGGCCGCGAGGAGGCGGCCGGCGAGCTCGTGGTCCCGGACCTTGCAGGCTGCCGCGATGGCCCACGTCGCAGCGTGGGTGTAGACGCCGCCGTTCTCTCGCAGCCCTGGGGCGTAGCGAGTGATATAGCCGATCTCGGGGATCGCCTCGTCGAACGCTGGGGACAGCAGCAGCGCACCCGCATCGGTCACCAGGTGCTCGCGCAAGGCGGCCATGCACCGCGCGGCGCGTTCCGGGGGCGCGACGTCGGCCAGGATGGCCCACGTCTGAGAGTTGAGGAAGATACGGGCCCGTCGGTTGGACGCGCTGCCGAGAAGCGAACCGTCGTCGAGTGTCGCGCGGAGGTACCACTCGCCATCCCACGCGTGCTCGTTGATCGCAGCGACCAATGCCTCTCGGCGCGCGGCGAGCTTTACCGCGACCGGGCCCCGCCCTGTGCGTTCGCAGACGACCGTCCAGTCGGCCAGCAGCCCAGCCAGGAAATGGGCGAGCCAGACCGATTCGCCGCGCTCCTCGAGCCCCACCGCGGACAGGCCGTCGTTCCAGTCGCCGGCGCCGATGTACGGAAGCCCGCGTGCGCTGGTCCGCACGAAGACCCTCTCGAACGCCCGCATGATGTGGTCGAAGAGCGACTTCGCATCCTCGTCGAGGAACGGGGCCTGGTCTTGGAGGATGTCGAGGCGGCCGGTCTCGCGGATGTAGCTTCCGGTCACGAAGGCGAGCCACAGGAGATCGTCGGTCATCTTCGTGACGTGACCCTGCTCGGAGAGAGGGTGCCACCAGTGGTACACCGAGCCGTCGGCGAACTGGTGGGCCGCATGGAGGTCGATCTGAGCGCGGCACTGCTGGGGGTCGATGGTAAGCCAGACCTGGGAGTCCTGGAGCTGGTCGCGGAAACCGTACGCGCCGCTCTGCTGGTAGTAGCCGCAGCGCCCCCAGAGACGGCTCGAGATCGCCTGGTACCGGAACCAGTCGTTGGTCAGAAAGTTCACGGTCGGATCCGGTGTCCGTACCCGGTGGCCGTTGAGCCTGTCGCGCCAGCCGGCCTGCACCGCCTGGATTGCGCTGTCGATGGCTGCAACCGTGGCTGTGCGTTCCAGTAGCGCCTCGGTGCCGGTGCGGGAGGAGGCGATCGCCAGAGCGTATCCGATGGTGCGGCGCTCACCCGGGCCAAACGCGAGCAACGAGCGGAGCGCCGCGATCGCATCGCCATGCCGCCCGAACTCCGGCGTCCAGACTTCCTGGGTGAGCGCCTGAGGGGCGCGCAGATCACCGTACCGACCCAGGAAGGCAAGCTTGTCTCCGTGGGCCGCGACGACCGGCTCCGTGCAGCCCAGCGCAGAGACGTAGGGGAAATCGGTGTTCCAGTGGCCGAAGCGCTTCGAGGGCACCTCCCACATGTGGCTCGCGGCGAAAACCGCCCGCCGGGAGGCGTCGTAGTGGGTCTCCAGGAAGAGCCGCGTGAACTCCCGGCGCGGCGAGGGGGCGACGCCGCAGTTCCACTCCACGTACGCGCAGATCTCGAGCCTCCGGGGACGCTTCGTGAGGTTGGCGATCTCGACGCGCCAGAGTTCCACCGTCTCCTCGGCGTGGCACGCGAGCGTCCAACGCGCCGCGATCCCTTCGAACTCGGTCTCGAACGAGGTCGTCCCGATGCCGTGCCGGCACGCGAAGCGCGCGAAAGGTGCCCACACGGGCGCGGGCGAGAGCGACCACACGGTGCCCATGTCGACGTCCCGCAGGTAGAGGAACTTGCCGGAGGCGTCCTGGGTCAGGTCCTGCTGCCAGCGGGTGATTACGCCGAGCTGGGAGTTGTCGATCCAGGTGAAGCCGCTGCCGGTCTGGCTCACGACGAGACCCAGACGCGGGCTGGCGATTACGTTGACCCACGGTCGCGGGGTCTTCGGGTCGGTGATGACGTACTCGGTTCCGTCTTCCGAGAAGTGACCGTAGCGGTTCGGGGGACCGGCCGGGTGGGGCGTCTCGGGGGAGTGCCCGGTCCATTTCGTGGCGTTCATGCCGCGGTGTCCTCCACGCGTTGGCACGACCATCGAGCCTCGGCGTCGGGTCGGTGTAAACGGTTACATTACAGCGCATGTGGCCCGCGAAAGTCAACTGCTGAAGCCTTTTGCGCTGGAGGAATCGGCCCGTGCTATGGTGACCGCGGACGCCTCGCCCGAACCACCTTTTTTTGGGGGTGCCTTCGACATGACTTCGTTCTCCGGCCCGGCCGATTCGCACCCCTTCCCGGATGGTTTCGTGTGGGGCGCGGCCACCTCGGCGTACCAGATCGAGGGCTCTCCGCTGGCCGACGGCGCCGGCCCTTCGACCTGGCACCGCTTCACCCACACGCCGGGACGCGTCCTCACCGGCGAAACCGGCGACGTCGCGTGCGATCACTACCGGAGATGGCGCACCGACATCGCCTTGATGCGAGAGTTAGGACTCGGCGCTTATCGTCTCAGCATCTCATGGAGTCGTGTGCTTCCCGAGGGGACCGGGCGAATCAACGCCAAAGGGCTGGACTTCTATAAGCGTCTGGTGGACGGGCTGCGCGAGGCCGGCATCGCCCCGATGGTGACGCTTTTCCACTGGGACCTGCCGGCGGCGCTCGACGATCGCGGAGGGTGGCTCAACCGCGACATTGCCGGGTGGTTTGCGGAGTACGCCGAGGTGCTCTTTCGTGCCCTCGACGACCGCGTCGCGTGGTGGGCGACACTCAACGAACCGTGGGTGGTCTCGGACGGAGGCTACCTCCACGGCACGCTCGCGCCTGGGCACGCGAGCCCGTTCGAGGCGCCGATCGCAGCCCACAACCTGCTCCGCGCCCACGCAGCCGCGGTCCAGGCGTACCGCACGGTCGGGAGACGCGAGATCGGCCTCGTGGTGAACCTCGAACCGAAGTTCCCGGCGTCACAGAGCAGCGACGACGTCACAGCGACGGCCCGCTCCGACGCCTACATGAACCGCCAGTTCCTCGACCCAGTGTTCCTGGCGTCGTACCCGCCGGAGCTCCCGGGGATGTTCGGCGAGGCGTGGCCGGTGTTCCCGGCCTCGGACCTCGACGCAATCAGGCAAAGAGTCGACTTCGTGGGTGTCAACTACTACTCGCGCGGCGTCATGCAGCTCGATCCGTCCGTGCCTCCGGAGTGCGCCGTGCGGGTGCCGCAGCCCGGCTCCGTCTACACCGAGATGAACTGGGAGGTGTATCCACGTGGGCTTTCGGACACGCTGCTCTGGATCAAGGAACGCTACGGCGACGTCCCGCTCTTCATCACGGAGAACGGCGCCGCAGTCGCGGACCAGGCGTTGCCGGGGGGCGGGTTCAGTGACCCGCTGCGAGTTGCGTACCTGCGCGACCACCTGCGGGCCGCGCGGAGTGCCATCGCGGCAGGAGTGGATCTCCGCGGCTATTTCGTGTGGTCGCTGCTCGACAACCTGGAGTGGAATCACGGGACCTCCAAGCGCTTCGGTATCGTGCACGTGAACTTCACGACGCAGCGCCGCACGCTCAAGGACAGCGCGCACTTTTACGCTGAGGTGATTCGAACGAACGGCGCCGTCCTCGCGGACGATGTCGCTCGGCCCGAAGGGGCGTGCTGAACGCAACCAGCGGGGACGGGAAATCGCCGAGCCGCCCTGGTTGAGGCGTCGCCGAGCGATCAGTGGGCGCCGCTCGAGGGTGGCGGTCCCTTGCGCTGGGCAAGGAGCCAGCCGGGCAGCTCCGTGTCGCCGTATGCACGCTCCCAGCAGCCGTGCCCGACGCCGGGGTAGAACGTCGCGCGCGGTTTCGACCCTGCCGCCTTCAACGCCTCGACCATGGCACGGGTCTCTTCGACGGGCACGACGTCGTCGGCCTCGCCGTGAAACGCCCACACGGGAAGGGCCTTGATTTTGCCCGCCAGCTCCGCGTGCGTGCCGTTGAAGACACCTGGTTGGTTCTGGCGCGCGGGACCGTACCCGCAGACCGACACGACCGCGGCCCACAGCTCCGGGTGGCGGGCGCCCAGCACCCACGCGCCGTGCCCGCCCTGGGAGAGCCCGGTGAGCACGAGGCGCGCCGGATCGACCGAGTACTCCTGCCTCACCTGCGCGAGGATCGTCATCAGCTCGGGCTCGTACTGTTCCCATTCCGCGTCCTGGGAGGGCTTCTGCGGGATGATCACGATGAACGGCCACAAGTCGGAGTTCCACACAAGCTCATGCGGCAGGCCCTGAGCGAGCTGACGGCTGCCGTCGGTGCCGCTTTCGCCGCTGCCGTGGAGGAACAGGATGAGTGGCCACGCTCGTGAGGGATCGTACGCACGCGGCACGTAGACCGTGTACTTGATCTCGCGGCCATCGAGCTTCAGCGAGGAGAAGAGAAACCCTGTAGACACCTGCGGTCCTCCCGTTGCAGCCCAACCCGACAATCCGCCGGTCACCACCAACGAGGCCAGAGCCGCCGTCGTCTTTCCTATCATCGTCTCTCCTTGCCGTCGCGGTCTTTGCCGCCGTCATGCGAACCGGCGCTTCCCGTAGGCTTGGCGTCCTCCGGCGCGATCAGGACGTCGGCGGGGAGTGACCGCACCACGACCTCTCCGGTCGGGGAAACCTCGACTGGCGCTTCGTTCACAGTCACCACGAGCCGGCCGGGAGGCAATGGCGGCCGCAGCACGATGCCTCCCGGCGGCACACGCGGTCCCGATTCGACTCGAACGTGAACGGCGCAGGCTTCGTTTTGCATCGTGAACGAGAGGGCTCCGTACTGCGTGCGCAGGCCGCGGACCGCGATGCCGTCGCCCGCGAGCCACTCGAGCGGCACTCCGGCACCGAGCACGAGCGCTCCGTCGGCCGGACGCTCGTACGCGAGCATATCGAGGAACGAGCGGATGAAGTCCGATCCGACCCACGCGTGCGGCAGGTCGCCGAGGTACGCGGCCTTCGTCGGGTTCTCGTGGACCACCTCGGGCCACTGGTTCCACCCGATCGGCATTCTGTCGGCCATCAGCCAACGCGCGAGCGCGACCGCCCGCTCCCGGTGGGCGAGGCGCACGAGCGAGGAAACGCTGCGCCACTCGTACGGCGTGTACCCCTCCCATGCGGCCCGCCCCGAGAAGCGCGCCTCGGCCTCGCGCCAGTACCGCTCCCAGGTGGCCTCGACCGCCGCGCGGGGGAGCTTTGCGTCGGCGCCCGCGGGCCAGAGCGCGACGGTGGAAGAGGTCGCGTCGAAGTCGCCCATCTCCGCGCACCCCGGGAGCCAAGCGATCCCCTTCTCGGCGCGCACCCGTGCGATCGAGGCCAGGACGTCGCGCTCGAACTCGGCGCGCGCCGCGCTCCAGCGCGAGGCGTCGGCGACGTGCCCGAGCGTTGCCGCCATCCAGGCGGCGTCCTCGAGCCCCTTGAGCGCCCAGAAGTCGTCCCAGTACGAGTGCATCGGCTTCGCGGAGTACCCCTCGTGCGAGATCGACTCGGGGAGCAGACCGAAGAACGCGAGCGTGTCCGGCGCGCGGTACGCGTCGGTGCGCCGTTTCTGCCGCAGCTCCTCGATGTACCCGGCCGCGGCGGCGAGGTGCGGCCACACCTCCCGCACGGTGGCGGCGTCCCCGGTGTAGCGCAGGTACTCCGCGGCGAGGAACAGCAACTCGCCGTGCGAGTCGTTCTCCGGGACAGGGTCGGCGCCGCGGAGGTCGACGACGCAGGGGACCTGGCCGCTGGCGAACTGGTGCGGCGCGTACCAGCGCAGGTACTCGCGCACCTCCTCGGGGTGGCCGAGCCGGAGGAGAGCGGCCGCCATCATCGTGCCGTCGCGGATCCACGAACGCGCATAGTTGCGCGTCCCCGGCTGCAGCGCGGCCCGGTCGCGGCTGGCGAGGATGTACGCGAGGTTGGACCTCGCCGCGGCCGCGAACGCCTCCACCTCCGGCCCGCCGGCGATGCCGGCGCGCCGGACCGCCTGCGCCCACGCACCCGCCTCGGCGGCGCGACGCTCCTCGGGGAGCGGTGTCGCGGCGCTCGCGGCGAGGGAGGCGCCGTCCTGCCGCGCCACCCGCACCCACGCCTCGGCGGACGGCGCCGCCGCGAGGCCGATCGCGAGCGCGCCGGAGGCCCACCCGGACGGATCGCGCGCGTCGCCGCCCTCGGGCAGCTCCCCTCGCGCGAGCCACGACACCACGTCGCCGTCGTCGAACGGGGCGGCGCCCGCCGACGCGTCGGCGGCCAGAGCCTCGACGGCGAAACCGGCAGCCACGAGCGTACGGCCGCTCGCCCGCACGAGTGCGAGCTGCGCCGCGCCGCCGGCGAGGTTGAGGAACTGCGCAGGCGGGTTGACCTGCAGCGGGCGCACCGCGAGGAACAGGCGCGGCGCGCGGGAGCGCCCGGTCCGGTCCGTGAGCCGGTAGCGCAGCAACGTGGCGTCGCCGCCGGACAGGTCGCGCGACGCCGCGATTTCAAGGTCGAACGACGGGTGGCACCACGTTACTGACGGGAGCGGGAGGTCGCCGCCGGCGAGCGCCTGACCGCTCGCGACGTCCGCCCAGGTGACGAGCTTGCCATCGAGCCAGACGAACGGCTCGACCGTGAACGTCCGCGGCGCGGGCTCGAATGCGCCGTCCGCGCCCAGCAGGGCGGAGGGCCGGCTCGGGGCGAGGTCCCCGACTAGCGTCCACGACGTCATCTCGCCCAGGAAAGCGCGCGGGTACAGCCCACGCCGCGAGACCTCCGCGACCGAGGCGATGAACGCGTTCGGAATCGCGCCGAACTCCGGCGGCTCGACCGTCAGCCTCGCGACGGCGACGCCGTCGGGCGCGGCGCCGGAGGCGAGGACCCGAACGAAGCGGCACGCCGCCTCGGGGAGCCGCACGAACGAGCGGCTGCCGTGGACCGCCCTCTTCGGCCACCCGGTCGCCCATGCCGCACCGTCGTCCGAGGTGAGCACCTCGAACGCGGGGGCGCTCCGGTTCCACTCAATCGCGAGGCCGCCGAGCTCGCGGCGCTCGCCGAAGTCGAGCTGCAGCCAGGCGTCGCCCGCCGCGCCGGGGTCGCTGTGCCAGCCGCCGTTCTGACCCGAGAGCGCCTGCGCCGGCCCGCGGCCGGGAAGCGAGGACGACGCGCTTGCGACCGGGGTGCCGGCGTAGGGACGGTCGGGCGGGAGCGGCGTCAGCGCGAAGTCGGAGATCCACACCGAGCCGCGCCCTCCGGAGCCCGCGGTGACCGCGATCTCGATCGACGCCGCCCGCTTGAGCTCGCCGCCGCCGGCAGGCCCCCAGGCGAACGAGACCTGACGCTTCCGGACCCGCAGCGTGGTCCACTCGTGCGGGAACGAAAAGTCGCGCCGCGGCGACCACCACACGTTGTCGCCGCTCGCGTCCACGAGCTTGAACTCGAGGTTCTCGGTCGGGGCCTCGCCGCGGATGCGGAAGGTGAACTCGTAGTTGTCGGGCAGCTCGAGGTCGACGGTCTTGCGCACGGCCGCCCAACCGCCGTGTCCCTGGAAGTCGAAGTCGAGACGCATCGCCGGACCGCCCGGCCCGGCCTCGCCCGCGACCGCGAGCGTCACCCCTTCCGATGGCGCGGCCTTCCACCCCGCGACGTTCGCAAAGTCGTCCAGCACCCTCGTCTGCGCCCCGCCACCCGCAGCAACGGCGAAGCTGAATAGGCAGAGTGCGGCTTTTCGGACCACGGACCACGGACCACGGACCGCGTCTCTCATTCTTTGAGTCCCCCCATCGTGATCCCCTCGACGTACGTGCGCTGCAGCACGAGGAAGAGCAGCAGCACCGGCAGGACGGTGAGAACGGAGCCGGCCATCATCAGCTCGATATCCTCGGCGTGCTCGCCGATGAGGTTGGCGAGTGCCACCGGCAGGGTGTACCGGCGCTCGTCGGTGAGCACGATCAGGGGCCACATGAAGTCGTTCCAGGCGCCGATGAAGCTGAACACCCCGAAGGTAACCAGGATCGGCCTCAGCATCGGGAAGATGAGCTTCCGGTAGATTGCGAATTCGCCTGCGCCATCTACGCGCGCGGCGTCGATCAATTCGTCCGGGAGCGAGAGCGCGTACTGGCGCACCATGAAGATGCCGAAGACCGGCGCCAGGGCCGGGATGATCACGCCCCAGTATGTGTTCACCAGGCCGAAGGTCCGCAACAGCAGGAACATCGGCAGCATCGCGACCTGGGCCGGGATCACCATCGCGGTGAGGAGCACGCGGTATACCTGCGATCGCCCGGGGAAGCGGAGCTTCGCGAACGCATACCCGGCCAGCGAGACGATAAGAAGCGCCCCGACGGTGGACACGGTCGCCACGAAGGCGCTGTTGAGGAAGCAGCGCCCGAGATCGAGCCGCTCGAAGAGCGCACGGTAGTTGGCGAGCGTTGCCTGGCTCGGCAGGAACCTCGGCGGCCACTTGCTCGCCTCGCCTGCCTGCATGAGGGACGCGGAGAGCATCCACGCGAACGGCAGCAGCGTCGCGACAGCCCCGATCGCGAGGACCAGATAGAGCGCGGTGGCGACGGCGAGCTTCCTCACTCGCGCTCCCGCTGGAACCTGAGCTGCACCAGCGTGCCGGCGAGGATGATCAGGAAGAGCACGAACGCGACGGCGGCGCCGAACCCGATGTTCCACCAGCGGAATCCCTGTTTGTACATGTACATCACCAGCGACAGTGTGGCGTTGAGGGGGCCGCCGGTGCCGCCGGTCAGAACGTAGGGCTCGGTGAAGAGTTGGAAGTAGCCGATCATCGTGATGATGCCGACGAACACCAGCATCGGACGCAGCGCCGGCAGCGTGATGTGCCGGAACTGCTGCCATGGCCCGGCGCCGTCCACTCGGGCGGCCTCGTAAAGCGTCCCCGGGATGCTCTGCAGCCCGGCGACGAAGATGATCATGTTGTAGCCGAAGTTCTTCCACACCGACATCAGGATGATCGCCGGCATTGCCCAGCGCGGGTCGCCGAGCCAGTTGACCCCTCCGATCCCCACCGCACCCAGCAACTGGTTCAGAAGGCCGAAACGGGGGTGGTACAGGTAGCGCCACACCGTGGCGACCGCCACCATGGTTGTCACGACGGGCGCGAAGTAGACGGTCCGGAAGAGCCCCTTGAAGCGCACCACGCGGACGTTGAGGAGCATGGCGGCGCCGAGCGACACCGCGACCGAGAGCGGGCCTCCGACGAGGACGAAGTAGAACGTGTTGAGGAGCGCTTTCCAGAACACCGGGTCGCGGAGGAGGGCCGCGAAGTTGGCAAGACCTACGAAGCGAGCCGTTGCGAGGTCGCCGATCGCGTAAATGTCGAAGTCAGTGGCGGCGAGCAGGAAGCCCGCCGCTACGGGGACCACGAAGAACACGACGATGAGCCCGAGGGCGGGGGCGACGAACGCCAGGCCGGCACGGCCCTCGCGGCGAGCGCGCCCGGTGCGGGCGCTCACGGGTTCGCTCCCCTCGCGCGCCTGTCGAGGAGGAAGCGCCGTTTCTCGAGCATGCGGTCGACCTCGGTCTGGAGCCGGTCGAGCGACTGGTCCTCCGTCTGCTGGCCGAGGATGACGCGCTCGGTCGCCTCTGCGATCGCCCAGGCGATGTGCTCCCACTCCGGCACGCGAGGCATCGGCGTCACGTGGTGGAGTTGCTCCCGAAACGCCAGCAGGTGTGATTCGCCGGTCAGCACCGGGTCGTTCCACGCCGCCAACCGAGCCGGAAGGTCGCCGGTGAGCCGGTAGAACGCGAGCTGCTGCTTCGGCTCGGCCAGAAACTCGATCAGGCGGAAGGCCGAATCCTTCTTCTTCGAAGGGCTGAAGATCACGATGCTCGATCCGCCCGCGAGCGAGACGCCCGGGTAGTCGGCCTCCTCAACCGCCGCGAGCGGCGCGGTCGCCCAGTCGCCCTGCCGCTCGGGGGGGAGACGCAGGTGGAACTTCTCCAGGTTCCACGGTCCCGTGATCACGGACGCGAAGTACCCGTCGGCAAACTGCTGGTAGAGGTTGGCGACCTGCGCGTTGCCAAGCGGGGGAGCGAGGCGCTCCGCGAACAGCGACACGTAGAACTGGAACGCCTGGCGGAAGCGCGGCTCCTTGAAGTCGGCGCGCCGCCCGCCATCGCGCAACAGGTCGGCGCCGGCCTGGAGGGCGAGGATGACCGGCTGTGCCCACTCGTCGGTCGGCATCAGCATTGCGTAGTGGTCCCCGCCCGGCAGCGCCTTGATCCGGCGCATGTCGTCGCGCCACTCCTCCCAGCTTCGTGGGGGCCGGGCGACGCCTGCGCGGGCGAACAGGTCGCTGCGGTAGAAGAGCACGCGCGTGTCAACGTACCAGGGCACGCCGTACGGCTCACCGCCGATCTCATTCGTGGCCCAGATCCCCGGGAAGAACTCGGCCGGGGCGAGCGCGGACACGCGGACGCGCGCGCCCAGCGGCTCGAGCGCACCCAGCGCGACCAGCTCCGGGATCCAGGTGTTGCCGAGCTGAGCGAGGTCCGGGGTGGAGCCGCCGACGAAGGCGGTGAGCAGCTTCTCGTGCGCGGCGGTCCACGGGATCTGCTGGACCTGGACGTGCACGCCCGGGTTCGCGCGCTCGAACTCCGGGAGCAGCAACTGCACCACCTCGCCCTCACGGCCGAGCGCCCAGAATCGCAGCGTCGAGCCGCTCCCCGAGCCGCTGCAGGCCGCCAGGAGCATGGTAGCCAACGCCAGCAACGCGCCGCCGACCCCTGCGTGGCCGGCCATCGACAGGCCATTGGTTTCGAGGCGGGTGGAGTGTGTTCTGAGGGTCATGCTCAGGGCGCGCTGTCGAGCCAGCCGCCCGCAAACCCGGCGCGCCGGAGCCCGGCCACGATGTAGGGGTTCTTCCTCATGAGCGTCCAGACGAATCCGTTGCGGTAGTTCTCGATCATGGCCACGATCGGTCCCTGGTCGAGGCCCAGGTAGTCGGTGTCGAACCAGCCCTTGCCAGGGACAACGCGTCCCGCGGTCGCTCTGCCTGTGAACGTGAAGCTCGGGTTGAACGCATCGAGGAAGCCGTACGTCGAGTAGAGGTCATCGCCCCAGCGGTCGCGCATCGCCTTGACGGCGGTCACCGCGATCTCCGGCGCGAACGCGATCGATGCGGCCGCCCCGGTCGGCGCGATCGTGCCGTCGTTGAGCGTGAACGTCGCGCCGGCCCCGCGTCCGGCGTACGTCCAGAACCTCGTGGGCGTGCCGTTGTACGTGAGCGTCACATCAGCCGGCCCGTCGCAGGCCGTGACGCCCCAGGTGTCGGCGCCGTACCCGGCCCATCCTTCGGGGTTGGCGATGGAGTACGCGCGTTGGGCGTACGCGGCGCGGCGGGTGTTCTCGAAGTAGTCGATCCCCTTGCCCCGCATGTACGCGTCCTGGATCCCGCGGCAGTCGAGCCACACCTGCGTGTACTGGTGCCCAAACAGCGGGGAGAAAGCGACGTACTCCTGGCCGTACCAGCTCGCCCAGACGTACGTCTTCGTGAACTCGCTCCACGCCGAGGCGTCCGGGCTCGGCGGGTGGGTCGGGGAGCCGAGCGCCAGGATGTAGAGGATCATCGCCTCGTCGTACCCGCGCCAGTCGAGAGGGTGGAGCCCGCGGTCGGGGTACCACCCCATGCATACCAGGGGCGGGCGCGGCTGGAGGAAGTTCCAGTCGGCGGCGCGGTAGAGCGCGTCGGCCAGGGTCCGGATCTCCACCTCGCCGGGATCGGCGCCGTCGAAGTAGCTCTGGCACGCGAGCGCGCCCGCCAATAGGAGCGCGGTGTCGATGCTGGAGAGCTCGACGTCGCTCCCGTAGCGCGTCCCCGTGCTCGAGTTCAGGAAGTGGTAGTAGAACCCCTTGTACCCGGCCCGCCCGCTCGCCTCGGGCCCCTGCGGCGCGCTCGCGAAGAAGCGCAGCGTGGCGAGCACGCGGTCGCGAGCGTCGGCGCGCGACACGAGGCCGCGCTCGACACCGATCGGATACGCGGTGAGGCCGAACCCGACGGCGGCGATCGACGCGAAGTCCGGAAGTGCGCCGTCCGGCCAACGGTCCGGCACGAGCCCGTTCGCGGGGTTCGCGAGGTCCCAGAAGTACCGGAACGTGCGCGCCTGGAGCTCATCGAAAAACGGGTCGAAGCGCTCGGTGAGGAGCTTCCGGCGCACCTTGTGCGACTGCGAGTCGGCTGCTTCGGCGGCTCCCCACGATCGGGACGAACTCGCGTCGCCGTGCGGCGAGGCAGCACAGGAGACAAGCGCGACGGCTGCGAGAATGGCGCTCAGCGCGAAGCGAATCAGATGCGGCGCGCGATCTTGCGGCAGGATGCGAACGTACGGTCCCAACATCGGTGACCTTCGCCCTTTCGTGCTCCAGCCTACACCGCCGGCGGGCGGCGAGGCGGAACAAGAGGCGCGGCACGGGTCGTACCGTTCCCCGTGCCGCGCCGATCGATGCGATATGTCGGTCGAACCTCCCTAGAAGTTGACCTTGGCGCCCACCTGGAAGCGCCGCGTGTTGTACTGGCAGCCCGGATTGCCGAAGTTGGCGTTGAGGCTTCCGGGTCCTCCCGTGTTGCTGTCGAAGCAGCTGTTGTTGGCGAAGTTGAAGACGTTAAACGCCTCACCGATGAGGCCGAGGTGGAAGTCACCACCCACCTTGGCGTCCCACTCGGCGCGTAGGTCCACGCTGCGGTAAGCGAACTGCTTGATGCCGAGGAAGCTCTGCTTCTGAGGATCCATCGCCGCGGTAAAGCACTTGTCATAGCCGGCCCTGCAGTCGTTGTAGTAGAAGGGCAGGCCCGAGGTGAGGGTGATGATGCTGGAGAGCTTGAACCCCGCCGGCAGGCCGACTGTGCCGCTCATGACGAGCTTCTGCTTCTCGATGAAGATGGATTGGAACGTCGCGAAGTTGGGCGGCAGGGAGTCGAACGCGAAAGCGACGCCATCGTCGGTCGAAGCCTGCTGTTTGGCATCCGAGTAGGTGTAGGCCAGGTTGAAACCCCAGTTCGAGTCGTTGGTGTAAGGCTTGTCGAGGGTGAGGATGTACCCGTCGTACCAGCTCTTGCGTGTGTCGTAGCTGCGCATGACGAAGCCGTACCCCGGGATCGAAATCGAGTCGCCCCAGCGGTCGTTGAACGGTGTCCCGGGCGGCAGGGTGCCGAAGCTCCACACCATCCCGTTGTAACCGCGCGAGTTCGCATAGGTGAGCCCGGCGAGCCAGTTGCCCAGTTGCTGCCGCACGCCGAGATTCCACTGGGTGGAGCGTGGCGGGTGCGTGTTGTTGTCGAGGAGGAAGACCTGCGGGCCCGGCGCAACGCCGCTCGCAATCAAGCCCTTGAGCCCCGCGGCGGACTGATACGAGGGGTTCCAGAGGACCGCCGGGGCGCTGCAGTTTGGGATGTAGGTTCCGACCTTGGTCGGGTCGTTCGTGAAGCAGAAGTCGTAAATCTGCCAGGTGTGTCGGAACTCTTCGTCCATGATGTCGTTGAGCGGGATGCGGTCGTAGTAGAGGCCCCAGCCGCCGATAACGACCGTCTTCCCGTTGCCGTTGGGATCCCAGCTGAAGCCCAGGCGGGGTTGGATCATGCCTTTGTAGGACTTCCGGTTGCTGCCGGTCGAGATGTAGTCGGAGGGGTTGAAGATCTGCGGGATGCACCACGTGGTCTGGCCGCCGATCGGCTGTCCGTACGTGCGGCAGGAGGACTCGAGGCCCGAAACCACGTTGGCGGGCGTGACCCAGTTGTTGTTCAGCATGTTGGTCTCGTAGTCCCAGCGAACGCCCGCGTTGATCGTGATGTTGTTGGCGAGTTTCCAATCGTCCTGTGCGTAGAGCCCGTACTGGTTGTTGTCGTAGGCGAGCGCTGGATTTCCGTAGCCGATGACGGCATGGTACGGGTACTGCCAGTTCTGGTCTCCGCTGAAATCGAACTCCGGATTCCCGCTCTGGTCCTTGACCATGTCGTACTTCATGAAATTGACCGTGAAGCCGGCCTTCATCGTGTGACTGCCGTGCCACTCGGCGAAGTAGCTCAGATCGTCGCGGAGCCCGATCTTCTTCTGCGTCAGGTCCTGGGTAGTGGTCGAACCGCCGACTTGGAGCAACCCGTAGTAGTTCAGCTCTGGCGCAGCTGAGGCAGCCGCACCCTGGATCCACTCCATCTTCTGCCATGTGAGGCTGCCCTCGTTAAGGGTGTCGTTGCCGGCCATCCACTGATGCCGCAGGACGGCAGCGTCGGTTTTGACGCCGAAGTCTTGAGCCCCATCCTTGGTGGTCTGTCCGCCAAATCCGCGGACATCGCTCTCATCGCGGCTATTGTAGGAAAAATCCATCGTCTGGGACGTGGACGGCTGCCATGAGAGCTTTCCGAAGTACAGCTTCGAAGTGAACGGAGATGACAGGGCGCCGGTCGGATACGGCTCGAGGATGGCAAGGACGTTTGCTGGCGCTTGGGCCCAGTTTCCGCCGTGGTAGACGGAGCTGACAACGTCGCGGTTGTTCTGCTCGGCCGAGACGAAGAAGTTCAGCGTGTCCTTCATAATCGGGCCGCCCAGCGAGAGGGCATACTGATTTCGCGTATACGGCGGCTTGGTGTCGCCGCGCGCCTTGGCGAAGTCGTCCTGCTCGACCATGTTCTTGTTCTGGTAGAGGTACGTGAAGTCACCGTGGAAGTCGTTGCCGCCCGACTTGGTGACGGCCGTGATCACCGCCGCCGTCGCCTGTTCGTACTCGGCCTTGTAGTTCTGCGTCATCACCTGGTACTCCTGCACCGCGTTCTGCGGGAACGGGTTGCCACGGACGGAGTCCTGCATGAAGGCGCCACCCTTGATGAGATCGTTCTTGTATGAAAGGCCGTCGATGAAGACGTTGACCTGCTCGGGCTTGGCGCCTGCGCTGCCGAAGTACTGCCCCTCGGCGTCCGTGTCCTGCGTGAACGTGATTCCGGGGGCGAGGCCGGCAAACGCGAGGAAGTTGCGGTTGTTGAGCGGCAGACTGTCCATCTGCTGCGGCGTGATGTTGGTGGCCACGACCGACGAGCGGGTGTCGACGAGCACCTTGGTCGTCTCGCCGACCACCGTCGTCTCGCCGACGAAGACCTTTTCCGGGGAAAGCTCGAAGTTGACCTTGTTGGCCTGCCCGAGCAGCACCGTTACGGTTTCGGTCTTCGCCTTGTAGGCTTCGGAGTAGACCGTGATCTCGTATGTGCCGGGGGGGAGGCCGCCCAACAGGAACGTCCCGTCGTCGCCGGCGGTCACTTTGTAGACGAACGCGGTCTGGGTATTCTTCGCGGCAATTGTGGCTCCAGGGAGCGGTCCCCTCTTGTCGCTGACCGTGCCGCCGATGCTTGCCGTCGTGCCCTGCGCGCCGGCCTGGTTGCAGACCAAGAGCGTGAGCAGCAGGAGCGCCGGCAACACCACGAGCCAGTGCTTCTTCACGTTGCGTTGCATTTCCCCTTCCTCCTTTCGAGAGATGGTTCGAGTTTGGGATTCCTCAAAGGTCTCTTCTCGCGTGGCGCCTCTCGCCGCCGCGAGGCCAAGCGTGCGGGTCCGGCTCCGGGCAATGGTGCTCACGACGCCCTCCGGGAAGGGCCGCTAGGGCGCCCGGTCCCTCTGCCGTTCCGCTTTGGACCCCCTTCGGTCGGTTCGTCTGCCGTTCGGGGTTTTCCTGTTGTCGCCGGTTTTCGATCGTTTCCGTGCAGGCTGGCTGCAAATGGGCGCTCGTCGTCGGGAGCGGCCGCGATCTTGCGGTTCGGGCCGACGCGTGGCGAGGCGCACGACTGCCGGAGCACCGGCGTCGTGGCCAGCGTCACGTGCAGACGGTCGTGCCGGTTCTGCATGTCGATGGTGTGCAACAAGCGCGCGATCGCGTGGGCGCCCAGGTCTGCAATCGGGACCCGCACCGATGACAGCGTGGGTGCGGTGAAGCGGCTGATTGGGATGTCATCAAACCCGGCGAGGGAGATGTCCTCGGGCACGTGGAGGCCTGCGTCGCGCAGTGCCGAGAGCACACCAATCGCCATCCCGTCGTTGGCGGCGAAGACCGCCGTGGGCCGGCCCTTCAGCTCGAGGATCAAGGTCCCTGCGAGGTACCCCGCCTCCTCGCTGAAGTCGCCGTCGAACTCGAGGTCCTCCGACCAACCGCCTGGCAGCTCGTGCAGCGCGTCGCGGTAACCGCGCTGCCGCTCGCTGGCATCGAAGTTCCCGGCCGGGCCCTTGACGAGCGCGATGCGCCGGTGGCCGAGCTCGGCGAGATACCTCACCATCGCGTAGGCCCCGCCGTGGTTGTCGATGGTGATCGAGTCGAACCACGCCCCGTCGTTGCGGCAGTTCAGCAACACGATTGGCAGCGTCTCGGGGAGGTTGGCCTGGAGCGTCTGGGTGTCGAGATCGGGGGACATGACGATGAGGCCGTCCACCCGCCCCCGCGTCGCGCGCAGCACGGCCTCGAGCTCGCGGCGGTCGCCGTGCGAGCTCGAGACGACGAGGTGATAGCCGCATCTCCGCGAGGCAAGGTCGATACCACGGATGAGTTCGGAGAAGAACTCGCCGTAGATGTCCGGGAGCAGCACCCCGATCGCGGCAGTCTTGTTCGTGATCAGGCTGCGCGCGGCGCCGTGGGGCGAGTAGCGGAGGCGCTCGGCTACCTCTCGGATCCGGTTACGGGTCGCCTCGCTGACAGGCCCCTTCTCATTGAAAACCCGGGATACCGTTGCCACCGAGACGCCGGCCTCGTGCGCAACGTGCTTGATCGTGATGTTCGCGGGACGCGTACCCCGGGGACCGGCAGGGGGGAGAGGCTTTGGGGGGCGCGGTGGCACGGACGAACCTCCACGGGACGATGTAAACGTTTACACTCAACCAATCTAAGTTGGTCCGGGCTCGATGTCAAGAAGGTGTAACGAGAAGCCTCGGCCAGCCTCGGCAAACCGTAACGGCAATGCGAAGATAACGATGGTCAGGACCTTAGCAGAACATCCTTCTCTTGAGTGTAGGCACGACGGCCGTCTCCGGAAGCCCGTTCGTCTTCAAAGCAGCAGACGCCGTACAATAACGGGCCAATGAGCGACATATTCATCGTCCTGGTTGGGGCAGTGGCGGTGGGGACCCTGGCGATTGGCAGGCTCTTGCGCTCCCAGGTTGTGCGGCGTGTGGCCGGCGGCCTCGCTTTCCTGGCGGTCGCCGCGGCGGCACAGTGGGTCGTGCGGACGGCGCGTGCCGGGGGGCACTGGGATGAGTGGGCAGCCGCCATCGTACTTCTCGCCCTCGGTTACCTGGTGATGCGGCTGGTGCTGCTCCTGGTCTTCGAATGGCTGCTCATCCGCCGCTTCGACCTCAAGGTACCCCGTCTCGCCCGCGACCTCGTCGGGCTTGTCCTGTACCTCCTGCTCGCTGCGGCGATCCTGCGAGCCGCCCTCGGCCTGGAGGTCGGCACCCTCCTCAACTCCGCCGCCCTGCTGACGGTCGTCGTCGGCTTCGCCCTGCAGGAGACGCTCGGGACGCTGCTTTCGGGGCTTGCCCTTACCTGGGAGCAGAAGCTGGTCGCCGGCTCTTGGATCGAGATCGACGGAATCGTCGGCGAGGTGCAGGAGCTGGGGTGGCGCTCGCTCGTGCTGCGCACGACGCTGGGAGAGCGGGTGATGTTCTCGAACTCCCAGGTGGCGCGGACGCGCGTTCGCATCCTCGGGGAGGGGGACCTTGCCGTAGCGGTCCCGGTGCGCATCGGGGTCACGCACGAGGCCGCCCCGCACGCCGTTAAGGAAGTCCTCGGCCAGGTGGCCGCCGACCTGCCGCTGGTCCTCGCGCACCCGGCCCCCAGGATCCTCGTGCACGAGTTCGCTGACAGCGCCGTCGTCTACGAGTGCCGGCTGTGGACGAGGGAGCCGTGGCGCGCGGCCGACGTGACCGACGAGTTTCTGACCCGCGCGCACGCCGCTCTCGCTCGTGCGGACATGGAGATCCCGTTCCCGCAGCGGAATATTCGCATGGTCGAAGCGAAGGCCGGCGAGGACCGTGTCGCGATGGGTCTGGAGGCACTGGAAAGTTGCGATCTATTCGCGGGATTGCCCGAAAGTGCGCTGAAGCTGCTGGCGGGAACCGCGCGCTGGCAGGAGTTCGCACCGGGCGAGGCCGTGGTGCGCGAGGGCGACGCATCGCGCGCCCTGTTCGTGATCGCTCGCGGCGGGGCCGTGGTCCAGCGGGGGGGCCAGGAGATCGCACGCGTTGGAGCGGGAGAGGTCTTCGGAGAGATGGCGTTCCTCTCGGGCGAGCCGCGCACCGCGACGGTTCGCGCCGACTCCGCTCTCGCTGTGGTCGAGGTGGACAGCCAGGCCCTGGGCGCGCTGCTGTTTCACCAGAACGAGCTCGCTGTGGAGCTCGCCGACCGGATGGCCGTGCGCCAGCAGGAGCTCGCGGCCCATGAGGCTCGCGCCGGCGGAGCCTCGGAGCGCAAGAGCCTCACCGGTTTCCTGCTGGAGCGCCTCCAGCGTCTCGTGGTCGGGTAGCGAGCTCTTGCCGCCTCTGGCCCGTCACGTCCAGCATGGTGGCTGTGCGTAGCGCTCGGGGATGAAGACCTCGGCGCCGTTGGTTACACTGCACGACGATGGATGCCGTTGACCGCCTGATCGCTCACCTGAAGCCGCTCGAAAGCGCGCTCGTCGCCTTCTCGGGCGGTGCCGACTCCACGCTGGTGGCGTGGGCCGCGCGCTCGGCGCTGGGTGGCCGCGCGCTCGCGGTGACGGCTCGCTCGGAGAGCCTATTGGAGGCCGACGCGAAGGCGGCACGGGAGTTGGCGCGCCAAATCGGGATCCGCTACGAGGAGGTCGCGTACTCCGAGTTGGCGATTCCAGGGTATGCGGACAACACCCCGGAGCGTTGCTACCTGTGCAAGGGGGAGCTGTTCCGGCGGTTGGCCGCGATCGCCCAAGAGAAGTGTCTGGCCGCGGTGCTCGACGGGACCAACGCCGACGACCTCTCTGACTACCGCCCCGGTCGCCGCGCGGCCGAGCAGCTCGCGGTGCGATCGCCGCTCGTCGAGCTGGGGTGGGGCAAGGCCGCTATTCGCGAGACTCTGAAGGCGCTCGATCTGCCGGTGTGGGACAAGCCGTCGAGCCCGTGCCTCTCCTCCCGGGTACCGTACGGCGAGCCAATCACGCGCGAGAAGCTGGAGCAGATCGGGCGCGCCGAAGCCGCGCTCAGGGATCTCGGGTTTCGGGAGCTGCGGGTGCGCCACCACGGCAGCACGGCGCGGATCGAGCTGCCGAAAGCTGAGATCCCGCGGGTGCTCTCCGCCGGCGTCGCGGATGAGATCGTGGCGCGGGTGCGAAGCGCCGGGTTCGCGTTCGTCGCGCTCGACCTCGAAGGGCTCCGCTCCGGTTCGCTGAACCGGCTGCTGCCCACCGCAAAGTCGACAGTTGACAGTTGACAGTTCACAGTCAGAAGCTGAAAGCTACCAGTCAACAGCATCCATCCCTGATGCGGCTTCTTTTGGGTGGGTGGGGGAACTGTCAACTGTGAACTGGGTGGTTGGGTGGGGGAGAGCTGTCGCGAGAGACTGATGCTCAAAGTTCCTTGAGTTGGTTGACTTTGTGAAGCATGACGCTATCATGACGGACCGGGGAGGGGGGAGTGAACCAGTACATACCCGTCCTGCTTTTCGCCGTCATCGCCATCGCATTTCCGATCGTGACGCTCGCCATCGCCAAGCTGGTCAGCGCTGGGCGGTACGACCCTGTCAAGCTCGAGCCGTACGAGTGCGGGAACCCTGTCACGAGCGAGGCCCGTGACCACCGTTTCTCGGTTCGCTTCTACCTGATCGCGGTGCTGTTCGTGGTGTTCGACGTGGAGACCGTGTTCCTGTTCCCGTGGGCGGTGATGTTCCGGAAGCTCGCGCTCTTCGGGTTCGTGGAGATGCTGGTTTTCCTGGGCATCCTCGTGGTTGGGTATGTCTACGCCTGGCGGCGGGGAGCGTTGCAATGGGTCTGATTGAGAACCGCTTCGAACCCAACATCCTGGTCACAGGCTACGACACCGTAATCAACTGGGCACGGCGCGGCTCGGTGTGGCCGCTGCAGTTCGGCCTCGCGTGCTGCGCGATTGAGATGATGGCGGCGATGGACCCGCGGTTTGACCTGGCCCGATTCGGGATGGAGGTCTTCCGCGGCACGCCCCGTCAGGCCGACCTGATGCTCGTCGCGGGCACCGTGACCGAGAAGATGGCGCCGATTGTCACCCGCCTCTATCACCAGATGGCGGAACCCAAATGGGTCCTTGCCATGGGATCGTGCGCGACCTGCGGCGGCCCGTATAAGACCTATGCGGTGACCCAGGGCGTTGACAGGCTCATTCCCGTGGACGTGTACGTGCCGGGGTGCCCGCCACGGCCCGAGGCCCTCATCTACGGTCTGATGCAGCTCCAGCGCAAGATCGACCGCATGACCATCGCCAAGAAGGCGGTCTGAGCGCGATGCGCCGGGTGGGGTCGCGGATCTCTGAGCACCTAGCGGGGCAAGTTGACAGTCAACAGTTGGCAGTTGACAGTCAACTACTCTCATTTGAGCGGCTCCCCGATCGGGTTCTGGTCTTTCCTGTCAACTGTGGACTGTTAACTGTCGACTTGCACTTCAGGAGGCGGCTTTGACTGAACAGGACAATCCGACGGCCCCGGCGGAAACCCCGCCCCAGGCCCCCGCAGCGCCCAAAGCGCCCTGGGAGGAGAAGCCCGTCACGCCCGTCCTGCGGGACGCGCGCGACCACGCCCTCGTGAAGGAGATTGCCGCAGTTCTTCCTGGCGTCGTTCTCGAGGCGGTCGAGTTCGCCGGCCAAGTCACAGCGACCGTCGCGTGCGCGCGGATCGCCGAGGTGTGCCGCACATGCAAGGAGCGTCTCGGATACTCGTTCCTCGTCGACCTCACGGCCGTCGACTGGCAGGAGCGGCCCCAGGGTCGTTTCGACGTCATCTACTGGATGCACCGGTTCTCGGACTCAAGGCGCCTCCGGCTCAAGGTAAACGTCGCCGATGGGGTGGAAGTCCCCTCCGTCACGGGTGTGTGGAAGGTCGCCAATTGGATGGAGCGCGAGGTGTTCGACATGTTCGGCATCTACTTCTCGGGCCACCCGAACCTCGAGCGCATCCTGACCTGGGAGGGGTTCAACGGCCACCCGCTGCGGAAGGACTTTCCCATCGAGGGGATCGACACCGGCGCCGCGGTCTACCCGGACGTCTACCCGCCCGGCGGCGGTCCGGTGGCCGGCGGGGAGGGGGAGTGATGGGCGACATTGAGGCGGTCAAGCCCTTTCCCGACAGCGAGGAGATGGAAATTTCGTTCGGCCCTCAGCACCCCGCCACCCACGGTGTGCTGCGGGTGATGGTCAAGCTCGACGGCGAGCGGATCGTCGACGCCAAGCCGATCATCGGGTACCTGCACCGCGGGACCGAGAAGATCTTCGAGCGCGAGACGTACAACGGCGCCATCCCGCACACCGACCGCATGGACTACACCGCAGCCGCCACGAACAACCAGGGACTCGTGGGCGCTGTGGAGAGGATGATGGGGATCACTGTGCCGCCGCGCGCGTCGTACATCCGGATGATCCTGGCGGAGCTGCAACGCATCGCGTCCCACATCATCTGGCTCGGCACCCACGCGCTCGACATCGGAGCGCAGTCGCCGTTCTTCTACACCTTCGAGGAGCGCGAGAAGATCCTCGACCTCTACGAGGAGTACTGCGGCGCGCGCCTGACGCTGAACGCGATGAGGGTCGGCGGTCAGCCGTACGATCTCCCGGAGGGGTGGGCCGCGCGCTGCAAGACGTTCGTGGACCAGTTCCCAGCGCGCATCGCCGAGTGGGAACGCCTGCTCACCACCAACCGCATCTGGAAGCTGCGCACGGTCGGCGTCGGCGTGATCTCCGCCGAGAGCGCGATCGAGTGGGGGCTGACCGGGCCGCCGTTGCGCGGTTCGGGCGTCAACTGGGATATCCGCAAGGTATTCCCCTACGATCACTACGACGAGGTCGAGTTCGAGATCCCGATCGGCGCCCACGGCGACACGTACGACCGCTACCTCGTGCGCATGGAGGAGATGCGCCAGTCGGTGCGGATCGTCCAGCAATGCCTGGCCAGGCTGCCCGAGGGCCCGGTCATGGCCAAGGTCCCGAAGGTCATCAAGCCGCCCAAGGGCGAGATCTACTTCTCGGTCGAGGGCCCCAAGGGTGAGCTCGGCTACTACGTCGTGTCCGACGGCGGCGCCAACCCGTACCGCCTGCACGTGCGTCCGTCCTGTTTCATCAACCTGCAGGCTCTCCCCGAGATGGTGCGAGGGCAGCTCGTGGCCGACCTGATCGCGGTAATCGGCACCCTCGACATCGTCCTCGGCGAGATCGATCGGTAGGGAGCGGCGATGGCGAATCCCTGGGTTCTCTTCCTGCTCGTGCCGCTGGTGAAAATCGTCGTCATCCTTGGCGTGGTCATCCTGCTCGCGGCCTACTTGAGCTTCTTCGAGCGTAAGATCCTCGCCTATATGCAGATCCGCATTGGCCCCAACCGCGTGGGACCGCGCGGGTGGCTGCAGCCGATCGCCGACGCCCTCAAACTGTTCGTGAAGGAGGACATCCTTCCATCTCGCGCCGAGAAGTTCGTCTACATGCTCGGTCCAGTGCTGGTCACCGCCCCGGCGCTCGTGGTGTTCTCGGTGATCCCGTTCGGGACAGGGTTTAAGTTGTTCGGCGCCGAGGTGACGCCATACCTCACCGACGTCAACATCGGGATCCTGTTCATCCTGGGCGTCTCCTCGGTTGGGGTGTACGGCATCATCCTGGGCGGCTGGGCGTCCAACAACAAGTTCTCGCTCATGGGCGGCCTTCGGTCGGCCGCGCAGCTCGTGTCGTACGAGGTTCCGATGGGGTTGTCGGTGGTGACCGTGCTTCTGATGGCGAGCTCGCTCTCGCTCGTGAAGATCGTCGAGGCACAAAGGAACAGCGGGGTGTGGTTCGTCTTTCCGGGGTTCATCGCGTTCTTCATCTACTTCGTGTGCGGCGTCGCGGAGACCAACCGCAACCCGTTCGATCTCCCGGAGGCCGAGTCGGAGCTGGTCGCAGGGTTCCATACCGAGTACTCCGGGATGAAGTTCGCCTTCTACTTCCTGGCCGAGTACGCCAATATGGTCGTGATCTCCTCGATCGCGACCGTGCTGTTCCTCGGAGGATGGCTGCCGCCCTTCCCAAACTGGCTCGCCGGCGTGTGGGCGGCGCCGGTTTTCACCTGGATTCCCACTGTCATCTGGAATGCGGGCTGGTTCCTGGTCAAGATGTTCGCCTTCCTTTTCGTGTACATCTGGTTTCGCGGTACGTTCCCGCGCTACCGCTTCGACCAACTCATGGCGCTCGGCTGGAAGGTGTTCATCCCGGTGAGCCTGGTCAACCTCATGGCGGTGGCCTTCGGCGTTCTGCTGATCGGAGGCTCGCGATGAGCTTCTGGGGTTTTCTCGCGTCGGTCGTGCCCGTCGAGCTCGCCCAGGGGTTGGGCGTCACGGGGCGGTTCTTTTTCAAGCGCAAGGCGACGATCCAGTACCCCGAGGTGAAGCTGCTCCCCAAGGAACGCTTCCGCGGGATGTTCGGCTTCTCTGAGGAGCGCTGCATCGTCTGCCACTCGTGCGCAAAGGCGTGCCCGATCGACATCATCCACATCGCGGATCACTTCGAGGAGGTCGAGGTCGAGGGCAAGAAGCGGAAGAAGAAGGTCCTCGACCGGTACGACATCGATGTGAAGCGCTGCATGTTCTGCGGCCTATGCGAGGAGGCGTGTCCGACCAAGCCCGTCGCGATCTGGCTCACGACCAGGAGCTACGAGACGGCCGCCTACGAACGCAACGAGCATCTGTACTTCAACAAGGAGCGGCTGCAGAGCTGGGACGGCGTGCGCGCCTATCCGGGTGTCGTGACCCCGGCAAAGGGGCAGATGCCCAACGACCCCACCGGGGGGTCGGGGGAGCCCGAGCGATGACCTGGTTTCTTGTTCACTTCGCGCAAGTTGTCTTCTACTGCCTAGCCGCGTGCGCCGTCGCCGGTGCCGTCGGGGTCATTGCGTTCCGGAGCCCCGTCCACGCGGCGCTGTCGCTCCTCGCAACGTTCCTCGCGGTGGCCGGTCTGTTCGTGCTGATGGAGGCCGAGTTCCTCGCCGCGGTCCAGATCCTCGTCTACGCGGGCGGCGTGATGGTGCTCTTCCTCTTCGTGATCATGCTGGTGAATGCCCGGACGATCCCGCAGGAGCCGCAGTACCTCGGCCGGCTGGCTCCTGCCGCGGTGGGCCTCGGCGCCCTCCTCGCGGTGCTGGTGGGGGTTGGGCTCTGGGCGGCGGCTCACGGTAATCCTGGTGACGCCTCGTCACTGCGGCAGGTGCAAGGCGTTCCCCTCGGCAACACTGAGGCGGTCGGGTGGAGCCTCTACCGCGACTACCTGCTGCCGTTTGAGGTGGTCTCCATCGTGCTCCTCGTCGCGATGATCGGCGCGATCGTGATGGGCCGCAAGGAGACGGGAAAGGAGGGTGGCGCGTGATCACCACCACGCATTACCTCATGCTCTCGCTCGTGCTCTTCACGCTCGGCGTAATCGGGATGGCGGTCCGCCGCAACTTCATTACGGTCTTGATGTGCGTGGAGCTGATCCTCAACGCCACCAACATCAACCTCGTCGCGTTCTCCCGCCAGCTCGGTGACCTCACCGGGCAGGTGTTCGCCGTGTTCGTGATCACGATCGCCGCGGCGGAGGCCGCCATCGGCCTCGGCATCATCATCGCACTCGTGCGCCTGAAGCAGACGACCAACCTCGACCAGGTCAACGTGATGGAGGGTTAGCCGATATGAAGGACCTGCTCTGGCTGATCCCTCTCTTCCCGCTGCTGGGCGCGGTCGCCAACGGCCTTATCGGGAACCGGCGCGGTTGGGGGCACAAGGCCACTTCGGTGGTCGCCCTGTTGGGATCCGGGCTCGCGATGCTCGCCGCCTTCGCGGCAATCTACGACTGGGCCACTTCGGTGGGCCCCCACGCGGTGCATATCAACCGTGTCTTCACCTGGATCCCGGCCGGACTGGGGCTCACCTCGAACGGCCTCCTCGCGAAACTGAACATCGATTTCTCGTTCCGTCTGGATTCTCTGTCGGCGGTGATGTTGTTTTTCGTGACGTTTGTGGGGTTCCTGATCCACGTGTACTCGGTGGGGTACATGCACACGGAGGGGGAGCGTTCGTACGCGCGGTACTTTGCGTACCTGAACCTGTTCATGTTTGCAATGCTGACGCTGGTACTGGGC
>Ga0182027_10001760_pt1 | contig 35638 bp, 34 predicted proteins | sample 712E1DmetaG_FD_121300 | JGI IMG/M metagenome (GOLD analysis project Ga0182027, IMG submission 121300) | Permafrost microbial communities from Stordalen Mire, Sweden - 712E1D metaG (Illumina Assembly) | ecosystem: Environmental > Terrestrial > Soil > Wetlands > Permafrost | place: Sweden...
ATGCATGAGCTTGGTTATCTGATAATTGAGAATTGTGAAAACAGATTTCATAACTTTATCAGAACGTACGGATTCAGTAGTCAATTAATAGGGAAACATTCAAAAAGATATGAGATTATCAGCTCATTTTTTGATTCCTATAATCATCAGGTCGAATCGTATAAATTTGACAATCAATCACTTTATGGATATTGTGGCGTTGCAGAGATTATTCAGCAAATGTTGAAAAATAATGAAATAAATAAGACAGCCAGATCTCAAACTGAGAATTATCCTGATCCTCTTATACAATGGTTTTTTGCTGAACTGGACCATGAATTATCTGAATCCATTCACCCTTCAATTTAGAAAATCATCTTTTAAAATCTGAAATACAATTTTCATTTTTTAATTATTATTTATGGAGCGTAAAATTCCTATCCCGTTCGACCCGGAAGATTTCCGTAAAGATGGACATATGATTGTCGATCTTCTTTCAGACTATCTTCATAATGTAATGAAAGCTAATGAGCCAATTGTCCTTCCATGGAATGAGCCTGATAAACTGGCAGAAATTTTTTCATTTGATTCAGGTTCAGGAGAAGATGAGTCTTTAGAAAAATTTATCGGAAGAATATTAAAATATACCATTCATCTTCATCACCCACATTATATTGGGCATCAGGTAACTGCCCCACTTCCTTTGACAGCCCTTGTACAACTATGTACTTCACTTCTCAACAATGGTGCAGCTGTCTATGAAATGGGACCTGTCGCCATGGCAATGGAACGAAATCTGGTAAAATATTTCGCAGCACTAATAGGATACACAGCCGATTGCGATGGAATTTTCACACATGGAGGAAGTGCTGGAAATCTTACAGCTATGCTTGCGATAAGGCAAAATATGTCGGATTACAACATATGGGAAAATGGTGTAAAGGAAGACCGGAAACCAGGTTTCATGATTTCTGAACAATCTCATTACAGCATTGGAAGAAATGTAAAAATAATGGGACTGGGAGATGAGTCACTGGTGAGAGTACCTTACGATAATAATTATAGAATGAATGTTTCCCTTTTGGAAGAATATAAACAAAAAGCAGAGGACAGAGGGATAAAAGTTGTATCGGTAGTTGCCAATTCATGCTCCACTGCCACAGGAACATACGATGATCTTGATTCCATTGCTAACTTCAGCGAAAAGCATGGATTATGGATGCATATCGATGGTGCACATGGAACAGGTGTACTATTTTCTGAAAAATACAGAGATAAGATTAAAGGTATTGAGCGGGCCGATTCTGTAATAATTGATTTTCATAAGATGCTCCTGGTTCCCGGGCTTAATACAATGGTTCTTTTCAGGAATGGTGATAAATCTTACGAAACTTTTGCACAAAAAGCATCATATCTTTTCAGAAAGACTGATCAGAATGAATGGTATAACAGTGCTAAGCGGACCCTTGAATGTACGAAGAGCGCGATGGGCATAATTGCCTATACAGCTGTAAAATATTATGGAACAAGCTACTACAGAGAATATATTGACAGCAGGTACGATCTGGCTATTCGTTTTGCCCAGATGATTGAAGACTCCAGGGAAATGGAACTTGCAATAAAGCCTGATGCCAATATAGTATGTTTCAGATATACTCAGGCAAATAAAGATGATATAGCTCTTAATAAAATCAATCTGGCAATAAGAGATATGATTATTAAAGAAGGTTCATTTTATATAGTTCAAACTGAGCTGGAGAGTAAGACTTGGTTGAGAACTACTATTATAAATCCTGTAACTGATGAAGAAGACCTTAGGGCATTAATAAACAGGGTAATTGAACTTGGCAGGACAATGATTGAAGAGTTGAACAGTTAAACAGGTTGAATTGGAATTATCCCCTTCACGATGCGGTGAAGAATGGATTCTATTTTATTACAAAATCGAGCAATGGTTTGCCGTTGAGATAAGCAACCAGATTATCATTTTTATGAAGAGCCCCAACTCCGGATGGTGTACCGGTAAATATAAGATCGCCAGTTTTTAGTGTGAAAAATCTTGAAACATAAGCAATTATATCTTCAAAACCGAATATCATATCTGACGTGCTGCTCTCCTGAACAATTTTGTCATTTATCTCCAGCCTGAAATTAATATTCTTCATGTCTGCCACAGCACTTACCGGAATGAACCTACCCAGAGGGGCAGCTCCATCGAAACATTTGGATAGTTCCCATGGTAATCCGGCTTTTGAAAACTGGTTCTGAAGATCGCGGGCAGTAATATCAATTCCCAGGGTCACCTCATCAAAATAACGATAAGCAAATTTTGGAAGAATTCCTTTCCCCAGCTTACTTATTTTAATGACAACTTCAACCTCATAATGAATCTCAGATGAAAAATCCGGCAGAAAGAAAGGCTTATTGTTTTTGATAATTGATGAATCGGGTTTAAGAAAAACAACAGGTTCTTCTGGGAAAGCTCTGCCCATCTCCATAGCATGTTTCCTGTAATTAAGTCCTATGCAGATGATCTTCATTGTTATCAGGCTTTACCAAAATTCCTCAGCTTTATCTCAGTAATTATCTTCTTGGTATATAGAGGAAAATCTCCGTTCATCATCCATGAATAATATGCCGGTTCATCTTTGAAAACCTGTTCAACAGTCTTGCCTTTGTGCTTTCCAAAGTTAAAAGTTTCAGCACCATTTTCATCATAAATTATTCTTCCTACAAAATCTGCACTGGTGTTATGAGCACTGAAATCAGACAGTTTTTCAATATCATTAGCAAGATCAGCGTACATGTCTAGCTGGGCTTTTAAAACTTCATAAGTAGCCTGAGTATCAGCCTTTGAGCTGTGGGCATTCTTTATTGATTTGTTACAATAGAACTGATAGGCTGCCGATAAAGTCCGCTGTTCTTTCTTAAAAAAGATGACCTGAACATCCACGTATTTTCTTTTTCTGAAATCATAATCAACATTAACTCGCAGGAATTCTTCGGCAAGAACGGGGATATCAAATTTCAAAGCGTTATAACCTGCAAGATCACAACCCTCAAGAAAAGATGCAAGATTTTTCGCTATCTCTTTAAAAGTAGGTGATGCAGCAACATCTTCGTCTTTTATACCATGAATAGAAGTTGATTTAGGAGGAATGGGCATTTCAGGATTTATCCTGGAGACCATCCACTCCTCTTTTCCATCGGGAGTAATTTTCAAAACAGAAATTTCTACGATACGGTCACTGGAAATATTAATACCCGTTGTCTCAAGATCGATAAAAGCCAGAGAACGTTTAAGATTAAGTTGCATGTCATGCATTTATCATCATAGGCATAAGCAGCATAAGCACGTCCTCAGATTCATTATCTGTAACTGCCGGAAGTATCAACCCTGCCCTGGTAGGATCCGCCAGTTCAATCATTACATCCTGAGATGACAGGTTTGCTAGAATCTCGAGCAGGAATACAGATTTAAAGCCAATTTCCATCTCTTCGCCTTCATACTGACACTTAATTCTTTCATATGCAGAGATTGAAAAATCAATATCCTGAGCTGATACCATAACCTGATTACCTGTCAGCTGGAGTTTAACAAGATTGCTTGCCTGGTTTGAAAATACCGAAACTCGCTTTAATGTATTGTAGAATTCAATCCTGTCGATGGTTATTTTCCTTGGATTATTACGTGGTATTACAGAATTATAATTTGGATAATTGCCTTCCACCAGACGACAAACTACCTTATAATCAGATAGTGAGAAGAATGCGTTTTTATCATCAAACTCGACTGAGACAGGACCCTCTTCTCTTGGAAGAATATTTTTCAGAAGCGAGGCAGGCTTTTTCGGAAGAATAAATGATGAACTTTCATCTGAGTGAGCATCTGTTCTCTGATACCTTACAAGTTTATGCGCATCTGATGCAACAAAAGTAATTTTATCAGGAGATGTTTCAATGAATATTCCACCCATAACCGGCCGAAGCTCATCATCTGCTGTAGCGAAAAGAGTTTTTGTAATACCGGCCAGCATTAAATCAGCATTTATCGTAAAGGAGAACTTCTTTTCCTTTTTGATAGCAGGAAGGACAGGGAAATCTATTCCATTCTGACCAACAACACTGAACTTGCCATTCTCAGAACTGATAACAATGGCAAGTGTTTCCATATTGATATCAAAAGTCAGAGGTTGAACTGAGAATTCTTTAAGTGTATCGAGTAGAATTCTCGCCGGAATTGCAATCGATCCGTCACCATCAGCGTTTTCCAGCTTCATCTTTGTTATTAAAGTCGACTCAAGATCTGACGCAGTAATTTCCAGTTCATTCTTGCCAAGACTGAAAAGGAAATTATCAAGAATTGGTAAGGTATTCTTAGAACTGATAACCCTGCTTATGGCCTGTAAATGACCAAGAAGCTCGGTACTTGATACTACAAATTTCATATTAACGTTGTGTTTAAGTTTGTCAATGGAATCCCAAAATTAAATATTTTATTCTAACTATCTGAAATGAAGCAACATTTGATGTCAATTCAGAATTATCAATATTACAAAAAAAACAATTATCATCAAACAAATATTTTACTCAGCAAAGAAATAGCTTTTCTTTTTCAGAATCGGGTCAATATCAAAGTATCTCATGATGAAAATTCCATCATTTAAATTTGTTTTCGCCCAAACCCTGTCGGTGTCCGGTTTCCTTGTTCCATTCTCTGTCTTCCACTTTTCCCAGATAGTCAGAACTATTTCCTTTCCATCAGATTGCTTTACAGTTATACGATACAATGGTAAGGTTAAGCCAATACTCTTTTTCTCATTTTCCGGAAAATCAAATGCCCATGTTTCAAATGGAATTGCCGTATAATAAGTCAGATACCGTTTGACCTTTGAAGAATCCCAGCCTGAAATATCTTTTTTCAAATCAGAAAGTGAAAATTTTCTATTAATGTAACTAACTATAAACGAAGACAATGAATCCTGAATGTTTTCAAGTTTTATTGAAGCAATCTGGGAAGGAAGCAGATTGAAAACCATATATGGCTTCCAGTACAGTTCATTAACTATAAAATTGTTACCGATATTATCTTCATAACCCGGAATTGAAACAATGAATGGCTTTGAAGACGCTTTCATCTTCATTATATTTCCGTAAATATTGGATCCGGTCTTATAAACATAAAAACTCTTTATCAGTCTTCTTCTTGCATATATATTAACTTTAACCGGATCAATTTGTTTTTTTATTATCTCATTTTCAAATATTTCGGAAGATACTGGTGATTTTATTTTTATTTCTCCCAAGGTCTGCAGGATAAAGAGAACGGCACTTTTTCTTGCTTCATCATTTTTATTAACGAACCAGTTTTCTCCTGTTTTTTCGAGTGAAAGCTTTTTGTCTCCCTGGAAAAAATCAATATGTGTAATTTTAGTTTCAGGGTCAACAGCAAAAGAAGAGTTGTTGCCTCCAAAAGGAGTTCGTCCTTTTAAGAGAAAGAACAGCAATGCTCCTATCCCGATGAAGTACAAAGAATATCTGATAATTAATTTATTCATTATCAATACCTTGCATATTTTCTTCTTCTGAAATAATTGTATATTAACCCTGTAAATATTACCAGAATAATGGGAAGAGTTGTATTAATAATCTGTATCGTAACACGACTTTGTCTTATCACAGGCTTATCAAGTAATCTTAATTTCAATTCTCTTGATCTGAGCTCCATAATCCCATTATTGTCAACGAGATAATTTAAGCAATTAACCAGAAAATCTTTATTTCCCCAGGTACCTTGAGTTAGCTTGTCCTGTCCAAGAGGAAGCGGTGAAACTTCCGATCCGACCCGGCTGACCCCATTGCGGATTATATCAGCGTCAGCTACAACTATCATTTTGGTAGGTTTACTTTCATCTCTGAAAGTGAAGTTTTTGTTATCAACGAGATCATTTAATATTCTGTTCCTGAAAGCTGATTGAAACTTTCCTTCAAACAAAACAGCAACGGGAAGAAAAGATTTGTTAAACTGATTTCTTTCCGGTGGAGAATCTATTTCTTTAAGACTGATTAACAATGGTGGTTTCACAATTCTGCTGAGGGCTGAGGTCGTCAGTAATATTTTCTTTCTCACCTCCGGATTTAATCCAACGGTATCAATATAATTTACAAACCGGCCTTCAACTTTATTAAGGTTCCTGGTAATGGAACTTAAGGAAGAAGGATTAAGCAAAGGATAATAAATCCAGGGAACCTGTATAGTCTGATGCTGGGAAGCACCAGTTTCAATAATCATTGGTATCTGCATGCAATCAAGGTCCTGGACTATCGCCGGATTTATTCTTGCACCATATTTAAATAACTGATCTTCAATATTTAATGTACGATAAAGAGCTATTGTTTCTCCGACATTAAGACTATCTTCATTAACCTTTACCTCCTCACAAAGCCAGAGGACTTTGCCTCCATTCATTATATACTGATCGATTACAAGTTTGTCTTTCTCGTCGAATGAAGTCTCAGGTCCAGCAATTACAATAGCCGCATATTTGTCCAGGATTCCCTGCTTGCCTGCTATTTTACCCCTGTCGACAGTGAAAAATTTTGCAAGTGTTAAAGTAATATCAGCAGTTTCGATTTCCGGAATTTCGCCATGCCCTTCAATGAATGCAACCTTGTAGATAGTGTCAGAACAGAGTGTTGAGATGGTCTGTATCATCTGATATTCAAGACCTTCTACTGAATGTAAAATATTCTGTTCAGGTGAAAGTGAAGTATTATTGCTTAAAAAATTAACCGGTACCTCAATTCCATTGTAATTCACGATAATACCTGGAAATATAATCTTAGAACTTGTTTTTCCTTCGTTATCCTTTGCGCGGATATCTACAGGATTGAGTCCTTTATTAACAAGTACCTGGTACAGGTTATTCCTTGTCCTGGCATCTTTTCCAGCTGAAGGATTTATGAATTCATAGTCGACCTTTTTCCCTGAAGCGACCCTGAATTCATCAAGCATCTCTTTGACAGAACGTCTTAACTTTTTGAAAGCGATTTCCATATCACCATCCAGATATACCTGAATAAAAATATCATTCTTTAGCCTGGAAAGGACTTTATGAGTAGGAGCTGATAAAGTATACCTATGATCTTCAGTGAGATCCAGACGCAAATGGATAAAAGTGCTAAGAACATAAACTGTTATAACAGCTGATACAATCAGGATAAACTGCATCCAGCTTTTCATTTTAATTCTCCCATTAGTATCGGTTTTCACCTTTTCTTCTTCCATTTTCTCGAGAGCAATATAAGCCTGGTGGCTTCATTGAAAATCACAACTACCGAAAGGAAATATCCAACATCTTTTAAATCAATAACACCCCTGCTCATAGATTTATAATGCTCATTTATCCCTAGTCCGACAACAAGCTCATCAAGTTTTTTCAAACCCGGCAGGTAAGCAAAAGAATCAAAACCTGCAAAAAGAATGAAACAGAGTAAAACAGCTATTATAAATGCAATCACCTGATTTTCTGTCAGTGATGAGGCAAATATTCCGACGGAAGCATAAATCGCTGCCAGAAAGAACAGACCTGTAAATGCCCCCCAGGTACCGCCGATATCCAGGTTCCCGTGGGTCTCTCCAAGAAAATAGACTGACATATAAAAGATTAACCCTGGTAATAATGATAACAAAACCAGCGAAACTGAAGCAAAGAACTTGCCATAAATTACTGACCTTTCTGTGATCGGCCGCGAATAAATGAGCTCAATGGTTCCAAGACGTTTCTCTTCAGAAATCATCCTCATCGTAATTGCCGGAACTAAAAAAAGAAAGACCCATGGAGATAGAAAAAAGAGTGTATCCAGACCTGCATAACCACTGTCAAGAATATTCAGCTCTCCAGGTAAAATCCACATGAATAGACTGTTAACCAGCAGGAAAACTATGATAACGATATAGCCAGTGAAGCTGCTGAAAAAGCCACTTATTTCCTTCCTGAAAACTGCCAGCATAAATTCATTTTAATTAACAAAAATACTCAAATAGCTTAATGATTTACTAAAGTCAGTTTATCGTCATCACTTTTCCTGGTATTCCCGATCTTCATAATTTTGACTCCGGTATAATAAAAGTTTATTATGTCTTCATATTTAAAACCTTTTAGTGACATTATCATTGCACCCTCCTGACACAAACCAACACCATGTCCATAGCCCTTTCCTTTTAGTAATAAAGAATCTGTATCAGCATTAACGGAAAAGTATGATGATTTAAGATTCAGTCCAGTTCTTATTGTACGAAGTGGAATTGAGAATGATCCCACAATATAATCAGGAACTCTTGAAGTTTGATTAAAATTGAAGACCGATGGATCGGCAAGCGTACCAGAGTAACCATTTTTTTTAAGAAAATCTGTCCATTCGGTCAGGCTTATCTTCTTATCCCATAATGCGTTCCTTGAGCCCAGGCAATAAGGATCGACGATCCGTTTCAGATAAGGTTGATCCGTAACCCAAACGTACTCTGAAGGAGATGTCTCTCCTCCACAATTAGAATGGAATGCTGAAATAATGAGAATACTGTCAGGAGTTGTAATTACCATATCCTTAGTAGACCTGACTGCATTAATAATCAGACTATCTCCTGTTATTCCAGAAAAGGACTGACAATGAGTATCATCGCATAGGTTGTACCTGTCAATAATATGCTTATTAAAATATCTATAGGTATATGTCCTTGCAATTACAGCCTGCGTTTTAAAATACTCCTCACTTCTACCGCTTCCACCCTCAGCTTTTACAACTCCGGCAATGTATTTCTCAATATCACAGGTATTTATAAGTAACAAAGTTTCCAGGTCTGAAAAACATTTCAGATCGCCAGAGTAGGTTTTAATCTTGGTTCCTGATTCATTAATACGTAGTGTAAAGAAATCTTCAGGAGTTTCTCCTTTTATTTCAACTGAATCTGTGAGGAAACTTGCGCCATTTCTTAGTTTGGCAAATATCCTGTTATTGTAGAGCGCAATTAATATCGGTTCACCATTTGGAATGGCTATTGATCTGCCAGTATTGTATCTGATCTGGTATTTCCCGGACTTTGCTGTAAAAATGGCGTAGTCAGGGGTGAGTTCAGTAAATAGCCTGACCTTTATTTGTGAAGATAAAAGCCCAAAGTAGAAAGACAAAAGTATTGTAAGAGACAGTTTAATTTTCATTGGTAATAACAATCACCTGTTTTGAAGCGATTTAACCATTTCGGCAGCAATTCTGACCGAAGCTCCGGAGGGACCTAACTTCTCCTTCAGTAATTCATAATCGCTTAATATTTTTTCTCTCTTTTCTCCGTCAGGAAGGATAGCTTTCAATTCCTTAATCAAATTCTTTTCTGTAAGGTCATACTGTACCAATTCTTTGACGACCTCAGCTCCCATAATCAAATTAACAAGTGAAATATATTCGACTTTAATAACAAACCATGCAATCAGCATTGAGAAAAAATCGGCTTTATAGCATACAACCTGAGGAGGTCCTATCAATGCTGTTTCAAGAGTTGCTGTTCCTGAAGTCACGAGCGCAGCATGAGCAAGATAGAGTATTTCATATGTTCTATCAGATATTAGGGTTACTGGATTATCTCCAAGAATTTTCCTATATAATGATTCGGGAAGATTTCTTACTCCGGCAAGAACAAACTGATATTCAGGAAAATATTTAACAACTTTTACCATTTCCGGCAGAATGTACTTTATTTCATGGCTTCGGCTTCCGGCAAGTAATGCAATAACAGGCCGCTCATCTAAGCCTAATGATTTTCTTAGATCTGTCTTGTTCGAAAGATCCAGTTTCTTCCTTTCAATCTCATCGACCAATGGATTCCCATGATATTCAACTTCAAAGTTATGTTTCCTGTAAAAGTCCACTTCGAAAGGAAAGATAATATACATGGAGTCAACAAAAGCTTTAATTTTGCCAATTCTTGATTCATTCCAGGCCCATATCTTAGGTGAAATATAGTAAATGACCTTAATACCGAGACTTTTAGTAAATTTTGCGATCCGAAGGTTAAAACCAGGGTAATCGATGAGGATTACAACATCTGGCTTATACTCCAATATCTGCTTTTTACACAACGACATGTTCTTTGCTATGGTCCTGAGATTAAAAAGAACTGTAACAAAACCCATAAATGCCAGTTTCCTGTAATTCATCAGAAGATTACCTCCTGCAGATTGCATTAATTCACCGCCCCAGCATTGTATCTGGGCTTGCGAGTCGGCTGATATGATACCTCTGATCAGATTTGACCCATGAAGATCGCCTGATGGTTCCCCAGCTATAATGAAATATTTCATTTTAAAAGAAACTTTACCATGAAGACGATTATTGCCCAGATAATTGTTGCTGCAAGTATACCGCGTGCCGCACGAAGCATGTCGAATCGGTTAAACAGCAAAAAAACAAAAACATTCGGGAAAACACACAAAGTAATTGCGTGAGTCACAATATAAGCCTCTTTAATTCTCTCAATGTAGGCTATCAGGCTCATACCATGGGCAGTGAAAACGAAAACGATGAGCCCGATTATCACAGGAAAGATAAAGCCTGCAATAATTCCTGAAAGAAAATTATCATACTTTTCAACCAGTTTCATTTCTTAAACCACTTTTTAAGGTCATTAATGTACCAGTGAGCAGTCATGTCAACAGTTACGGGAACAATAGATACATATTTATTGGAAATTGCCCATTCATCTGTATCGGTTGCATCAGGCTCATGATTCTGGAACATACCTGTAAGCCAATAGTAAGTTTTCCCCATAGGATCTTTTCTTTTTTCGAATTCCTCTTTCCAGTTACCTTTTGCCTGCCTGCAGACAACAATTCCTTTTATTTCATCTTTTGGAGCTGAAGGAATATTTACATTCAAACAAACTCCAACAGGTAAGGAATTTGCAGCAAGTCTCTTCATTATAATCCTGATGTACTTTTTGCATATTGAAAAATCGGCAGTCGGAGAGAAATTGTTCAAAGAAAAACCTACTGAATTAATTCCGTATAAACATCCTTCAATTGCAGCTGCCATAGTTCCTGAGTAAAGAACGCTCACAGATGCATTTGCTCCATGGTTAATACCCGATACGACCCAATCAGGTCGACGTTCTAATAATTGATTTACAGCGAGTTTTACGCTATCGGTAGGTGTTCCGTTACACGCGTAGATTCTATGCTTTTCATTTTCTTCGAGTAATTTAACTCTTAATGGAGTCTTGACTGTCAAAGCTTGTGACATTCCTGACATGCTTTCAATGGTGGAAATAAGGATTACTTTTCCGAATTCTTCAATTACCTCAAGAAGAGTTCTTAATCCGGCTGCGTATAATCCATCATCATTAGTGATAAGTATCAGCTTATCATTTTTCTCCAGCGTCATTGGATGTTTTATTAGATTTACAAAGATAGACAAATACCCTTTCTTTGAATAAACTGAAATTAGTTCTTAATACTTTTTTTAAAATTCTTACTTTTGCAGTTTTGATACCAAATATTACTGATAGATTTTAAGATGAAGATTTCATACAATTGGATTAAAGATTATCTGAAAATTGATCTTGAACCTCTTAAAGTAGCTGAGATACTTACAGGGATTGGGCTTGAAATAGAAGGAGCTGAAGAATGGAATTCTTTCAAAGAAGGCTTAAAGGGAGTGGTTATCGGGGAGGTACTGACATGCAAAAAACATCCCGATGCAGATAAACTTTCAGTCACAACAGTAAATATAGGGTCTGTTGAACCACTCAATATAGTGTGCGGAGCGCCAAACGTTGCCGCCGGACAGAAAGTTGCAGTTGCCACCGACGGTACAACAATATTTAAAGGTGATGATAAGTTTGAAATTAAGAAATCAAAAATCAGAGGTGAATTATCCGAAGGAATGATTTGTGCTGAAGATGAACTTGGGATGGGAACCGATCACAAAGGAATAATGGTTCTCCAGCCTGACGCTATACCCGGAACACCAGCTTCAGAATATTTTAAGTTAGAGAAGGATTTTATTTTTGAAATAGGACTTACACCCAATAGGATTGACAGCGGTTCCCATTTTGGTATTGCCAGGGATCTGGCTGCCTATCTTTCAGTTAATCACAACTTTAGTTCAAAAGCGCAATTACCTTCGGTTGAAAATTTCAGGCCCGATTATACTTCTTCCACATTCGAAGTTATTATTGAAAACAGAACTGATTGCCCGAGGTATACAGGAATAAATATTGCTGATGTAACAATAAGTGAATCACCAGAGTGGCTGAAAAACAGGTTGAAAGCGATTGGACTGAATCCGATAAATAATGTTGTTGATATCACCAATTATGTCCAATATGAAATAGGCCAGCCTCTGCACGCTTTCGATGCAGACAAAATAACAGGGGAAAAAGTAATTATCAGAAACCTTCCGGAAAAAAGCAAATTTGTTACGCTTGACAATATCGAGAGAGAGCTATCCTCCAGAGATCTTATGATCTGCAATACTGAAGAAGGGATGTGCATCGCAGGTGTATTTGGTGGAGCCAAATCAGGTGTGACAACAGCTACAAAAAATATTTTTCTTGAGAGTGCATATTTTAATCCAGTTTCGATCAGGAAGACTGCCCGGAGGCATGGTCTGAATACAGATGCTTCTTTCCGTTTCGAACGAGGTGCGGACCCTAATATCAGCTTATGGGCGCTCAAAAGAGCTGCCATAATGATCAGAGATATTGCTGGTGGAAAGCTGACATCTGATTTTAAAGATGTATATCCAGCTTCAATTAAAAATGCAATTATCGAGGTAACCTACAAGAACATAAACAGACTTATTGGAAAGATTATTGAGCCATCAACTGTGATGAAGATACTTAATATGCTTGATATTAAAGTTTTATCTGAGACTCAGGAAAACCTTATACTTGACATTCCGTCTTACAGAGTTGATGTACGCTATGAAGCAGATGTAATTGAGGAGATTCTCAGAATATATGGGTATAATAATATACCTATAAATAATCATGTAAATTCAACTATAAATTATATTGAAAAACCAGATAAGGAAAAAGTGGTAAATACTATATCTGGTGCACTTGCAGCTAATGGGTTTTCAGAAATAATGTCAAATTCACTTACTCCTTCTTCCTGGTACGAAAACAATAATGATTTTAACAGCTCACAACTTGTTAAACTGGCAAATCCTCTCAGCTCTGATCTTAATACAATGAGACAGACTCTTCTATTCGGAGGACTTAGCTCAATCTCCTGGAATATAAACAGACAGAATTACGATCTGAAGCTTTTTGAATTCGGAAATTGCTACTTCTTCAAAAAAGATAAACATTCTTTAAACAAGGTAGACAACTATTTTGAAAAGACAGACCTCGATCTTTTCATTACCGGCAATAAAAAAAGACAGAATTGGAATAGTAAATCTGAACCGACCGATTTCTTTTTTATGAAATCATTTGTCGAGATGATCTTAAGTCGTCTTGGAATTAATTCAGAGTCATTTGAGATAAATGAAAGTTCTGCAAAATATTTTGCCGAATCGCTTTCTTATTCTATAAATAATCAGGTTATTGCAGAAACAGGAAGAATATCAAAAAGTTATGTCCGCCTGTTTGATATTGATCAGGATGTATACTATGGTCATATTGAATGGGATTCTCTGGTTAAGCTTATAAAAAAGCACAGAATTCATTACAGGGAACTTCCCAAATATCCATCGGTAAAACGTGACCTGGCGCTATTATTGGACAAAGGGGTGAAATTCAGTCAGATCAGGAAACTGGCCTTTAAAGCAGAGAGATATTTACTTAAAGATATTACTCTTTTCGATGTTTATGAGAGTGATACGCTGGGAGAAAACAAGAAATCTTATGCGGTTAGTTTTATTCTTCAGGATGAACTTAAAACGCTTACTGACAAAAGTATAGATAAAGTTATGGATAATTTTATCAGAATTTTCGAAAAGGAACTAGGGGCACAGATAAGATAATGAGATCAGATAGAATCGTACTTATAAAGGGCGACATAACAACCTTGAAAGTCGACGCAATTGTAAATGCTGCTAATAACTCCCTGCTGGGAGGCGGAGGTGTGGATGGGGCAATTCACAGGGCTGCTGGCCCAGCTCTTATGGAAGAATGCAGTTTACTTAATGGTTGTGAAACCGGGGATGCCAAGCTTACAAATGGTTATGAGCTTAACTCGCAATATGTTATCCATACAGTTGGACCTGTCTGGATGGGCGGTATGAACGATGAACACGCTCTTCTTGCTTCTTGTTATCAGAAAAGTCTTAAACTTGCTAAGGAGAAAAGCATCAGAACAATTGCTTTTCCTGGAATATCTACAGGAGTGTACGGTTTTCCAAAAGATCAGGCTGCCTTAATCGCTTTAACCGAGATAAAAAGGTTCCTTAAAAAAAATTCATTCCCTGAAAAAGTGTTTTTGGTAGCTTTCGAAGAAGACAGTTTAAAATTATATCAACGCCTTTTACATCTGTCATGAATAGCTTCGTTAAAAAGGTAGAGAACTATTTTTCATTAGTAAAATTCAGCCACACTGTTTTTGCAATGCCATTTGCAATGATCGGATTTTCTCTCGCGGTGTCTGAGGATAAATACCATTTCAGCTTCAAACTTTTCATGCTGATTGTTTTATGTATGATCTTTGCAAGGAACGCAGCAATGGGCTTTAACCGGTATGCTGATAAAAAATATGATGCATTAAATCCAAGAACTGCATCAAGAGAGATCCCTTCAGGTAAAATTAAAAATATTTCAGCCTCGGCTTTTATAATTATTAATGCAATCCTGTTTGTTGTAACGACCTATTTCATAAATAAGCTGACATTCATCCTGTCACCATTAGCACTTTTAATTGTACTTGGATATAGTCTGACTAAAAGAATTACGGTTCTGTGCCATTTCATTCTTGGATTATCACTTAGTCTGGCGCCAATTGGTGCCTATATTTCAGTAACCGGAAAATTTAATTTTCTTCCGATTGTTTATTCATTAATAGTTCTTACCTGGGTAAGCGGATTCGATATTATTTATGCCCTTCAGGATGATGAGTTTGATCGCTCAACTAATCTGTTTTCGATTCCATCCAAAACCGGCAGACTAACAGCGCTCTTAATTTCCGACTTTATTCATTTCATAACATTTGTACTGGTTATTGCAGCAGGTTTTATAGGTTCAGCTGGATATCTTTACTGGATCGGTGCAGTTTTATTTTCAATTCTCCTGGTTTATCAGCATCTGATTGTTAAGCATGATGATATATCGAGAGTGAATCTTGCCTTTGCTTCAACAAATGGAGTTGCCAGCATCGTATTGGCAGTATTTGTAATTCTTGATCTTTTTCTTAAATATTAATCTTATTGCTAATTTTGAAAACCGATTCCTGAATTTATATTTCAATTTAATATTTAATAATCAAATAATTAAAGGTCATGGGGGAAATAATCATTAAGGAAGTTCTTACGAAAAAAGACAGACGTGAATTTATTTATCTGCCTTCAAAAGTTCATAAAAATGAAAAGAACTGGCTCCCTCCTATCTATATGGATGAATGGGAATTATATGATAAAAAGAAGAATAAATCCTACCAATATGCTGATGCAGTACTTTATCTGGCTTACAAGAAAAATAAACTGGCAGGCAGAATAATGGGTATTGTAAATAACAGATATAATTCCATTCACAATGAATACCATGGACGCTTCTGTTTTATGGAATGCTATGAAGATCAGGAAGTAGTTCATGCTCTTATCAAAAAAGTTGAAGAATGGGCAAAGGAAAAGGGAATGGTGAAACTGGTTGGGCCGCTTGGGTTTTCTGATAAAGATCCCCAGGGGTTTCAGATCGAAGGATTTGAGCACCCTCAATTCATGACTTGCCCTACAAACAGCAGTTACCTGCCTTTGATGATTGAAAAAGAAGGTTATCTAAAGCACAGAGATCTTGTTAATTATATGGCGCCAATGCCTCAACAACTACCATTAGTCTATGAAAAAGTTTTATCAAAAGTTTCACATAAAGAGGAGTTTAAAATTGTTGAATTTGAAACAAAAAAGGAACTTAAATCATATATTATCCCGGCACTCGAGCTTATGAATGAAACATTTATGGAGATATATGGCTTTGTGCCTCTGACCGATAAAGAAAAGGCAGACTTTGCAGCACGCTATCTCCCGATACTCGATCCTCATTTTATTAAGGTGGTTGAGAATGAAAACGGACTTATAGGTTTTGCAGTCGGAATGCCGGATCTGAGCCTGGGTATAAAAAAGGCAAATGGCAAACTTCTGCCCTTTGGCATTTTTAAAATTCTACGGGAATCAAAAAGATCCAGAAAGCTTCTTATGATGCTTGGTGGAGTAAAGAAAGAATTCAGAGGACAGGGGATTGACGTGCTTATGGGAGTCAAAATCTTTCAATCTGGTATTAAACATAAAATGGAATGGATTGACAGTCATCTTGTACTTGAAGATAACAGAAGAATGAGATCCGAGTATGAACGGATTGGTGGAAAGGTCATTAAAAGATTCCGGATATATCAGAAAGATCTATAAAATAAAACCTTTTTATCCTTCAGAATTAGAAGATTCAAATTCTAAAATTTGAAGATAAATGAAAAACCAAGTAACTCCTTGAACTGGATTCTTGCACTCTTCTTGGGGTTGCCATTTATATCAAGAACAGGCTTACCGCTTTTATCCAGAACGGGAGTTCTTGCTTTATCATCATATATTAGCACTGTGTTCAATCTAACATCAGTAAACCAATTCAGTTTTACGGTTGCTATCATTTCCCAGTCCACATCAATATTCTGAGGATTATGAATGTAGTTTGTGAATAGTTGAAGTCTGTTTATGATGTCGATGGTTTTATAAGGTTTGAACTCGTTGTTTATCAGCAAACTGGCCCCTGGTTCCTGAAGCGATTTTTTACCATGGGGAATACCATATTGAGTCTGATCAATATGTACTGTATCAGTCATAAATGTAATTTTATATGAGAGCGGAGAAAAGTTAACAGAAGTATTTTTTTCCGGTTTGAAATCAAGACCCAGACCAAAGGTAAAAACTGCAGGGTTCAGAAATTTTGAGACTACAACTGAATCGTTAGGATAATTGTATCCCTTAGCAATTTGTGTTTTAAATAGCATTATAGCGCTAAAATCAAACTTACCAAAAGCTTTATGATTGAATTTGGAATTTGTTTCAAGCAGGTCGCTGTTTTTCTCCACTGGTTTATCCCCGGATTTAATAAGTCCATATTTTAATCTGATATAATTATTCGACGATAAATCAAGCTGTTTGTTTTTATAATCGGCATAACCCGTAATATCTGTCGCCCCTGATATGCTGCTTTCCCCTCCTTTAACCCAGTTCGTCAGGGAAGCCTGATTCATTATAAAAGAGGATTCAGAATGAAGTTTCCAGTAAATTGGTTTTATATAAATTTTTTTAATCTCTTCCAGGTTCTTACTGTTTATGGTCTTCAGGTTAAGTTGAGCATCTGAAAAATTTGATTGTTTCGTCGGTCTTCTGAAAATAATACCCTCTTCAAGAAATAACCCGAGTGTATTCTTTGAAACACTTCCTATCCATACTGTAACTGAATCAGAATATTCATTCCTTAACCAGAATCTGACTAACCGATCACTTTTGGAATTAAACCAGACAGGCGTGACAAGATTAGATGTACCTGATATATTGATGACTGTCGAGTCCCTGTCATCAATGAATTTCCTAAGGGAATTTATCGCAACTATAAGAGAATCACTTTCATAAGGCCAACTGTATCTTTTGAATGGGAATCCGCTTCTGGATGGTTTTACTTCACTCAGCGTATCTCTTGCTACAATTAAAATCGTATCCTTGAGACTTACCAGAGGCTTGTCCGATTGAGAAACCAAAACGGGAACGGTGGCGGTGATCACTGATTTAATTGAATCGTTATTATGAATTTTTAATATGGTATCCACTCTAATTAGCGTATCCGAGGGCAGAAAAAAACGGGGAGGCCTGATAACAGGGATTTTAACTTTTAGAGTATCCCAAACATAAAACTTGTCCCAGGGTACATTCAGAGAATCAAAAGTGTATTTATCAAGAAAATATTTTGTCGAATCAAATGTATTATTGGATGCAAAGAAGAGAAGCTGTCCGATAGCCTCTCTCAATGGATGAGAAGGATTCTTCCAGTTGGACATCTTATGCCAGTTCTGGAGGTATGTTAAAGCTTGCTCTTTACTGAGTTTAATATCAGGTTTTTCCCGTTTTGTATAAAAAATGACTCCTTTTCCGGCTAGTGAATCAAGGACTGCTTTCCCCTCATTTCCAGATTTGACAGAAGCCTGCGAATAACATTCATTATGGTAAATAATAAAAATAGTAACAAATAAAAATGTCAGAATTTTGCCCTTCATAATTAGTTTCCTTTTTCAAAATTGTGATCGGGTTGAATATATCATAAAATACTTCTAATTTTACAAAAGTAATTACAATAATAATGTTTCTCTTTTATTATATAACGGAAACTATCCCTGATGATATATACAGAAACATCAAAAACAGGGATTTCTTTTATGCCAGCCTGTAAAATTATTCTCTCAAATATCTTATAGCTCCTGGATTATCTGCATGGGACTAAATGAAGCATAGTGATTTAGTCTTCCAACTGAAGTGATGTGGGGTGAAAAATCCTGAGCACAATTAAATATAAAATTACTAATCATACAAATTATGAATCTACCATTCACTGAACCTTTCAAAATAAAAATGGTTGAAAATATTTACAGGAGTACAAGGGAACAACGTGAAAAATGGATCGAAGCTGCTTCAAATAATCTTTTCAATCTTAAGTCGGAACAGGTATTTATTGACTTGCTGACAGACTCAGGTACAGGCGCTATGAGCGACAAACAATGGTCTGCCATGATGCTTGGAGATGAGAGCTATGCTGGTGCATCATCTTATTATAAACTCAATGATGCTATAAAAGACATTACTGGTTTTGAATATTTTTTGCCCACTCATCAGGGACGGGCCGCAGAAAATGTTCTTTTTTCAGTTCTGGTGAAAGAGGGCGATATAGTGCCGGGAAACGCTCATTTTGATACCACTAAAGGACATATCGAGTTCAGAAAAGCAAAAGCAATCGACTGTACCATTGATTCTGCCTCTGATAGTACATCATGGTATTCTTTCAAAGGGAACGTTGATATTAAGAAGCTTGAAGAAGTATTGAAGAACAATCCCTCTGACAAAATCTCCTGCATCATAATTACTATCACAAATAATTCATCCGGAGGCCAACCTGTAAGCATGGCAAATATTAGAGAAACCCGTAATCTTGCTGACAAGTATGGAGTTAAGCTTTTTTTGGATTCAGCACGTTTTGCAGAAAATGCATTTTTTATAAAGACACGGGAAGAGGGATATGCATCCAAAGATATAAGGGAAATTGCACGAGAAATGTTCTCCTATGCCGATGGAATGACTATGAGTTCGAAGAAAGATGCAATTGTCAATATGGGAGGATTTATCGGTTTCAGAGATGAAGAGCTTTTTCGGGAAGCCTCAACATATAATATTATGTACGAGGGCTTTATTACTTACGGAGGTATGTCAGGAAGAGATATGAATGCTCTTGCCCAGGGGCTTTATGAAGGAACTGAATATATTTATCTCGAATCGCGGATTAACCAGGTAGCATATCTTGGAACAAAGATGAAGGAGTTTGGAATTCCGGTACTTGAACCTTTTGGCGGACATGCAATATTCATTGATGCTAAAAAGTTTCTGCCCGATATCCCAAAAGAAGAATTCCCTGCCCAGATGCTGGCCATTGAGTTTTATATTGAGGGAGGAGTCAGAGGAGTTGAGATAGGTGGTCTTATGGCTGATAGAGATCCAATAACCCATGAAAACAGGTACCCTGATATTGAGATGGTCAGGCTTGCCATACCACGAAGGGTCTATACCAATAATCATATGGATTATGTTGCCGTGGCAGTCAAAAATGTTTTTGAAAAAAGAACCCAAATAAAAAGAGGGTTAAGAATAATCAGAGAAGCTCCAATAATGAGACATTTTACTGTTCAGCTGGAAAAACTTTGAATTGGATGCCGATAATCACAATTAATTGGATTCCATGTGCTATGGAACTTGTAATTGTCGCCGGAAAATTTGTAACTTTCGTTCACTTCACTTTTTCAACAATAAGATATAGAAAATGATAAAATCAATGACCGGTTATGGCAAATCAATAGCTGAAACTCCTCAGAAAAAAATCACAATTGAGATAAAATCACTGAATTCCAAGCAATTGGATATTAATTCTAAAATACCATGGTTGTTTAAAGAAAAAGAACCTGAAATAAAAAGTCTTATAAGTCAAAAACTCGAAAGGGGGAAAATCGATCTTTCCATATACTTTGATGTCCTTGATGATGAGTATATTCCTGTGATTAATAAATCTGTTGTAAGGAATTATTATTACCAGTTGAAGGAGATTTCGGAAGAGCTTAAACTCGATCTGAATGAACATATTCTATCAACAATACTGAGACTTCCCGATGCACTTAAAAACGAAAAATCTGAATTCAACGAAGAGGAATGGGAACTCGTCAGAAAGTACCTTTTGGATGCTATAAATATGCTTGATCTTTACAGGATTGAAGAAGGTTATGCTCTTGAAAAAGATCTAAGAAATAACATCGGCAGGATAGAATTATCTCTTGAAAGCATTGAGTCTTTCGAAGAGGGAAGAATAAAAAAAGTGAGAGAGAAGCTTCTTTCAATCCTTATTGAAAATGTTAACAGCGAGAATATAGACAAGAACAGGTTTGAGCAGGAGCTTATTTATTACCTTGAAAAGTTTGATATTAACGAAGAAAAGGTAAGATTAAAAAAACATTGTGAATATTTTATCGAGTCTCTCGACACACCATCTCCGAATGGAAAAATTCTAAACTTTATTTCTCAGGAGATCGGAAGGGAGATTAACACGATCGGATCCAAGGCCAATGATGTGTCAATACAGAAGCTGGTGGTTATGATGAAGGATGATCTTGAGAAGATTAAAGAACAAACACTCAATGTATTATGATTTAGCAGATAACAAGATTCTCCCTTGAAATTTATATCAATATTAAAATAATGCAAGGAAAACTGGTGATTATATCCGCCCCATCGGGTGCAGGAAAAACGACAATAGTCAAACAATTGCTTAACAACGATTTGAATCTCGAATTTTCAGTTTCAGCTACAACCAGGTCTCCAAGACCGGGAGAGAGAGACGGAGAAGACTATTATTTTCTTTCCGTTGAAGAATTCAGAACCCGGATAAAAAATAATGAATTTGCAGAGTGGGAAGAGGTTTACAAAGATCATTATTATGGCACTCTTAAATCTGAGATTGATCGAATCCTGAATAAAGGCAGCTATGTCATTTTCGATGTAGATGCCAAAGGTGGTATAAATCTGAAAAACAAATTCGGTAATCAGGCAGTTGCACTTTTCATCATGCCACCGTCCGTAAAAGAACTTGAGATGAGGCTAATAAACAGAGGTAAAGATAGTCCTGAGGATATTAAAATGAGAATTGAGAAAGCTGAAGCTGAGATGAAACTCGCGAATCAGTTTGACTTTGTCATTATCAACAGGGAACTGGACAGAGCTATTGCAGAAACTGTTGCCATTATTTCATCATTTCTTACAAAAAAGTGAAAATCCGGAAATGAACAAGGTTGGTCTTTATTTTGGTTCATTCAATCCAGTTCATATAGGACATATTGCTATTGCCGGATACATGACTGAATTTGCCGGTCTCGATCAGGTATGGTTTATAGTGAGTCCGCATAATCCATTGAAGAAGAAGGAAACTTTGCTCGCGGATCACCAGAGGTTACACATGGTTAATCTTGCTATCGGGGACAGCACCCGATTCAGAGCTTCAGACATAGAATTTAAACTTCCTGTTCCCTCCTACACTATTGATACATTGATATATCTGGAAGAGAAATATCCAAAAAACAAATTTGTTCTTGTAATGGGCGAAGATAATCTTTATACTTTGCATAAATGGAAGAATGTCAATGAGTTGATTAATAAATGTCAATTATACATTTATCCAAGATCCGATAAGGTAAAACCATCTTCTCTTTCGCTTGATAAGATTCTGTCAATTGCTGAAGTGCATCAGGTTTCAGCTCCTCTTATGGATATTTCGGGTACTTTTATCCGGGACGGAATTAAAAAAGGTAAGGATATGTCATTTTTCCTTCCACCGGCTGTATGGAAATATATCAAAGAGATGCATTTTTATGAAGATTGAAAATTCTCTATAATCGCTTGGCTTGCTATTTATCCAAAAAAGATTTAATTTTGAACCATGTCGGATAGAAAAGAAAATATCGGAAACAATATATTCAACTCAATTCTTGTGTTGCTGTTTCTTCTTTTTATGTTATCAGTAAGTTATAATAACAATAGTTCAGATATCAATAAAATCAAGCACGGTTTATCATGCGAAAATACTATCGGTCAAAGCAGTGCCATTATAATTAGTACTTCTCTGGTAATCAATCAAAAAACTTGGGGATCTGAAAAAAAATATCCGGAATTTATTAATCCAGTCAACAATTCTTTTTTTGAAAACAGGAAAACCAATAATCAGGTTTCAGTTCAATCTGGTGTGGTTTTAAATAACTTTAAAATACCTGTCTTCATCATTCATTATCATTTATCCTCCCAAGAGAATGATGACATTCCATTTATGAGCTGATTAAAACTCCCATTTTCAGTCTTAACAACTTTTAATTCATTTATTTAAATCTATTATTATGAAAAGGATTATATATTTTCTATTATCAAGTGTTATTTGTTTAACCTTATCTTTTGGTACTATATTTAGCCAAAACAACAGCAAGATCATTCTCCTGAAACCTGTAAGCAATAGTGTCAATCCGGTAGCTTTAACACAATCTGCCACGATTATATCAGCCAGGCTTAAAGTTTATGGAATAGAAAAGCCGGATGTTATAGCTTTGACTGATAAGAGTCAGATTAAAGTACAAATACCTGATAATTACACTCTTTCAGAAATTGAAGGACTACTGACCATGAAAGGAGATCTTGCATTTTATGAAACTTACAACAAGAAAGAGGTCTCAGAACTACTTAAAGGTGATATTCAATTGTTCCGATTGTTAAACAGTGATCCGGAAATAACACCTCTCGATGCCAAAATCGGTTGTATTAAAGCTGAAAACCGAAGCCAGATAGATGCATATCTTAAAGGCGTAAAGAATCCGGACAATTGTAAATTCTTCTGGCACTATATTGGGTTATCATCAGATGAGTCCATGAGGTGTCTGTTTGCTGTAAAGACCAATTCTGAAGGAAAACCATTGCTGGGAAGGTCTGATATTGAAACAGCTAAAGCTGAACCTGCAAAGGATGGTAAGAGTTTCAACATTGCAATTACCTTTAAAAAATCAGCAATTGGATTATGGGCTGATGCAACCCGGAAAAACATGAACAGGTCAATTGCAATCACACTGGATTCTTACGTATATTCTTACCCGACAATTAGATCTGTTATAGATAAAGGTGAGAGTGAAATCAATGGAAACATGACCCAAAAAGATGTAAATTATTTTATAGCTCTTGTTAATAACGAACCTCTTCCGATAACTCTGGAGATGGTTAGATAGAATAATAAATGTGAGGCTTACATTTGGTAGCCTCACATTTTATAATATTTTCAGGAATATCAGACTTTGAAAATAATTTCCATTCCTCTTTCCAATGCTTTTTCATTCATCGGAATAAGGTTATGATATCTTTCAGGAAGGGATTTTTTCAAACCTTTTACGACATTTTCCAGTTTGATGATGGGTTTAACCTTCAGAAATCCTCCCAATACGATCATATTGAATGTTTTAGGGCTCTTCATCCTTGAAGCCTCCTCGGTAGCATCAACTCTGTAAATGACAATATCCTTTCTTTCCGGATGCCTTGTTATACCATTAGTGTCATAAATAAGAATTCCTCCGGGTTTGACAGAGTTCTCGAATTTATCCATCGATTGCTGGTTCAGAAGAATGGCAGTATCAAAACTTTTAATGATTGGCGAACTTATTCGTTCGCTGCTTATTATGACAGTCACGTTTGCCGTTCCGCCTCGCATTTCAGGACCATAGGATGGCATCCAGCTCACCTCCATGTCCTGCATCAGCCCGGAATAAGCCATTATCTTACCCATCGAGAGAATTCCCTGTCCGCCAAATCCTGCTATCAATATTTCTTCAGTCATGATTTAAATGATTAGTCAAGTGATTTAATAACTATTCCACTACCGGTATCTTGAGATCCCCCAGCGGATAGAACGGGAACATATTCTCTTCCATCCATTTGTTTGATTCAACAGGTGTCATTTTCCAGCCCGATGGACAGTTTGAAACAATTTCAATAAAGCAGGTACCCTTATTAAGTTTTTGATATTCAACTGCCTTTTTCATAGCTTTCTTTGTTTTCTTCACGTTAGCGGGAGTATGTACACTCTGGCGGGTAACGTAATAAGCACCAGGCAATGTGGCGATAATGTCTGTCATTTTCAAAGGGTTACCCATCAGCTTAATATCTCTTCCATATGGAGATGTGGAAGATTTCATACCTTCAAGAGTAGTCGGAGCCATTTGTCCGCCTGTCATACCATATATACCATTATTAATAAATATTATCATGATGTTCTCACCACGATTGCAGGCATGAATAGTTTCTGCTGTACCGATTGCAGCCAAATCGCCATCGCCCTGATATGTGAAGACAAATTTTTCGGGAAGAAGTCTTTTTATGGCAGTTGCAACTGCAGGTGCGCGCCCATGAGCTGCCTGTTGAACATCAATATTCATAAAATCATAAAGCAGAACTGAACAACCCACCGGAGCTACACCTATTGTTTCAGATTGCAGCCCTGCTTCTTCAATGACTTCAGCAAGGATGCGATGAGCAGTACCATGTCCACAACCAGGACAATATGAAAAAACATTATCTGTAAGCACTGATGATCTCTTATAAACAAGATTTTCAGGCTTGATAATCTCTTTTATTCCAGTTACTTCCTTCATCGCTTAACCTCCTATTACTTTTGATTTCAGATTATCAACTACCTCTTCAGGAGTGGGGATAACACCGCCCATTCTTCCAAAATGATTTACCGGAACTTTACCGGAAACTGAAAGCAGCACATCCTCAACCATTTGTCCGGCGCTCATCTCAACCGAGAGTATTCCTTTCACTTTCTGAGCCAGTTCATTAATCCGTTTTGATGGAAACGGGTATAAGGTAATCGGTCTTAACAGGCCAACTTTAATTCCCTCAGCACGGGCAAGCTGAACAGCTTTCTGACTGACTCTTGCACTCGTTCCATAAGCTACAAACAGATAATCCGCATCTTCTGTCTGGAATTCCTCGAATCTGACCTCATTATTCTCAATATCACGATATTTAGCCTGAAGCTTTTGATTGTGAATCTCCTGAGCATATGGATCGAGATCGAGTGAAGTAATAATGTTTCTTTCCCTTGTCGTCGGTTTTCCTGTTGTAGCCCATGACGGAAATGTTGTTGCCCTTTTCTTTGGTGGTTTGAGATAAACTTTCTCCATCATCTGTCCGATAGCTCCATCCGATAAAATCATTACCGGATTCCGGTATTTGAATGCAAGATCAAAACTAAGTTCAACAAAATCTGCCATTTCCTGAACTGAAGCAGGAGCAAGAACAATCAGGTGATAATCTCCATGACCACCGCCTTTTACTGCCTGGAAATAATCACATTGCGAAGGTTGAATAGTTCCCAGTCCGGGACCAGCTCTTACCACATTGACGATAAGACAGGGCAGCTCAGCACCTGCAATATAGGAAATACCTTCCTGCTTCAGGCTTATCCCGGGAGAAGAAGATGAAGTCATTACTTTTTTGCCACAGGCTGCACCGCCATAAACCATATTGATTGCAGCAATTTCACTTTCTGCCTGAAGAACAACCATCCCGGTAGTTTTATAGGGATTTGCTTCCATCAGGTATTCAAGAATTTCACTCTGTGGAGTTATCGGATACCCGAAATAGCCATCAGCGCCTGCGCGTATTGCCGCTTCTGCCACAGCCTCATTTCCCTTCATTAATCTTAATTCTTTTTCCATTATTGTTTAACTATTTAAGTTCCGGAATATTCCTTAATTAATTTCGGATTTCGGATTTCGGATTTTTCAATCTTTTACATCTCTATCCGCAATCAACAATCCGCAATCCGCAATCTGAATCAATGCTATATTTTAGTTTTATAAACTGTTATAACACCATCGGGGCATACCATCGCACAGTTTGCACATCCGATACATAGCTCGGGGTTGGCAGGATAAGCATAATTATAACCTTTCCCATTTACCTCTTTTGAAAGTGCTATTGTCCCTGTCGGACAGGAAACCACACAGACCTCACATCCTTTACATCTTTCAACATTGACCACAATACTACCTCGAATTTTTGCCATATAATTGATTGTTTAATTTTTTTCAATTGGATGATCTTCCGAAAATCTCTTCAATCTGTATTCAAGATCTTTAAACTGATCTCTTGAGACCAGAGATACACATGCTCTCAGCCCTTCATGCCTGTCGCTTCCCGTAATATCAAGTGTGATGGCGCTGATACCATAATAGAGTAATTCTCCGAGAAGTTCTGTACCTGACATTCCTGGATAAGAAATAGTAAAATAGAATCCATCGGCTAATGGTTCATCCAGATCTCTGTCGTAAACAATATTGAATCCCGAAGAAAGAAAAAGCTTCTTCATTACTTTTGCCTTTTCACCATATTCCTTTACATCATCGCGGAACTTGTATACACCATCATTAACTGCTTTAAGAAGAGCTGCAAACCCATACTGAACCGAATGAGTCACCCCTGCTGATAAAGCGTATAATGCACCAAAGATAGCTGAATGTCCAAACTTATCCGTTGAATAATATCTTAAGAGGTCAGGATATGATCTGTCAAATAGCTGATCCGATATAGCCATCATACCAATTCTCTGACCTGCATAACTAAAAATCTTTGAACTCGAAATCAGCATAACGTATTCATCGGTGTAATGGGCAACAGTCGGCTGAAAGGGTGGTTTTCCGGGAATGGAATAATCTTTTCTGAAATCCATCCCGAAATAAGCCAGATCTTCAATTACAATAACATCATATTTTTTTGAAAGTTCGCCGATTATTGCAAGTTCCTCTTCAGTAAGGCAGATCCATGATGGATTATTCGGGTTGGAAAAAAGCAAAGAAGATATCTTGCCCGATTTAAGATAAGATTCAAGCTTATCCTTAAGTTTCTTACCCCTGAAATTATAAACGTCGAAAGAATGATATTCGTGTCCAAGCATTTTGACCTGTTGCTTCTGGACCGGAAAACCCGGATCAATAAAAAGTGTTCCCTCTTTTGTTTTATCATTTCTGTTTGCAACAAGAAAACTAACCATTGCACCCATCATTGATCCAACTGTTGGAATACATCCCCTCGGATTTATATTGACATCAAGGAAAAGCTTGATAAATCTGGAAGTTTCTTTTTTTAGTTCCGGTATGCCTGTAATATTCGGATAAATAGCGCCGACTCCTTTTTTCAACGCATCTATTTCAGCTTCGATCGCTATTGAAGGAGAAGGTAGCCCCGGAACACCCATTTCCATCCTGATGAATTTAATTCCGGTCTTCTCTTCAATCTTATTTACAAGATGAGTTATTTCACGTATGGAACAAGATCCGAGATCGGGGATACCAATGGTCTGAGCCAAAGTTTTTATTATTTCAGAAGATATTGGGATATTGTTCATTTTATATAAAAGGAATTAGAATTTCCGTTTATCAATTACACGTTTGGCTTTCCCTTCGCTTCTTTCAATCATTTTTGGTTCAACAAGAGTCACTTTTATTCCGAGTCCAAGCGCATTTTCAAGATTAGTCTGAAGTTTCTGACGAAGAGCTTCGAGCTGGCTGATCTTATCCTGAAAGAATGCTTCATCGACCTCAACTTTCAGCTCAAGTGTGTCCAGGTTATTGACTCTGTCTACTATTAAAAGATAATGAGGTTTTATTTCACTCATTTCAAGAAGAACGCTCTCCACCTGTGACGGGAAGAGATTTACTCCACGGATAATGAGCATATCATCGCTGCGTCCGAGACATTTCTCCATTCTGACTAATGTTCTTCCGCATTTGCATTTTTCATATTTAAGACGAGTAAGGTCGCGTGTGCGGTAACGGATAAGTGGTAAACCCTCCTTGGTAAGTGTGGTAAAAACCAATTCGCCGATACTTCCAGGAGGCAGGACCTGTAATGTATCCGGGTCTATGATCTCCGGGAAGAAATGATCTTCGCTTATGTGAAGCCCATCCTGTACCAGGCATTCGCTTGCCACACCAGGACCAATGACCTCGCTAAGACCATATATATCAATAGCTTTAATCCTTAGTTTATCTTCAATTTCCCGTCGCATGTTTTCAGTCCATGGTTCAGCGCCAAAAACACCTGCTTTCAATTTTAGTTCTTCACGTTTAATCCCGCTCTCCTGGATAGCTTCAGCAAGAAACAAGGCGTAAGATGGAGTGCAGGCAAGTATGGTCGTTCCAAAATCGCGCATAAGCTGTATCTGCCTGATTGTATTGCCTCCTGAAATAGGTATTACGGATGCGCCGATCTTTTCTCCCCCGTAGTGAAGTCCCAGTCCACCTGTGAAAAGTCCATAACCATAAGCAATCTGGATAAAGTCATGCCTGTTGGCGCCGGCGCTTGTCAGCGTGCGTGCCATCACTTCTGACCAAGTGGCAATGTCATTACGCGTATATCCAACTACTGTAGGTTTTCCAGTGGTGCCAGATGAAGCATGAATACGTACAATTTCGCTCATTGGCACGGCAAACAGTCCAAAAGGATAATTATCTCTCAGGTCATTCTTTATTGTAAATGGTAATTTGGAAAGATCATCAATTGTGTTAATACTTTCAGGCCCTAGTCCTGCTGCCTGCATTTTATTTCTGTAATAAGGAACATTGAAATAAACCCTTTCAACTGTCTCCCTGAGCCTTTCACTTTGAACATGCCTGATCCCATCCCGATCCATGCATTCGAAATGGTGATTCCAGATTTCCATATCAAAATATTTTAATTAAAATGTCAATCAATTTTTACTTTATCCTGAAAAAGAATTCACTTTTTAAATTTTGTATAAATCACTTGCCCTGAGCAATTCCATTTCATGGCTTTTAAGCGCCTTTATGGCTTCTTCAGTATTGCCGCAGCGCAGAATAATGATTGATTTATCGCCCACCGAGAATGCGTAAGTATATTCCACGCTGATATCCTGATCAGATAATATCTTTAAGACCCTTGCATAGTGTTTCGCCTCATTAGGAGCTATGACAGAAATCACATCTGTGAGATTTACTGTGAAGGAATGGCTTTTCAGGATTTCTCTTGCCTTTTCAGGATCAGATACGATAAGACGTAAAATGCCAAATTCCGCTGTGTCTGCGACGCTTAAAGCAGTTATCCTGATATTCTCTTCACCCAGAACTTCAAGAACTTCAGTAAGTCGTCCAGATTTGTTTTCAAGAAAAACTGATAACTGATGAATAATCATGACTGTAGATATTTTTTTGAAGAATAAAGTTCGAATATAAAATTAAAATTTATTGAATAACAATAAATGTCTTGAAGATCACTTTTCAATTCTTATTCTAGCGTCCACAACTGTTATGTCCTTAAGGCTGCCTATCAATGGGTTAAGATCCATTTCTTTTATTTCAGTCGCATATCGTAATAAGCTTGAGAGCCTGACAATTATTTCCGCAAATTTTGGCTCATTTATCCCTGGTTTTCCACGTGTTCCATGAATGATCTTATAGCTTTTAAGACTCCTTATCATCGATTCCGCTTCATTGAAGGTAAGAGGGGCCAGTCCGGATGATACATCACCAAGTACCTCAACGAAAATTCCTCCTAATCCGCAAAGGATTATATGTCCGAAACGCGGTTCATATTTTGCACCTATAAAAAGCTCTGTTCCAGAAAGCATCTGCTGTACAAGGACAGCCTTAACACCCTTTATTTTTATCATCCTGCTGAACTCGGCTTCAAGGTGTTTTTCTGATTTGATATTAAGGGTAACTCCCCCGACGTCTGATTTATGAACAGGTCCAACAACTTTTAATGCAACAGGATAACCGGTTTTTCTGATCACCGACAGGAGCTCTCTTTTTGAGGAAGCAACCTCTTCTTTCACAACCGGTATATGTGCTGCATTCAGAAGCTGTTGAATTATTGCCGGCTCCAGGTAACCATCCGGAGCATTATCAATGATCTGTCTTACAAGCGGAACATCAATATTTTCCAGAAAAATCTTTTCGTCGGCAGGTGAAGGTGTATTGAATATTTTTGTCAGCGCCCGTCCAAGTACCACTTCATCCGGAAAATTTACATGACCCTTGTTAAGAAAATACTCCAGCTCCCTTGATGAACTTGTGACTGATGGCAATATAGGATAAAGCGGTTTATCACATTCCTGAATTTCTTTATGTAACAGATCATATATCTCTGTCATATCATTCAGTCCGTTGCTTCCGAATATCACGCTCATGCCATCAATTAGCGGAATTTGTTTATCAACATATTCGATCACCTTATCAAGCTGTTCATTGGTTGCTGTCGCAATAAGATCGATAGGATTATCTGCAGATGCTCCGGGGTTCATCATCGCAATCAATTTATCGTGATGTTCACCGGTTATTTTTGGAATATTCATTCCTCCGGCAGATAATGCATCAGTAAGCATCACCGCAGGTCCCCCGGCATGTGTAATGATAGCAATGTTTTTTCCTTTCAGATGTTTGTGAAAGAATACACATGCTACTGTTGTTAGTTCTTCACGTCCTGAACATCTGACTATTCCTGCTTTTCGGAATAACGCTTCTACTGCAGAGTCTGATGAAGCCATGGCTCCAGTATGTGATGAAGCCGCCCGGCTACCTGCTTCTGTTGTACCTGCTTTGATAGCTGCAATCCTGCATCCCTTTCTTATAAGTGATGAAGCATGATGTAGAAGTTTATCAGGATTCTGAATACTTTCAACATATATCAGCTTTATCGGGGAGCTTACCCCAGGATCATAAGTATTATCCCAGTATTCCAAAACCTCCTCGACACCTGTCTGAGCGCTGTTTCCGACAGAATACACGCTCGAAAAATTCAATCCCTTCGGCATAGCCGATTCAAAAATAAACACAGCCGTTGCACCTGAACCCGAGACAAAATCGCAACCCATAGAATTTAATTTTGGGACCGGTGTTGTAAAAACGCCGCTATAAGCCGGGGTGATAACACCGATACAATTGGGTCCGATAAGGCATGCTCCGGATTTATTGATCAGGTCTGCAATTTCTTTTTCAAGCTTATGTCCCTCCTCGCCTGCTTCGCTGAAACCTGCCGAAATAATGATGAATGCTTTTGTATTCTTATCTTTTATGAGTGTCTCTACAGTTGGCAGGCAATATTTTGCCTGTATTGCAATTATAGCCAGGTCAGTCTCAGGAATATCATTTATATCTCTGTAGGATTTTATGCCCTGGACTACATCCTGTTTAGGATTGACTACATAAAGATTTCCCGGAAATTTTCCGTCGAGAATGTTTTTCAGGACTTTTCCTCCGGGCTTGAAAAGATCATCCGAACCTCCGATGACGACAATGCTGCCCGGATTTATAAGTTTTTCATTTATCATAATGAATAGTAATGGTGCAGGAATGAATAAAGAATTCAGTTATACGGCCGGACAAGAACCTATAACCCCGCAAACCTCTTGAGGAACCCGACATTATGAGCTACAACGAATAGATACTTTTGTGATATATAACAACTTACAACCACTGTCTGATCTGATATTATGAAAGCAAGATAATAAAAATAAATAGCACATATAGAAATAACCATTACGATATTTAACCATGAAGTCATAAGATGATTGCAGATGATATAGAAATACTAATCATCAAAATTGATCTTTTTATAATTGGCGAGATCGAGCGCTTTTTTCCTGTAGGTTTTTTTATAACGTTTGTCAGTTCTGGCCTCATATAAACGACTCAGTCCAAAATAGGCATAGGCTGCAAATTCATTCCCATACTCGCCAAAAAGGGAAATGTCCCTGACTCCTTTATTATAATACTTTTGAGCTTGCTCGGAATTATGATATTTTTTCTCCTGCAAGATGCCATTGAATATTGATATCTGCGCCTGGAAATAGGAGTTGTTTGCTTTTGATAATGGTGATAATATCAAACTTTCAGCTTCGTTATACCGTTTTATGAGAAGAAGGTTTTTTATATATTCCGCCATGTATTGCAAATTGGCAGGATACAATTCATGAAGTGATCTGCTGTAAGAAGAGGCCAGCTGATAGTTGTTTTCAAAACTGATACAAATACCTGAAAGGAAAGAAGCCGACTCTGCTTTCAGAACAATTGAACTTTGAGCGCCCCTCTGAAGTTCTTTCAGTCCTTTTACTTTGTTCCCTTTTGGAAAAATAAATATCAGCGTCTTATAAACAGGATGTGCTTCAGGATACGCCTCACGATAATAATTGTAAAGCCCTGTAAAAAAATAGAAATCGGAATATGTTGCTGGATAATTAAAAGCACGCCGTATATAAGGATAAGTGTTGGTCGCAAGAGGAATTACTTCCATACTAAGATCATTATCGGCATAGAAGAGAAGAAGTAAGCCTCTGCCACACAGATCTGTCAGTAAATATTCAGCATCATCAGAATGATCATGTTTCTTTTCACTTAATTCGATACATCTGCGCAATTCATTTTCAAAAGTAACCCGCTCAGGTGAAGATGTTAAAAGCGGATAGTTCTCCCAATAAGTCATCATTCCCTTGAAAAGGTGCACAATCGGATGCCCGGAATAGCTTTGATTTAGCTTATTGTAGACCTCTCTGGCATTATCAAACTGGAAATTGTAGACATAATCAATGCCTTTTTTAATAAGGTTAAGGTTTGCAGTGTCTCTGAGTATCTGTGCATTTAATGCGTTAATTTTTAAAAGGAATATTATGAAAACGCATTGGAGGAGTATTTTAAAACTCTTTTTCATGCCTGCAAAGATAACAGAAGGTTAAAAACTTTAATAATGATTAGCAGGCATGTACACAAAAAAATCTCTCAATAATGATTCCCAGGCAGGAAGGCTCTGAAAGAGCCAAATATTAATAACCCCCGGTGCAATGTATGGTCTGTACACATCGCCAGGGGTTATTCACATCAAGCCACTTTCGTGGCTATATTTAGAAAATATATTCCATCAGCTATCTCTCAAGTTGACTATTATTGGTCGGGAGGATGAGTTTATGGGATTATCGAATAGGAGATTTTGAACAGATTAAAACTGATTTTAAATTACCGGCTACCCTGAAATATATGATTTCCAACAGTCAAGTAGAATTATTTTATACATTTATAAAATTTAGAGGTAGAATATTATCAACCTGAAATTATTATTTTTTGAAATTTAATGCCAGCTCTGTTCAAAGTCAGACTTAAACAATTGAACTTTAAAAACTGATACAACCATCTATATGAATAAGTATTCATTTTACCGCAATCTAAGGAATTTACTTATTGTTTTTGTCCTGGCAACATTGTCAATATCATTATCGCATGCACAGCAACCGCCTCAAAGCGACATTAATCATAATAAGCTTATACAGCAGGAATTTATTCAATACAATCCGGATTTTGTTCAGATGAAAGCAGAGCGGATTGCTCGTATCAAAACGTTATTTGTAAAAGTGAATGAAGATGAGGCAGCAGGTTATAAGACAAATTGTTCTCACCAGATTTTATGGGAGATCAAAGCGCTGATAATGCAGACAGCTGATTTCAGACCTATCGACAAAAGAATAACAGATCTGGATTCAAGTCTTGCTCATCCTGAAAAGGAAGCTTTGGCGCTTTTGCAGGATAGTGTGAACGGAAGCTGGGGAATGTGTTATGATGAATGGTTTTGCAAGCTGGACGAATTCTGCGAGGAAGTAGGAAGAGTTGAAAATAAAAATCGCATTCTTAAATTTCAACCCCATTTCCTTGATCAGGTGAATTCACCAGAAAAACTCACGAATTACCTGCAGAGTATATCGGTATCGGATATTCCTAAAACCGGAACAGATCATTTATTGGAATTCAATCTTTCAGTCTCAAATTTGTTGAGATTGATATTAAGAGATCGACCAAAAGGTTATAACTGGGATCCGAAACTTAAAGAGACACTCACTGATCTTATTTTCAAACATTTTCGTAATCCTGAGACAGGCTGGTGGGGAGAAAGTTATGTCCGGGATGGTCGAGTACAGTTTGTAGATGATCTTAGCACAACTTTTCATATCGTTACTTATCTCAGGGGTAATGTACCCGATCTTCCGCTTATTATATCAACAACTCTGGCCGTAAAAGATCTTGATTTCCCTGTAGGCTGGTTATATAAAGGAGCATACTGGAATCATAATAATATGGATGTTGTCGCGCTTTTTAAAGCAGGTTGGCCATATGCTAATGAAAATCAAAAAAAGGCTATGACGATCGAAATTCAGAAGATGCTTCAATGGTGTCTTACAGAATCGTTGCAGCCGGATGGGTCATTCAAACCACATATTGCCGATGGTTCTCTTGAGGAAGGTATTTATTACGGAACATCATTCCTTGGCCGCATCGGGTATTTTGACAAGTCAGAACGTTTCTGGACAGCCGGGGAATTTCCTGAATCAGAGACGATCAGGAAAAAGATTATTGATTATATCCATAAACATTCTTCTAGCGGAGGATCAGGAGGGAGCTACTATGAAAGCGCTCTGGAAGATTATCTCAACTATAAACCAGATAAAGCTGCCAGAAAATGATAATAAAGGTCAGATTGGCTGACAAAATTTAATTTAACTGATTGATTATGGACACAACCGAAACTAAATTTAACAACATTGATAAATATATCGCCGGGTTTCCAAAAGAAACACAGGAACTCCTGGAGCAAATCCGGGTAACAATAAAAAAAGCTGCACCGGAAGCAGAAGAGGTGATCAGTTACCAGATGGCTGCATTCAGACTCCACAGAATATTGGTGTATTTTGCCGGATTTAAAAACCATATCGGATTCTATCCTGGAGCATCAGGAGTTGAAGCATTTAAAAAAGAACTATCTGTTTATAAAAGTGGAAAAGGTTCAGTTCAGTTTCCTCTCGACAAGCCAATTCCATCCGAACTGATAACCAGGATTGTGAAATTCAGGGTAAATGAAAACCTGAACCTGGCAAAAACGAAGAAGAAGTAATTACTGTATTCTTTAGATAATTGCTCTACCAGTAAGTTTCAAGATCCGAGAATCAGATCTGGAACCTTGCAGGTATTCAAAAACACGGACAAGTATTTATAAAATACCTGAGTATATTTATGAAACACTGACAAACATTTATAAAACCCTGACAGATATTTATGAAACCCTGACA
>Ga0182027_10001761_pt1 | contig 35623 bp, 27 predicted proteins | sample 712E1DmetaG_FD_121300 | JGI IMG/M metagenome (GOLD analysis project Ga0182027, IMG submission 121300) | Permafrost microbial communities from Stordalen Mire, Sweden - 712E1D metaG (Illumina Assembly) | ecosystem: Environmental > Terrestrial > Soil > Wetlands > Permafrost | place: Sweden...
GAGCGCGAGGTCGGAGGACAGCGCGCTCGGCTGGGCTGGCACCCGCGCCAGGACGCCGGGCCCATCGTCGTCCTCCGAAGACTCCGGAGACTCCCGGGGCTCCGGTAGCTCCGAGGGCTCCTGGGGCTCCGACGGCTCCGAGGCGATGGCGGCTGGAGTCGACAGGAGGTCCGCCAGTTCCGGCGGCAGCACCTCGGAGAGCGGCCGGGTGGTCTGCGTGCCCGGCACGGACGAAAACGCAGTGGACGGCGACGTGGCCGGTTCGCGGCGGTACGGGCCTTCCGAGACGTAGAGCGACCGCCGGTGGTGAGCCGGGGCGTCTGCCTCCGACGGGCGGGCCCGTGTCGCGTCGACGGCTGGGCCGTGATGATTCGGTTCGCGATGCCTGGCATTACCGGCGCGCGACAGTCCGGCAAGCAACGCGAGATTCGCCGCGGCGCTCAACAGGAGGACGGCAACCAGCAACAGCACGGGCACGGCATGCTCCCTGGAAGGATCCCCCCGCGCACGGCGATTCTACGGCGCCGCGAGGCGGACCGTCGACCGGTAAGTCATTCTCGGAGCCGCGTGTTGCGCGATGTCAACGGGGCCACCGGCGAGCTCACCCACCGGGTCGAGAACCGATCGAATCGGGGCGGCGTTGCCGGTCTGCTAGAATGATTGCTGCTCCCCAATTGGCGTGGCCGTGTCCGAGTGCCCACGGATCCGTCTCGCGGCGGTCGTCAGGCGACCAGTCGCGGCGGCAGCGCCAGAGATGGGAGATGGAGGAGGAACAATGGCTCGGCCAGTCCGCACGGCGGTCGCCCCGAACCCTCTCCGGCCGGTGAAGTCGCACCTGATCGAGGAGTACAACGCTCGGACCAACGTCGTCCGCTGCGATTGCGGTTGGTCCGGCAACGCCGACGAGTTCGCCGTTCATCGTCGCGCGGTGGGCGCTGCCAGCCCGTCCTGATCGGCCGGCGCGACAAGCCACGGCTCCTGCGGCCCGCGACGCCCGACAGTTGACTGCCGCCGATCCGCCCGGGCAGCCCCTCGCCACCTACGAGGATCTCGGCTACCGCGATGTCTTCTGGGCCTCCCGGGCCTACGAGGACGCATGCGACCGAATCGCGCTCAGGGCGCTGCTGCCGCAAAAGGGCGGGCGGCTGATCGAGGTCGGAGCCGGATTCGGCAGGCTTGCCCGCGAGTACCGTGGCTACGCGGAGGTCGTCCTTCTCGATTCATCCTCCGTCCACGTGGCGGCGGCGCTCGAGACACTCGGCGGCGACTCGCGATACAGCGTCACGCTGGGAGACGCGACCGCGCTGCCATACCCCGACCACGTCTTCGACGCGGCCGTCTGCGTCCGCGTCCTACACCACTTCCGCGACCCCGGGCCTGCCATAGCCGAGATGGGAAGGGTCGTTCGACCGGGCGGCATCCTCGTCCTCGAGTACGCCAACAAGCGAAACCTCAAGTCGATCGTGCGCCGGGCGCTCGGCAGGCAACGCTGGTCGCCGTTCCGGCCCGGCGCCGTCGAGTACCGCCCCTTCCATTACGACCACGCCCCGGTCAGCGTTCGCCGGGCGTTGCTGGCGGCCGGCTTCACGATCGAGCGGATGCGAACCGCCTCCCTCTTCCGGATTCCGGGCCTGACCAACCGGCTGGCGCCTCGGACTCTCGCCCGGCTCGAAGGGCTCCTCCAGGAGCCGCTCGGGTCGATCACGCCCGGGCCGTCGGTCTTCGTGCTGGCCCGGCGATCAGACCGGCCCGGGCGGCCCCAGCCCGGCCCAGGGTAGGGGCAACGAAGGAATCGGCCGCCCGAGGCCCGGAAGATCGCCGTCCGGCGTGTCGAGGCCGAGGCGCCGCCGAGCACCGCAGCGAGCGGACTCCAACGTCCTTGAGCGAGGAGCGCAGAAGGCAACGAAGGAATCGGCCGCCCGAGGCCCGGAAGATCGCCGTCCGGCGTGTCGAGGCCGAGGCGCCGCCGAGCACCGCAGCGAGCGGACTCCAGCGTCCGTGAGCGAGGAGCGCAGAAGGCAACGAAGGAATCGGCCGGCCGAAGGCGATCAGCATTCCTCCTTGTCGGGGGCCCGCTGGACCGGGCGGTAGAGGTGGTAGTTGGCCGCGCACGCGGCCTGGTTACCCTCGTGAACAGCCGCGCTGACCTGGTGATCGTGGACGCTCGTGGCGTCTCCGGCGGCGTAGACCCCGCGAACGTTGGTGTGTTGTTCGGTGTCCACGACTATCTGCCCGAGCGTGTTCAACTCCACTCCCAGCTGCCCCGCGATCTCGTTTCGGGCTCGCGGAGTATGGCTGGTGAACACCATCTCGACCGGGATCCTGGTCTTCCTCGGATCGTCCAGGATCAGGGCCTCGATCTGGCCGTTCTGGTTCGGATAAGAGGCCACCGGCCATCGGTAGGCGGCGATGCCGTTCGCGGCCAGGTCGGCCAGCCTGGATTCGGGGACGGTGAAACCCTCCGGCCGGCCCGCGGCGATGGTGATCTTGCCGGTGAACTCGAGCAGGTCGAGCGCCATCTCGACGGCTTCTTCGTCGTGGCCGACGACCGCAACCGACCTGTCCACCGACTCGTAGCCATCACAGGCGATGCACCAGAAGAGACTCCGTCCGACGCACTCGTCCCGGCCCGGGAACCTTGGGAATGGATCGCGAACACCCGTGGCCAGGATGACGGTCCGCGCGCACACCTCTTCCGAAGAGCCGGCCTGAATCTCGCCCAGTGAGCGGCCGAGCTCCTCGTCGCGCGCCACGTTGACCTCCGTCCCGGCCGTGTCCGTCCCGGAGCCCCCGACCTCGTGGCCCTCGACTAGCAGCCGGAACAGCTCGCCATCGCGATCGGCAGCGGTGACGCGCCCGAGCAGGAACCTGGCCCCGTATCGGGCCGCCTGACGCCGGCCCTGGAGCCGGATCTCGGCCGCCGGAATGCCGTCGGGAAAGCCGAGGTAGTTGCGGTTGGTCTGGCTCCACAGCGAGCGGCCGTCGCGGTCGTCGATGACCAGGACGGAGCGACGCATGCGCGCCAGGTTGACAGCCGCGGAAAGCCCCGCGGGACCGCCGCCGATGACGGCGCAGTCGATTACCCGAACGGTCTCGCCGTCCGGCTGGACGTTTCGTTCGATGCCACCGGCCGTGCTCATGCCCCAATGATGCCGCCACTCGCGCAAATCCGCGACACGGAACTCGGAACGTTCCGGGCGGGCAGACCTCGTCCGGGAAGGGACGGCATCCGCGGGACTCGCGAGGAATCGCGCGGGGGAAACGCCCCGACGATCCGCCCGGGCGGCTTTCCGGTCGATCGGTACACTGCGCACAGAAGGAGGCAGGCCCACCGAGACTCACGTCCAGTCGACCGCGCCCGCAGGGATGGCCCCAGTCACGCCGGCGAAAGCGCGCGAAGCCGCGCCAGCAGGCAACTCCCGGACGCGCGCCGAGCGCCTGCTCCGGCTCCGGCCTTTGCTGCGACGGCGGATCCTCGTGCTCGATGGAGCCACGGGCACGCTCATCCAGCGCTACGGGCTGACCGAGGCGGACTTTCGAGGTGAGCGCTTCCGGCAGCACTCACGCGACCTCCGAGGCGACAACGACCTTCTATGCCTGACCCGGCCGGATGTCGTCCGCGCCGTTCATGCCGCCTACCTCGAGGCCGGCGCCGACATCATCACCACCGACACGTTCACCGCCACTCGCATCGCCCAGGCCGATTACGGGCTGGAGAGCGTGGCCTACGAGATCAACGTCGAGGCGGCCAGGATCGCCCGGGCCGCCGCCGACGAGGCCGAGGCGCGCGAGCCCGGCCGGCCTCGTTTCGTGGCCGGTTCGATCGGACCGACCAACAGGACCGCCTCCATCTCACCGGACGTGGCCGATCCGGCGGCACGCTCCGTGACCTTCCAGGAACTGGCCGAGGCCTATGCCGAGGCCGCCCGCGGACTGATCGCCGGCGGCGCCGACCTGCTCATGGTCGAGACCGTGTTCGACGTCCTCAACGCCAAGGCCGCCGTCTTCGGCATCCAGGGCGTCTTCGAGGAGATCGGCCTGGAGGTGCCGCTCTGGATCTCCGGCACGATCACCGACGCAAGCGGCCGAACGCTCTCCGGTCACACCGTCGAGGCGTTCTGGAACTCCATACGCCACGCCCGGCCCCTCATCGTCGGGCTGAACTGCGCACTTGGGGCCCGACAGCTCCGGGCCCACGTGGAGGAGCTCTCCGGCCTGGCCGACACGTTCGTGGCCGCGCATCCCAACGCCGGCCTGCCGAACGAGTTCGGCGGGTACGACGAGTCGCCCGAGGCCATGGCCGCGGCCATGCGCGAGTTCGCCGAGGCAGGGATCGTCAACGTGGTCGGCGGTTGCTGCGGGACGGGACCGGCCCACGTGGCGGCCGTGGCCGAAGCCGCCCGCGGCATCCGGCCCCGGGCCGTTCCGACGCGGCCGGAGGCCCTGCGGCTGGCCGGCCTCGAGGCCCTGAACGTCGGCGAGGGCAGCCTCTTCCTCAACGTCGGCGAGCGTACGAACGTGGCCGGATCGCGTGCCTTCGCCCGCCGGGTCGTCGCCGGCGACTTCGACTCGGCCCTGGAGATAGCCCGGGCGCAGGTCGACGGCGGCGCCCAGGCCATCGACGTCAACATGGACGAGGCCCTGCTCGACTCGGAAGCATCGATGACACGCTTCCTGAACCTGGTGGCCTCGGAGCCGGCGATCGCCCGCGTCCCGATCGTCGTCGACTCGTCCAGGTGGTCGGTCATAGAGGCCGGGCTGCGGTGCATCGGCGGGAAGCCGATCGTCAACTCGATCTCGCTCAAGGAGGGCGAGGAGCAGTTCCTGGCGCAGGCTCGGCTGGCCCGCCGTTACGGGGCGGCGGTCATCGTCATGGCCTTCGACGAGACGGGCCAGGCCGACACGGTCGAACGAAAGGTGGAGATCTGCCGGCGGGCCTACCGGCTGCTGACCGAGCGGGTCGGCCTTTCGGCGGACGAGATCGTCTTCGACCCGAACATCTTCGCCATCGGCACCGGGATTGAGGAGCACGCCGGCTACGCCGTCGCCTACATCGCGGCCGTCCGACGCATCAAGGCCGAGTTTCCCGGAGTGCGCGTCTCGGGCGGCGTCAGCAACGTCTCCTTCGCCTTCCGCGGCAACGACACGGTCCGCGAGGCGATCCACGCCGTCTTCCTGTACCACGCCATAGCCGCCGGAATGGACATGGGCATCGTCAATCCCGGCCAGCTGGCGGTCTACACGGAGATCCCCGCCGATCTCCTCGAGCGGGTCGAGGATGTCGTCCTGAACCGCCGGCCCGACGCCACGGAACGGCTGCTCGAGATCGCCCCGAAGTACTCGGCCTCGGGCGGGGCGCGGCCGGAGGCCGACGTCACCTGGCGCGACCGGCCGGTCGCGGAACGGATCAGGCATGCCCTCGTCGAGGGGATAGATGCCTTCGTCGTCGAGGACACGGAGGAGGCGCGGCTGGCGGCCGCCCACCCGATCGAAGTCATCGAAGGTCCCCTGATGGCGGGCATGAACGCGGTCGGCGACCTCTTCGGCGCCGGAGAGATGTTCCTGCCCCAGGTCGTCAAGAGCGCCCGGGTCATGAAAAAGGCGGTGGCCCACCTCGTGCCCTACCTCGAGGCCGAGAAGGCGGCGCTGGGCGACTCCCGGCCGCGCGGCAGGATCGTGATGGCCACGGTCAAGGGCGACGTCCACGACATAGGCAAGAACATCGTCGGCGTGGTCCTGCAGTGCAACAACTACGAAGTCGTTGACCTCGGGGTCATGGTCCCGGCCGTCAGGATCCTGGAGGAGGCAAGAGCGCGGCATGCGGACGTGATCGGTCTGTCCGGGCTGATCACGCCCTCGCTCGAGGAAATGGCGCACGTCGCCGCAGAGCTCCAGCGCGAGGGATTCTCCGTGCCGCTGCTCATCGGCGGCGCGACCACGTCCCGGGCTCACACCGCGGTCAAGATCGCGCCGCGTTACTCGGCGCCGGTCGTCCACGTGGCCGACGCGTCCCGGGCCGTGGGCGTCGTGTCGGAGCTGCTGGGCGGAGGAGCGGCAGCGTACGCGGCCGGCGTGCGCGAGGACCAGGAGCGGACGCGGGTCGAGCGGGCCGGCAGGCGGGAGAGGATCGCCCGAATCTCGATCGGTGCGGCCCGAAGCAATGCGACTCGGGTGGATTTCGGGGCGGCCGTACCGCGTCCGTCATTCGTCGGTGCACGGGAAGTCGAAGTTCCACTGGAGGCCCTGGTCGATTGGATCGACTGGGGGCCGTTCTTCGCGGCCTGGGAGCTGAAGGGAGCCTACCCGGCCATCCTCTCCGATCCGCGCGTGGGCGAGTCGGCGCGCGACCTGCACGAAGACGGGCTGCGGCTGCTGGATCGGATCGTCGCCGAAAGGCTGCTGCGGGCGCGGGCCGTCGCCGGCTTCTGGCCGGCGGCTTCGGTCGGCGACGACATCGAGATCTATCGCGACGAGAACCGGACCGATGTCCGGGCCGTCATCCACACGCTCCGCCAGCAGATGGAGAAGCCGCCGGGGCGGCCGAACCAGGCGCTGGCCGATTTCGTCGCCCCGCGCGCCCTCGACGTGCTGGACTACCTGGGCGGCTTCGCCGTAACCGCCGGGACGGGCTCGGCCGAGCTGGCCGCCAGATTCGAGGCGGCCAACGACGACTACCACGCGATCATGAGCAAGGCGCTGGCCGATCGCCTGGCCGAAGCCCTGGCCGAGTGGCTGCACGCCGAGGTCCGCCGCAAGTTGTGGGGTTATGCATCCGGCGAAGCGCTGGATAAGGCCGGGATTATCGGCGAGGAGTATCAAGGCATCAGACCGGCGCCGGGTTACCCGGCGTGCCCGGACCACACGGAGAAGGCGATCCTGTTCGCGCTGCTCGACGCCGAGGCGCGCGTCGGGATGAGCCTGACCGAGTCGTTCGCGATGCTCCCGCCGGCGTCGGTCTCCGGCTACTACTTCTGGCGCCCGGAGGCGCACTACTTCGGCGTCGGCCGGATCGGCCGTGACCAACTCGAGGATTACGCCCATCGCAAGGGCTGGTCCGCCGGCGAGGCCATGCGCTGGCTCTCCCCGAACCTGGACGACGAGTAGGCGGGGTCTGGCCGCGGCTCGAGGCGGCGCGGCTGCGGCGCGGCCCGAGGCGGCCAGTGTGGCGCGGCGCGAAGTGGCCCGAGGAGGCCCCGGTGCGAGGCGCCCAGCCGAGTCCTGGCGCGGATCGTCGTGACTCGAGGTCACCCGCGGGGCCGGGCACGGCCCGGGCCCGAACCCGTCCATCGACGCCGCAACCAAATCACAACCCCAGCGACGCCCTCCGACGGCACGAGACCGCTCACGAGTAATGTCGTGAGTGGCTACTATTCCCGCACGACGCCTCACCGCCTGGAGATTCCACCGATGCCGACCGCGCCGGTCAACGCCGCCGACAAGCTTTCGATCGCATCCGAGATGCGCCATCTCGAACTGCTGCCGACGCCCGCGGAACTCCATGAGCCGGCCGGGATATTCCAGATCTCGCCCGCTTCGTCGCCGGCCGTCCCGCCCGCGCCGGTCGCCATTCCCGTCCAGCCGACCGCCCGCATCCATTGGGTCGGCAGCCTGGCGGATTGCCGCCATCCGGCGGACCTGTACGCGGATCTGGCCGCCGGCAGGCCGAACCTGGTCGTGGTCGACGCGCGGTATCCGGAGGCCTACGGGCGCGAGCACCTTCCGGGCGCCATCAACCTGCCGTCGCGCGAGCTGAACGAGACGACAACGGCCCACCTGTCCCGCGATGCGCTCTATGTCGTCTACTGCTGGAACGCCAGCTGTCATGCCTCGACGAAGACCGCCAACCGGATGGAGGCTCTGGGCTTCAAGGTCAAAGAGCTCCACGGCGGCCTGGAGACCTGGCGCAAGCAGGGATACCCGACCGAACGGGGATGACCAGGGCAGCCGTCCTCGTTCTCAGACTCGCTCTCTCAAACGGCGCCTGCCGGAGTTGGGGTTTGCTGTCCGAGCACGCACACCGCTCGGGTGCTCGCTGCGGAGCTCTTCGCGGCCCTGGCCTCGGCCGTCGGGTCGGGTGACCGTGCGGGGTGCCGCTCGTCGAGTCGCCGGTCCGCCGGCAGGTCACCTCGCCGCTAGACTTCGGTCTGTCAGTAGCGGAGGGCAACGTTGAGCGACCGACCGGCGGCGGATCGAACCATCGAGCGGGGTGAGGGACCGGGCAGCGCCGACGTGGATTCCGTCGTCATCCTCGATTTCGGCAGCCAGTACAGCCAGCTGATCGCCCGCCGCGTCCGCGAGCTCAGCGTCTACTCGGAACTGCTCCCGTTCGACGCTTCCTGGAATGAGATCGCCGCTCGCAGACCGAAGGCCGTGATCCTCTCCGGCGGGCCGAGCAGCGTCTACGACGCGGGCTCGCCGCATCCGGATCCGGCGCTCTGGACCGCCGGCATCCCGATCCTGGGCATCTGCTACGGCATGCACCTGATGGCCCAGGCCCTCGGCGGTGAGGTGGTGTCGTTCCAGCGCAAGGAGTTCGGCCCGGCAGTCGTCTCGTTGGTCGCGCCGGGCGGCCTTTTCGACGGGCTCGAGGCCGAGCAGCAGGTCTGGATGAGCCACGGCGATTCGATCCGGCGCCTTCCCGAAGGATTCGAGACGACCGCCCGCACCGATTCGACCCCCTACGCGGCCGTCGCCTGCGCCGAACGCAAGATGTACGGCATCCAGTTCCATCCGGAGGTCGTCCACACCCGTCACGGCCGCGAGATCCTGCGCAACTTCGTCGACATCGCCGGTGCCCGCCGCAACTGGACCCCGGCCAACTTCATCGCCTCCAACGTGGAACAGATCCGCCGCCGCGTCGACGAGCACAGCCGGGCGACCGGCACGGACGGGAAGGTCCTGTGCGCGCTCTCAGGGGGAGTGGACTCGGCTGTCGCCGCGACGCTCGTCCACCGCGCCGTCGGTGAGCGGCTGACCTGCGTCCACGTCGACCACGGCATGATGCGGAAGAACGAGACGGAACTGCTGAGAACGGCCTTCGAGCAGCTCGGCGTCCGCGTCATCGTGGTCGACGCGCGAGAGAGGTTCCTGCGCAAGCTCGAGGGCGTCACGGACCCGGAGCGGAAGCGCCACATCATCGGCAACGAGTTCATCCGGGTCTTCGAGGAGGAGGCGGCCAGGCTCGGCGAGATCGCCTTCCTGACCCAGGGCACGCTCTACCCGGACGTGATCGAATCGGCTACCTCCGACAAAGAGAAGGCCGCCGCGAAGATCAAGACCCACCACAACGTGGGCGGCCTGCCGGACGACATCGCCTTCCAGCTCATCGAGCCGCTGCGGTACCTCTTCAAGGACGAGGTCCGGGCGGTGGGCGCCGAACTGGGTCTGCCCGACTCGATGGTGCAGCGCCAGCCGTTCCCGGGCCCCGGCCTGGCGATACGGATCATCGGCGAAGTGACCGCGGAGCGGCTCGACACGCTTCGCGAGGCCGATTGGATCCTCATCGACGAGATCAAGGCTGCCGGCCTCTATCGAAGCGTCTGGCAGACTTTCGCGATCCTCACGCCGCTGCGCTCCGTCGGAGTCATGGGCGACGGCCGCACCTATGCGAACGTCGTGGCCATTCGGGCGGTCACCTCCGAGGACGGCATGACGGCGGACTGGGCCAAGCTGCCGTACGAGGTCCTCGGGAAGATCAGCGCCCGCATCGTGAACGAAGTACCAGGTGTCAACCGGGTCGTCTATGACATAAGCTCAAAGCCGCCCGCAACGATCGAATGGGAGTAGAGACGGCGGAGCGGCGGCAGGCGACACCCGGCGGACCGGCGTCGGGCTCGACCGAGCCGGGATCGGCCGAGCCGGGTCCGAATTCGTCGCGGCGCTGACCGGAAGCGAGCTCGCCGGAGAACCCGCAGGAGAAAGAGTGCGCAAGTTCATCGGGGCGGTCGCCATCTTCTGCGGATGGCTCTCGATGCCGATCGGGGCGATGGCGGGATTCATGGTCTCGCAGTTCTTCGGCATCAACCACGTCGGGGGACCTCTGCCTCCGACGACCGTATACGGCATCCCGGGGATCGTGGTCCTCGGCGTCTTCGCCGTCGCGGCCGTCGCGACCGCCCTGCCGCTCTCACTGGCAACGCTCGCGCCGGATCCGCAGCGCCCTCTTCATCTCATGGCCGTGGTCATGGTGATGACCGGCGCCGCGATGCTGGCCAGCGAGCTCGGCCGCGCTTTCGGCTTGCCCCTGATGGCCGGCGCGGCGAGCCTCTGGTTCGGCGGCGACGTGGTTCACCAGGAAGCGCTGGCCGCCGGATCGGTCGAGCGCGAGACGAAGGCCGATGCGCGGGGTTCCGAGGTCGTCGCGGCGCCGACAGATCCGGCCGCGATCGGTCAAGCTGCGACCGCCGAGGCCGTCGGGCTCGCCAGCGCCGCAGCGCTGCCATCGACCGGGAACTCGACGGAGACGCCGGCCGATTCCGTGGGCGGCGTGGCTTCGACCTTGCCGGAGGCGGTAGCGGCCGACGCGCCAGCGGTGGAGACGGCCACCGCGGATCGAACGCATGCGCCCGGCGCCGCCGAAGGACGCCGTCGCGGTACGCGGCGGCGGAAGGCCCCGTCGGAGCGCGCCTGCCCGTGGTGCTCGACCGGCGTGCCGGCGGGGGGTGCCGCCTGCCCGAACTGTGGCGCCACGCTGGATGCACCGGCTGCCGACGAGGTGCCGATACCGGGCCTGACCGAGGTGCCGCCGAGCCTGCGCGAATACGCCCAGGCTGCCCGCCGAGGTAAGAAGCGGCCGAGCCTCCTGAAGATGATCTTCAGCGACTCCCCCATCCCGACGGCGATCGACGCACCCCCGCCCAGCGACGCGGACGCGTTGCGGCCCCCGAGCGCCGAACTCAGGGCCGAGATGGCCCGCCTCGATGCGGAGATAGCGGCCGGCCTGGAGCCGCTCTCCGGCGAAGGCGCCACGAGCGACGAGATCGCGGCGGATCCGGAGCCTTCCGAGCCGTAGAAGCCCGGCCGGCGGCCCCGCCGCAGACCGCGGAACCGGGTCCACCTCTTTCGGGCGTCCGGGTCGGGCGCCCTTTATCCTGGCCGGCATGCCCGAGGCCGCGTCACGACTGCCCTCTCCCGGGCCATCCTTCCTGCGCGAAATGGAGCTTGGGCCCGGCGACGCCCGGCGCGTCGGCATGTCTCAGCCGCAGATCGTGGCCGACGGGTGGTGGGTGACGCTGCTGTGGTGCGAGGAGAACGGCGCGCTGCTGATCTTCAACGACCTGGCCCCCGCCTACGGCACTCCGCCGGGCTCGCCGCTGGTTCGACTCGGCCCGGGACTCTCCGGGACCCTGTCGGGTCTGATCGTCGAGGAGAACGGCCGCCAGCAGCTGAGGCTCCGCCTCGGCCAGCCTCCCGAGGACGAGGAGGCTCCGTGGGACGCGCCCCTGGCAGTCCTGGCTGCCTTTCGCTTCGAGCCGGCCCGAACGCTGGCAATGCGCGATTCCGAAGTGGCCCAGACGGTATTGCGGGCCTTCCGCGACGCTCTTCTGAGACTCTCCTACTGACCGGCGGCGCGCCGGGGGCGGCGGGACCGCCGGGCAACTCCGCCGGCGCCGGCAGGCACCCTCCGTCTGCCGAGGCGCCTGTACCTCGATTCCACCCGGACCGCTAGACTCGACCCGTGCGAAACATGTTCGACGACTTCATGGAGGAGCTGCGCTGGCGGCAGGCCGAGCGACAGGCCGCCGCCGAAAAGCCGAGCGGCGGGCCGGTCGACGCCGACGGGCAGTCGGGCGGGGTCGACGACGCCGAGAGCAGCCCATCTGACGAGGGACCACGGGAGGAAGCAAACATGAGTTCCGACGGACCCGATGGTGGAGACAGCGGGCGCGACGAGGAAGAGCGCCCGAGCCCGATCTTCAGGCGAGGCGGCCCAGGCAGGGGCTACCGGCGGTACCCGGGCGGCCCGTCGAACGAGCTCCCGGAGATTCACATCGGGCGGGCCTGGGTGATCGCCGGCTTGATCGTCGTCGCCATCCTCGCCCTCCTGTCCCTCTTCGGGTTGACCGTCGGGTTCGCGACGGATGCGATCTGGTTCCAGAGCGTCGGCTTCAGCAGTGTCTTCTGGACGCGAGTCGGGAGCCAGGTGCTCTTCTTCATCCTGGGGGTCGGGCTCTCATTCCTCTTCCTGTGGCTCAACCTCTGGCTGGCCGGGAGGTTCATTCCGAAGGGCACGCTGCGGCGGTTCTCGATGGACGATCTTCTCGACCGGTTCAGCATCGACCGCTACGTGGACGGCGGCGCCTTCGGCGGCGGGCCCAGAAGGCCGCAGCCCCGACCGACCGGCGCCGGCGCGACCGTGCAGGTCCCGGACGTCGGCCGTCCCGTGTTCTGGAGCCTTCTCGCGATCGCCGTGCTGGTGGCCCTCGGCATGGGCGGTCTGGTTCTGGGCGGCTGGAACACGATCCAGCTGTTCCTGCACAGGGTTCCCTACGGTCAGGTCGATCCCACCTTCGGCAAGGACATCAGCTTTTTCCTGTTCGAGCTGCCCTTCTATCGGCTGATCCAGTCCGCCGTAAACGTGCTGCTGCTTGTTGCTCTGGTGGTGGTCGGAGTTCGCTACCTGATCGCGGTCGTCTCGGGCGCTCCGATGCCGACGTCGGCCCGGGTGCATCTCGGCTTGCTGGCCGCCCTGTACCTCTGGTCGGTGGCCGTCGGCTACCAGCTCGATCGCTACGAACTCGTCTACAGCAACACGAGCGGCATCTTCCAGGGCGTCAGCTTCACCGACGCGAACGCGAAGATGCTGTCGATCAACGTCATGACCGTCCTGACGGCCTTCGTCGGCTGCTTCGTGCTCGGCTTGAGCATCACGAAATGGCGGACGCCGCTGGTCCTGACTCTCCTCTTCTGGGCGGGCGCCTTCGTAGTCCTTGATATCGGCTACCCGCAGCTGATCCAGCGCTTCTCCGTCGAACCGAACCAGCAGGCCCAGGAGTCGCCCTACATCGAGAACAACATCACGGAGACGCGCCTGGCCTTCGGGCTGAACAGCTGGTCGACGGCGCAGTACACGCCCGAGAACAACGTGACCCCGGCGGCGGTGGCGGCCGAGTCCTCGACGATCCAGAACGTTCGGCTGTGGGACGTCTCGCCGCTCGCGCAGACCCTCGACGGACTCCAGGTGCTTCGCCAGTACTACACGTTCCCGACCGTCTCCACGGACCGCTACGTCTTCACCGACGCCGCGAGTTGCGCACCCGCCGCTCCGCCGTGCGTTCGGCAGGTCATGCTGGCCGGTCGTGAGCTCGACCCGACGCAGCTGGCCCAGCTGACCACGGGCGACCAGAGCTGGGTAAACCAGCACATCACCTACACGCACGGCTACGGCCTGGTCATGGTCCCGGTCAACGAGGTTGCCCAGAACGGGCAGCCGAACCTGTTGATCAGCAACTTCCCGCCGGTCTCCACTCCCGGCGCGCCCACGATCACCCAGCCGCGTATCTACTTCGGCACGGAGCCGAGCAACTACGTGATCGTCGATGCCTCCAGCCAGGAGTTCGACTATCCGTCGACGAGCGGCACCGGCGGCGACCAGTACACGACCTGGACCGGCGACACCGGCATCAAGCTCGACACGCCGTTGACCCGCCTTCTCTTCGCGGCCCGCTTCGGCGATCTGAACATGCTCATCAGCACCCAGATCACGGGCAGCAGCCAGCTGCTCTACAACCGCTCGATCGAGGAGCGCGCGGCCGCGATCGCCCCGTTCCTGAGCTTCGATTCGGACCCGTATCTGGTCGTGACTTCGAGCGGCCGCCTGGACTACGTCCTGGATGCCTACACGACCAGCGCTGCGTTCCCCGACTCGAACCCCTACGACCCGAGCACCGGATCTCCGGCCGGCGGGCTGTCAAACGGCTCGTTCAACTACGTTCGGAACAGCGTCAAGATAGTCATGGACGCCTACGACGGCACGATGTCCTTCTACGTGGCAGATCCCAGCGACCCGATCATCCAGGCCTGGGAGGGTGTCTTCCCCGGCCTCTTCAAGCCCATGTCGGCCATGCCGGCGGACATCCGCGGCGACGCCACAAATCCCGGCCATCTGCGCTACCCCGAAGACATCTTCAACGTGCAGACGGCTCAATTCGCGAAGTACCACGTCACCGACCCGAGCGTCTTCTACCAGGGCAACGACGTCTGGTCGCTCCCGCCGAGCGCCGATACCGGCGGCAGCACCGGTACCCAGCAACTCGGCCTGCAGGCCTACTACCTCCAGATGCGCATCCCCGGTACGACGAATCCCGAGTTCGTCCTGCTGCAACCCATGGTGCCGCAGGGTCGCCAGAACATGATCGCCTGGGTGGCTGCCCACAACGACCCGAGCTCGTACGGGCAGGTCAGCGTCTTCGACTTCCCGCGACAATCGAACGTCTTCGGCCCGCAACAGGTTGAAGCCCTGATAGCCCAGAACAAGGACATCAGCCAGCAGATCACGCTGTGGGGCCAGGTCGGCAGCAACGTCGTCCTCGGCAACCTGCTCGTGATACCGCTGCAGAACTCGCTGATGTACGTCGAGCCCGTGTACCTGAAGGCGTCGAGCAACGGACTGCCGGTCTTCCAGAAGGTGATCGTCGGGACTCAGACTCAGATCGTCTGGGGCAACACGCTGCAGGACGCCCTGACCCAGATATACGCCGGCCAGGGAACCACCGGGCCCGGATCGTCGCCGTCGCCCGGTTCGTCGGCGACGCCCGCTCCGTCGGCCTCGTCGGGAGCGACTCCGACGCAGGTCGGGTCCCCGACGGCAATTCCCAGCGTCTCCCTGACGGGCACGCCTCAGCAGTTGATCGCGGAGGCCAACAGCCACTATCAGGCCGCGCAGACGGCCCTCCACAACGGCGACCTGGCGACCTACCAGAAGGAGATGAACATCGTCGGGCAGCTGCTGACGCAGCTCCAGACGTTGCTTGGCACGCCCGCTCCTTAGGGGCCGCAGCCGGGTGGTCGAGCGAGCGGAGCAGCTCGTGGACGTGAGACCGGAATCACCGGCCTCGATGGGCTGGGCGGCCCGTATGCGCCGGGCCTGGGCGTTCGGCCTGACCGACGTGGACACGGCGCTGGTGGCGCTGGCGGGGTTCCTGCTTCGCGGCGGGATCGTCCTGCTTATCCTGCCCAGCGTCGTGCTGCCGTCCGTGATCGGCATCGCGGGAGCGACGGGAGTGGACGCCTTCGGCATCGACGGGCGGCCCACGCCCTGGCTTTACGAGGTCGTGGCGATCGTCTCGACGGTCGCGGCCCTGTGGTTGATCCTGGCGTTGGCGGTCGGGTCGCTTATCGATGCCTGGCTCATCAGCGCCGCGCTCGATCCCGAGGACAGGGCGATGTCGCGACGGCGAGCGCTGCCGGACCTCGACATGATCCTCGACCTGGCCGGGGTCCGCGTCGCCTGCCTGGTGCCCGTGGCGGCAGCGATCGTCTGGGCCGGTTCGCGCATATACACCGCCGCCTACGACGAGCTGACGACGCCGTCGAACCTGGTCACGCCGCTGCCGTTGCGCGTGGTCGAGAGCTCCGCGGACGCCGTGCTGGTCGTCGTGCTGGCCTGGCTCTTATCCGAGGTGGTCGCGGCGATAGCCGTCCGGCGACTCGTGCTGCTCGATATCGGCGTGCTCCCGTCGATAGGCGGTGCCCTGGTCCAGATCGTCCGCCGCCCGGTCTCGCTGGCCGCGACCGTCGGTCTCTCCTACGGCGCCAGCATCCTGGCCACAGGGCTCGCCATTGCCGCGACCGCCACGACATTCGACTGGTGCCGGATCGCCGCCCGGAACCAGCAGGCCATATCGATAACCATTGGCATCGGCCCGGTCGGCGTAACGGGCGATTTCAGGCCGGTCGTGCTGATGCTGGCAGCGGCGGCGCTATGCCTGGCCTGGCTCGCCGCCCTGGCTCTCTCCGGGGTCGCCTCGGCATGGCGCAGCGCAGCCCTGACGGGCGAGACGATTGCGGCCCTGCCGGCGGTGGATCTGGACTCGGTGGAGAGCCGGTCCGGACTATTGGATCCCGCATCGGAGAGATCGGGGGATTGACTCAACTGGCCCGTCGCGGGAAACCTCGGCGGTGCGCGCCGGATTCGGACCGGCATATCACGGGAGGGTTTCACATGGTCGAGCCGCTTTGCCCGGGATGCTCCGCGCCCGTCCTGCCCGGCCAGGCGTATTGCCCGAACTGCGGAGTGGCCCTGTCCGGCGAGGCCGTAAGCCCCGTCGTAGCCAGCTCCCAGGCCCCAGCCGTGCCGGGGTCCGAGCTGCCGGCCGGGCCGAATCCGTTGGATCACGCAGCGCCGGCAAATGCCGCGTCGCCCGACGGAAGCCCGCTCGAACGGGTCCCGGGCGGCTACGTGCCGCCGTCGCCCGGCCTCGATCCCTCGGCCTTGACCACGCAACCATCGAACCTGAGCCCCTCCAAGCTTCCGTCGGGATCAAGCGTGAGCCTCCGGGTCGGTGCACGGCCGATGACGCTCGGGGGCCACGCGCCGGCCGCAGAGGAGCCGCGCCCCGTGCCCGCGGCGGCCCCACCGGCCGAGGAGGCCGGCGTTTCGGCCGTGCCGACTCTTCCCGAGGCGGCGCCGGCGGCCCCGCCGACTCTTCCCGAGGCGGTGCCCGCTCCCTACGAGGCAGTCGCGCCGTCGGTTCCGCGTTCTCCGTTCGCCGCGCCGCCGGCTCCCGCCCCGGCCGCGACGGTCCCAGTGGAGGCGCCCGGCAAGCCGGTTCGCAAGGAATCGGTACAGGAGCTCGTCGCGTTCGGTCTCGTCGCTGCCGGCGCATTCGTCGGCATCGTCAGCCTCTTCCTGCCTTGGGCCGGCATGACCGGCATCGGGATCGGGACCGAGAGCATTGCCGGCTCGCCGCCGCCTCCGAGCCAGTGGGGCTGGGGGATGCCGGCCGGCCTGCCTCTGTTCCTGGTCAGCCTGCCCGTGCTCTGCGCGGCTGCAGCCAGCGATCGAGCCCAGGAACGACTACCCAGGCTCGCGTCCGTGATCGGCCGCCTGACCGACTTGATCCTGCCGATGATCCTGGGCGGTCTGTATTTGGGCGTCGTCTTCATGTACATGACCGTCCCGGAAGGCTACGGGCCGGGCATCTACATGGGCCAGCTGGCCCTCGTCGCCGGTGCTGGGCTGCTGATCGCCGGCGCCATCGTCACGGCCTTCTTCCCACCGGAGGTCCGCACCAACCGACCGATCCCGGATCCATGAACTGGCCATCCCTGCGGCCCGTTGCGCGATCCGAGCCGCAGAACGTCACCGCCGCCCTCGCAACCCCGTCACAGCCCAGCCAGCGGGACTGGTGCCCTACGCCACCCTGATAAACTGCCAGACGCCCTTCTGACCGGCGACGAACGCCCCAGAAGGCCGGAGCCCGGAGAGAACCAAGCCAGATGACCACCGACCTAGCCGGCCAGCTCGGAAGCGTGTTCGGCTCGTTCTTTTCGAGCGCGATAGTCCAGCTCGTCCTCTATTCGACCGTTCTGTATCTCTTTGTCGTCTGGCTGGCGGCCGCCTATTGGGCCTTTCGCGACATGCACGACCGGACCGAAAACCCGGTTCTGCCCTACCTCGCCTCCGCCCTCATCCTCGTGGCCACGCCGTTCCTTTTCGTCCTCGGCGTCCTCGTCTATCGAGTGGTCAGGCCCGCGGAACGGCTCGGCGACGTCTACGAACGGAATCTGGCCGAAGAGGCGCTCCTGGCCGAGGTCGAGACCATCCGGACCTGTCGAGGCTGCGATCGACGGGTGAACGAGGACTGGATCATCTGCCCGTGGTGCCGAACGCGGCTCAACCGCGTTTGTCCCAACTGCGAGCGTCTGGTAGGCCTCGATTGGACTCTATGCGCCTGGTGCGGCAACGACTTCGAGCGCTCTGCCGTGGCTGATCGGGCGGTCGCCGAGAACCGAGCCCGAGCCCCCATTCCCGAGGCGTCCGGCCAGGTTATCCCCGGGCGGCCGGCGAGCGGCACGATCGCCAGCGGCAATCCCGCGACCCGCGGCTGAGGCCCGCAACGCTCGGAGGCTCCAGCACGCCTCATGGCCGACGATCGGCAAGGCACGGAAAGGGAGGGCGCCGAGACAGGCGGCGAGCCTGGGGCGATCTCAGGGGTCCTCGGGCCCGGCGGCACCGAGGCCACCATCGCTCCCGGGGCTCCGGCAGCACCGATCGGACCGACTGCGCCGGCGCAGCTACCGGGCGCGTGGCAGCCGGCGCAGCCGCCCCGTACCGGAGCGTGGCCGGGCGCGTGGCAGCCGGCGGCCGTTCCGGCCCCGTCTGTGTACGGCTCAAACTGGGCCGGCCGGCCGCCCCCCGGCTACCCTCCACTCTCCGGCCTCGCAGCGTGGCTTCCACGGGCGGCCGCGTGGCCGATCGGCTATGTACCCTGGGGCTACACGAGACCTCCGTCGCTGGCGCCCGTGCTGGAGCCTCCGGGCAATTTCCACTCACCGGCTTCGCGCCGGCCGACACTGTCCCTGAAGGGGCGCGCGTCCCCGCGGCTGTACGCCCTGGGGCTGGCCGTCGGACTGCCCGGCATCGCCGCCTTGCTGCTCTACCTGGTGGCCCTCGGTGCCGGCATCAAGCTGCCCGGTGGACCCGTGCCGCGGTGGCTCGTGCTCGAAGTTGTGTGCGTCGCGGCTGCCGTCGGCGCGATCGGCTGCGCGCTGGCGCAGGGTCGCCAGAGACGAGCCGATGCCTGGCGCGACTACGACGGCCCGTCGCCGCTGCCCATGATGGCCGCGCTCCTGGCGATCGTGACGGCCCTCGAGGTACCGCTCGAAGCCGGCCTGAACGCTGCCCGGGTCGACCTCCAGTCCGGGCTGGCGACACTGCTGCTCTTGACTATCTTCCTGGGCGCGTACGTCGGGCTGGTCCACTTCCTGGCCTTACACTCCCACGCCCTGACCTGGCGGGACATAGCCCGCCCCGCCCGACTTGCTCCCGGCTCGGACGACTGGGACACCCTGGAGCCCGTACCCGGATGGACTCGCCGCTGGGGCGAATCCATCGGAGCGTGGCGGGCACGGGTCTCCGGGAGCAGGCTGGGCGACATCCTCGTTGCGCTGGCGATGGTTGCGCCGCTGATCCTGGCGTCGAATCTTCTCTCGGGAGCCATGCTGCAGGTCCTCGGGCTGCGCCTCTCCGACGTAACCGGACCCGGCAGCTACACTCCCACGAACGACGTCGACCGCCTCCTCATGTTCATCGCCGTCGCGATCGTCGCCCCACTGGGCGAGGAGATCTTCTTCCGCGGCTTCGCGACCAATGCCTGGGGCCGATCACTCGGCCGCGGCGCGACGATGATCCGGGGCTCACTCTTCTTCGCCTTCATCCACGTCCTGAACACGGCCACCACGGACGTCGGCGTCTTCTGGCGGGTCGCGCTGTTCAACTTCGGCGCGCGGATCCCGGTCGCGGTGGCCCTGACCTGGTTGTATATGCGCCGTCGGTCGATCCTCGCCTCGGGCGCTCTGCATGCCACCTACAACGGCATCATCACGGTCATCTCGTTCTTCTGAGCTCCCGGCCGCGCCCCCGCACAGCGCCGGAGCGCGGCCGCGCAACCACGCCACCGCGCCACGATGCCGCCGGCAAAGCCTCCGATAAGCCGCGGTTGGTCCGCCGGTAAGGCGGGTCGGATAGGCTCCCGTCGTTCCCGGAGCCGGATGGCGGGAGGAATCGGCGGGCTTTCGTCGTTCGGCTTCGGGAACATCCTGGACCAGCCGCCCGCCAAATCGGAGGAAGCCGTTCGTGGGTCGGCCAGCCAATCAGCCTTCGCGGGCCGCTCCGGTCCCGACTCCCGAGTTCGGGCCGGTCGGTTCGGCTCGATCCGGCGGCCGGGCACTTGCGATGGGCGCGGCGCCAGTGCCGGCGGAGCGCCCGAGTGAACCCCTTGGAGTCGGGCCCAAGTTCGAACGGCCGCGAGAGCGGCTCGCCCTCCACGGCGCCGGGGCGCTCAGCGCCGCGGAGTTGATCGGAGTCCTGTGGGGATCGGGGACACGCGGTCACTCGGCGGTCGACGCCGCCGTCGATGCGCTGCGCCGCCACGAGGGACTCGTCGGACTTGCCCGCGCCGCGGACGCGGAATTGGAGGCGGTGCCGGGGGTCGGGCCGGTTCGAGCCGCACAGCTGAGCGCCGCCTTCGAGCTCGGCCGCCGGGTCGTCGCCGACTGGCCGCAGGACCGGTGGACGGTTCGGGCGCCCCGTGACGTCGGGGAGCGGCTCGTACCCCAGATGGGCTTCCTCGAGCGCGAGGAGCTCCGAGTCGTGCTCCTGAACACTCGCAACGTCGTTCTGCGTCAGGTGACCGTCTACCAGGGCAACGTGTCGTCGAGCCTGGTCCGGATCGGCGAGCTCTTTCGCGACGCCGTCCGGCTCAGCGCAACGGGCGTGATCCTGGCCCACAATCACCCGTCGGGCGACGCGACTCCGAGCCCCGACGACCTCCGCCTGACGGCCGAGGCGCTCGCTGCCGGCCGTTTGCTGGACATACAGCTGCTAGACCATCTGATCGTCGCCGGCGACGGCTTCGTGTCGCTGCGGGACCGCGGCGTGGCCTTCGATCGGAGCGTTTGAGCTTCGGGATCGACGGAGACGACGCGGCCGGAGTCCGGCGAGGAGGCCGGCCCCGGCCGTCCGGCCGGAGCGAGTGGCGCGCCGCCCATTACTTGCGAATGAGCGGTAAACTGCCGCAGCCTGCCGGGCCAGTTCGACCGCTGCAAGAGCCGTACCGGATCGGGCGCGTATACTCCTCGTGCTTTTCAGGATCGAGGCGGGTCGAGTGTATGTCCCGCAAAATGGATTGAGGCTCCCCGTCACAATCCGAGGCCTCTGAGCCGCTCGATCATCCGGGTCCTCAGGCTGGCGATCCCGTCACTACCCTCGGGAAGACCAGCGCCAAGACAAAAGGAACAGCCTCGAATCATGTTCGGACTGCACTCCATACTCGGGCTCTTCTCACGCGACGTCGGGATAGACCTGGGCACGGCCAACACGCTGGTCTGGGTTCGCGACCGGGGCATCGTCATCAGCGAGCCGAGCGTCGTCGCCCTCGAGGCCAAGACCAGGAAGGTCCTGGCCGTCGGCGCCGAAGCCAAGCGAATGGTCGGCCGAACCCCCGCGAGCATAATCGCCGTCCGTCCGCTCCGCGACGGAGTCATCAGCGACTTCGACGTCACGCAGCAGATGATCGCGTACTTCGTGCGTAAGGTTCACGACCGGATCGGCATGGTGCCACGGCCTCGTATGCTCCTGGGCATCCCGTCGGGCGTGACCGAGGTCGAGAAGCGGGCCGTCCGCGACGCGGCGATGAACGCCGGCGCGCGCTGGGCGGGCCTGATCGAAGAGCCGATGGCCGCCGCGATCGGGGCCGGGCTGCCCATCAACGAACCGACCGGCAGCATGATCATCGACATCGGCGGAGGCACGACCGAAGTCGCCGTCATCAGCCTCGGCGGCATCGTCGTCTCCCGCAGCATCCGCATTGGGGGCGACGAGATGGACGCCGACATCGTCGGCTACGCCCGGCGCGAGTACAACCTGTTCCTGGGGGAGCGCACTGCCGAGGACATCAAGATCGCCATCGGATCCGCCAGCCCTGGCGAGTGGGACGCTCAGCGCGTCACGCTCCGGGGCCGCGACCTGCTGACGGGCCTGCCCCGCAGCGTCGAGGTCGGCGGCGAGCAGATCCGCGAGGCGATCGACCCTTCGCTGAGCCTCATCGTCGACACGATCAAGGACACGATGGAGGAGACACCCCCGGAGCTCGTGGCCGACATCATGGACCAGGGCATCGTCCTTGCCGGAGGCGGAGCGCTGCTGGCCGGGTTCGACCGCCGCATCGCCGAGGCGACCCAGATGGCGGTCCACGTCGCCAACGATCCGCTGACCTGCGTGGTCCGAGGCACGGGCGTGGTGCTCGAGGAGCTGGATCTGATGGAAGAAGTGCTGGTAGCGGACACGTACGCCCGCCCGGCGCGCTGACGCAGGGCCTGGCCACGGCGGCCGTATGAACGCGATCTCGGCAACTCGGCGGACCATCAGGCGCGAGTGGACCGCCTTCGGCATTCTCCTGATCATCAGCGTCGGTCTGATGGGCATCTCCGACACGCGCACGGCCCAGGATCTGCAGTCCGCCGTCAACTGGGTCGCCATGCCGATCGAGACGGTGCTCAACGAGGCCGCCGACACGGGTGGCTCCTACTGGTCGGCCCTCACCCAGATCGACAAGCTGCGGACCCAGAACGAACAACTCAAGCAGGCGAACCTGACGCTCCAGGAAGAGCTCGATCGGATGGGGGCCATCTCCAAGCTCAACGAAGATTGGACGCAGATCACCGCCGAGGCCGACAGCGTGCAATACCAGACGACCCCGGTGCGCGTAATCGTCAGGGACCTCACGAACGTGGGCCAGCAGACCCTGGTCGTAAACAAGGGCAGCCGGGACGGCCTGGTGGTAGGCGAAGTCGTGATCGACGCCGGCGGAGCACTGGTCGGCCAGATCCAGGCAGTGGACGCGACCGTCTCGACGATCCTGCTCGTCAGCGACCCCTCCTCGGTGGTGGTCGGTACGGCAACGGGCACACCGGCCGCCGCGACGGCCAAGCCCAGTCCCGGTGCCAGCCCGGCGATCCCGGCCACGGGCACGATCACGGGGTCAGTCAGCGGCCAGCTCCAGATGATGTACGTGGACAAGAGCGCCACCCTATCCAAGGGCGCGATCGTCTACACGGCCGGCGAGTCGCTGCCGGGCACCAACGACACGTCGCCGTACCCGCCCGGTCTCCTTATCGGCACGGTCACCAGCGTCAAGAACGACCCGAACCTGGTCGTCCAGAGCGCGACCATCAGCCCCGCCGCTCACCTCACCGACGCCACTTTCCTCCTCGTGATCACCAACTACAAGGGCGGGTTCGGGCCGCCGCTGCCGACCGGCTGCGTGGTCAGCCCCGCCAGCGCGGGGAGCTCGGCCGGCAGCTCGCCCGGCGCGGCCAGTTCGTGCCTTCCGAACAGCGCCGCGTCCTCGTCCGGCTCGCCGTCCGCCGGGCCTTCGGCGAAGCCCTAGCCGGGGCCCGCGCTCGCGCCGGTGCCCGGGCATTCGGCGGCGCCCGGGGTTTGCGGGGCCGTCAGGGGCAGATGCGTCGACCTCGCCTCGGCAGAGGTGGCTGGGGCGGCCCCGCCAAACCTGCTACGCTCAGGCCGTGATGCCCAAGGAGTGAGATTGAAGGGTCTTGTTCTGGCGGGAGGCACGGCCACTCGCCTCTTTCCCCTCACGATCGTCACGAACAAGCACCTGCTGCCGATCTACGACCGGCCGATGATCTACTACCCAATTGCCACCCTCGCGGGGATGGGTGTACGCGAGGTCATGGTCATCGTCGGTGGCAAGAGCGTCGGAGACGTCCTGGAGCTGCTGGCCGACGGCGAGCATTTCGGCCTGGACCTGACGTACCGCTACCAGCGCGGGGCCCTGGGGATCGCCCACGCCATCGGCCTGGCCCGGGATTTCGTCGGTGACGAGGCCTTCTGCTGCGTGCTCGGAGACAACATTCTCCTGGGACCGCCACTGGCCGAGGTCGCCCGCGAGTTCGAGGCGGGGCCGTGGGGCGCCGGTACGCTGCTGTACGAGGTCGGCGATCCGGAGCGGTTCGGGGTTGCCGAACTCGACTCAGACGGCAACGTGGTGGGCTTCGAGGAGAAGCCGGCCCGGCCCAAGAGCAACCTGATCCCGATCGGCGTGTACTTCTTGCGGCCCACCGCGTTCGATATAATCGACCAGCTCGTCCCTTCCCGCCGCGGTGAACTCGAGATCACCGATCTCCTGAACCACTACCTGCCCGGCGGTCTGTACGCCCCGCGCTTCGACGGCCTGTGGATCGACGCCGGCACCGTGACATCCCTCATTCGATCGGCCGAGCTGGCCGAGCAGGAATCTCGCGCCGGCCGCCTCGCCGGCCCGCCCGCCAGGCCGACCGCGTGAGCGAAGGCTCGGGCCCGCGCTTCCGCCGGCTCCTGGTCACGGGCGGCGCGGGTTTCATCGGCTCGTGCTTCGTCCGTGACGTGCTGGCCCGTCGCGACGGGACGCACATCACCGTCCTTGACAAGCTGACGTACGCCGGCAACCCCGAGAACCTCGGACCGGCTGAGGCCGATCCCGAGCAGGCCGCCCGGCTGCGCTTCGTCGTCGGTGACATCGCCGACGCCTCGGTCGTGGGACCGCTCCTGGCAGAGGTCGACGCGGTCGTCAACTTCGCGGCCGAATCGCACGTGGATCGGTCCATCCTGGATCCCGAGGCCTTCCTCCGGACCGACGTCATGGGCGTTCACGTCCTCCTCGAGGCGAGCCGGATCGAGAAGGAACTAGCCGCGAAGGGAGAGCGCGCGGCCGCGCCGAGATTTCTCCAGGTCTCCACCGACGAGGTCTACGGCTCGGTCGAAACCGGCCGGAGTCGCGAGGACGATCGTCTCGAGCCACGCTCGCCGTACTCCGCGGCCAAGGCCGCCGGCGAGCTGCTGGTCCGCTCCTACTTCGTCACGTACGGACTGGACGTGGTGGTGACGCGCGGCTCGAACACCTACGGGCCCTACCACCACCCCGAGAAGCTGATCCCGCTCTTCATCACCAACGCCATCGACGATCAACAGCTGCCGCTCTACGGCGACGGCCTGCAGCGCCGCGACTGGCTCCATGTCGCCGACCACGCCGGGGCCATCGGCCACGTCCTGGAGCACGGCATCTCGGGCGAGACGTACAACGTCCCGGGCGACAACGAGCGGACCAACCGCGACGTCGTGGCCGCACTCCTGGACCACCTGGGCAAGCCGTGGTCCCTCGTCAGGCAGGTAGAGGATCGGCCCGGCCACGACCGCCGCTACGCCATGGACGGCTCCAAGCTCGCCGCCCTGGGCTGGGTGAACAGGCTGCCCTTCGAGAAGGGTCTCGCCGAGACCGTGGACTGGTACCTCGAGAACCAGACCTGGTGGCGCTCGATCAAGTCCGGGGAGTGGACGGACTACTACCAGCGCCAGTACGGCGCCCGCCTGGCCGGCTCCCGCGAGGTCCGACGATGAGGGCGCCGCACTGATGCGCGTTGCCGTCACCGGGGCGGGCGGGCGGCTCGGCAGCGCGCTGGTCGATCGGCTGGCCAGGGCGCCTTTCGTGCGCCAGGTTCTGGCCTGGGATCTGCCGGATCACGACCTCGACGACCCGGCGTCGGCTCGACGGCTGGTATCCACGCACCGTCCCGATGCCGTGATCCACACCGCCGCCTGGACCGACGTCGACGGCTGCGCCCGCGATCCGGCCCTGGCCCTGCGGCGCAACGGCACCGCCGCCGGCGAGATGGCCGAGGCCTGCGTCGGCTCGGGGGCCGCGCTCGTCCTGGTCTCCACCAACGAGGTCTTCGACGGGCGGCGGGCCGACGGCAGGCCCTACGGGCCAACTGACCTCCCGAACCCTCCGAATCCGTACGGCCAGGCCAAGCTGGCCGGTGAGCAGGCCGCCCGCACGGCTTTCCGGGCGACCGGCGACGATTTCGCGGCGGCTGCGCTCCACGTCTCGGCCGGTCGCGACTCCACAGTTCCGGCCCTGGCGATCGTCAGAACGGCCTGGTTGTTCGGCCCTCCCGGTTCGGACTTCCCGCGGAAGATCCTGGCCGCGGCCGCCCGGGCGCGCCGAGAGGGCACGGCCTTGAAGGTCGTCTCGGACGAAGTCGGCTGCCCCACCTACGCGGGCGACCTGGCGGCGGCGATCGTGCAGCTGCTGCGAGCGTCGGGCCGGGAAGGCGGACGCGGCCTCGGCGGGATCCACCACATAGTCAACGCCGGCAGAGCTTCCAGGGCCGAGTGGGCCCGCGAAGTGCTGCGTACGGCGGGCCTGGACGTTCCCACCGAGGATGTTCCGATGACCACCTGGCCGCGCCCTTCAACGCCGCCGGCCTGGGGAGTGCTCGAGCCGACGCCTCTTCCGGATGGTCCGCTGCGGGACTGGCGGGACGCGCTGGCGGTATACGTGAAGCTGCTCTCCTCGGACGAGTAGGTCGGGGGCGCGGAGGACGTGGCCGCGGGCGAGTCCGGCCATCCGCAAGGGACGTCGCTTCGAGCCTGGGGCGCCGCTACGAGCACGGACGCGGACGAGTCGGGCCATCCGCAAGGGACGTCGCTACGGCGTGCAACCGGTCCTTGCGACTGACGCGAGCCCTGCCCGAGCCGGAATCTGTGCCGGGCCGGTGTCGCGCCGTCCGCGGTTCAGCAAGCGGCCGGGTCGTTGCGGGACGCAAGTGGTAGTTGCGTCAAGCGAGCACGAGGCCGTCCGCCGACGCCGATCGTCCACGGACGCTCCCTGGTCACGCTCCGCTCGGTCGCGGCGGCCGGGCGATTGCCGCTCTTCGAGGCGTCAACCGGCTGCCAAGGCGCTCCGCCGATGCGCCGCGCAACTGGTATTTGCGAACCGCAAGGTTCGGCGCGTCAGCGGCGGTCGCGACTCCAAGGCCGAGCCGCTCCCGTCCGTGCCCCCCGGCCACTACCGCCCGGAGGTCATATCGCTGTAGGCTGGCGTGAGCAGTCGTGGCCGGCCGCGGCTCGGGCCGGTCGACTGGCAGCAGCGGAGAGACGAGATGAGCGACGAGACCGGAGGCAGACCGCCGCAGCAACCGGCGGAGGGATCCCGTTCGCGATCGAGAGCCGAGGCCCACGATCCGGCGACCGCGACCACACCGGCGACAGCGACCACACCGGCGACAGCGAGACGAGTTCGGGGTCCGGCTACGAAGCCAGCCTCGGGAGCCGCTGCGAAGCCGGCCTCGGGGGCGACAGCCAGGCCGGCCTCGGGGGCGGCGCCGAAGCCGACCGCGGGCGCGGCAACCAAGCCGAAGCCTCGAACCCGCAAGCCCGCGCCGACGGTTGGCGGAGCGCAATCGGCCCTGACGCCCGTGCCGACGCCCGTGCTGGCGACTTCGGCCGCGGAGTCCGTGGCGGCGCCGGCGCCGCCGGCGCCGGCCGCGAGCGCGCCGGCCGCGAGCGGGCCGGCTGCCTCGCCGATTGCTTCGAAGCCGCTGCGCGATACGGCTCGCCCACAAACGGCCGAGGGTGCCGGGCCGACGGGTCATCGGGTGGCGGCCACCTCGGTGGCGATCAGGCAGGGCGGCGCGGGCGAGGTCGAGGCCGAGTCGATCAGCGTCCGGCAGGGCGGCATCGGAGCGGCGTCGGCCGAGGACATAAGCGTCTCGATGGGCGGGATAGGCATGGCCCAGGCGGACGACATAGCCGTCCGGCTAGGAGCCATCGGCCTGGCCCGGGGCGAGCGAGTGTCGGTGGAGCTGGGCGCGATCGGCTTCGCCGTCGCCCGGGAGGTCTCCGTGACCCAGGGCCACATCCGGACCGTCGTCGCGCAGGACGTCCGTTTGCGGCAGGGCGGCGCCGCCTCGATACTCGCCTCAAACGTCACCATCGAGAAGGGGGCGGGCACCTTCCTGCTGCTGGCCCGCAAGGTCGAGGGCGACGTTCGAACGGTGCTCGACTGGCGAAGTGCGCTGGCGGCCGGCGCTGCCCTGGGCATAACAATCGGCCTCCTGGCCCGCCGCAAACGCGGCTGAGGCGTCGCTCCTATACTTGGGAACCGGCTGAGCGGCGTCCCGAGGATCCCTCCGCCGCCTCCGATCCGCCACAGGAGTTCCTGGTGATCGACCCTTCCGCGAGGGTTCACGCGTCCGCAGAGATCGAAGCCGACGTCACCGTCGGGCCTCGAACGAGCATCTGGAATCGAGCAGTGCTCCGCACCGGAGCCAGCCTCGGGGCTGAGTGCATCATCGGCCGCGATGCTTTCATAGACGAGGGCGTCCGGCTCGGCGACAGGGTCAAAGTCCAGAACGGGGCGCTCGTGTACCACGGCGTGACGGTCGGGAACGGCGTCTTCATCGGCCCCGGAGCGATCCTGACCAACGATCGATACCCGCGAGCCGTGACCGCGACCGGCGAACTGGCCAGGGCCGACGACTGGACGGTCAGCCCGATCGAACTTCGTGACGGCTGCTCCATCGGCGCCGGCGCCGTCGTGGTCGCCGGCGTCACCGTCGGGCGATTTGCCACCGTCGGCGCAGGGGCGGTCGTGACCCGAGACGTACCCGACTACGCGCTCGTGGCCGGCAACCCGGCCCGCCGCCTGGGCTGGGTCTGCGCCTGCGGGGAGCGACTGACCGACTCGACGGGGGCGGGCGCCGCTCCGGACCCGTCTCCGGGCGTTCCGCTCGCCTGCGGGCGATGCGGACGTATCTTCCTCTTCAGCACCGAAAGCGGCTCGCTCGCGGAGCGGCCCACGACGAGCACAGGAGCCATCGCATGATCCCGTCCGCCCGCCCGGACCTCGGCCCAGAGGAGGTCGCCGCCGTCACCGAAGTCCTGAACAGCGGCATGATCGCCGGGGGCCGTAAGGTCGCGGAACTCGAGGAGCGCTGGGCCGGTTTCTGCGGCGTCAAGCACGCCATTGCCATGTCGAACGGCACGGTGGCCCTCATGTCGATCTTCGCCGGCCTCGGCCTGGGCCCCGGCGACGAGGTCATCACCGTTTCTCACACGTTCAACGCGACGGTAAGCTCCATCCTCTTCACCGGCGCCTCGCCGGTCTTCGTGGACATCGAACCGGACACCTACCTGATGGACGCGGGCCGGATCGAGGCGGCGATCACCTCGCGGACCCGGGCGATCTGCCCGGTCAGCCTCTTCGGCATCGTGGCCGACATGGACGCCATCCAGGCGATCGCCGACCTCCACGGCCTGACCGTGGTCGAGGACGCCTGCCAGGCCCACGGGGCGCTGTATCGCGGGCGCCGGGCCGGCAGCTTCGGCTACGCCGCCTTCAGCCTGTACGGCACCAAGAACATGACGACCGGCGAGGGCGGGTTCGTCACCACCAACGACGACCGGCTGGCCGACTGGATCAGGCTCTACCGCAACCAGGGCATGCGCGAGCGCTACCACCACGAGATCCTCGGCTACAACTTCCGGATGACCGACATCGCCGCGGCAATCGGTCTCGTCCAGCTGGACAAGCTGGAGCGAAACACGGCTCGCCGCCAGGCAATCGCCAGGCGCTACGACGAGGCCTTCGCCGACCTGCCGATCCGGCTGCCGACCTGGCCGGAGGGCCGAACCCACGTCTACCACCAGTACACGATCGGCGTCGGATCGGCCCGCGACCGGATCGTGGCGGAGATGAAGGACGCCGGGATCATCTGCGGCATCTACTACCCGATCCCATGCCACCGGCAGGCCTATGTCATGGAGCTCGGGATCGACGGCGACCTGCCCAACACGGACGCCGCCGCGGCCGGCAGCATGTCGCTGCCGATGTACCCCGGGCTGACCGAGACGGAGCAGGGTCAGGTCATCCAGGCTCTCCGGGCGGCCCTGTCTCGCAACGCGGTCTCGGCGGGCGATCGCCGGTGAGTGCGCCTCTGCGGCTCGGCCTCGCGGGACTGGGGTCGATGGGCCGCAACCACCTTCGCGTGATCTCCAACCACGCGGAGACGACCCTCGCCGCGGTCGCCGACACGGACCCGGCCATCCTCGCCGCGGCCGTGGCCCAGACGGAGGCGAGGGGCTACTCCGACCCGCTTGCGATGATCGAGGGGGCCGAGATCGACGGCCTCGTCATCGCCGCCCCGACGACGGCTCACGTCGCGCTGGCCCTGGCGGCGATCGAGCGCGGCTTGCCGGTTCTCGTCGAGAAGCCGCTCGCCGCGACGGTCGAGGACGGGCTGGCCATCCTGACGGCGGCGCGAAGACACGGCGTCCGCGTCCAGGTAGGCCACGTCGAGAGGTACAACCCCGCGGTCCTGGAGATGGGGCGCCTGTTGCGGGCCGGCTGGCTCTCCACGATCTATGCCATCACGAGCCGGCGCGCCGGACCATTCCCGGCCCGCATCCGCGACGTGGGCGTGACCGTGGACCTCGGCACGCACGATGTCGACATGATCTGCTGGATCGCCGGCGAGCGGCCCGTGCGCGTCTACGCCGAGACGGCCCGCCGAATCCACGGCACTCACGAGGACCTGACCTTCGGGCTGATGCACTTCCCCTCCGGCGCGACGGGCTTCCTGGACGTCGACTGGCTGACCCCGGTCAAGCGTCGCAGCCTTGTGGCCGTCGGCGAGGAAGGCATGTTCGAGCTCGACTACCTGACCCAGAAGCTGACCTTCACCCGCTCGAATGTCGAGCGGCCGCAGATGATCCGAGGCTACGCCACCACGTTCAGCGGCGACGTGGCGGAGATTCCGATCCAGAACGTGGAGCCGCTGCGAGCCCAGCTCGACGAGTTCGTGCGCGTCCTGCGAACGGGCGAGCGACCGTACGTGGACGGCGCCGACGGCCTGTGGGCCGTGGCCATGGCCAACGCCCTATTGACCGCGGCGGCCGAACGCCGCCCCATCGATCTTTCCGATCTTCCTTCGAGGCTTTCAGCCGAATGACCATCGTCTCGCGCCCCACCCGAGTCGTCAGCTTCCTGGGCGGCTCGATCAACCCGCCGGTCAACCCCTGTACCCATGGAACGCCCCGGACCGCCCGGCCCTGGACCGGCGAGCCCGGCACCGTCGGGCGGGCCGTCGTCGTGGGCGCCGGCAAGATGGGCCTGCCGCTGGCCGTGCAGTTCGCCGGCCACGGCTGGCAGGTTACCGCCGTGGACGTCAATCCCGAGGTCGTGGCGGCCGTCAACGAAGGCCGGTCCCACGTCGCGGAGGAGCCGGGACTGGCCGACGGAGTGGCGGCGGCACACGCCGCCGGCCGCCTGAGCGCCACGGCCGACGCGGCCGCCGCGACCCGCGACGCGGACGTGGTCGTGCTGATCGTGCCGGTCATGCTCGACGACGGCCAGCGGCCGGACTACCGCTACATGGACGCGGCCGTGGACTCGATCGCCGGGGGGATGCACGCCGGCGTCACCGTCATCTTCGAGACCACGCTGCCGGTCGGCGACACGCGCGGCCGGTTCGCACCCAGGCTGGAGAAGGCGACCGGACTGAAGGCCGAGACCGACTTCTTCGTCGCATTCTCGCCGGAGCGCCTCTTCTCGGGCGCGGTCTTCGCGAACCTGTCGACCTACCCGAAGCTGGTCGGCGGCATCGGGCCCGAGTCGGGACGGCGGGCGGCCCGCTTCTACGACTCGGTCCTGGACGCGGAGATAGTGGCCATGAGCGGCGCCGAGGCCGCCGAGTTCAGCAAGCTCGCCGACACGACCTATCGCGACGTCAACATCGCCCTGGCCAACGACTTCGCCCGCTACGCGGACCGCGTCGGCGTCGACATCCAGGAGGTCATCGACGGCGCCAACAGCCAGCCGTACTCGCACGTTCACCAGCCCGGCATCGGCGTCGGCGGCCATTGCATCCCGGTCTACCCTCACCTGTTGCTCAGCCGCGCCCCCGACATGGAGGTCGTGGCCGTCGCCCGTCGAACCAACGACGCCCAGGTCGGCAATGCCATCAAGTCGCTCGAGGCGCTGCTCGGATGCCTGGACGACGTCCCGGTCCTCGTCCTTGGCCTGACCTATCGCGAGGGGGTCAAGGAGCTCGCCTATTCGCGAGCGCTGCCGCTCATCGAGCGACTCTCGTTCCACGGCGCCCAGGTCTTCGGTTACGACCCGCTCCTCTCCAACGAGGAGATCGAGCGGTGCTGCGCCACGCTATACGAATGGGGCCGGCCGGCGCCGATTCGAGCGATCGTCACCCAGACCGCCGACAGGATGTGGAACGGGATCGATTTCTCGCTCTTCCCCCAGCTGGAGGTCATCCTGGATGGGCGGAACAGCCTGCGCGAGATCGACCTGCCGGCGAACGTCAGATACGCGGGCATAGGCGTCCAGGCGGAGACGAGGCGCCGACCGGCATCCGGCCCCGCCGCGTCCCGGTAGAAGGCGGCCGGCGGTGCGGATCCTCAGCGTCGTCGGCACGCGGCCGCAACTCATCAAGGCCGCCGCGCTGCAGCCCGCCCTGCGGCGCGACCACACCGACTTCTTCGTCGACACCGGCCAGCACTACGACGATGCCATGGCCGGCGACTTCTTCGAGGAGCTGGGCCTGGCCCGCCCCGACCGCGCCCTGGGCGTGGGCGGCGGCGGGCACGGGGACCAGACCGGGCGCATGCTGATGGCCCTGGAGCCGATCCTCCGCGACGAGATGCCGGAGGCGGTCCTCGTCTACGGCGACACCAACTCCACCCTGGCTGGGGCGCTGGCCGCGGCCAAGATGGGCATCCCCGTCGCCCACGTAGAGGCCGGCCTGCGCAGCTTCGACCGGCGCATGCCAGAGGAGCTGAACCGCGTCGTCGTCGACCACCTGTCGAGCCGGCTCTTCGCCCCCACGCCCGCCTCGGTGGCCAACCTGGCGGCCGAGGGAATCACCTCCGGCGTCCTCGAGGTCGGCGACCTGATGCTCGACCTCGCCGCCCGCGTCTCCCACGAGATCCGCGACCCGGCCGTCCTGCGGGCGATCGGCGGCAGGCTGGGCCTGCCGCTCGCCCCCGGCCGCTTCCTGTTCGCCACGGTCCATCGAGCTGAGAACCGCGACCCCGACGCGATGGCCCGCTGGTCGGCCTTGCTGGGGGCCGTGGCCGCGCCCGAACGACCCGTGGTTCTGGCCCTCCATCCCGGTACCCGAGCCGCGCTCGAAGCCTCGGGCCTTACCCTGCCGGCAGGAGTGGACGTAGTGGAACCGCAAGGCTATCGAACCTCGCTGGCGCTCCAGCTGCACGCCGGCGCGGTTCTGACCGACTCGGGCGGCGTTCAGCGCGAATCCTCCTGGCTGGGCGTGCCGTGCCTGGTCCTGCGGGCAACAACCGAGTGGATCGAGACGGTCGGCGGCGCCGGCAGCTCGGCCGTGCTGGTCGGGCTGGATCGAGACCTGGCCGTGCGCGAGCTCTCGGCCCGCGCGCCCCTCGCCCACGCCGAGGAGCAGGCCCTGGAGCGGGCCGGGGGGCTCCACCTGGCCGGCTCGGGCGCGGCCGAGCGGATCACCGTTGCCCTGGCCACGGCTTCACTCGAGGCGGCGATGGGAGGCCGGAGATGACGAGCAGGGCGACGCGCCGGCCGATCTGCATGATCGTTCACGCATATTACGAGGAGGACGCTCGGGTCCGGCGCGAGGCCGAGACTCTCGTGGCGGCCGGCTGGGAAGTGGACGTCTACGGCCTGCGCCGTCCGGGCGAGGCGCCGACGGCCGTCGTCGCCGGCGTGAACCTGCGCCGCCTGCCGGTCGGCCGGCACCAGGGCGCCGGCCTGCTCGTGTACCTGGCCGAGTACGGCGCGTTCCTCTTCCGCGCCCTGTGGGCGGCGACTCGCGCTCATGGCCGGCGGCGATACGAACTCGTCGAGGTCCATTCCCTGCCTGACTACCTCGTCTTCGCGGCCCTGCCCATGAAGCTGGCGGGCGTGCCGGTCCTCCTGGATCTCCACGAGGCGATGCCGGAGTTCTTCCGGAGCCGGTTCCCGAGGGCGGCAAATCCGATCAGCTACCGGCTGCTTCGGATCCAGGAGAAGCTGTCGATCGCCTTCGCCGATGAAGTCATGACCGTCAACGAGCCGCTCGCGGAGCGCCTCCGCGGCCTCGGCGTCCGGCCGGATCGACTGACGGTCGTGCTCAACAGTCCCGACCTCGCGCTCTTCGACGCCACGGCTCATCCTCGCCGCGACTTCATGGCCGACGGCACGCTCCGCATCGTCTACGCCGGCGCGCTCACGCCCACCTACGAGCTCGACGTGGTCCTGCGGGCAGTGGCCTCGCTCGCACGAACCCGTCCGAGCCTCCCGGTGAAGGCAACCTTCTACGGTCGCGGCGACGCCCGGCCGGCCCTCGAGGCGCTCGCCTCCGAGCTCGGCGTCGGTGACCGCGTCGACTTCCCGGGCCGCATCCCGATCGAGGAAGTGCCCCGGGCCATCGCGGACGGAGACATCGGAATCGCCCCGACGCGGCTCGATCCCTTCACCGGCATGAGCCTCTCGACGAAGCTGCTCGAGTACGCGGCCATGGAGAAGCCCGTCGTGGCCTCGCGTTTGCCGACCGTCGAGCGGTACTTCGCCCCGGACACGCTCGGGATCTACGAGCCGGGCGATCCCGAGTCACTCGCGGCCACGATCCTGACACTCGTCGACGACCCGGCCGGGCGGGCGGCCCGCGTCGATCGAACCCGCCGCCGCGTGGACGAGCTGAGCTGGGCGCGCCAGGCCGAGGCCTTCAAGACGGTCGTGGAAAGGCTCACGGACGGCTTGGGGCGCGGACGAAGGACGCGCGAACCGGGTGCCTGACGGGGCCGGCGTGGAATCAAGGCAGATTCGTTCAGTGTCGGCTTCCGTTTCAGGAAGCGGAATGCGGTAGCATACGGCTCCGTTACCCCGGCGTTTCCCGCCGGGCCACGCTCGCACCAGGACGCCCAGATGACCTTTCGCACCAGGACCGCCCCCAAGCCCACACGCCGCCGAGTTCGCCGCAGCGACACCCGCCGGGCGGTCTATCTGACGCTCAGCTTCGGGCTGGCCATCGCCTGCGCGTTGGCGTTGATGGGCGGCGTATTCGTCGCCAGCTACTACACGGCTCACGGGGCGCCCATGGCCGCGGTCAACGGCCAGGCCATCAGCAAGGACGCGGTGCGGGATCGAGCGACTCTGAACCTGGCCATCTACAACCGTCAGATCGCTGACTACACGACGCTGCGAAACCAGGGGAAGATCACGACGGACGACTACAACACCCTCGTGACCAACGTTCAGAACAACGAGGACCCGTCGACCATCTACAGCAGTGCCCTGACCCAGCTGGAGGACGAGGCCGAGCTTGCCCAGTACGCCGCCCAGCACAACATCGTCGTCACCGACCAGATGGTCAGCGCCCAGATCCAGACCGATGCCACGATCGCCGAGATGCGCCACGTGGAGGTCATCGGCGTGCCGACAAACGCGACGCCCCCCTCCAGCACTCCCACCCAGGCCGACATCGACGCGGCCCAGGCCAAGGCGGAGGGCTACCTCAAGGAGATCCAGGGCGGCAAGACGTGGGCTACCGTCGCCGCGGAGGCCAATTCCGGCAGCTCGAATCCGGGCGGCAGCATAGGTGACCTCGGCCTGACGACTAAGGACGCTCTGGGCGTCGAGCCCGACCTGGCCGACTCGATCTTCGAGTTGAAGGCGCTGAACGACATCACCCCGATCATCAAGGGCACCGACGACGTCTTCCGCTTCGCCACCGTCACCACCATCGTGCCGGCCTACGTCGACTCGCAATGGCAGGCCTCGATCGCGGCCGCCGCCAATGGCGGCCTGTACCAGGCCTTTGCCCAGGCGGAGGCGACCAAGCTGGCCGTGGAAGCCGCGATCAACAAGCAGTACGTCAGCGACCCGACGGAGCAGCGCCACGTCCTGGAGATCGCGGTCCCGGCCGGCTACGGCCAGCCCGGAGACGGCGACGAGGTCAAGATCAGCGTCCTGGTCTTCGCCCCGAACCACGACCAGGCGGACGCCGCCAACGTCGCCAGCACCGATGCCGCCTGGACCGACGCGCTGAACCGGGCCAACGCGGCCGTGGCCACGCTGCGGGC
>Ga0182027_10001762_pt1 | contig 35614 bp, 25 predicted proteins | sample 712E1DmetaG_FD_121300 | JGI IMG/M metagenome (GOLD analysis project Ga0182027, IMG submission 121300) | Permafrost microbial communities from Stordalen Mire, Sweden - 712E1D metaG (Illumina Assembly) | ecosystem: Environmental > Terrestrial > Soil > Wetlands > Permafrost | place: Sweden...
AAGACAGCCCTGTCCCCGGACCGGGGCGCGCTGACCGACATCGCGCGCGGGCTGCACGGCTTGGAGGCCCCGGTGGACATCACCCAGGTTATGACCGCCGTGGATCGGTTACTCGATGAATCGGTGGCGGCCAAGGCATTCCTGCTGCGCGACAGTCCCCAGGACCCGGAGCGCGGCCGGATTCACCTCGGGAATATCGACTTCGAGGCTTTGAAGCGCTTCTTCGACAAGACCAAGCACAAGGCCGCCAGCACCGAAGACCTGATCGTCGCGACCCGCGCCAGGGTTGCCGCCCTGATCCACCTGAATCCCACGCGCGTTGCACTGGGTGAGCGATTCGAGCAGATGATTGCCGAGTACAACGCTGGTTCTCAAAACGTGAGCGAGTTCTTCGATGCCCGGCTGGCGTTCATGAAGAACCTTGAGGCCGAGGAAGCCCGCGGCAGCGGCGAGGGCCTGACCGCTGAACAATTGGCCGTCTACGATCTCCTGCAGAGCGCGGGCGGCAAGTCAGGCGCCAAGGACCGCAAGCTGCTCAAGACCATCGCCAAAGACCTACCCAAGAAGATCGCCCCGAAGCTGGTCATCGACTGGCGCAAAGGCCAGCAATCACGCGCGGCCGTGAAGGTCGCCATCAAGGACGCCCTGGACAACCTACCCCAGACCCTCTTCGACGACGCTGCCTTCGACAAGACCGTCGAGGCGGTCTTCGAGCACATCTATGAATCCTACTGGGGCGAAGGCAAGAGCAAGTACACGGTGGCGGCGTAGGGGACGTGAAGGACTCAAAAGGACTCCTTCGACTGGCACGTCGCCCTCCCGACGCTCGGTTCTTGAGATCGCATTTTGCGATCTCAAAGTCTCGAACTACTAGCGGGTTAGCTGAAAGGGGTCTGTCACAGCCCCACGTCACCCTGCCCAGCAGCCAGTTCCACGCGTTTGACGTTCACCTGGAACGCCTTGCCGTCGTGGTCGATAGTACAAACCACGAGCTTGAGCGGTCGCGAGGGCGGGGCGCTGCGTAGGTGGGCCTGCAGTTGCACGCCGCTGCGTTTTCCCGCTGGCAACAACAGGGCTGACAGGCCCACGGTTGCGGCGTCGGTGGTTTCACCAGCCAGCGCAGGGCTCTTGCCGCCGGCGCGTGCAATGAGATCGGCGCCCAAATCCTCCCACGAAAGCAGAACCAATGTTCCTGGCCCCTGGAAGAGCTGCAACTCGGCCAGGTCGCGGTTCATGCTTTCCACCAGATGTTTGCTGTCCACGTCTTTGGGCGGCTCGGCTATCAGGCGCGCCATATGCGCGGCCGCGGCCAAACGGGCGAAGAGGCGCGGATCGCTGGGCCCCGGGTTGCCCGGCGAGCGCGCCACCTTGCGCTCGATGCGCAGGGCTTCGTCGGTGCGGCCGGCGCCCGCGGCAGCCGCGGCCAGGCGCAGCCATGCCAGCAAATTGTCAGGCGCCATTTCAGTCAGGGTTGTGTATTGCGCGTAGGCCAGGTCGTACCAGCCATGCGCCAGGTACACATCGCCCAGCAATTGGCGCGCGGCCTGATTGCGCGGATCGAATTCGACGATTTCCGAATAGGTGCGGATAGCGTCGTCGGTCTGGCCCGCATCGGCTTGCAGATCGCCGAGCGCCAGCACCAGGCGCGGGGTGAGCAGGCCCGCGGCCTTCAGCTTGCGCGAAAACAGCAGCGCCTCATCCGCGTGCCCGGCCCGCGCCAGCAGTTTGACCAGCCGCATGCCGCCCGCTGGATCGTTGGGCGCGCGCGCCAGGTATTCCTTCAAGCGGGCAATGCGGGTCTCCACATTGCCAATGGCGGAGAGTTCGAGGTCGACCTTGTCCCAGGGCACGTGCGTGCTGAACAGACGTTGCTCAATGGCCAGGGCCAGGGCGTCGCCCGCGTTTCGGCGCAGCAGCACGCGCGCCAAATAGAAGCGCGCGTCGGGCCGCGGGCTGAGGAAATCGAAGATCTCGGCCACGGCTGCCTCAGTTTCCATGTGATGAGCGAGCAGACGCAGGAAGAGCGCCTCGGCCCGCCAGTCGGGCAGCTCGCAGGCAGCAATGGCGGCGCGATAGCGTTCGGCCAGTTCGCCCGGCGCGGTCGCGGTTTGCAGACGCTTGAACCACAGCAGAGCGCGCTCGAAAAGCGGCCGCTCGCTGGCGTCGCTGCACGCCGCCGGCATGATGGCAGCGACGGTGGATGGGCTCCGCCGCGTTTCGAGCTTGGCTGCAGGCATCGCCATCCCGCTGGGCGAATCTGCCCTGGAGCGACGGGCCGCGCTCTTTGCCGGCCTCGCCCGCTGGACTTGAGCTGCCTCAACCCTTTCCTTTTCGAGCGAAAGCGACCAACCGTCGATGGAGAGGTAGTGGTCCCCGAGGTGGCGGTGCCCTTTGAGATCGCCCGCCAGATTGCCGACAGGCTCGGATTCGGCGGGTGGGGACGGCGGCGCGACCGGCTCTGGAACAACCGCGGGAGCAACCTGCAACTGGGCTCCTCTCGCCATCTCGCGGTACCTCATCATGTGGTCACTATCTTCAACAGCCTCCTTCTGTGCCTCCTTCTTCTCCGGAGCCGCACTCTGCTCCGGAGCCGCACTCTGCGTCGCCAACCCTCCGTAGCTCGGCCGCTTCCCGCGCCGGATCCCCTGCGCCGCGTACGCCTGTTCGCTCTCTAGCGCCAGGAAGCTGGTGAACGGGGTCATCAGGCCATAGTCCAGGCCCAGCTTCACCAGGGTTCCACGCTGCTCGTCGGCGCCGCCGCCTGCGCCCAGGATCTTCTTCATGTTCGCCGCGGCCCAAAGGCGTGGCACCAGCGCAGCCACGGACTCGTCCTCTTCCTCGACTGCGTAGCTCTTCTCGAATGGGTGCCCAGCCAAGCGGCCCTTCACCTTGACTTGGCTCGGCAGATCGTGGTGCGAACGCGCCAGCAGGACCAGCTCGCCTCCCCAAGAGACCTTCCCGTCCGCCGAGGTGAACACCTCGTCCAGGCCCGCGCCTGCGTCGAGCTGGAAATCCGTGATGGTCGGTGTCTTGAGCGCCGCGACCAGTTCCAGGGCCCGACTACCCGCTTCTTCGGCGTTGCCCACGCGCAGACTCTTGCCGCCCCCTGCGTGCGCCAGAGCATCGAGGAAGCCGTAATCCGCCTCGCCTCCCACCGCGACAGTGAAGAGCCGCGCTCGGGAAGTGGCCAGGCTGCGCCGCAGGGCTGCCTGCAGCCGCTCGCCGCCGATCTCGCCGGAAGTGGCCAGGCCGTCGCCGATGTAGATCACCGCAGGCTGCTCGCTGCCGTGGAGGCGGGCCAGGGCCACGTCGTAGAGGGCGCCCAGATCGGTGGCGCCCCCAGGCGGGTGCGCCACCAGCAACTCGCGCGCCTTGCCCACCTCAGTCTCAGTGGCAGCAGCCAGGCCCGTCGGCGGATACAGCACCTGAGGTCGCACGTCGAGTGCCACCAGGGCGAACTTGTCGGCATCGGAGAGCGCGCGCAGGATGGCCTCGGCGGCCGCCACTTCCAGTTGTCGCGTGTTCTCATCGTTGCCGGCGGAGGTGTCCACCACAACCACCACGGCGCCCGGCTGCTGCGTGACCGCGGCCCAGTCCAAGTCGGGCACGTAACGCAACATCACGAAGTCCGCGGTCTCGGCCCCGGCGGAAAAGCGCGCCACCCGCACCGGCGGCGGCAACTTCTTCAGCTTGGCCTCCAAGAGAAAATCCGCCTGCGCGGTGAAGCCCGAGCGGCGCATGGTGACCTTCTGGCCGCCGTTCTCGATGCGCGCGTCTTCCAGGGTGGATAGATCCATGCTCTTGCCCGCCTTGCCAAGATCCACGGCGAGCGAGAACTCGCCGATGCGCACCGGCGGCTCGCAACGCAAGGGGAAGAGGTAGCGCAGGCGTCCGTCGACCAGCGGTGCCAACTCTAGATAGCGCGTGACCACCCGGCGCGTGTTGCCGGCGTTCACTGGGTAGATGCGCGCGCGGTAACTGCGGCCGTCGATCCATTCCAGCAGTGCAGGTTCAAAACCGGCGCGCGCCGCAGCCCCGTATTGACGGGCGGCTTCCTTGCGCTCGATCAATTCGCCTTCGACCAGTTGCCCGTTGTTCTCGACGGCAAAGCCGGTGACCAGAGCGCCCTCGGGCACGGTCAGCCAGTACCAGCCCTCCACCTCGCGCTCGCCTGGGTTGAAGAAGGTCTGGTCCACTTCGGTCTCGGCGATGCCCGAGCGCAAGTTCACGCGCACCGCCTGGCGGGTGATTTCCAGGGCGCGCGCCGGGCTTCCGCTGCGGCCGAAATCCACGCCGTAGATGCGTCCCGCGCCTGCTGCCCCGCCTGCCAGGCGCTGGTCGGCCATGCCGCCGGTCCAGTCTTCCCAGTACGCCACCGGCGCGACCTGCGGCGTGGCGCCTGGCTGCAACCGCGCGCGCTCGCCCGCGCGCACCTCAACCCGCCCGCCCGGGGCACTCACATGCGCCAGCCCGCGCGCCACGTACACGCTCGCCTCCTTGGCATCGCGGCGAATGGAAAGCCCGCTCTCGGCTGCGGACACGGTCGCCTCGCCCAAGCTCAGCACGCCCGGCTTGCGGTCCACCACCGGCACTTCCAACCAGACTTCGCCCGCCTCCAGGGTGGTTCCGTCAGGGGTGAGTTGCAGGCTGGTGCCACCGCGCAGGAACAGCGCCGCCCCGTCGGACAGGCGGAGAAGCGCACGCGACCCGGGGCCGGTCGTCACCTTGGCCGAGGCCAGCACCGCTGCGCCCGATCCCACGCGCACGCGCTTGCCCGCCTGCTCGACCAAGACTTCGCCGGCCGCCAACTCCATGCGCGCCTCCAGCGGCCCACTGCGCTGGGGTGCCACGTTCCGGCGAGCGATCGCTATGGCAAAGATCGCCGCGGCCAGTCCAGCAATTGCCAGCACCCGTCGCAACAGTCTCCGTTTCGGCGCTTCCTCCAATGTAGGTTCTGCCATGGAGTCCTCCTTTGATGGCGCCGATTATCTCGCGCCAGCGGCCGCGGGGACAGCAGAATGCGTGCTGGCTCCCCGGCGCCCAAGCAGCGCGGCGAACCCGTCCTATCCTTCGATGAAGCTCTTCAGTCGCGAACTGCGCGACGACTGGCGCAGCTTGAGCAGGGCTTTGGCCTCGATCTGGCGGATGCGCTCGCGTGTGACATCGAAGTCCTGGCCCACCTCTTCCAGAGTGTGATCCGACCTCTCGCCGATGCCGAAGCGCATGCGCAGCACCTTTTCCTCGCGCGGGGTGAGGGTGGCCAGCACTTTGCGCGTCTGCTCCGCCAGATCCATGGAGATCACAGTCTCGGCCGCCGGAATCACGCTCTTGTCCTCGATGAAGTCACTCAGGTGCGAGTCTTCTTCCGCGCCGATGGGGGTTTCCAGCGAGATGGGCTGCTTGGCGATGGCGAGCACGCTGCGGACCTTGTCGAGCGACACTTCCATTTTCTCGGCGATCTCCTCCGCGGTCGCTTCGCGTCCCAGCTTCTGCACCAGAGAGCGGCTGGTGCGAATGACCTTGTTGGTGATCTCGACCATGTGCACCGGGATGCGGATGGTGCGGGCCTGGTCCGCGATGGCGCGCGTGATCGCCTGCCGGATCCACCAGGTCGCGTAGGTCGCGAACTTGTAGCCGCGTTTGTACTCGAACTTGTCAACCGCCTTCATCAGGCCAATGTTGCCTTCCTGGATCAGGTCGAGAAACTGCAGGTTGCGGTTGGTGTACCTCTTCGCGATGGAGACCACGAGGCGCAGATTGGCCTCGACCAGTTCGGCCTTGGCCTGCCGGGCCTGGCGCTCGCCCTCCTGGATCTCCCGCACCGTCTCGCGCAGACCTTGCTCGGTCATGGTGGCCTCGTCCTCCACCTTCTTGACCTTCTTCCTGGCGTTGTCGATGACCCGGGCCAGCTCCTCGATCTCGTCTGGGCGCAGGCCTAGTTTCTTGGCCACCGCACGCTGGCGCAGGGGCGAGGAACGGATCTCGCGCAGGGTCTTGCGGAACCCGCGCTGGGGCATGCCGGCGCGCTGCTCGCAGTCGGCAATTTCGCGCTGGGCGGCCTCGATGCGCGACACCAGTCCCTTCAGCCGGGCGACGATGTGATCGATCTGCTGCTTCTTGAGGCGCATCTTCTGTAGGGCATCGATCATCTCCTGCTTGATCGCTGCGACCCGGTTCATGACTTTCTTGCGCGCGGCTTCGCTCGCGGTCTTCCTCTCCTCGACCTTCTGCAACTCCTGGCGCAGCCGACGCACCTTCTGCATCGCCTGGCACACCCGCTCGACGTGCCAGCTCTCATCGAACTCGGCGTCATCCTCGTCGGCGTCCTGGACCACCTCCTTGACCCGAATCTTCTGTTGTCGCAGCCTGTCGCCCAGATCCAGGGTCTCCTCGATGGCGACACTGGAATTGAGCACCACCTGTAGCACACGACGCTCGCCGTCCTCCATGCGCTTGGCGATCTCCACCTCGCCCTCGCGGGTTAGCAGCGACACCGAGCCCATCTTTCGCAGGTACATGCGCACCGGATCGTTGGTCTTGTAGCTGTCCTCCCCCTCCTCTTCCTCGGCGGCCGGGGCGGGTTCCGGCTCGGCCTCTTCCTCGGGCACGGCTGCGTCCGGGACCAACTTCTCGGTCCCCTTTAGCTGGGACGCGGAGTCCACGATCTCGATGCTCTCGCCACCCACGGTTAGCAGCCAGTCGTCGATCGGGTCGGACGAGTCTATCTTGCCGACGGTCTCCGGCTTCTCGCCGTCTTGTTCGTCGTCGTTCAATCGCTCGTCGCCATCTTCGATCATGTGGTCAGGACCCTTTTGGCGGCACTAGTATGGCAACTGGAGATTTCCATCGCGGTCAACAAAGTTTCCCGCCGGCAGGTAGTCGCAGACCCAGACCTGTTGAAAGGTGCCGCTGCAACCCGAAACCGCGCCACAGCCGACCTTGATAGTGGTGCGCCAGACAATCTGGGTGTAGTGCCCGCATTCTGGGCAAGTACTGCAGCTAAACGTCGATGACGTATACGGCACTCCACCGCACGTGTTGGCCGAATAGGCATAGTTGGCTTGTTCCGAAGCCCAGTATTGGACCACCTCCACAGGCGGAAACAGATTGGGCCAGCTGGCGAAAAAAATATTCTCGCCGGCGGTCTGGCCCTCAACTATGCGATTGGGGTTGTGCCCCGCAGGACAAGTGCTGGCGTAGGCTTGGGCAAAGTCCGCCAAAGTGGCGTCCCATGTCATGGGCGGGAGCGCCGGACTTGCGTCGGGCGCGGCCGCGCGAATGGCGTTGTGCGCGGCCACCATGCCACACATTGCCGAGACACTCTCGGGGCAGTCGCTGCTGGCGCCGCCGCCAGACATCGAACCACCTGCGGGGACCCCACCGCTAGCGCCCGCGCCTCCGCCATTGCTCGTGTCGGAGGCCGACGTGCCACCGGCACCGCCGTTTGACGCTAGAGCGCCCCCAGACCCAACTTCGGTTCCATCGTTCGCGCCACAGCCAAATGCCGTAGCGAGGGTTGTCGCGACGAAGGTCCCCAGGGTCTTCGTGAAGGTCACTTTGGTTTTCCCGACTCGCCAGTCATCAGGCCGGCAATACAGGGCACCAGTCTATCCGGGAAGGGTCAGTCGGGCCATCCTGATCGTCTTGCGCAGAATTCCGGGGATCCGGGCGGTTGGAAATCGCTGGAATTTGCCCATGCTTGCGCGGTAAGTGACCAGGACGGTTGCAGCCGGCGAGCGGACGCGATCATCCCCATACCGCCGGTCGTGGGCCGGAATCTCGTCGCATACGGTCAAGGTGCAGACCAAATTCCCCTCTGGTCATCATCTGCTGGTACTCTCCTCCGATGCTTCGTGAAGCTGCAAAAGCCTGGCTCACTGCAGGGCTGGTTCTCTCCCTGTGCATCCTCGGATGCAGAGGTCGGCCCAGACCAGGCGCCGAATCTGCGCGGGCGTTGGCGGGTGCAAGCGGAGCAAAGATCGCGTTCGACACCGTCTTGCAGGATTTCGGCACGGTGATTGAGGGCGACAAGCTCCGGCACGTCTTCGTGGTGAAGAACCCAGGCAATGCCCCGCTGCTCATCAGCAGTGCTCATGCGTCGTGCGGGTGTACGGTGGCTGCACTGAAGAACAACTCGATTGCACCGGGCGGTACCGGCGAGATCGACGCCAGCTTCGACACCCACAACCGGGTCGGGCCCAGCCGCACCACGATCACGGTCGAATCGAACGCCACGGGCCAGGCCCACGCCACACTCACCCTAGCCGCCAACGTGGAACGACTGCTAGCGCTGGAGCAGGGTTATGTGCGGGTGGTGACCGATTATGGCGTCCCGAGGGTGGAGAAGGTGTGGCTGACCGGCAAGCTGGTGGGTGAGGCGAGCCCGAGAGTTCTCAAGCTGGAAAGCCAAGGGCGCGCTGATACGCCAGTGGACGCGGACAAGGACCCCATCCTCAATGCATTGAGCGTGCGCCCGATTGAGGAGCAGGCGGGCGGCACGGTGAAGAAGGGGCTGGAGCTCAAGCTCAATGGCGACAGGGTGGCCGCCGGATCTGGCAAGGTGACCGTCGCCACCGGCCTAGCGAAGCCAGAGAAACTGGAGTTGCAACTGACCTGGAGCGTGGCCAGCACGCTTCAGGTAGAGCCGGACAGCCTCAGGTTCGGCGGCGGACAGGGCGAGGGCCACGAGCGCGTTCTGCTGGTCCGGAGCAAGAAGCCGAATTTCCGGCTGTTGTGGGTTCGTGTGCTCGAAGGCCCTTTTGCAGCCGCAATCGAGCGGCCGGAATCGAACGCAGTATTCAAAGTGAGGGTGACCTGGAACGAACCCCCGCCCGGGAAGCACGCCGAAAATATCGGCAAGCTGCAACTCATCAGCAACGACCCAGCCGAGCCAAAGAAGGTAGTGGAGCTGAAAGTCACCAATTTGCCAGGTCCTCGCCGACTGTAATGCATGTGGAGCAAGAGCGGGACCGCGGCCGCGCGCGACCGGCCATCGCATGGTTCGGCGGGTCAGTCAGATTTTCGATCCTACCAGTACATCGCCCTCGGGGTCAGGGCGGGTGATGGTGGCAAAGCCGGCATCCTCCATCCAGGTCCGGTACTCGCTCTCGGTATAGGTGTTTCCGTGCTCGGTGCCCACCAGCATATTGAGAGCGAAGAGGGCCGCGTGTGGAGGCGCGGTGCGATCTTCCTGCAGGATGAATTCGCGGATCACGAGATGGCCCCCGCGCACCAAGGCCCGGGCGCAGCGCCGGATCAGTAAGCGGTTCTCGTCTTCGCTGAACATGTGACAGACGGCGGAGAGCAGCACCAGGTCGAAGCCTTCGCCCAGTTCTGCTGTACGCATATCCCCGGGCCGGACACGGACACGGCTCTGCAGGCCCGCCTCGTGGATGTATTCCTCTGCCAAAGGCACGACCGCCCCCAGATCCAGGATTTCTGCGCGCAATTCCGGACACGCCTTGGCGAAGGCGATGGAAAAGGCGCCTGATCCGCCACCCACGTCCAGCATGCGCTTCGCATCGCGGATGCCGGAGAGGCGCACGGTTTCTTGGGCGCTCTGCTGAGCCCGCGCGTGCATGGCGGCAATGAAGGCGCGGGTGCGCGCTTCGGGGAAGCCCTCGGGACCTCGCGACCGGACCGCCCTGCCGGATTTCACACATTCGGTGAGGCTGGACCACGTGTCCCAGAGATGAACCATGTGCAGCAGGCCTGGCTGCGCGGGCCCCAGCGCCTTTGACTCCACGGTGCAGCGGAAGACGGCATCGCGCTTGCCAAGGGCATCCACTGCCACGAGCGCGTTCAGCAGCATTTCGGTGGCGCGAGGATCCGTGCCCAGCCGCTGGGAGAGCTCCGCCGCAGTGGCGCCTTCCCCGAGCGTGGTGAACACGTCCAGCTCCAGGGCGGTGAGCAGCACGCGACTTTCCTGGAAGGCCCGGGCTGACTGGATCAAATCGGCTGGGCTGCGCGTCTTCTCCATGGTGTACCTCCGGAAAGGCTATGAACTATTCTAGAGGCAAGTGTAGGTTCCCAAACCGCAAAGGCAGCCAACCGCCGATCCACCCAAGCAAGTGGAAAGCGGTGACCTGCAGCTCACTCCGGTCGCTGCCCCCGGCGGACACGCCGAGGGTGGGGCCGTACTCGCCGGACAGAGATAGGTGCCGGAGAAACAAGTACAGACGCCACCGAGGCTCGGAAGAAGGCAAAGAGGCACACTGCCGGAACAGGACACGCCCAGCCGAACTCCGGTCCCGCAGATGAGCTGGCCGGCACCGCCATCCCCCAGCAGCGCTGCAATCCCACCATCTGGGAGCGAAAAACCAAAGCCCCCCCCGCCGCTCGTCCCGCCAGCCCCACGCGAACCAGTCTGACCGGCGCCCCCGTCGGTTTGGGAAGACAGCATGATGCCATCACGGCCGCACGAAGCCACGATGAGGATCGCCCCGAAAAACACTTGCGCGAGAGGTTTTTTCCGCATGTCGATCTTGACCAACTGCTGGGACACAGACCAGCTACGAACTATAATAGCTTGGGGTTCGGCGCGGGAAAATGCAACTGCCATTAAATCGCCTGGCAGAACAGCCTCCCGCGCAGGCGCGCCTTGCCATCATGGCGATCGGAAATTAGAAACGCGGAAGTTGCCGTAGACTGCGACGGTCAACTCAGAAGTAGTTCGTCGCGGCAACAGCGGCGTATGCCACGTCGGCCATCTTCTGAGCGCCAGCTGGATTTGGGTGAACACCATCGGCTGTGTCTGTACTCGTGCTTATGGTAGCCGATTGATCGACGATGTAGATGGGCGATGTGGGCGTGGAGTTGGCAGATGCCCAGTCTGGGGTGACTAGGGCGTCCAAAGCGGCCACGCCCGACGTGCAGTTTCCACACCCCGAAGGATTCATGGAAATGATCTTGGAAACGAAGAAAATCACATTGGGGTTCTGACTTCGAAATTGGTTAATGACGAACAGATAGGCCGACACGATGTCGGCAGACTTAACGCTGCTCCACACGTCGTTGGTCCCGTAGTGCATGAGCACGATGTCGGGCTTTTCGGCGGCCCACGTCGTCAACTCGTTCAATGTGCCCAGCCCGGTTCGCGATGGCGTGTTTGTCGTCAGGAAGGTCACGAGATAGCCACCGTGTCCCTCGGTTTGGACGTTGGGAGCGCTATTGCAGGATTGGTTGTTTAGAACAGTCCCCACGAACTGGTAGTTCGTGTGTCCCTTGGCCGTGAATTCCTGCGCTAGGAACTTCGGGTAGCAGGTGTCAGCGGTGATCGAGTCGCCCAAAGGCATGAAATTCCACTTTCCCGTGTGCGTACTTCCACCCGCACCCGTGGCCCCGCCTGTACCCGTGGTTCCACCTGTACCCGTGGTTCCACCTGTGCTGGTTGCGCCGCCGGTCGTGTTGGTTCGGTCCGCGGCGGCATCACGTGGGGCCGCATCGGGTGAAGTGGCCCCGGCGTCACGGCCGCCCGCGCCTCCCTGGCCCGTCGTTCCCCCTTGCGCTATCGTTCCCCCTTGTGCTGTCGTCCCACCTTGCGTTGTCGACCCACCTTGCGTAGTCGACCCGCCTTGCGTAGTCGACCCGCCTTGCGTTGCCGACCCGCCTTGCGCTGCCGACCCGCCCTTCGCAGTCGATCCGCCTTGCGTAGTTGACCCGCCTTGCGCCATCATCCCACTTTGCGCTGCGGACCCGCCCGTGGCTACGAGCCCGCCAGTCCCTGTCGATCCCCCTGTGACAACGGCGCCGCCGCTGCTGGCAACGCCGCCGGTGCTGGACTGTCCCCCGGTGGCTTGCAGCCCACCCGACGACGAGGACGGGGCCTCTGTGCCGCTGGCGCAGGCTGAGAATAGCGCCCCAGCAACGAGGGCTGCTCCGAGCAAGCGGTATCGAGAGGGGTTGAACAGTCGTGGCCGTGTGATGGTCATTGGGCTCCTTGCAACTAGCAACCAACAAGGGCGCTCATCCGGGAAAAACTTTCAAGAAAAGAGCGGGCTCGGGCCGGCAGGAGCGCGGGCGTCGGCTTCACCCGGGATGTCTTCCCTGTTTCAGAACTCCGATGCTGCGCTCGTCGAGTCCCATCTGTAGCTGCAGCAGGTTGGCGTAAAGGCCACGCCGGTCAATCAGCTCGCGCGGGAGATGGACTGCTGGGCGGGCCGCATGGCGGCTATTGTGCACCTTGGTCAGCCTCTTGGGACCGCGAAGCCATCTAACGCAGGGCGATTTCATTCAGCATCTTGCAGTTGCGCACGCAGAATTGCAGAAGGTCTAGCTTCGAAGCCGCCCTAGAGTTGATACAATTAAGGAATTACTTGGAATCGAGTAGCTTCTGGCGCGAAGAGTCAGGCGGGAATTCCCCGCAGTCTTCGGGGGGATGTTTTCGAGGGTGGCTGGGATCGCGATCTTGGATGGGAACGCCCACCTTGAAAGGAGTTTCATGAAGTGCCTTTCTGCTGGCAAGGCGTCACTTGAAGGATGCTGTCCATGACTTCCGCCACCGCACGCATTGGGCTCGCTCTGGTCTCCGTGGCGGCGGCAGGGTGGTGCCTGGGCGGCAGTGCCGACGCTTTTGCCCAGACCATCACCATCGATGGCGCCGGCTCCGGGCGCACCTATGATGGCATCGGCGCGGTGAGCGGCGGCGGCGGAACCTCCCCCCTCCTGATGGACTATGTCGAGCCCCAGCGCACGCAGATTCTCGACTACCTCTTCAAACCAAACTATGGGGCGGCTTTGCAAGAGCTGTATATCGAGGTAGGCGGCGACGGGAACTCGACCCAGGGCTCGGAGCTCAGCCATATGCACTCCAAGACCGACGAGAACTACTATCGCGGCTACGAGTGGCGGCTGATGGAACAGGCAAGGGCGAGAAACCCGGCGATTGTGCTGGATGCCACGGCGTGGTCGGCCCCGGCATGGGTCGGCAACGGCAATTTCTGGTCGCAGGACACGGCTGACTACCTGTCCAAGTGGATCACGGGCGCGAAATCCGCCCACGGTCTCGACATCGACTACATGGGATGCCGTAACGAAAAGGGCAACAACGAGAGCTGGGCAGAACTGTTTCGCACTACCCTGAACAGCAACGGCCTCACCAACGTGGGCATTCACGCCTTTGACAACTGGGGCAGCACCAGTTGGACCTGGGCCACCGACATGAATACCAATGCCACATTGAAGAGCGCGATCTATGCCATCGGCAGCCACACCACGGCTTCATTTGGCAGCACAAATGGAACACCGCCGCCCGCAAATGTGATTGCCATCGGCAAGCCAATCTGGGACACCGAAGAGCACGTGTACGAACACGGGTTTCAGTGCGCGATGGATATCGTCAGCGCGTTCAACTTCAACTACGTCAATAGCAAGATCACGAAGACCATATACTGGTATCTCATCACCGCGTTCTACTCGAATGAGCCATTCTACGACGACACGATGGCAGTCGCGAGCTCTCCCTGGAGTGGCAACTATACCATCAATCCAGCGCTCTGGGGCTATGCTCACGTGGGTCAGTTCACCAAGGTCGGCTGGAAGTATCTGGACTCCGCTTGCGGGAGTTTCTCGGGCGGCGGAAACTACGTGACCATGATGGCTCCCAGTGGCGGAGACTACAGTGTCGTCGCGCAGACGTCGGGCGCGAAGGCGGCACAGAATATCACGTTCAACGTCACGGGCGGCCTTTCCACCGGGAACGTGTCGGTTTGGCGCAGCAATGCGACTGCCCAGTTTCAACAGCAGGCCAGTGTCACCCCGGTCAACGGGTCCTTTTCCGTCTCACTCGATCCGAATTCCATCTACTCGATCAGCACGACAACCGGGCAGCAGAAGGGCGCAGCTACGCCACCGGCGGCAGCGAACTTCCCGATGCCCTACTACGAAACCTACGATCACTATAGTGATTTCCAAGCGGTCGGCTATCGGCCGTACTACCACGACGACATCGCGGGCGGGTTCGAGCTCTTCGCCCGTCCGGATGGAACCGGAAATTGTCTGCGACAGGTGGTGAGTCAGCCGGCACAGAGCTGGGCTCCGGAAACCAATCCTTACACCATCGTGGGCAATACGGCCTGGACGGACTATGAGGTCAGCGCGGACGTCTCGATAGAGACTACTACGGGTTGGGCGTCGCTGTTGGGGCGAGTCAATTCGACCGGAAGCGGCTACGGCACCAATCCAAACGGCTACTACATGACGCTAAGTCCTAGCGGGGCTGTGAGTTTCTACGCGGCACCCACCGCGGGGGCGATCACGACCGGACAGGCCACCCTCGCCGCGGGTAGCTGGCACAACATGAAGCTGGTCTTCCAGGGCACCTCAATCAAGGGTTTGGTCGACAGCACACAGGTCTTTTCGGTCACGGATAGCAAGTACTCGAAAGGCAACGTCGGGCTCGGCACCGCCGCGAAGACGACCGCGTTGTTTGACAACCTGATCGTCAATACCGTGAATGGGGCAAAGCCTGCTCCGACAGTCTTTCCGCAAGACGGTCAAAGCCCTCCCGACGGCGGCGCAGGTGGAAGCGCGGGCACAGGTGGTACCACTGGTTCTGGCGGAGCCTCTGGCAGCGGTGGAAACACAGGCATGGGCGGAACCACTCGGACGGGTGGCAGCGCCGGTGCAGGCGGAGCCATGAGGACCGGCGGAATCACTACTACCGGCGGCACCACCCGCGCCGGAGGGAGCCCGGGCACGGGCGGGAGCCCCGACACGGGCGGAGCCCCCGGCACAGGTGGAACTCTCGGCACAAGTGGAACTCTCGGCACAGGTGGAACTCTCGGCACAGGTGGAACTCTCGGCACAGGTGGAACCTCCGGCACGGGCGGGACCACTGGTGCGGCCGGAACCATCGGCGCGGGCGGGACCACCAGCACACCTGGCGAAGGCGGATCCAGTGGTCAGATCGACGCCGGAATCACCCAGAGGGCGTCTTCTGCCGGTTCGTGCAGCTTGGGCAGCACGAACGATCACGGCGCGGGATTGCTACTGCTGGTCACCCTTGCGGCGACCGCCATGCTCCGCCGTCGTCGGGACCGCACCCATCTTCGATCTACCAGATTTCGGAGGTGAACTTCTCAAGGCCGGAATCTGCTACGAAGATGGCGCCGACTCCAGGGTAATTGAGTAGCACGGGGTCAGCTACCGACCACCTTTAGCATCACCACGCCGTGCGACGGAACCGTGGCGGTGTACTGGGTGGCGATGGAACCGAGATCGGTGTGGGACCAGAGGTCGCGCACAGTGGCGGAGGTAGAGGTCATTCCGAGACTGGTCCAGGTCACCGTGATACTGGCACTAGCTGCGGTGCGATTGAACAGGGCCACGGCATAGGCCTCGGTGCCGGAGAGCTTCTTCGACCACACTTCGAGCGTGGTACTGGTGCTGATCGGCTTGCCCTGTATGCCAAGCGGATCCTGGTCCACGGCAATGACGTCGGTATTGGTCAGGGTATTCTTGGTCGACGCGCTCATATTTGCGAGGTCGTTGCCGGCGATCAAGGGAGAGGCCATGATGGCCCACAAGCTGAAGTGCGACTGGTACTCCGTGTCGGTCATGCCGCCGTTGCCCACCTCGAGCATGTCAGGGTCGTTCCAATGCCCCGGCCCTGCGTACTGGGCGAGCCCGGGTGAACCATAGGAGGCATCAGTGTATCTAGACGTCCACCCGCCATTCTTGTCGAGCAACGAGGTGAAGCTCGCCCAATTATCCTTGATGTCAGTGCCCGTCCGCCACAACTGACCGGTGGTTGTCTCCCAGGAATAGAACCACCAGGCGCATATGCTAAACACGATTGGGCGTCCCGACGCCTTCAAGGCATTGGACATGTTCGTGTAGTCCGTCTGCATGTTCGAACCCGCGGCTGGGCTGCAATTGTCGTACTTCAGGTAGTCCACACCCCACGAGGCGTAGGTTTGCGCATCCTTGGTCTCATAACTGTATGAGCCCGGGCGGCCGGAGCAGGTCTTGGTGCCGCGGTCGGAGTACAGGCCGAGTTTCAGACCTTTGCTGTGCACGTAGTCAGCGAGTGCTTTCATTCCGTTCGGGAATTTGCCGCTATCGGGCACAATGTTGCCGCTCGAGTCGCGGCTGGATGCCTGCCACATGTCATCAATGTTGATGAATTGGTAGCCCGCAGCTTGCATACCACTTGAGACCATTGCATCGGCAATTCCCCTGACCAACGTGTCCGTGATGCTGCCGCCGAACTTGTTCCAGCTATTCCATCCCATGGGAGGCGTGGCCGCGAGGACGCCGGTGGAGGTCGTACCGCCAGCGGAGGTACTGCCTCCGTTCGCACCCCCGGCTGAGGTGGCACCGCCGGCGGCCGAGGTGCCACCCTTGCTGCCCCCGCTGCTGGTGGTACCACCAGCGGTCTTTGATCCCCCGGTCGTCAGGTTCCCACCGTTGGCCATGGATCCACCGGTGGCCATGGTACCGCCTGTCGTTCCTCCGGACGTCACGGTGCCGCCGGTTGCGGTCGTTCCGCCGGTTGCGGTCGTTCCGCCGGTTGCGGTCGTTCCGCCGGTTGCTGGCGAGCCACCCGTCGCCGTCGATCCACCAGTGGTGGTGACGCCGCCGCTTCTGGCCTCGCCTCCTGCTCCGATAGCGCCGCCGGCGTTGGTCGAGCCGCCGCCGGCAGGTTGGCTGCTTCCTCCCTCCGAGACAATTCCGCCGGCACCTCCGGTCGTCCGGCTTCCGCCGGTCGGGACCGAGGCGCTTGTGGCACCGCCACTTCCAGCCACTCCACCGCCGGCCGCGCTGCCGCCGCTGGAAGGCACCGTTCCGGAGGTATCGTTTTCAGAGCATGCGCCCAAAGCCACCGCCAGTGAAAGACCTGCCAGTGCTGCGAGGCGAACCGAATGCCGAGGCAGAGAAGTCATGTTGAAACCGCCCGTGTTCTGAGGCGAACAATCATTGGACACTCGCGATAGGGCTTGCTGACGGCAATATCTTCTCTCGATTTTGCGGATCCTTGGGAAGAGAAACCGGGAACAGAATTGGTTCTTGCTGACAGTCAGCGCTAGCCCAGGGTGCCGCTGGGTGCCGAGCGTGGTCGCGAAGAGACCTTTCGGAGCGCTCCTCTGTCGACGGAGCCCCGAGCAGACCCTATCCGTTGACGGCGATCGGAAGATATATCACATTAGTATAGCGGTCCGGCTGTAGGGTCGCGCGGAGACTCAGCCAGGGAGGCATTATGAAGAACACCATGGTTGGCAACACCCTAGTTGGGCTTGCGGCCTGTCTATTCGTCGGCATGTCTCTGATGGACTGTGGGCCGCAGTCGCCAGTCAGCGGCATGGTGGGAAGTGGGGGCAACGCCGCAGGTGCGGGAAACGGTGGTAACGGCGCAGGTGCGGGAAACGGCGGCAACCGCGGAGGTCAAACCGGTATCGTACACAATCTTGGCGGCTCTACCTCGACCGGCACCGACACCGGGGGTGATGACGCGGGTATTGGACAGTCTCTGGCTGCCGTGTGGCCGCCTCCTTCGCCGCCCTTCGTGAACGTGACCGATGCGGCCACTGGCGCCTACGCTCTCGGTCCACCACTCACGTCGTCAGGAGACGCCGGCGCGGTAGGAGGGGGCAGTGGGACTTCAACTCCTGCCACTCAGTGTGCTGCCCTTCTCGGCGTGGTTCGCGACTTCAAGATGGGGAATCAATCCGGCGGCCACCCAGATTTTGAGACAGCACCGGTTGCAGACGACCCGGGGATCGTGGCCAGCACCCTGGGCCCAGACGGCAAGCCGACCTACGCGAACACGACCGGCGGCAACACGCCGTCCACTCACGGCAAGGCCTATTTCGACCAGTGGTACAACGATGTCCCGGGGGTCAACATGTCGTACATACTGGCGTTGCATCTGGTGAACGACGCCAATGGTACTCCCACTTGCGCAGCGACCTTGCCCAATTCATCTTTCTTTCCGCTCGACAATCAGGGTTTTGGAAACCAGGGCCAGAATCACAACTTCTCCTTCACCACGGAGATTCACACCGCCTTCACCTACAAAGGGGGGGAACAGTTTACGTTCAGCGGCGATGACGACCTGTTCGTGTTCATCAACAACCAGAGGGTCATCAACAAGGGAGGGCGCCATGCGCAGGAGAGCCAGACAGTTCTTATTGATTCGCTCGGACTAACCGTGGGCAACGTCTACGACATCGCGGTTTTCCATGCGGAACGCCACACCAACCAGTCAAACTTCGAGATTCAAACCACCCTGTCATTTGTCAACTGTGGGAAGGTAAACAACATAATCTACTAGCCAGACGGAATCACTGCGGCCCACGGGCTACCATCCTTCACAAAGCAATGTCATGCTCGGCAGCGTGAGAGTCCGACAAATCGGCGCATTGGCCGGAATACTTCTCGGGGGAATCGTCTGCATGAAGCCAGACCGGGTGGTGGCAGTCCAAAGGGATGTAGAGATAGATGGAGGTGGGGACGTCGCTCTGGGTGACGTCGCTCTGGGGGATGCGGCTCTGGGTGACCTCGCTCTGGGTGATGCCGCTCCGGGCTGGCGTCCCTTCTCTGCGCCGACGCCGGTCACGGGCTTGGTCAGCGACACAAGCGATGCCCATGGTCCGTCGCTGGTTGGCGATGATGAATTGGAGATCTATCTTGCGTGCGAAGAGCTCGGTGGCACGACTTTCAACATCTATTCCAGCACGCGGACCGCAATCGATGCGCCGTGGAACCCAGCCAAGCTGGTTTTCGAACTCTCCGGCTCTGGCAATGATCAGGATCCAGACGTTTCCTACGATGGCCTGACCATCTACTTCGCAAGTGACCGACCAGTCACGGGACGTCAGGGATATCAGCTCTATGTCTCGCAGCGAAAAACCAAGGGGCAGCGGTGGGGCAGCCCTGCGCTTGTGCAGGGGGATGAGCTTCGCTCTTCTACGCTGTACAACAGGGGTCCGAGTGTGAATCCCAGTGGGCTCTTCATGGCTTTTTTCTCCGCTCCGCTGGACACAGAAGACGATAGCCTCTACTCGGCGTCCCGTACCGACCCGCTGGGAGACTGGGGAAATGTCCAGCAGCTTTCGGGCATCAACTCGAGAGAGGCGGACGCGGATCCCGCGCTCTTCCATGATTCGCTTTCCCTTATCTGGAGCTCTCGAGGCCCTAGCAAGGGAAATTCCTGGGATCTCGTCGAAGTCAGCCGTCCGGACGCGTCCACGCCTTTTTCTTCCGCTGCGCAAATTCCCCTGGACTCTCTCAATACAGATCTTTCGGAACGCTATCCCTGGGTGTCGCAGGATGGCACCCATATTCTGTTCACCAGGGAGGCGGTCGGAGGCCCCGGGGTCATCTATGAAGCATGGCGCCAGGGTTCACCTGGCGACTCATAGTTGACAACTTTGTATTTTTCGGAGCTACACTTGGGTATGGCCTCCGCGGAAAGCAGAGTTCGTCTTGCCGTCCCCGCCGAGGCGCGCACCCACTCGTACGATGCGAGCCCGTGCGAGTTGACAGCGCTGGCGTTGGCGGCGCGGACACGCGATCCCGCGGCCATGCGCACCTTCTTGGAAGCCATCGCGCCGTCGGTACGCAACGTCTGCCGTGGCGTCTTGGGGGCTGGCCACGTCGACTTGGAGGATGCGGTCCAGGAGTGTTTGATCGACATCCTGCGGGCCCTACCCCAGTACCGTGCCGAGGGCGCTATCGTGCACTACACCAACCGCATCGCGCTGCGATCATCCATCGCCGCGCGCAAGCGAGCACGAAGTCGAGAGCAGCGGCTGCGCACGCTCGCTGAGCAGACTTTCGTCCCAAACCTCGCCGGAAGCGAGGACTCACTTCCCAACCTCTGGCTGGTGCGCGAGACCATCGACGAACTGTCGGCGGTGCAGGCCGAAACCATTCTCATGCGCATGGTTCTGGGTTGCTCGGTGGAAGAGATAGCCGTGGCCACCCAGGTGCCGGTCAACACGACCAAGAGCCGTCTGCGTTTGGCCAAGGACTTCTTGCGGCGTCGGCTCGACGGGGAAATGGGGGCTGGAAGGGGCGAGCATGAATCTTGAAGCGCATCCCGAGGAGGCCCTTGACCGGGCGCTGCGGGGCGAGCTGTCTAGAACGGAACAGCGCGCTTTGGAGGAACACCTCGCCGCTTGCAGTGCCTGTGAGGCTCACCTGGCATTTGCTCGCTCACAACAAAAGGCGCAGCCCTGGGGTAGCCGCCTGAATAGCCTTGCCGTGGACTACGCGTTGGCTCACTTCGGACGAGCGCGCTGGTCGGCGTGGTTTCTCTGGTCGCCCCGGAGGCGTTGGTTGCTGGCAACAGCAGGAATGCTGATGGCGCTGGGTAGCGTGGCAAGCGCAGCATTGTGGTACAGGCAAGCTCCCGTCCACGAGCAGGTCCCGGCCCAGGCGACCATGGCCCGACCTGCAGCGCGGACACCAGCGCCATCCGGGCCAGCCCTGGCTCTGTCGGAGGCACCCTCTGCTGGCCAGGACGAACTCATCGACGAGAGACCCAGCCTTCCTCGGGCACCGCGCGTGCAGCCCAGCGCAGCCTTGCTTTTTGCGCGGGCTTCCGACTTGCGCGACCGCAACCGGGCGGACGAAGCCATCGCGGTTTTCCGCAAGCTGCAGCAGCTCTTCCCCAAGACGCGCGAAAGCCGGGTTTCATTCGCCGTGGCTGGCCGCATGCTGCTCGACCGCGGACGCCCTGCCCAGGCCCTCGCCCAATTCGATCGGCACCTGGCGTACGGGGGTGAGGCATCGCAGGAGGCCCTAGCTGGCCGCGCGATCGCGCTGGGACAGATGGGGCGCCTTTCCGCCGAGCGCGAAACCTGGCAGAGGATGCTCGATTCCTACCCCGGAACGGTCTACACCAGCCAAGCCAGGGAGCGCTTGGCTCAGACGCGCCGCCTGCCCTGAGCATGGTTTGGACGTGAACCGTCGGAGAAGCGGCGCTTTACCCGCGCTCTGGCCCGCGTGCCTTGAGCGGGTCTTCCTGTTCCTCTTGCTGGCCGCTGTGATCGCGATGCCGCGATCAGCAGCAGGGCAAGAACGGCAGCACATTAATGCGGTGCTGGCCGGCGACCCGGCGGTAGTCGAGAAAGTTGTCGCCGTGCTTCGCGGTTCGCTCGACCGCCAGGAACTGGACCTCGTCGCGGTCAGCGCGGACCGGATCGATCCACTTGACATCGTCCGCCTGCCCATCGATCGCTCTCCCACCGGTCCGGTGGCGCACCTTTGGCTGGACCTGACCGCCAGCCAACCCACGATGTATCTCCTGGATGCGCGAAGTGGGCTCGTGTATTTGCGCCCGCTGGCGGTGCACGCGGATCCGGACGCGGTCGAGCTTGAGCTGATTCGCTTCGTTGTGGACAGCTCGGTGGAGGCCATCTTGAAAGGACGCGCGCTGGGTGTGAGCCGCGACGAGTTCGAACGATCCTTGGCGCCCTCTCCGCCACCGCCGCCACCGCCACCGCCACCGCCGCCACCGCCACCGCCACCGCCACCGGCTCCGGCACCGGATCTGGAAGCGACAAGTCCACAGCCCATATGGGCGATCGCGGCCGGCTACTCAGGGACCCTGCTGAAGACTGATTCCGTCGCGCATGGTCCGGAATTGGCCGTGGAACGGCGCTGGCCGCGTCTCCGCCTGGGCATGACGCTATCGCAGCGATTGCAGCAGACAGTGACCAGTTCAGATGTGGGCATGCACTTGCTCTCGTCCGGAATTCGGATCTCTGTGGCCTTTCCGAAGGCTATCACCTCGCACCTCTCTGCGTCGTTTGGACTGGGGGCTGGGGTGGACGCAACCCATGTGACGCCAAATGGAAGCGGTGCGAAGCCGGCCTTCTGGGCTACCGATCCCTTGCTTCTCGCGATGGCTACGCTTGAGGGTGCCTATGGCCGCCTGGTTGTGTCCGTTTGCGTTGGAATCGATTTTGATCTTATCGCCCCGCAGTACTTGGTTGATAGTTCTGACGGAACGCGCGTCTTATGGACGCCCTGGTCGTGGCGACCCTTTGTCGCTATGCGTCTCGGTTTCGTGTTCTGACACCATTTTTTGGGGGGACCCCAAAGACCCGTGCGACGCCGACTTGGATGGTCTCGCTACGAACTCAAATGTGGCGGCCGCAGGGCCGCACTTCTCGCTACAGGACGTAGCCCGCTTTCACCGCATCATCGCGAAACATCTGCACCGTCTCTAGCGAGTACTGGTCCAGATCCTTGCCCACCAGGGGCAGCTTCTTCAGGATGTCGGCGGTGACCGTGATGATGTGACAGCCGATGGCGTCCGCTTGGAAGATGTTCAGCAACTCGCGCGGGCTGGCCCACAGCAACTCGACATGCGCAAGCGGCCGCAGGCTCTGCACAGCCGCAGCCATCATGGGAACCGGATCCCTTCCCGTGTCCGCGATACGGCCGCCGAAAAGCGACACAATGGAAAAGGCACTCCCTTCGGCCAGTGCCTCGCCCGCGGCGCTTACCTGCTCGATCGTGGTCAGACCCGTGACGTTCACCTTGATTCCATCGCGCGCCAAGCGCCGGATGAGCGGCACCGAAGAGACCCGCCGGGTGTTGGTTATGGGGATCTTCACGTTCGCGTTCTCGCCCCACGACACGATCTTGCGCGCCTGACGTTCCATCTCGTCCATGTCGTCAGAGAGCACCTCAAACGAAATCGGCCGATCACGGATCACACTGAGGACTTCCCGAGCGAAGTGCTCGTAGTCGCCCACTCCATCTTTGCGCATCAACGTAGGATTGGTGGTGAATCCCTTGATGCGTGGATTGTAGTAGAGATCGACCATCGCCGTCCGGTTGGCCCCATCGGCGAAGATCTTGATTCGCAGGGAATCTAGATTCGGTTGCATGTACGTCACCTCGGTGCGCGCGCCTATCCACTCCACGGCTTCAGCCAGGTTATGACACCTGTAGTCCGGCGGTGAGGGCGGGCTTTGCTCATCATAGCCGCAGTCGATCCAAACCGTACGACACCCCGCCCGCATTCCGGCTTCCACATCCCGCCACCGGTCTCCGACCATGAAACTCCTGGCGAGATCCACCCCGTGCCGCTCCGCCCCTTCCAGCAGCAACCCGGGCTTCGGCTTGCGGCACGCGCATCCGTCGGCGTCGTCATGCCAGCACACCAGCACGTCATCGATCTCCAACTCGGCGCGCAGGCGGTCGTGCATGGCTTCGACGACCTGCCGCGCGAGCGTTCCGCGTGCCACGTCGGGCTGGTTGGTGACGATGATGCGAACCAGTCCCAGGGTTCCGGCCTTCCGCAGCGCCTCTTGCACCCCAGGCAAGACGTCGAGCTCTTCCACGGAACGCGCAGGGAACGGCTTGCCGCCCTGGACTACGGCCCGGCACACGACGCCATCCCGATCCAGGAACAGAGCCGCCCGCCCGGTCATCGCATGCCTTCCCACTTGGTGCTGGCTGCTTTCAGCTTGGGATGCGAGACCAGGAGGTGCCAAACCACCGCTTGGAATGCCTCGGTATGTGGCGTGACGTGGGCGGCATTCACCGTCGGCACCTTCACGCACGCGTCGGCTACCTTGGCGGTATAGCCGCCATCGCGGCCAACGATGCCTCCCACCGTCGCGCCAATCTGCTTGGCATATTGCAGCGCGGCCACCAGGTTCGGGCTCACGTTCTTTTCGAGATTCCCTCCGCCGACCGAGAAGACGAGGATCATGTCAGCCGCGCGCAGCCGGCTAGTGCGCAGCCATGCGGCAAAAACGCTCTCCCAGCCCTCGTCGTTGGTTCGGGCCGTCAACTCGCTCACGTTGTCGGTGGGCGCGTAGGCTTCCATCCCGGCCAGCTTGCGGAAGTCGTTGACCGCGTGCGAGGCGTTGGCCGCGCTCCCGCCCACGCCCAGGATGAACAGCCTTCCACCCCGCGCCCGTGTCGAGGCAAGCGCGTCCACCAACCCTTCGATCCCCGGTCGATCGAGATCGCGAATGACCGCAGATGCCTCGTCAAGGAACTGGTCGGTGAATGTCATGGCTTTGCAACGCGTCTGGTTTCCATCAGGGCGCGAAACTCCTGCAGCCCAGCGACGGAACCGATTTCGTAGAATCGCTCAGCTACCTCATAGCCTGCCAGTTGCCCTTTGGCCAGCAGGGTTTGGTAGAGCCTGGCCAGGTCCAGACGAGCACCGTCCGGGACATCTGCGAAGGCCTCGCGTCGAAACACGCCCAGACCATAGTCGATGTGCTGCATCGCCGAGGAGCGTGCGGACTTGTCATAGCGCTGGATCGTCCCAGCGTCATACTGCACGTTACTCGTGTCGTACTGGCCTTCATTCCGATAGACGGTCATCAAGGCCAGCTTGCCCGATGCGCGGAAGCTGCTGAGTACAGCGTGATAGTCGCAAGGTAGGTACGAGTCACCGTACAAAACGAAGAACTCATCGCCCAGCATGGGGAGCGCGCGACGCACGGCCCCGCCGGTGCCCAGAAGCTGCTCGCCGTCAAGGGCGTAGCGCGCATGCAAGCCAAACGCGGAGCCAAGCCCGACCACTTGCTCAATCTGCTCAGCCCGGTACCCCACACACAGCACGACATCACTGATTCCGCGCGAACTCAGCAACCTAAGCTGGTGGGCGACAAAGGGTTCGCCGCACACGTCCACCAGGGACTTGGGAATGGTTTCGGTGATGGGACGAAGCCGGGTGGCTAGACCTCCCGCCAGAATTGCAACCGGTGCGGTCATGACTGCAGGCTTGGTCGGAGCGAGTCAGAGAAGGATAGCACGGCACGGGCCACGGTCCCCGGTATGTACGACGACCCAGCAAGCGCAACCTTGACCAGACCGCTGCCAGGGCGCTACATGAAGATGAGCGAGGGGATTCGCGGTTGCCCAGCGCGGCCGCGGCCTACGGGCCGATGCTTACTTACGCCAACGACTACAAAGAAGAACTGCAGCGCCTTGGACCAGCAGGCTTTCAGCGCGTTTTCTTTCAGCCTGTCTTGGTGACGCTGGGCATGGCCGGTGAGATCAACCCCACCGCGTCGAGCGAAGGCACAAGCGTGGTCAACCTCAACGATGGGACCTTTGCCTGCACACGGCTGACGGGGCGGGTTTTCCCGGTGGTCAAGCCGCGCAATTCAATGCGCGGACCGATCAGCGTGGGACGTACTTCGGAGAACGACATCGCGATCCCCGAGTACTCGGTCTCGAAGAGACATTGCATTATCGCCCGAATCGACAGCGAGTATCGGCTCACCGACATGGGCTCGACCAACGGGACGATTGTGGATGGCCTGCCGCTCCTGCCGCAGAAGCCGCGACGCCTCAAGGGCGGCGAGACCATCTCGCTGGGTCGGCTGATGTTGGTCTTCTACTTTCCCGACGGCTTCGTCCGGCATCTGCAGGCACTGTGACCCTACTTTCGCTTGGCCAGATCTCCCGCGCGCACCATCACCAGCCCGTCGGGCTTGATGAACTTCTGTGCCGTCGCATTGACGTCAGCCGGGGTGAGTTTCTGGATCTTGTTGTTGAGGTCCCGCCAGTAGGTGAAGGTGCGTCCCAGGAATAGGCCCTGCGCCAGCTCGCCCGATACGAAGTCGTCGTCAGCGATGCGGTTGTCCCAGTTCTTGGCGTAGCTCTTCTTGGCCTCGTCCAGCTCCTTTTCGCCGACGCCGTCCTTGACTAGCCGGCGAATCTCCTCCTGCATGGCTGCCAAGCTCTTGTCTATGTTCTGGGGTGCACAGATGGCCCAGGCCAGAAAGTGCCCGTTCACGTCGATGGGGTGGGCGAAGATGCGCGAGCCGGCGCCGTAGGACAGACCCTCTTTCTGGCGTAGACGATCGAAGAGGCGTGAGGTCGGGCTGCCCCCCAGCATGTAGTTGAGCATGGTCAGCGCGGGATACGCCGCATCGTCATCGCGCACCGGCAGGGTGCTGCCGGCGATGACGAAGGCCATCTCCTTGTCCGGGGTGTTGATAGTCTCGTCGGCGGCTGGGTTGGCGCGATAGGCGAGGGCGATCCGCCGGTAGGCCTTGGGCGACTTCCAGGAACCGAGATCCTTCTCGAGCTGCGCCTTGACCGCAGCCGGGTCGAAGTCACCCACCATGGCAAGCTGCGCGGCGCTTATCCCCCAGAGCGTCTTGTGCATCCGAGCCAGCTCAGGCGTCTGCACCTTGCGCAACCGCTCGATGCTTTCCTGCACGCTGGGCACGTAGCGCACGTCGTCTTTGGCAAAGGGGAACAGCTTCTGCATCAGGACCACCTGGCCGTTGGCACGCGGGTCCTGCAGTTGTTCCTCCAGATGCGCCAGCATCTCCTTGCGCAGGGATTCCAGCTCACTCTTGCTGAACGCCGGCTCGCGCAGGATCTCGGCTAGGAGATCCAGCACTGCGGGCAGATTCTCGCGGGTGGTCTTCACCCGGACTTGGCTGACATTGGCGGTGCCCGGAGAGGAATGGCCACCGCCAAAATCCGCCTCGGCGCGAAGCTGATCGAGCTGGTCCTTGATCTGTTGGAAACTATGCTTCTTCGTTCCGCGCATCAACATGTTGGGCAATACCGCTGCGGCGGTGGTCTTGCCCTTGATGTCTTGCTCGCTGCCGAAGCGCAGGGTCAGTACTAAGCGAACTGAACCGCCCTTGGTCTTCTTGGGCAAAAGTGCCAGCTTGAGGCCGTCGGCCAGATCCACCCTAGTTGTACGTTTCTCCACGTTCTCGACGGTGGCGGCAAAGGCCTCGCCCTCGGCCACCGCGGCACTGCCCTTGTAGTCTTTCATCATGGCCGCCACGTCAGGCGTCTGCGCCAGCGGTGCGCGGTCGGGCGCCTTGTCAGGCAGAAACAGGCCCAAGGTGCGGTTGGACGGCTTGAGATAGGCGCGCGCCACCCGCTCCACGTCGAGCGAGGCCACCGTCTTGACCCGGTCGCGCGCCAGGAAGAGCAGGCGCCAGTCGCCCATGGCCGCATACTCCGACAGCAGCACGCCGGTGCGCGCGGTCTCGGTCAGGCCCAGGTCGAAGTCCTTCATCCAGCCCGCGCGCCAGCGTTCTACTTCCTCCTTGGTTATCTTGCTTCCGGCCAGGCCCTCGACGACACGGATCATGATGTCGCGCACCTTTTCCGGCGACACGCCCGCGCTCACCTTGGCCGACAGCACCATGACGCCTGGCTCAGCCATGGGGTAGACGTTGCCGCTCACCTCGCTGGCCAGGCCCTTGTCCACCAGCGCCTTGTACAGGCGCCCGCTGGGCTTGTTGGTCAGAATGTCAGCGATGGCGTCTTCGGTCATGCGGTCAGGGTCCGCGCCCGCCACGCCATGATAGAGAAGGGATACTAGCGCCACGTCGCCGGTTCGGCGCAAGGTCACTTGGCGCTCGCCGTCTTGCACCGGCTCGACGGTCCAGGTGGGCTGCAAGATGCGCTCCGGGCGCGGGATGTGACCGAAGTACTTGCCCACCAGTTGCAGCGCCTGGGCCGCGTGGAACTTGCCGGCAATGATCAGGATGGCGTTGTCGGGCTGGTAGTACTTGCGATAGAAGGCTCGCAAGCTCCCGACCGGGACGCGCTCGATGTCGCTGCGCGAGCCGATGGTCGACTTGCCGTAGTTGTGCCACATGAAGGCCGTGGCCATCATCTTTTCTTCCAGCACATTGGCCGGGTTGTTCTCGCCCATCTCGAACTCGTTACGCACCACCGAGAACTCCTTGGCCAGATCCTCGGCGGCGATCTTGCTGTGGATCATCCGGTCGGCCTCCAGGGCCAGCGCGAACTCCAGGCTTTCCGGCGAGGCGGGCAGCTCTTCGAAGTAGTTGGTGCGGTCCCACCAGGTGCTGCCGTTGAAGTTGGCGCCTTTGGATTGCAGCAGCTTCCAGATGTCGGGCCGGCTGGGCGTGCCCTTGAAAACCATGTGTTCGAGCAGGTGCGCCATGCCGGTTTCGCCGTAGCCCTCGACCCGCGAGCCCACGAGATAGGTGACGTTGACCAGCACGGTCGGCTTGGTGGGATCGGGGAAGAGCAGCACGCGCAGCCCGTCGGGCAGGTGATACTCGGTTATTCCTTCCACCGTAGTCACCTTGCTGGCAGCGGGCGGAGCCGCGGTCTCCTCCGGCGCGGTCTTGGCCGGCGGCGGGTTGGGTGCCGTGGGTGCGGCCTGGGCGGACAAGGCAGTCGTGGTGAGCAACACAGTCATCAGCGTGAACCTACAACAGATCATGGGTCCTCCCAGCCAGGATTCTTCCCTGTCCAGGGCCGCGGGGCAAGTCAGGGGTTCACTGAGCCAGCGCCCAGCGAAGAGCTGATTCTAGATCCGGATGGGCGAAGCGGAAACCCGAAGCGAGGAGTTTCTTGGGCAGGACTTTCTGACCCGAGAGCATCAATTCGTCCCCCATTTCCCCAAGCAGCAACCTCACGGCGAAAGCCGGCACCGGAACCAGGGTAGGGCGGCCCAATATCTTTCCCAGAGTGCGCGCGAACTCGGCGTTGGGTACCGGCTGGGGAGCCGTCAGGTTCACCGGCCCAGAAAGCTCCGCCGTGCCGATCGCGTGCTGAATGGCAGCCGTCGCGTCAGCCAGCGAAATCCAGCTCAACCATTGCCGTCCCGTGCCCACGATGCCTCCCGCACCCATCTTGAAGGGCGGAAGCACGCGCGCGAGCAACCCGCCCCTGCGGGATAGCACCAGGCCAGTGCGCAAGTGAACCGTGCGGATGCCGGCGTCCCGCGCGGGTGCGGCCGCTTCCTCCCACTCCTGGCAGACATCCGCCAGAAAACCTGTACCCGGGGCCGAGGTTTCGTCCAATGGTTCGTCCCCACGGGATCCGTAGAACCCGACGGCAGAGGCGGCGATGAAGACCTTCGGTCTTCTGGGCAGTTGCGCCACAGCCTCGGCGAGCATTTTCGTTCCCCGCACTCGGCTGTCGCGGATGGCCCTTTTTGTCTCCTCGGTCCAACGAGAGGCGATGGGTTTGCCTGCCAGGTGCACCACGGCGTCAACCCCATCCAGGCGCGAGGAATCCAGCACCCCAGCGTTGGAATCCCATCCGATTTCATTTTGCGATTCCTCGGGCTTGCGCCGCACCAGGGTGTACACGGTGGCGCTGGCGGAACGCAGGCGTTCGGTCAAGCTCCGGCCGATCAGACCCGAGGACCCCGAAATCAGGATGCGCATGGAAGCCTCATCAGGGAGCACCACCTTGACGCTACAAGGGCGCAAAGGCCAGCGCCAGCGGAACGGAGTGACAAGCAGGGCTCTGCCGTCGTAACTTCACCGAATGGTCTTCGTCTCGACGCGAAGCGAGCCTGCAAAGACCAGGGAGGACACCATGAAGCGAACCGCACTTTTCTTGGGGGCCGGAGCCATGTTTCTGGCCGCCGCCTGCAGCGAGCAAGCCCCGCCGCTCAAGCCCGAGCGCACGCCAGCCCCTGCCAAGCCTGCCCCGCCCGCGCGCGCCGGGGATGCGGGCCGGGCCACCGACGCGCGGCCCGCCGATGCGCACCTGGGCATGATGGAGCGCTACGCGCTTTGGAAAGCAAAGAAAGAGGCAGACGAGAAACTGGCGGCTCAGCTTGCAGCCGAAGAAAGAGCACGCCTACTGAAGTTCGATAAAAGCAAGATGCCCAAGCATCTGGCCTTGCTCGCTTTCGAGAAGAAAACCCGCAAGGCTCTCGACGATGCGGCCGAGAAGCTCAAGGGCAAGCCCGACGCCCCCGACCAACTCAAGAAGCTTGTGGCCTCACTGCGCAAGCCCATCGAGGCCCAGGCCAAGATCCTGCGCGCCATGGATCCCCAAGGTGGAAACTCCAACATCTCCACCGATCACGACGTCAGCCTGAACGCGCTGGCCAACGACTATCCCGAGGCCATCGCGACTTCCTTCCAGGGCGACGGAAAGCCACTGGCCGAGGTGCGCGCCGAGCTCGACAAGCGGGAGAAGAAAATCACCTCGTGGCTGGAAGAGGTGAAGGGCAGCAAGAAGTAGCGGCTATTCCACCACCAGCGCATTGAAGGCGGCCACCAGGCGGCGGCAGGCGCTGAGCGCGGCGAATTCGCTGCGCGGCTTGCCGTCCGTGGGTCGCACCACGGCCATGGTTTCCTCGGCCGCTTTCATGAAGTCGTTGGAACCGGTGGTGCGGGCCATCTCTGCTCGCGCGCCCTCGGCATAGTCGAGAAACATCGTATGGATGTCCGCGAGTGCGCTGGCCCGCTCGTCCACCGACTGGCGAGCCGGCGGATCGGACTTCATCGCGCGCAGCCAGGCGTTCGCGCCCAGGGCAAATCGACGCATGTGCCACGCCGCCTTGCGGCCATCTAGTTTCTCCTGCAAAGCCAACTCCTGCCACTGCCACTCGCTGCGCGCGGCCAGGAACTCGGCGCGCAAGCCGGCGCTCGCGCGCATGACAGCGTCCAACTTCTGTCCACCTTGCACAGCGGAGAGGTAGGCATCGGCCGCGCCTTCGAGCGCGGGGATGGCGGGAGCCAGGTCGCGCGCCTCACGCACCAAGGACCGGCAGCGGTCCAAGTCCTCGCCGTGCAAACGAACGCGGGCACCGGCTGCGGCCTTGTCACTTCCGCTGCCTTCGCTGGTGTCGCCCGCGGCAGCCAGGCACTGGGCGTACTTGTCCAGTTTGGCCAGAGCACCGTCGATCTCGTCCGCTGAGCGCGGCGATTCAGGATAGCCCACGGACAGCTCGGCAGGCGCGGGCGGTGGGTCGAGCGGTGAGGGCGGCACCAGCAGGTGGTTCATGCGTACCACCAGGTTGAGCCCCGGCTTGGCTTCGAACGAGAACCGGCGGGTCAGCCGCCCGGGTGCGGTGGCGTTGAGCAAGTGCTGCGTGGCCGAGTCGAGGGCAAGCTCGCGCTTGCTGGTGGGGATATGATCGATCTGAACGCTGGTATCCGGCGGATCCAGTACCAGCATCACCTTGCGCATGACCCCCTTGGCAAGGGCGGGCGCGCTGCTGGCGGAACGGCCCGGCCAGCCGGTCTGCCAGAAATGATACCCGACCCGCGCAGCGGCAAGAATGCCTAGGCCGATCGCGAGTTTGATGAGGAGGCTGCGGGAGCGGGAAGAGACGACGCGCTCGGGTGCCATAATTCCCGGATCCTGGGTCGGCCCTCTGGCGACCAGCGGGGGATGGTCGAGAGGCCGCGCTGGGGCTGGCGGTCCAGCATCGTCGTCGCGCGCGGAGACCGGTCCACCTGCCGCCCAGGCGCGGGGCCCTTCATTTTCCGGGCGCGGCTGCATCGGGCGCCGGATCTCTTGGCGAGGCGGTACTTCCGCGGCTCCAGGCACCGGCTGCCGAGGTGGTGGCGAAGAGCCCCAGCGGGTGCCGCCCAACTCCAGCGGAGCTTCCTGCTCGGGCGGCGGTGCGAATCGATCGTCTCCCGGGCCGCGGGCCACGCGCGGCCGTCCCGGCGGAACCGGCCTTGCCCCCTGGGGCGGGGGAATGTCCGCCAGGAGTGAGAAGCCGGGGGCTGCGGCTTCCTGCCCGTCCAGGGTCGATAGCGTGAGGGGCAAGCCATCGCCAGGCGCGCCCGGCCCGATGGTGATCGGTGCGGGCGTGACCTCGACGCCACCGCCGCTGATCGCGTCGCGCATGGCCGCCGCCGACGGGAAGCGCTTCTCGATGTCGCGGTCGAGGGCGCGCACGATGGCCGCTTCGATAGCGGCGGGAATGTCGGGTCGCAGCGTGCGCGGCGGCGGGTACTTGCCTTCCAGGATTGCGCCCAAGATGGCAGCGTAGCCCTCGGCATAAAAGGGCGTCCGACCACACAACATTTCGTACAGCACCACGCCGGCCGCGAAGATGTCCGTGCGGTGGTCGATCTTCTCCACCTGGCCGATGGCCTGCTCGGGCGACATGTACAGAGGCGTGCCCATCACCGTGCCCACCATGGTCCCGCTCATGGCCGCTGGACTCACCCGGCCGGGCTGGCGCGCCGAGAGCTTCTTGGCGATGCCAAAATCGACGATCTTGACGAAGTTGGGGCGGTCCTCGGTGTTGATGACGAAGACGTTGTCGGGCTTGAGGTCGCGATGGACGATGCCGTGCTTATGAGCTGCCGACAGGCCGCCCAGCACTTGTGTCATCAGATTCACAGCCAGGGCCACTGGCAGCAATGGACTCTCCTGCAGCAGCACGGTGAGCGGCTTGCCGTCGAGGAGTTCCATGACCATGAACAGCAGTCCTTCGGGTGTGCGGCCCAGGTCAAAGACATCAATGATGTGCGGATGACCGATGGCACTGGCGGCACGAGCCTCGCGTTCAAAGCGGGTGGCCAGGTCGGCATCGTTGCTCATCTCCTGGCGCAGGGTCTTGACCGCCACCCGCCGGTCAAGCGCGATGTGCAGCCCCTCGTAGACCACTCCCATGGCGCCTCGGCCGATCTCGCGGATGATCTTGTATTTGCCTTCGAGAGTCTGGCCGACGGTCAAGCCAGCGGAGGGGAGAGGCGTTCCTATCTCCCTGCCCGTGATAGGGCAACGGCTGGCGTCGGGCGGGTGGCTCTCACCGCAATGCGCACATGGCACAGGGCCAGAATATCAGCAGCATTGCAGCCTGTCAGTATGGCCCCTGTCGTCGCGTGGGGAGCCGGCGAGCTTCCCCACGGGGGCTTCGGGACGGACAGCCCACCCCGCCCACCCCGCGCGCTTCGCGCGCGCCCTCGTTGCTCGCCGCGGACCATCGCGGGAGGGTTTGGCGAGGCCGAGCGCGAGGGCGCGAGCGTAGCGAGCGGGTGTGGTGGGGAAGGTGCAGGTCCCGAAGTCCCCGAAGGGGGAAGCGAGCGGGGTGGGGGTGGCGGGTGGGGGGCCGAAGGGCGAAGCGAACCCTTTCAGGGTTCCCATTTCAACGTGCGAGCGTTTAACTCCCAACACGTGATGTGGTGAATCCTTAACACTTCAAGAACTTTGACTCAGTCTTTCCAGCAACTTAGAGCCACGCGGCAAGTGGCGCGCCGCTTGCTCCAGTAGGGAAGCGTAATGCAAGGGACCACAGCTACCACCACCCGTCAGGATACTCGACTCTCCCTATCGCCTCCACGTCGCGTGGCATGCCTGGCTCTGCCCAAGGTCCTGCTTTGTGACCTGGACGGGACACTGATCGACACCATGCCCGTCCTTGCCGACTTGGCCACCGAGGTCATGACGGGTGTGTACGGCATCCCACGTGCCTTGGCCCGCGAGCTATACCTGGCGACCTGCGGGTTGCCGTTTGTCGAACAGCTTGAGGACATCTTCCCGGGGGATCTACGCAACCCCACTGCTTCCGATTTGTTCGAAGGCCGCAAGCCCGCGCGGTGCGGTGCCGCGCGCATGCCCGAGGACACGCGAGTAGCCCTCTTTGACCTGCAGGCACGCGGAGTGCGCATCGCGGTTTCTTCCAACAATGGACGGGATAACGTGGAAGGTTTCGCGCGCCTTTCGGGTTTCCCCTTCGACCTGGTCATGGGCCACGGCAACGGGCTGGCCAAGGGCCGCCCGCACATCGAGTTGGCCGAGCGAACATTCTGCGTGGACCGCCACGAGATGCTGTTCGTGGGCGATTCCTTGCACGACGGTGAGGTTGCGTACCTGGCCAAGATTCCCTTCGTTGCTCTGGCCGGGACCTTTGCCAAGGATCGCTTCACCCTGCGCTTCCCAGGGCAGCCGGTGATTGGTCGCTTTGCTGAAATCCTGGATCTTTTGCCCAGGGCGCGGGCCGCAGCGGCCGGCTGAGCCGCCGTGCAGGTCGTCCTGCTGGCCGCGGGTCTGGGAAGCCGACTGGGCGCGCTGACCAAGGATATTCCCAAGGCGCTGGTCAGCGTGGCGGGAAAGCCGCTCATGTTCCACGCGCTGGAGTTCGCGGCTCGGCTGCGACCGGCAAGAGTCATGGTGGTGGGCGGCTACGGGTTTCCCCTGGTGGCGCAGGCGCTCGACCAGATCCAGGCGCGAATCCCGGCGCTGGCTGGTCTGCCGATTGAGCTGGTCGAGAACCCCGGCTTTCGCGACGGCAACCTAATCTCGCTGCTGGCGGCGCGGCCACGCGTGACCGAGGGTTTTCTCTTGCTCAATGTGGACCACATCTACCGGCACAGCATCGCCACGGTGGTGGCGCCGGAAGTCGTGGAGGTCACGGCCTTCATCGACACCGACCGCAACTTGGGGGCTGACGACATGAAAGTCGAACGCCGAGCCGACGGCCGCGTCCGTCGCATCTCCAAGACTCTAACCACATTCGATTCAGGCTACGTGGGCATGACCCGCGTGCCCACGTCCGCGCTGCCTCGGTACTGGCAGACCGCCGAGGCAGCCCTGGCCGAAGAAGGACGCGCTATTCACGTTGAGCGCGTCTTGGGCCGACTGGCTGAGGGTGATGCGGCTCCTTTGTGTCGCGACATCAGCGGCCACGGCTGGCTGGAGGTCGACACCGTCGAGGAGCGCGCCGCCGCGGAGCAGGCTGTAGAGGCTAGTCGATGACGATGCGGCGTAGGTGCTTCTTGCCTGCATGAAGAAGGGTGCCATCGGGCGCGATCTCGTCTGGACGGATGAAGTCGTCAACCGCCGTCACCTTGCGCTCGCCCAGTCTGACCCCATGCTGCTCAACCAATCCGAAGGCGGTGCCGGCGTTTTGCTGGAGCCTACTGCTGGAGTTTGCCTGAATCCACCCGAAGGCGGTGCCCCCCCCCCCGGAAGGCGGTGCCCCCCCCCGGAAGGCGGTGCCAGCGTTTTGCTGGAGCCTACTGCTGGGGTTTGCCTGAATCCCCGGCGGGAAGGCGGTGCCAGCGTTTTGCTGGAGCCTACTGCTGGAGTTTGCCTGAATCCACGACGGATGGTGCCGGCGACCACCGTTGATGGAGGTTGTGGCTGGCGGACGTGACGGCCGAGACGGCCGCGGCAGGCGTAGGACGGCCGTCGTTGCTCTGAGGAAGATGGAGATCGGGTCCGGGAGAGTGTGGGTCTTCCGTCGGCGGCCGATGGCGGGCAGGGCCCTTCCCTCGCTGCCCGGTCCGTGTGCTCGTCAGTGCGGCGGTGGCTGGTGCCGGTCAGGCCGGGGCGTTGAATGGCAGGGCTGGTGGGAAGGCCCACAGGGGAAACATCTCCGCCAACTCTCGTGCGCGAGCACGCAGTCGCTCGGCGCTGGCGCGGAAAGCGTCGACGAAGGCGCTCATGAAAACTCTGGCACCTACCCCGAAGCCGCGACTTGCTCGAGGACGCCATACTTCCATGATGCCTATGCGCACGCGTTTTTCGCTCTCTTTCCGCTTTCTAAGGTAAGATCAATTTTGCTTCAGGAAAGGATAGGTCGTCATGAGGGCATTTAGGCGATTTTCCGCGATTCTCTTGTTGTCTATCATCGTTTACACCTGCCCCTGCAAAGCTGGGACGCCCCCGCCCATTCCGATTACCACGCTCGATGCCGCACAAGGGGGCAAGATCTCCTACGGAACAGTGGCCGGAGCCACGACCCAGGCGGCGGCCATGAGCAAGATTCTGATCGGCATGCAGAACACTTGCGGCGAAAAGCCGCAAATTGGGAAAGTCTTCCAGTTCAAGGGAACGAAAACCATCGGCGTCTTCTTTACGGTGACCGATCACTCCAAAGGAAACAAGAAGGTGGCCGGCCTGGTGATGTCGGCCGCCTCCGGCCCCAGGCAGGTAGAGGCGGCGTTGCTCTCCAACGATGCCTCGC
>Ga0182027_10001764_pt1 | contig 35588 bp, 29 predicted proteins | sample 712E1DmetaG_FD_121300 | JGI IMG/M metagenome (GOLD analysis project Ga0182027, IMG submission 121300) | Permafrost microbial communities from Stordalen Mire, Sweden - 712E1D metaG (Illumina Assembly) | ecosystem: Environmental > Terrestrial > Soil > Wetlands > Permafrost | place: Sweden...
TTACGAGGTGTTTGGCTGCTCTTTTCACTTTTCCGAGGGGAAAAGTGGTGCCCCGGGAGGGATTCGAACCCACGACCAATTGATTAAGAGTCAACTGCTCTGACCAACTGAGCTACCGAGGCAGCCAATATGCCAACACGGACAAATTCTACGGCGAAGCGGCGGCGGACGGCAAGCTCTATCGCAAGAGGGGCGCGTCTCATTTTTTTGGGGGACCTGGGCCTGCGGCGGTCAGGCTCGGGAAAGTCGGGCTGTGCCCCATTGCGCAGAGAGAATGGATGCGAGGTTGACGGCCAGGCCGAATTGGGTCAAGTTGCAGACATGAGCACACAGTCGCTTGTGGAAATTGGCAGCCTGATTACTCAAACACCTGGCATCTGCGGGGGCCGCCCCCGCATCGCCGGGACTGGCGTTTCCGTGCGGCGCGTCGTGGTCTAGTACAAGCTCGGCTTTGTCCCCGAGGAGATCGCCGACCGCATAGGACATCTGTCGCTGGCTCAGGTCCATGCTGTCCTGGCCTATTACCACGCCAATCGAGAGGCGATCGAAGCCGACTTGGCTGCGGAAGAAGCGGAAGCTGACCGGCTCGAAGAAGTGTCGGCGACTATTGCCGGCTTCACACACAGGTTCGATTTCATGCCGGGCTGATTTTGGCGCAGCAACAACGCTACCCTGTCGGCGAGCAAATGCGCCGGCTGCTCCGGCTCGTGGCGGCCAAATCCGCAGAGGACATGCGAAACCATGTCGAATTCCTCAGTGCCTGGAGCCAACCGCCGGCATACGGAAGAACCGAATAAAGGTCATTTCTTTTCCAATGCCGCCGCGACTTCACCCTTCACCTCCAAGCAGAGCACCGAGGCAATTTTGTCCGGGGCTTGCTCCGGCAGTTGGACGGTCACGGCCTGAACGGTCTGCTGGAATTTCAGCGGCTCGGCGGCGGGGAGGCCGAGCAGGCGGGCGGCGGTGATTTGCCCCTTCACGCCGGGCAGCGCGATTGGTCCGGCGGGCCATTTGAAGATGTGGATGTATTTCTGCCCGGCGTCCTTCGCGATCTTCACCCACTCCTCCGCGTTGAATTTCACCGGGTTGAATTGTTTGGCGAACAACTGGTATTCCGCCATCGGAATTTTCCCGTGGTTCATGATCCACTCCCCGATCCCGGCGACCGGCTTGTCGTGATAAAAACCGGCCGGCACGGATTCATGTTGAACAGAAGGAAACGAAGAAAACGAAGTCCCGATTCCGAATCGGATTTCTTCGTTGCCTTCGTTCCCTTCTGTTGAAGGTCTTACCAATATCGGCGCTGATGAAGAATTCTTAATCCGTGAAATCCGTGAAATCCGTGGTTCAATTTCTCTTGTTTCATTGGGTTTCTTATTTCTTATCCGCCGCCGCCTCAAATCGCAAATACACCGTGCCCTTATACGGCTCGCGCGCCAGCGGCGTGGTCGCCATAGGGCCGCTGTTGCTGGCGGGCTGAAACTTGCTGCCCATCGGCGGGATGTCCCGCAAGACGGCCAGGTTGCCCGCCGGAAACGTCATCGCCGTCCTCATCGCCAGGTTCGCCGCGGGCGTCTTGGGCGTGCCGACGCGCACGAAGGTATGCTCGTCGGGGATCATCAACGTGAGCACGCCCTCGGTCGTCGTCAGCTTCAGCCAGCGCACATTGGCGAAATAACCGGCGAATTCGGGGAAGACCCAATCCTTGTAGCCCGCCACCGTCGTGTTGTAGTCCGTATCCCAAACGCCCAGCGTCGTGCCCTTGAGCCGGTTGCGCCACACCCGGTACGGGCCGTCGCCAAGCCAGGTCTTCTTGAGCATTTTCTCCTCGGGATAATTAAACGCCACGCCGACTACATTCGTCTGCACCGCCGGATCAACCGCGTATTCCAGCTTGATCCAGCCGGTATCGAGCATCGTCCAATGCGCCTGCGGAATTGGCCCGCTGGTCAGCGAAAAAGGCTTCCCGTCAACCGTCACCGCAGTCAAACTGCCCGTATCTGCCGCGACGGAAGCCCTTGTGTGGCTGTCCGCCAAGGTCATTCCGATGTCACCGGCGCTCATGCCCGTGGGCGTCTCTTTGCCTGCGGGCCTGAATTTCTGATTCGGAGGACCATATATATCCCCGCACGGCCAGACCCAAGTCCACAATTCGCGTCCGGCGGGATTGAGCGCCTTCACTTCCAGCGCGTCAACAAGATGGATATCGTAAGCCTCGATCGGGGGGATCTTGATTGTCCCGGAGCGGCCGGGAGCGACATCCGGGCCGGCGATTCTGCCGCTGCTGTCGGTGGAGGCAGGCAAGGCAGATTTACCACCGGGCATGGGTCCAAAATACAGGTACCGCCAAGTAAAGCTGCAATTGGAAAGGTTGATAAATTCGTATCGGTTTTCCACCGGCAGCGTGCCGTTGAAATTGGACGGCAACACGCTAGGCAGTTGCACCGGCGAATAAACCTGCTTGATGGTGAAAAAGCTCCCTTCCTTTTCGCGATACGGCCCCAGGATGCCGTCCGGCGCCTGGTTGCCCTTCACGTCAATAAAATTGTTGGCGGTATCAATGCGCTTGACTCCTTCGTCCGCAAAAACCCAGATGAAGCCGCCCGCCGAAGTCTTGCTCGCGCGCATCGCGTTCCAATAATCGTCCAGGCCGGACCCCGCGCCGCCGTCAAAGAGGCCGTGCAAAAATTCCGTGGGCATGACGATGGCGTTGCCCTTGAGCGACTGCACCAGCGCGCTGTAGGTCGGGTAGTGCTGGTCAAGTATATTCCCAAACCGCCCGCCGCCCGGATGCACCACCGCGCGCCGCTGGATGTCCAGTTGGTCAAAATCGCCGTCCAGCGCCGTGTTCCAGCCGCCTTCGTTCGCGTTGTCCCAAAGCACGACGCACGGATGATTCACATCGCGCGCGATCATTTCCTTCAACAGCGCCCGCCCGATGTCCGTGTCGTACTTGTGCTGCCAGCCGCCCAGTTCATCGAGCACGTAAAGCCCCATTTCATCGCACGCGTTCAGAAAATCCTCTTCCGGCGGATAATGCGACATCCGCACCGCGTCCATGTTCATTTCCTGCACCAACCCGACATCCAGCCGGCCAATTCTGTCCGACGACGACCGCCCGAGCGTCGGCCACGCGGTATGACGGCAAACGCCCCGGAACAGAACGCGCTGGCCGTTGATATAAATGCCGTCGCCCGCGCGCACTTCTATCGTGCGAAATCCAAAACGCTGCGTCATTTCATGCAGCACCTTTTCGCCCTGCTTGAGCCGCACGACGGCGGTGTAAAGCGCCGGCGTTTCCGCCGTCCAGCGCTTCGGTTCCGCCGCTTGCGTCGTGATGCTGCCCGCCGCCACCGGGACGGAGACCGGTTGGGCAACGATTTCTCCCTTCGCGTCCAGGATGCTCACTTCCACCGCATCCGCCGCGCCTTCGCCGCCCAGATAATAATTCATGGTGAAGGAACCGTCGGCGCGGGCGTCAATCGCCACGCGCTCAATGAATTGCGCCGGCTGGGCGTCCAGCCAGACCGGGCGGAAGATGCCGCCAAAAACCCAGTAATCGCCCGAGTGCTCCGCGCCGTTGATGGAGGCATTGGCCGACTTGTCGCTCACAGTGACTTCGACCAAATTTGACCCGCCGAACTGGAGCTTTCCGGTGACATCATACTTAAACCTGTAAAACGCCCCCTGGTGCGGCGGCCCGGCTTCCTGCCCGTTGATCTTGACAGCGGCGTCAGTCATCACGCCCTCGAAAACCAAAAACACGCGCCGTCCGCGCCAGTCCGCCGGCACCGTAAAACTATGGCGATACTGCGCCTCGATGGGCTGGAAGGACCTGTCCTCCGTGCCGTAGCGGAAGGTCCCGAACCCCTGCGTTTCCCAGCAGGACGGCACGGCGATGTTCGTCCAGAAACCGCTGTTCCGGCCTTTGGAACAGAAAAAGTCCCACGGCACAGTGTGTTCCCCGTCGCGCCCGGAAAGATATTGGCGGATCGTCTCCTGCGCTGCGGCGGGAGCGGGTTGGGAAAGCCAGCCGGCGCAGATAGCGGCGGCCAACAAAACGAAACGGAAGCGGTATTTGGCGTTTTTCATCCGCCCCTTCTAAACCCAACGCCCGCCGGAAGCAAACTCAATCTGCTTTGAAAAAATCCCTTGACATACTCTACACTTGTAGATAGATTGTGACACGCTTAAAGAAAGAACTGCCATGACCAAGCCCGAAATTGAATTGACCGCCGCCGAATGGACCATCATCAAAGCCGTCTGGGAAAACGAGCCGTGCGCCGCGCCCGACATCCAGGAGAAATTATTCAGCCAAACGCATTGGACCTATTCCACCGTGCGCACGATGATGGACCGCATGGTCGCCAAGGGCCTTCTCACCAGCGAAAAAATCCGCAATTTATCCCTCTTCCGCTCCGCCGTCACCCCGGCGCAGGCGCGGCGCGGCGAACTGGCCTACGCCCTCAAACACGCCTTCGACGGCGCGCTGACCCCGATGGTCCAATGCCTGCTGGAAACCAACGATCTCACCCGCGAGGAACTGGCCGGCTTGGAGTCGTTGATCAAGGCCAGAAAGGAAGCCGGGAAAAAGCGGACCGCCCCGCAACCGTCAACACAAAGGAAATCGAAATGAACACACTGGTGGAAATGTTAAATGTCTGGGGCGGACGCTTCATGGACGCCGCCTGGCCGATGCTTTGGCAATCGGGCGTCTTGATTGCGGTCGTCTTCGCGCTTGATCTAGCCTTGCGCAAACGGGTCCGCGCCACCACGCGCTACGCGCTGTGGCTGCTGGTGCTGGCCAAACTGGTCGTGCCCACCTCCCTGTCGCTGCCAACCGGCATCGCCTACTGGCTTCCGGCTCCGAAGCCTGTTGTAACGTCGAGCCTCTGGCTCGACAACAATCGGCGCGCAGCGCCGACGCTACAACCGCCGCCAGCTTTGGGCGCGGGCCAAACGCTACATTCAGAGGCCGCGCGGCAGCGCGGCCCTACCGACGAGCCGCCAGCTTTGTCCTCACCCCAAACGCAACAGCCCGATGCAGCGCCGTCCACCAAGTCCACCCAGTCCACAACGTCCACCGCAGCATCGAGCCTCCCGCTCGACAACAATCGGCGCACAGCGCCGACACTACACTGGCGCGGCGTGGCGGTGCTTTCGTGGCTGGCGGGCATGGCCGCGCTGTCCGGCGTGCTGGCCTTTCGCGCGCGCCTGACCCGCCGGATGGTTGCCGCCGCGACCGGCACGGAGCAGTTCTCCGGCTTGCTGGCCCAGTGCGCTTCCCGCCTGGGGATGCAGGGCCGGGTGAGTGCGTGTAGCGTCGGCGCTCCGCGCCGATTCCCGGGCCGCGTGACGCTCAAGCTCTCCAGCACGGCGGCGACGCCCGCCGTCTGCGGCCTCTTCCATCCGGTGATCCTTCTGCCCATGGCGCTGGCCGCCCGCCTGAGCGCCGCGCAACTGGAAGCAGTGCTGTTGCACGAACTGGCCCATGTCCGGCGCGGCGATCCGTGGGTGAATTACGCCCAGGCGCTGTTGCAAATCTTCTACTTTTACAATCCCCTCCTCTGGCTGGCCAACGCCGCCATTCGCCGCGCGCGCGAGGAAGCCGTGGACGAACTGGTCCTCGTCGCGCTGGCCGACGAAGCTCCGCTCTATCCTGAAACCCTGCTTCAAGTCGCCAAATTCTCCATGCAAACCCCGCGTCCCGGTTTCGGCTGGGTCGGCATCCTCGAAAAGAAAAGCACCGTCGGCGGCCGGATACGCCTGATGCTGCACCGTCCCTGGCCCAAAAGCGCCCGCCTCGACATTCGCGGCGGACTGGCCGTGCTGGCGCTCGCCGCCGTCTTGCTCCCCATGAAAAGTCGTCCGCAGCAGCAGAACCCGCCTCCCTCTGTAGCATCGAATCAGCGACGCGACCCCGCGCCAGCCGCCAGTCTTTCGCCCGAATCGCTCGCGGAGGTCCCGCCTTTGATCCCGCCGGCCTCATTCACGAACGGTGAAGCTCAACTCCATGAGTTCATGCAAAAGCATCAGAGCGAAATTGCGCGGGCATGCGATGCGGCCATGACTAACATCCTCCATGAATTACAGGGCCTTGCAAAACAGTATCCCGCTTTGAGCGACATTGGCGCCACGTCAATCGAAAAGGGAGGAGATCCGGATTCTTGCGATAATTGCTTAACGTATTCCAAAAATGCTCGCATCGTAGATGTTACTGCTGGACGTGGAGTGTGGCCCGGACCGTTGATACGCGACAATCCGGGGCAAGTCCCTGCCCAATTACTGCCAGATATGGATGGCGCCGTGTTGAGGATAGTTATCCACAAGAAACCGGACGATCAGCAGTTTAAAGACATGGCTATACATCTGTACCCGGTGCTGTTAGATGAAACACATGAAAAGATCTATGCTGATTATACCTTTAGATTAGATCCAAGTGATCCCGCGCTGGGAAAAGCCGTAAAGGACATTGTCGAAAAACAAGTTGGCATTCTGAGGAAAACTCTCCAGCAAATCATTGCGAACGAGCCAGCGCCTCAGCGGGCGCAGACTTCGGTTTCGGCCCCATCGGCCTCGCCGCTTTCCGCCACTAATCACCCGGATGTTTGCGCAGTCGAAATCCAGGCCGACGGCGGATATTGGCTGGATGGAAAGAAGCTCCCCCTGGCACAGGTGGAAGCCGAGTTGGTCAGGATGTTCCACGAGAATCCGAAATTGTCCGTGGACATCCGCGCCGATCAGCGCGCCAGATTCCATAACGTCGTAGAGCTTGCGGAGGCTTGTGAGAGCAACCATATCCCTCTCATAGCCCTGCATGCCGCCGCCGGCGACCCTTCCTCTTCAACCAACGCTGTCAACATTCCACAGCTTGACATCTTGCAGCGCCATCAGACTGAGATCGCGCAGGCTTGCGATGTGGCGATGACAAACATCCTGCGAGATTTGCAAGCACTGGCGCAACAGTATCCACCCTTGAGTGACATTGGCTCGGCATCCATCGCCAAAGCCCCTCTGGCAGATAGTCTGGACTATTTGAAGAATGCCCGTTATGTGATGCCTCCTCCTGGGCTGCAGACTGGCCATTTCGAAATAGAAAAGGAGGGAGCCGTGCTGCTGGTTCATATTCAGAAGGAGGACGATGGAGCGACATACATGATGTACAACACCATCACGATGTACGCTCTGCTCTTGGCAGGAGGACGGGATCAGGTGTTTCTTAGATATGACTTCCAGTTAAACTCGCCCGACCCCGCGCTGGAAAAAGCCATAAAGGACATTGTCGAAAAACAAGTTGGCATTTTGCGGAACACCTTCCGCCTCATTCTCGGAACCGATTGAGGCCGGGCCGTTTCGGAAGCGTAGCGGCGCTCGGTAGAGCGCCGCACTATTCGCCTTCCACTCGCCCTGCCCGGCAGTGGAAGGGCCAATGCCGGCTTTCTGCCGAAAGCCGCTACGAGCTTCATTGGAAGCCACGCCCCCGTTGCTGACATCCGGCGGGAGGGTTCAGCGCGGGCGCGCGCTCCCAGCGTCCACCAAGTCCACGCCGTCTATGCCGTCCATGCCGTCCACGCTGAACCGTCAAGCGAGAGCGCGCGCTCCCAGCCGGGGGCATCCCGGCTTTCGCGGCGGCTATGCCGCCTTGCGCCTTCTGCCCTGGTGGTGTGGCGTCAAAATATGCGCCAGTGGCTAATATGACGTGATTTATACATGGAATAATTTCCTTATTGTTTTCCATTGACTATTCTGGCTTAAGCTCTATATTCAAGCGCGTATGGCAAGGAATACAAGGTCCGATGGCGGCGCGGCGAAGGCGGGCGCCTCCCGCCGATCGTGGATTGCGGACTTAACGCAAAGGCGCAAAGCCGCAGCGCGGCAAGCCGCAACCAAAGAATCTGAACAGGAGGAAACGGAGGAAACAGAGGGGAAAAAACTTTGCCGAAAATGCAGAGTTTTCGCAGATAGCACTGCAAAGGCGCAAAGCATTTCTGCTTTCTGCTTTCCAAATTTTTGCTTTTCCCTTTGCGCCTCTGCGTCTTTGCGCCTTTGCGTTGAAAAAGCGGGCCTCCATGCGGCAAAATTTGCCCATCAACGCCAGCCAGTCCGGTCATGCCCAGTCAAACCCGGTCAAACCCGGTCAAACCAAAAGGACTGGTTTGACCGCAACTTTCGGCGGCCGCGCACTCCAGAGCGGCCCTCCGGCGGCGTGCCCTGCGCTCGAACCGCCGTGGAGTGCGGAACGCAGTTCCGCTTTGGCCCTGTTCCCTCCAATTCCCACCCTCTGCTTTTCCAACGCCAAATTACGGCTAATTACAGCTAATTAAGGCTAATTAAGGTTAATTACAGTTAATGAAGCTTAAAAATACATTTTTTCTGGAGAGAATGGGCCGGGCGCGGGACAAACTTCTTCCTGCACCCAATGGCGGGTGCAGGACAAAATTCTTCGTTTCTTCGGTAGGGCGGCGCTGCTGCGCCGCCCAAGAATTCAGGGCAGAGCAGCAGCTCTGCCCTACCGGGAAGGCGAAGAAATCTGTCCTGCGCCCCAATGGCCGCTTTCGCCGGGTTCGGGCTTGTGTCCGGGCCGTTCTTCCGCAGAATAAACCGCTATGACTGGCAGAGATCACATCTTGGTCACCGGCGGCGCGGGGTTTATCGGCTCGCATCTGGTGGAACGATTGCTGGCGGACGGCAAATCGGTCACCGTCATTGATGACTGTTCCACGGGCCGGCTGGAGAATTTGCAGGCGGTTCGGTCGCATCCGCGCCTCAAGGTCATTGTGTCCAAAGTTTCCAAGTGCCCCGATCTGGCGCCGCTGGCGGCGGTGGCGGAGTCCATTTATCATCTGGCGGCGGCGGTCGGGGTCGAGTTGGTGATGAATTCCGGGCTGGCGTCCATTGAGACCAATTTGCGCGAGACCCAGGCGATTCTGGACGCGGCGAGCGCCGGCGGCACGCCCGTTTTGCTCGCTTCCACCTCGGAGGTCTATGGGAAAAGCCAAAGGCCGGCGTTTGCGGAGGAGGACGATTTGCTCATCGGGCCGCCGCATTTGAGCCGGTGGGGTTACGCGTGCTCGAAATTGATGGATGAGTTTCTGGCGCTCGCCCACGCCCGCGAACGGAATACCCCGGTCGTCATCGCGCGCCTCTTCAACACCGTCGGCCCGCGGCAGACGGGACAATACGGCATGGTGCTGCCGCGCTTTTTGGAGGCGGCGCGGCGCGGGGAGCCGCTGAGGGTGTATGGGGACGGGCGTCAAACGCGCTGCTTTTGCTATGTGTTTGACACCGTGGAGGCGCTGACGCGGCTCCAGAATTGCCCCGCCGCCCGCGGTCGGGTCTTCAACGTCGGCAGCGACGAGGAGGTCGCCATCCGCCGCCTGGCGGAATTGGTGATCGAGATTTCGCAGTCGCGCTCGCCGATCGAGATGGTGCCCTACGAAACGGCCTATGCGCCGGGCTTTGAGGACATGCGGCGGCGCAAACCGGTTCTGGACAGGCTGGCCGCCTGCACCGGTTTCCGCCCGGCCACCGCCCTTCGGGACATTGTGGCCAAAACGGCGGCGCGGACAACCTGAGAATTCTCTAGACACGTATGAAAGCGATTGTGCTCCACGGACGGGAAGATTTGCGGTTGGAGGAAATCCAGCCGCGCCCCCTCCAGCCGGGCGAGGTGCGCATGGCCATCGAGGCCGCCCTGACTTGCGGGACGGACTTGAAGGTCTTCAAACGCGGCTATCACGCCAGGATGATTACCCCGTCGGCGGTCTTTGGCCATGAAATGGCAGGGCGGATATGCGAACTGGGGCCGGGCGTCACGGACTGGCGCACGGGCGAAGCGGTGGCGCCGGCCAATTCCGCCCCGTGCGGCAGTTGCCGCCAATGCCGGAACGGCCGGGAAAATCTGTGCGACGACCTGCTCTTTCTCAATGGCGCGTACGCCGAATCGGTGGTCATCCCGGAGCGCGTCGCCCGGAAGAATCTGCTCCGGCTCAAGCCGGGGACCGGCTTCGTGGATGCCGCGCTGACCGAACCGCTGGCGTGCGTCGTGCAGGGCTGGGAGGAGTTGCAGGCGCGCCCCGGCCAGCGGGCGCTGGTGATCGGCAGCGGGCCGATTGGGCTGATGTTCGCCGCGCTCGCGCGTCACGGACAATGCGAGGTCACCGTCGCCGGCCGGGGGCCAGAGCGGCTTGCCGCAGCGGCAAAGCTGGGCGCGGCTACTGTTGACGTCACGGGACGAAGCGACCTCACAGCGGCGGTGAAAGCCGCGGACGGCGCCGGCTTCGACCTGGTGATCGAAGCGGTGGGAAAAGCGGAGACATGGGAAGCCGCCGTGCGCCTCGCGGGCAAAGGCGGCAAGGTCAATCTTTTCGGCGGCTGTCCTGCGGGAACAAGAGTTACCTTGGAAACAGAGTTAGTCCATTATTCGAACCTGACGCTGCTGTCCAGTTTTCATCACACGCCGCGAGCCATGCGCCGCGCCCTGGAGCTGATTGAAGCGGGTGTGATTCAAGCGCGCGATTTTGTCACCGGCGATTGCGCGCTGGCGGACTTGCCGGAACTGTTTCGCAAAATGAGCGCCGGCAACCGCGCGGTGAAAACAAGGGTGAGGACGCAGCCATGATTGCCAATGAACGAGCCGATGGAACGGATCGGTCGGATCAGACCGGTCAGTCGGATTTTGGCCGATTACATTCCACCGGCCATCCCGTAACCGCAACCCGCCCGTTTCCGTCCAACAGTGTGATGAGATCCGTTTCCCGCAACGAAGGAGAGAAGAGTCGGCGTCCTGCCGATAAGTTGGCCGTTCATTGAACAATGAGTGTGGCCGTTGAAGATTCCGTTGCCAGCCGGGAAGTGGATTTGCTCCAGCCCGGATTGCTGCATGAGTTGTTCGAGCGCCAGGCGGACGCCCGCCCGGATGCCGTCGCGCTGGAATGCGCCGGCGCGCGGATGAGTTACGGCGAATTGGAGCGGCGCTCCAATCAACTGGCCCATCTGCTCCGGCAACGCGGCGTCCGGCGCGGCGATTGCGTCGGTTTATGGCTGCCGCGTTCCATGGAGGTCCCGGTCGCGCTGCTGGGCATCATGAAAGCCGGGGCGGCGTACGTGCCGCTGGACCCGGAATATCCGGCGGAACGGGTCGCGTTTGTCCTCGCCGATTGCCGGGCGCGCGCCGTGGTGACGGCCAGAGCGTTCGCAGCCCGCGCGGGCGGGTGGAACGCCGGTCTCCTCGTTCTCGCCCTTGACCAGTGCGCCCCGGAGTTGGCGGCGCAACCGGAAACGCGTGTGGGCGATTCGGACGTTGGGTTGTCGCCCCGGGACCTTTGCTATGTTATTTACACGTCGGGAACCACCGGCCGGCCCAAGGGCGTGGAAATTGAACATCGCAGCGCCTGCCATTTGGTGCGCGCCGAAGGGCAGCTTTTCCAAGTGCGGCCCGAGGACCGCGTCTTCCAGGGGTTTTCCATCGCCTTTGACGCGTCGGTGGAGGAAGTCTGGCTGGCGTTTTTCGCGGGGGCGACGCTGGTCATCGGCACGGCGGAAATGGTGCGCGCCGGCGCGGGGCTGGCGCCGCTGCTCGCCACCGCCGGCGTGACGGTGCTCTCGTGTGTGCCAACGCTGCTGGCGATGATGGAGGAGGATGTGCCGCCGTTGCGGCTCCTGATCCTCGGCGGCGAGGTTTGCCCGCCCGACCTGGTCAAGCGCTGGTGGAAGCCGGGACGCCGCATGTTCAACACTTACGGCCCGACGGAAGCCACCGTCATTGCCACCTTCGCCGAATGTAATCCCGGCAAGCCGGTCACCATCGGCCGTCCCCTGCCCAATTATTTTGCCTGCATTCTCGACGACCGGCTCCAGCCGGCCCCGGCCGGAGAGGCGGGCGAATTGTGCCTGGGCGGCATCGGACTGGCGCGCGGCTACCTGGGGCGGCCGGAATTGACGGCGGAAAAATTTGTTGACTGGGCGCAAGACGGGGCGCCTCCCCGTCGCATTTATCGCACCGGCGACCGGGCGCGCCGGACTCCCGGCGGCGACATCGAATTTCTCGGACGCCTGGACGCGCAGGTGAAAATCCGCGGCTACCGCGTCGAGCTTTCCGAAATCGAGTCCGTCCTGCTGGAATGTCCCGGTGTCAAGGCGGCGGCGGTGGCTCTGCGCGAGGACACGCCGGGCGCGCCGCAATTGACCGCCTACCTGGTGCCGCCGGGTGCCACGCCGCCGGACCTGGACAAAATACGGGCCGCGTTGCGGGCGCGCCTGCCGCCCTACATGGTTCCCGCGCTGTTGGAAATACTTGACAGCCTGCCCCTTTTGCCCAGCGGCAAAGTGGACCGCAAGAATCTGCCCGCCCCCCGCGCGCGCCCAGCGGAAAGCAGGCGCGACCTTGTCCCGCCGCGCACCGCGCTGGAGCGGCAAATCATGGCGGTGTGGGAAAAGTTGTTCGCGCCGGCCCCCGTGTCGGTGCGGGACGATTTCTTCCTGGAGTTGGGCGGTCATTCGCTGCTGGCGGCGCGCATGGTTTCCGAGTTGCGCCGTCAACCGCCTCTGGAACAACTTTCCATGCTGGACGTGTACCAGCATCCCACCATTGAGAAGCTGGCGGAGGTATTTGGGAATCGGCGGCGCGCGCCGGAGCCGGCCCGGGCGGCGGAAGAATTCCAGCCCACTCCGTTTTGGCGGCACTTCGCGTGCGGCGCGGCGCAGCTTGTCAGCCTGGTGTTCATCCTCACCTTTTTCGCGATGCAATGGCTCACGCCGTATCTGACCTACACGATGATGATGGACGCGGGTCCGGAAGCGGATCGGTTCAGCAACGTCGAGGCGATCCTCGGCGCGTTTGCCAGCTTGATTTTGTTCTATCCGGTGATGCTGATGGTTCCGATTGCTGTCAAGTGGGTGCTTATCGGCCGCTATAAGCCGGGGGCTTATCCGCTGTGGGGCTGGTTCTATTTCCGCTGGTGGCTGGCCACGACGGTGGAGGCGACGGTGCCCGTGGCTTATCTGGCCGGGACGCCGCTGTATAATATCTATCTGCGGCTGATGGGAGCGAAGATCGGGAGGAACGTGTTTCTGGGTTGCGACGCCTTCGCCAGCTATGACTTGCTGGCCATCGGCGACGATTCGAGCATCAACGTGGATTCCACCCTGCCCGGTTACAGAGTGGAAAACGGCTGGTTGAAAATCGGGCGCGTTACCGTGGGCCGGCGCTGTTTTGTCGGCGCGCGGGCGGCGGTGGGCCTGGATGCCGTGATTGAGGATGATTCCGCGCTGGAGGATCTTTCGCTGCTGCCGGGCGGCGGGGTCATCCCGCGCGGGCAGACCTGGCTCGGTTCGCCCGCGCGGCCAACGGCGGCGGTCGCTCCGGCGGGCGAGTACCATCCAAGCGCGGGCCGGCGGTTTGCTTTCGGAATTTTGCACGGCATCGGGGTGCTGATATTTCCGGCGCTGGTGGTGGCGGCTCTTTTTCCGGGCATCGTGGAGATGAACGACTTGAATTATACGGATGAATACTACTGGTATTTGTCCGTGGCCCCGTTGGCGGGCTTGTCCTTCATCGTCCTTCTCGCCCTGGAAATCGTCGCGGTGAAATGGCTGCTGCTGGGCCGGGTGAAGGAAGGAACCTATCGCGTCCACACCCTGGAATACTTGCGCCGCTGGTTTTTCAACCAGACGATGGACCTGAGCCTGGACATTCTCGGCCCGCTCTATGCTTCGATCTTTCTCGCGCCCTGGTACAAAATGCTCGGCGCAAAAATGGGCGACGGCGCGGAAGTCTCCACCGCCTCTTTCATCTCGCCGGATCTGCTCTCGATAGACGACGGCAGCTTCGTCGCCGACAGCGTCTCAATGGGCGCGCCGCGCGTGCGCAACGGGGTGGTGACGACCGGCAGAAACCACATCGGCAAACGCTCGTTCATCGGCAACAGCGCACTGCTGCCGCCCGGCGCGGTCATCGGCGACAATGTCCTTATTGGCTGCCTTTCCGCCCCGCCCGCTCCGGCGGACGCGTTGCGCGAGGACAGCGCCTGGCTCGGTTCGCCGGCCATTTTTCTTCCGCAACGGCAAAAGGCGACCGGCTTTTCCGACGAGACGACGTTTCATCCCAAATGGAAACTGCGCGCAGCGCGGGCGACGATTGAGTTTTTCCGCGTGCTGACACCCGCGACTTGCTTCATCATCATTATCAGTCTGCTCTTCTCAAGGCTGCTGCTAATGAAGGACTTTTTCAACGGTGAATCCGAATTCCTCAATACCTGGTTCAGCCAGTCCGCCGTCGTGTGGTTCAGCGATCATCAAACGCTGATGTCGCTGCTCTGCTTCCCGTTTTTCTACATGCTGTGCAGCCTTTCGGCGGCGCTGATTGCGCTGGCGGCGAAGTGGATTCTGGTGCGGCGCTATCATCCCGGCGAGAAACCGCTTTGGAGCACGGCGGTCTGGCGCAACGAACTGATCAACGCGATGCACGAACATCTGGCCGCCCCGTTCCTGGTGGACGCGCTGACCGGCACGCCGTTTGTCTGTTGGTACTTCCGCGCGCTGGGCATGAAGGTCGGATGGCGTGTTTATATGGAGACGTCGGATTTCACGGAATTCGACCTTGTGAGCATAGGCGACGAGGCCGCGTTGAACGCCAACTGCACCATCCAGACGCACCTCTTTGAAGACCGCGTCATGAAGATGTCAACCATACACATCGGCCCGCGCGCCTGCGTCGGCGCCGGCACGCTCGTCCTTTACGACACCGTCCTGGGCGAAGGCTCCGCGCTGGGGGACCTTTCGCTGCTGATGAAGGGCGAAACGCTGCCCGCGTGGACCCGCTGGGAAGGAATCCCGGCCCAGCCTGCGCCTGCTAATCCCCCGCGACCGGCTTCCAGGTGTCGTCGGGATCGTAGGCGGTCATGGCCGCGGCGATGGCGGCGGTTTTTGGCCCCAAATTCTTCTGCCAGACCTTTCCCCGCTGATTGACTACAAAGGTCATCACTCCGGTGTTGCCCCACTCCGCCGGCCACGCCGCCAGCGCGAACCCGGCCAGCATGCGGCCGTTGATGATGTAGTTGTATTTGCCGGCGGGCGCATGAGACCCCTGCCGGGTCAAGATCTGGAAGCAGTAACCGCGGTACGGAGCGAGATTGGCCCCCAGGATTTTGGCCGCCTGCCGGTAACCTTCGTCGCGCGATTGCACGATGAGCGGACCGAACGGACTGGGTTCCTCCCCCGGTTCGGCGTGCCAGTATAGGCCGTCATGCGTGTTGGTGGTGCTGCGGAAATGCTGCGCGTATTCGAGCACGTCGTCCCCATTGCGCGGCTGGCTGGCGTATTCGCGCTGGGCGTCCACATAAGCGCGGCAAACGCGGATGGCAGCCAGCTCGTTCATGCCGATCCGCCGGTTGAGGATTTCCTCCTGTCCGGCCGCGGTATCGAAGAACCATTCTCCCTTGTCCTGGACCAAGGGGATCGGAAACGGCCAGGCATCCAAGCCAAGTTGCAGCTCCACAATATTCGAGTCGGACTGGGGCGCGTAAACAATGTTCTCGCTCACCCGGCGCGCGAAATTGGAAAACGCATTGCCGGCCTGGATGACATCCGGCGAAACCAGTTCCTGGGATTCCGGTCCAAAAATCAGGCGCATGTCATTGGTGTCCCCGGCCTTCACCGCCACGAGCAACGCCGCCCCGGCCTCCTGCGGCGAGCCAAAACGAAGTTGGGCCGCGGGTGGAATTGGCACACCCCGCGCGGGCGCAAGCGCCCCCGGCGAGACAACCTGTTGTTCCGTTCCGCCGCCCTCGGTGGATCGGCATGAACTTGTCAAACCAGCCAGCCCCAACGCGATCAGCCCGAAACAGCCTGCGGATAATAATTTCTTCAACATGGTGTGTATGTATCTTTTCTCAATTGTCATTGGCCGTAATTTCCGTTCAGCGCCTGCCGGACGAACCGGAGGACGCAGGCGGCTCATACCTCCGGGACGCTGGCGCGGGAGCAGGCGGCTCAGACGGCCTGGCGGCGGGCGCGGGAGCAGGCGCGGAGATCGTGCTGCGGCTTTCGACACCCCGCATGCTGGATTGGCGCGCCTCGGACGAACTCTCCGAACCGCCGAACGCGCCGCCGCCGCCGAAAGCACTGCCAACCGAAGGCGCGCGCACCTCGGGCGCCGGACGCGACACGCTCGGAAGAGAAATCACGCCCCCGTCCGCTCTCGCCCCCGATGACGGCGCCGCGCCACGACCAATTTCAGTCGAAAAACCCGGGGCTTCCCCGGCGCGGCCAATCGAAGGACCCGGAACCGTCCCAGCGCGACCGCTCGAAAGACCCGGCACCGTCCCGGCGCGGCCACCCAAGGAACCCGGAACCGTTCCGGGACGATCCGCCAGCGGCGCGGGAGTGGAAGGCGCCGTCAACCGGACGGGGCGAGCCGTCTCCGCGGCGAATCCGCGATCAGCCCTGCCAGCCACTCCGCCGGCCACGCCGCCCGGAGTGCGGACAGGCGCGTGCCAGACGGTGACGCCGCGCGACGCGACGCGATTGCGCGGCGGCTGACTCCACCAATTGGCGGGCCGTGAATGTCCCGCTCCCCACACAATCAAATGATGATTGTGCCAGTCCCAATCGTGCGTCAACCAGAGGCCGATGGGAAAGCCGACGCCGAAAGAGCAAAAGACTCCGCGATCATAGTAGATTGTGTTCCACGGATAGACGGGCACATAAATGAACTCAGGATTGGCCGGCTCAATCTCGACCGTACCGCTGTCGGTGACGACATTTTCCTCCGGAGTGCTTGGCAAATTGCCCTGGCTCTCCGCCAAAAGACGGAGGCGCTGGATGGAGGCCATGACATCCTCCTGCTGATTGAGAAAAGCATCGCCCACCTCTGTGGTCCAGGGCAGATTATCGTCAAGCCACTTCAAGACGGTGGGATAATGGGCCAGGGCCTGGACGCTCGGATCCCAGGGCTGGGCCTCGATCTGGCTCAGGTCACCGCCGCCGTTGACATAGCGGTCCGCCAGCACAATTTGCGCGGGCACGGTCGCGGCGGCGAATATGTCGGCCAGCAACGGGTCCGGATAGAGCGCGATGGGCCGCACCAATTGGTCCAGGGCATCGGATGAAAACGGCACGTAAGCAGCCGCCACCGCGGCAACCGGATACTGCACGTCCACCACGGAGATCGCCGGGGAGGCACTGGCCAAACCCAAAGGAGCCGCGCCGCCAATAATCGGGTCCTGCTCGGCCACCCCGAAAATCTTTGGGGAAAAATTCCCAAAACCTGACGGAGCCGCTTCCCCGACAACCGGAACCTGCGCACGGGCCGGAAGCGCGGCGCAGGAAAAAATGAGTGTCGCCGCCTGACAAATTGAAATTAATTTCTTCATAAGATCCAGAATTTCACACTGTCAACCGTTGGACGCAGGGCCGGCAAAGAGTATTCACAATAATGCGCAGGCCACGACACGGGAGACCGCCCCGGAACATGGTTGCCCAGCCTGGGGCGTCCTGCCTTTTGCCTTCTGCCTTCTGCTTCTGCCTTCTGCCTTTTGCCTTCTTCCTTCTGCCTTCTTCCTTCTGCCTTCTTCCTTCTGCCTTTTGCCTTTTGCCTTTTGCCTTTTGCCTTTGAAAAGTGGTGGGTTGGCAGGGACTCGAACCCTGGACCAATGCCTTAAAAGGGCACTGCTCTACCGACTGAGCTACCAACCCACCCCGACAGAAGCGGCGCAAACTAACGACGGATTCAATCGGATGCAAGCGGTATTTTGGAGAGTTTGGAATGGCGCAGGCCCGGTTCAGGGTGGCCCGGGCAAATGGCCGCTTGCAAATTGCCTGCCCTGCGTCCCGCCCGCCGCAGGCCCGGCGAAGGGGGAAGACCCGGCAAAGGAAGGGCGAATTCTTCCGCGCAAAGCCCCGGCGCGGCAAGCCGCAACGAAAGCGCTGAGTTTGAATTGAGTCCCGATTCGGAATCGGGAGAAAATTTGTCATTTGTCATTCGGAAAGACGGTTCGGAAAATTTTGCCAAAAAAGCGCCATTGTCAGGAATGGCAGTGCGGACACTCTCTGCTGTTTGCTTTCCAAATTTCTGTTTTTGTTCTTTTTCGGCTCAAAAACAACCTTTTTTTGATTTATTAGCTTTTATTAACCTTAATTAGCCTTAATTAGCCTTAATTAGCCTTAATTAGCCTTAATTAACCATAATTAGCCATAATTTTGGCTTTGGTTTGACTGGGTTTGACTGGGTTTGACTGGGTTTGACTGGGCTTGACCGGACTGGCTGGCATTGCTGGGCAAATTTTGCCGCATGGAGGCCCGCTTTTTCAACGCAAAGTCGCAAAGACGCAGAGACGCAAAGGGAAAAGCAAAAATTTGGAAAGCAGAAAGCAGAAATGCTCTGCGCCTTTGCAGTGCTATAGCCAAGAATCATGCAATTGCAACAAAATTTTTGCCGCAAAGGAACGCAAAGATCGCAAAGATAAGGACTTATGTCGTTTTTTCTTTGCGATCTATGCGTTCTTTTGCGGCCAATTCGTCTTTGGTTGCGGCCCTGCCGCGCTGCGGCTTCGCGCCTTTGCGTTGAGGCCGCAATCCGCGATTGGCGGGAGGCGCCCGCGTTCGCCGCGCCGCCATCGGAACTTATATTCCTTATCATAGGCTTGAAACTATAGAACATAAGCCATGAATGTCAACGGAAATGTGCGGCCATAGGAAAATAGTTGTAAAGCCTTTTATATTAGGCACTTGCGTATATTTCAGAACCATCATATTTTCCGAGGATGCGGCTTCCGAGGAACCTGGATGGGAAGTATGGGAGGTATGGGAGGTATGGCACGAGGGGTTTGCTCCAAGATAATCAAGCGCCACTTTTGGCTCGTCCGCCGGGCGCAACGCAAAACCTTGCAACTGGCGCCTGAGCCGCTACCATGGCTTGGAAACTTACATGCCACGCCACCATGACTCGTTTAACGGACAATGAACTTGAAGCGCTGCTCAATGATCTCGAATCTGACAGGGTTGAGCGCAAGTCTTCATGGACGGGAGACGCGCCCGAGAAAGGGTGTCAGGCCATTTGCGCCTTTGCCAATGACCTGCCGAATCACCGGCAGCCGGGCGTGCTTTTTGTTGGCGCTGATGACGATGGAAATCCGACGAACCTGAACATAACCGATGCGTTGTTGACGGCACTTGCCGACACCAGGGCCAATGGGAATATTCTGCCGCCGCCCACTATGACCGTTGAAAAGCGCGTCCTGAAAGGCGTTGGAATTGTGGTCGCCTGCGTCTGGCCGGCGGATGCCCCTCCGGTTCGTTACAAGGGCAGAATATGGCTGCGCGTCGGCCCCACCCGCCGCATCGCCACGGCCCAGGATGAGCGCATCCTCAGTGAGAAGCGGCGGCATCAGGATATTCCATTCGACATCTGGCCGCGTCCCTCCGCCAAGCTGGGCGACTTGAGCCGCACCTTTTTTGAGGAGGAGTATCTGCCCGGAGCCTTCGCGCCCGAAATTCTGGCGGCCAACGAGCGCAGCTACGAACAACGCCTCTCGGCTTGCCGCATGATTGTCGCTGAAGACGAACCCATTCCGACAGTGCTCGGTCTTTTGGCCTTGTCCCGCACGCCTTCCCGCTGGCTGCCGGGGGCCTACGTTCAGTTCTTGCGGGTGCAAGGCAAGCAATGGAGTGACCCCATAGTGGATGAGGCGGTCATGGATGGCCATCTTTCGTCCATGATCCGCCGTCTGGACGAGAAGATGGCGGCGCATAACCGCGTGGCGGTGGACATCACTTCGCAGGACCGCGAGGTCAGGCGCTTTCTTTACCCTCCCGTTGCCCTTCAGCAATTGACCCGAAATGCGGTCATGCACCGGGCCTACGAGTCCACCAATGCCCCCGCGCGCGTTTATTGGTTTGATGATCGGATTGAAATCATGAATCCCGGCGGCCCCTTCGGCAATGTCACGGCAGCCAACTTCGGCCAGCCTGGCAACGCGGATTATCGCAACCCGCATCTGGCCGAAGCCATGCGGGTGTTGAATCTGGTCCAGCGCTTCGGCGTCGGCATCGCCCTAGCCCAGGCGGCCTTGCGGGAGAATGGCAACCCTCCCGCTGCTTTTCAGGTGGATGCAAGCATGGTTTTCGCCCGCGTCTATCCGGCCCAGCACTAACCCAGATGGCGCGGCCCCAAGATTTCTCCTCAACATGATGACGCTCCGCCAATTGGCCGCCGAACCGCTCTCCTTGCCCACGCGAACGGCGTGGTATCTGACCGATCTGGCCGAGGCTCGCGGCAAACAGGAACTTTTCGCCCGCCAATCCCCGCAGAAGCTCAAAGTGCTGCGGGAACACGCGCTCATTGAGAGCGCCGTCTCCTCCAATCGCATCGAGGGCGTGGAAGTGGACCAGTCCCGCGTGGGCACGCTCATGTTCGGCAAACCGGCGTTGCGCAACCGCGACGAGGAGGAGGTGCGCGGTTATCGCGACGCCCTCAAGCTTATTCACGAAAACGGCGCGGCGTTGCCCGTCTCTGAAGCCACGATCAAAACGCTTCACAAACTTTCGCGGGGCCAAATCTGGGATGCGGGGGCTTACAAGGAAAAGAACGTGGACATCATCCAGACTTTTGCCGATGGCGGCAGCCGGGTGCGCTTCAAGACGCTTCCGGCGAAACAAACGCCCAAAGCGATGGCGGAGATGATGGAGCTCTGGCAGCGCGGGATGCGAGAAAAATGGGTTCCCCCGCTGGTTCTCGCTGCGGCATTGAACCTCGATTTCCTCTGCATCCATCCGTTTCGCGATGGGAATGGCCGCGTCTCCCGCCTGCTGTTCCTGCTCGCCACTTACCATTGCGGCATCGAAGCCGGGCGCTACATCAGCCTGGAACGAATTATCGAGGAGAACAAGGAGCGTTATTACGAAGTGCTCGAACAAAGTTCGCAGCGCTGGCATGAAGGCAAACACGACCCCTGGCCGGCGATCAATTTTCTGCTCTACATCCTCACCCAAGCCTGCAAGGAATTTGAACAGCGTTTTGCTCAGATCAAAAGCCCGCGCGGGGAAAAGACTGCCCGCGTTGAAGAAGCCATCGCGCGGGAACCTGGATTGTTCAGCCTCTCCGATCTTCAAAGCGCCTGTCCGGGTGTCAGCGTGGATCTCATTCGGAGCGTCCTGAAACGGCTGAAAGGCGCTTCCATTGAATGTCTGGGCCGCGGCCACACTGCAAAATGGAGGAAATTACCCAAATAGGTAATACCCTGTTAATCGGGTAGTGAATCAGGTAATAACTCACAAACTGGGTATTAGACTGTGTGTGACTACTCAGGCAGGGACGGCGCGCCGCACTGTCCGCGCCGCGTCCAGCGGCGCAACGGATCGCCCCCCGGACGCCTCGGCGAGGCGTCCCTACCTGAATAGTTAAGAAATTTGTTTGCAATCGGCGCTCGCATTTGCTTTAATCCTCATGTCCCGAAAAATACGGATGTGATCTAAACGAAGAACAAATTTGCGGCTTCGGCTGCTGTCCGCGACGAAACTGGTAATTTCACTTACAGGACACGCAACGAGGCACGCCCACATCGGGCGTGCCCCAAAGCGTTCCTGTAAGGGCATACCAGTGCCTGTCGTGGGGCGCGAGTAGGTCACGCCCTTTCGTTTTGGACTGGCCGAGTTGCGGAATCAGGATTCAAAATTATTATGAAAACCAAATTGTTCAGTTCTCTTATTGTGGTCGCCCTCCTTGGTGGCGTTCGCCAGGCCGCGGCACAAGGCACGGCGTTCACCTATCAAGGCCAGTTGAGCGCCAACGGCGGCCCTGCCAACGGCAGTTACGACTTTCGTTTTGCGATTTTTGATTCCGCCGCCGCTGCGAATCAGATCGGCAGCAGCCTCACCAATTCGGCTACCCCAGTGTCCGCCGGGCTTTTCACCGTTACCCTTGATTTCGGGAGCGGTGTGTTCACCGGGCCAGCGCGCTTCCTGGAGGTGGGCGTCCGCAGCAACGCGACAGGCGCTTTCACAGTGCTCAACCCGCTTCAGCCGCTGACCCCGGCTCCCTACGCCATCGCGGCGGCCAATTTGCTTGGCACGCTGCCGGCCTCGCAGTTGCCAAGCGGAGTGGTGACCAATAATCAATTCGGTGTCAACATCAACGGGAACCTCAGCGGCAATGGCAGTGGGTTGACCAATACCCCAGGCACGCTTGTCTGGCAATTGCCTTCCACTTCGAGCGTGCAGGCGCAACCGAACACGTCCTACCTATTGGCTAATAACCAACAGATAGTGACATTGACCTTGCCATCCTCGCCCAACGTTGGTGACGTGGTGCAGGTGGTAGGGAAGAGCACCGCCGGGTGGGTTCTCGCGCAAAATGCCGGTCAGGCGATTTCGGGGCAGTTCTATCCTCTGTGGAATGGAATAGGAGCGCCTATCAACATAAGCTGGCAGAGCATTGCCTCGTCATCCGACGGAACCCATTTGGTCTTACTTGGTGACGGCCACATTTTTACTTCGATCAATTCCGGCACTAACTGGACAGAACAAGCCTTAGCGCCCGTCCAATGGAGCGTCCTTGCCTCCTCATCCGACGGAACTCATTTGGCCGGGGGCGGTTACGGCCCCTTTGCGACTTCGATCAATTCCGGCACTAATTGGACACAGCAGCCCAGCGCGCCAACGCTAAATTGGGAATCCATTGCATCCTCCTCCGACGGAACCCATTTGGCCGCTGTGGGCAACTGGAGCGCTATTTACACTTCAACCGATTCCGGCACTAATTGGACACTGCAGACCAACTCGCCAAACGTAACTTGGTACTGCATTGCATCCTCCTCCGATGGAACCCATTTGGCCGTTTTGGACAATAATGGCGGCATTTACACCTCAACCAATTCCGGCACGAACTGGACAGAACAGGCAGGTGCGCCAGTAAATTACTTTCAATGCATCACTTCGTCGTCCGACGGGACCAAATTGGCCGCTGTGGACGAGTCCGGCGACATCTACACCTCAACCAATTCCGGCACTAATTGGACACTGCAGACCAGCCAGCCGAACTGCTCTTTTGGCTGCATTGCATCCTCCTCGGATGGAACACATTTGGCCGCTGGTGACTGGTGCGGCGACATCTACACCTCAACCAATTCCGGCACGAATTGGACCAAACAGGGAGGTGCGCCTGCCGTCAATTACTGGAATTCCATCACCTCCTCGTCCGACGGGACCAAATTGGCCGCATTGGCCCAAAACTCTTCTGGAACTGGATTTTTTACCTCGAGCAATGCTGGCACAAACTGGACATGGCAGGCCGGGGCAGCCCTCCCAACAACTTCCTTCGGGACTACCGTTGGGAACACAGGCTACCTCCAGGGAGCTGCTCAATCGAATATTGAGTTGGTCTACGCCGGCAGCGGGAATTTTGTGGAGATAAGCCAATTCGGAACTATTTATGCTCATTAATACACTGATGAATGGCTTATGAAAACTGCATCCATCAAATCGCAGTGACGTCCCCTTGCCCGGCATATTTCATGCCTCGCACGAAATGCCTGCATTCTGGAGCGCCGACTTGCAGTCGGCTTGGGGATCGGGACGACGCTGAAAGCCGATTGAAAATCGGCGCTCCGAACCCGAAAGCATGAAATCTCCGGGTTAAGAGGCCGGCTTGGCGGGCTGCAACAAAACGAACCAACCTGCGGGTTCCCCGGCTCCGGACCGGTAACTCCATTTCCATCGCCTTCGAGAGGCTCCAAAAACAAGGCATTGACTGAAGTTCGCAAATATGCGAACATATCCAGGTTGATCGAAAAATCAGAAAGTTGCCGATGCCCAGAACGACAGTCATTTTCTTTCAGGAGGCCAGCGGGGCAATCCCGTTCTTGGAATGGTTCGACGGGCTTCATGCGAAGGCGCAGGACAAATGCCGTGTTCGCTTGGAGCGTCTTGCCGAATTGGGCCATGAACTCCGTCGCCCGGAGGCAGACTTGCTGCGGAACGGCATCTACGAGCTTCGAGTCGGTTTGCGGGGCATCAATTACCGGATGCTGTACTTCTTTCACGGACGCGATGTTGTGGTTGTGTCTCACGGTCTTGTCAAGGAACGGGAAGTTCCACCGAAGGAGATTGACCTCGCCTGCAGACGAAAGGCCGCGTTTATGATGAACTCAAAGAAACACACTTATCAGGAGGATCAAGCGCCATGAACAGATCACCCAAAAAGACAAAGGACGGCATTGGGATCTTGCACCGACGATACTACGCCGGCCGGCCTGAGCGACTCGCTGCGCTTGAGGAAATGCGCGCCGCCGAGGATGTGGCCCGGCAAATTCTCCAACTTCGGTCCGAGGCCGGACTCTCCCAGCGCCAACTCGCCAAGCTTGTCGGAACCACGGCGTCTGTAATATGCAGGCTGGAGGACGCCGATTACGAAGGCCATTCCCTGGCCATGCTCCGGCGGATTGCCGCCGCCCTGCGCCAGCGCGTGGAAATTCGCTTCGTGCCCTGCGGAAAACTTCAGGCAGCCTGATGACTTTCGCCCTGACAGGCTCTCAGATGGGTCCGCCTTAACCGTGATATTTCATGCAATGCACGAATGGCCACAGTCCGGAGCGCCGACTTGCAGTCGGCTTGGGGATCGCGACCATGCTGAAAGCCGATTGAAAATCGGCGCTCCGAACCCGAAAGTATGAATTATCCGGGTTAACCGGAATTGAGATATTTTCAAGCCCGTTTTGTTTGCGGCCTCAGGCTCCTGCCGGTTTGGGATGGCGGCAAAGGGACTCGATCTTCTGCAGGGCGATGGCGATGGCTTGTTGGGTTTTGGGGGAAAAGTCGCCGCCGAAATCGAATTTCATGGCGGGGATGGTCAGGCACCAGGCTTGGGGCGCGCGGCCAAAGACGTCGCGGGCCAGGGCCAGCAGCGCCGGCGGGTTGGCGGCGTGAGCGAGGATTTGCGCGGATTTGGCCGGATGGAGTTTGCGCAAACGGACTTTGTGCGGCGCATCCACGGCGGCGTCCACGAAGAGGACGGTTTGTGCCTGGGAAATGGGATCGGCCAGCTCGGGCGTGAGCAGCGGACAGGCGAGAACGCGGACGCCGGGTAGATTCATGGCTGCCACTGTTTCGGCCACGCGCGGGCCGGCGGCGTCGTCACCGCGCAGGGTGTTGCCGTAGCCGATGATGAGGAAGGCATCCACCAAATCAACCGCGGGTGGCTTCGGCCAGGATGACGCCGCCGGGGCCGATCAACTGGATGTGGAGAGGCATTTGGCCGACGGCATGGGTGGAGCAGCTCAGGCACGGGTCGTAACAGCGGATGCCGTGTTCGACGCGGTTGAGGAGCGATTCGGGGATTTCATGGCCGCGAACGTAATGGCGCGCGATTTGGGCCACGGTCTGGTTCATGGCCAGGTTGTTCTGGCCGGTGGCAACCACGAGGTTGACCTTTTCCAGCAGGCCGTTGCGATCCACGGTGTAGTCGTGGAAGAGCGTGCCGCGCGGGGCCTCGCTCGCACCCACGCCGCGCAGGCTGTTGATGCCAGCGTCGGCCCGGAGGTCTTCGGTCAACAAATCCGGGTCGTCCATGTATCGCTCGATGTATTCGAGGGCGGCGAGGATTTCGATGAGGCGCGCGTAGTGATAGAGAAAGGAGGATGTCACGGTGCCACGGCCCAGGCTCTTGAAGTTTTTCAGCGCGTCGTCCGCGCGGGGCACGCCCATGCGCTCGCAGATATTGAGGCGCGCCAGGGGGCCGACGCGATACATGCCGTCGGGAAAACCGAGCGGGGTGTAGTAAGGCGACTTGAGATAGGAGGAGGTTTGGACCGATTCGCCGATGAATTCGCCATACTTCCGCGGCTCGAGTTGGTCGGCGATGATGCTGCCGCTGCTGTCCATGAAGCGCAGGTTGCCGTCGTAGTGTTCCCAAGTGCCGTCGGGCGCGACCAGGCCCATGAAGAGGGAGGGGAAATTGCCGAAGATCTGAATCTCGTGCTCGTGGGTCTCGATTGTTTTCTCGAACAGGTCGAAGGCGAGTTTGACTGTGGCGAAGGATTCCGGGAGCCAGGCGCGAATCCGGGCCTGGCCCTCGGCGGTCAGCGGATTGCGCACGCCGCCGGGGACGGCCCAGGCGGGATGGATTTTTTTGCCGCCGAGAATTTCAATGATTTCCTGGCCGAATTGGCGGAGGCGGATGCCGGCGCGAGCCAGGCCGGCGTTGGAGGCGATGAGGCCGAAGACATTCCGTTGCGCCGGCGGGGTCTCCCAGCCGAGGAGGAAATCGGGGGCGCTGAGGAGGAAGAAACTCAGGGCGTGGCTTTGCACGAATTGGCCGAGGTTCATGAGGCGGCGCAATTTGTTGGCGGCGGGAGGGATGCTGACGGACATGATGGCGTCGCCGGCCTTGGCGGAGGCGAGGGTGTGGCTGACGGGGCAGATGCCGCAGATGCGTTGGGTGATGCCGGGCATCTCGCTGTAAGGACGGCCCTCGCAGAACTTCTCGAAGCCGCGAAACTCAACGACATGGAACTCGGCGTCCGACACGTTGCCCTCATCATCCATGAAGATGCTGATCTTGGCGTGGCCTTCGATGCGGGTCACGGGTTCAATGACGATTCGTTTTGACATGATAAGATCGGATCGGGGTTCGGAGAGATTGAGATTAGGATTAAGATTAGGATTAAGATTAAGAAATGGACGGGGTTATCCGAATTTGAGTTGTAGTCCTTCCAGCTTTGGCGTGGCGCCGGTCAACATGGGAGCGAGCAGGGCCTTGATGTTGCCGGCCGGCGGCGGGCAGCCGGGCAGGAAGTACTCGATCTTCACCACTTCATGCACGGGCATGACGCGTGGCAGCAACGGCGGGACGATGCCTTTTTCCCTGGGCAGGCAGGGGTTGTGGCGCGCGTTGTCAATGTAGGCGCGCTGCAAGACGCTTTCGGCGTTGCCGGGGCCGAGTTGATTGCGCATGGCGGGCACGTTGGCGGTAACGGCGCAGTCGCCGAAGGCCACGAGCACTTTGGTGCGGGCGCGGACGATGTGAAGGAGGGCCAGGTTGTCCTCGTTGCAGATGGCGCCTTCGATGAGGCACACGTCCACGTTCTCCGGATATTCCTTGGTGTCCACGACGGGGCTGTAGACCAGGTCGGCGATGGGGGCGAGTTCGATGAGGAACTCGTCGAGGTCGAGAAAGGACATGTGGCAGCCGGAACAGCCGCCGAACCAAACTGTGGCTAATCTGAGGCGATCCATTGTTTTTTCTCCCGGGCGGTGACGATGAATTCGAGTTTGGTGCGGTCGCGTTCCATTTCGGCCACCGTCGAGCCTTTGTGGAAGAGCGCGCCGGTCGGGCAGCCCTGGACGCATTTGCCGCAGGAGGTGCAGGAATCGGCCTCGCCCCACGGCTGGTTGAGGTCGGTGATGATGCGGGCGTTGGCGCCGCGGCCGGAGACGTTCTTGGTGCCCGCGCCCTCGATATGCCAGCAGACGCGGACGCACCGGGTGCAAAGAATGCAACGGTTGTGATCCATGCCAAAGAGGCGGTGGGTGTCGTCCACGCTCCATTTGGGAAAGCAATAATCGTAGCGGACATGGTCAATGCCCTGGCTCCAGGCGAAGGTTTGCAGCTCGCAATGGCCGTTGGCGACACAGACGGCGCAAACATGATTCCGTTCGGCCAGGAGCAATTCCAACGTCATGCGGCGGTATTTTCGCAGCCGCTCGCTGTCGGTCCGGATCTCCATCCCCTCGGCGACTTTGGTGGTGCAAGCGGGAAGGAGCTTCGGCACGCCGGTGACTTCCACCAGACAGAGGCGGCAGGCGCCAACGTCATAGACGCCGTCCAGGTGGCACAGCGTCGGGATTTTCACGCCGGCCTCTTCCGCCGCCTGCAGGATGGTGGCGCCCTCCTCGGCGCTGATTTCCTGGGCGTTAATGGTTAATGTTTTGGCAGCCATAAAAAATTCCGTTACGTTGCCGCCGGGGCGGGCTGAGGTTTCAAATCCCCGCCGGCGGGCGGGCGGCCGGGATCGGCCCGGAGCAGTTCCTCGTATTCATTGCGGAAAAAGCGCAGGGTGCTCAGGGTCGGATTGGGCGCCGTCTGGCCCAGGCCGCAAAGGCTGGTGCTTTTGACCATGTCGCAGAGTTCCTCCAGTTTGGCGAGGTCGGAGGCGGCGGCCTGGCGGCGGATGATTTTGTCAAGCAAATGGTGCATTTGCACCGTCCCGGCGCGGCACGGGATGCACTTGCCGCAGGATTCATCCATGCAGAATTCCATGAAGAAGCGGGCGATCTCGACCATGTTGGTCTGGTCGTCCATGACAATCATGCCGCCGGACCCCATGATCGAACCGAGCTTGCCCAGGGATTCGTAGTCCACCGGCGTGTCCAAGTGCTGGTCCGGAATGCAGCCGCCTGAAGGCCCGCCGGTTTGCACGGCCTTGATCCGGCCGCCGTCGGGAGCGCCGCCGCCCATGTCCTCGACGATGGCGCGCAAGGGCGTGCCCATCGGCACTTCGATGAGGCCGGTGTTTTTGATTTTGCCCGCGAGCGCGAAGACCTTGGTCCCCTTGCTTTTCTCGGTGCCAATGCCGGCGAACCACTGGGCGCCGCGGCGGTAAATCGGCGGCACATTGGCGAAGGTCTCCACGTTGTTAATGAGCGTCGGGAAGCCCCACAAACCGCTCTCCGCCGGGAAGGGCGGCCGCGGCCGGGGCGCGCCGCGCTTGCCTTCGACGGAGGCCATGAGGGCGGTTTCCTCGCCGCAAACAAACGCCCCCGCGCCGATGCGCAGGTCCACGTTGAAGTTGAACGGCGATTCAAAAACGCCGGCGCCGAGCAGGCCCATTTGCTTGGCCTGCCGGATGGCGACCTGCAGGCGGCTGATGGCCAGCGGATATTCGGCGCGCACATAGATGAACCCCTGGTCCGCGCCGACCGCGTAAGCCGCAATGGCCATGCCCTCCAGCACGCTGTGCGGGTCGCTCTCCAACACGCTACGGTCCATGAACGCGCCGGGGTCGCCCTCATCCGCGTTGCAGATGACGAACTTCTTGGCGCCCGGCGATTTGGCGACCGTGCCCCACTTGATGCCGGTGGGGAAGCCCGCGCCGCCTCGGCCGCGCAAGCCGCTCTGGACCATGGCGGCGACGACATCCTTGGGGGACATTTCGTTGAGCACTTCGTGCAGAGCCTGATAGCCATCCGCGGCGATGTAACATTCGATGCGCTCGGGGTCAATCACGCCGCTGTTGGCCAGGACGATGAACAGTTGCTTTTTGAAAAAGGCCGCCTCGGGATCGGTTTGGGCGACGTCGGTATGGCCGCCCTTGAGGACTGAAATGAGGGAGGGCGCGTTTTCCGGCGTGACCTTGATGTAGAGTGAATTCTGCGGGTCGGCCTGGACGAGCGGCCCCTCGCAGCAGAGTTTCATGCAGCCGACGCGGCGGACTTCCACCTGATCCTGCAAGCCGGCCTCCGCCACCGCCTTGTCGAGTTGCTCTTTGACATTTTGCGCGCCGGAAGACATGCAGCCGGCGGCCATGCAGCAACGAAGGGTGATTTTTTTCCGTCCGGCTGTTTCGGCGGCCTTGACTTGGAGCAAATCGTTAAGTGTCATGCGGCCCTCCAATGCCGGATCTGTTCCAGCGCCGCCCCAGCCGTCTGTCGCGGGGTCACCTTGCCGTCATAAACGACGGCCGGGGCGATGCCGCACGCGCCGATGCACCGGGCGGTGAGGAGCGACACCCGGTTGTCCGGCGTGGTCTCGCCGGGCTTGATTTTCGTCTGGTCCTCGACGGCGGCGAGAATCTTGTCCGCCCCTTTCACGTAACAGGCCGTGCCCATGCAGACGACGCAGGTGTGCATGCCCTGGGGTTTGAGGGTGAAGAAATGATAGAATGTCGCGACCCCATAGACGCGGCTGGGGGGCAACTTGAGTTTGGAGGCGACGAAGAGGAGCAAATCGTCTTCGAGAAAGCCGAACAGCTCCTGCGCCTTGTGCAGGACCTCGATCAAGGCGTCCTGGCGGAACTGGTGCTTCTTCATGTGGACTTCCAGTATCTTGAACCGCTTGTCCCCCGAGGCGTGCTCGAGAGCGGCTCTCAACCGGCCCTGTTTCTTTTGTGCCATTGCGGCGACCATGTTTGATTTTTCGCTTTCTTTGGTTCGGGCTGGCGCTAAACAACGCCAGCACCGGGAAGCAATTTGCCACTAGTCCGGTCAAACGAACAGCGCGGAATTTGGCGATTGCTTTCCAAATTTTGCGCAATTGGGCCCCTGGGCGCGCCTCCTTTAGTTCACGTTGTGTCGCCTCAGACAATTTCCCAGCGCGGCGAACAACGCCTCCCGGTCCGCGCATCGGGTCAGAGTCAGATCTTTGAGGAGCAGGCCAAATCCCGACTCGGAAAATCCCCGCCCGTTGAGGACGCAGGCGTCGGTCCGGTTTTCCTTCATCTGCTCCGCCCCGCGGGCCATGACCGCGCCCTCTCCCTGCGGTTCCAACTCATATTTCCAGCCGGCCAAAAACGCCCTGGGAAACCAATCGCGCAACTCGCGGATGATTTTCGGGGCCGGTTTCAATTCCGCCAACAGCCCTTCGGCGCGCGTCGGAATTTTCGCCGACTTAATCTCGCGCAATTCGCCCGCCGCCGCGCGCTCCCATATTTTGCCAAACGTGAAATCGCTGACCGCCGCCGCGTGAAAGACCGCTCCCACCGCCGGCGAGGCCAGCGCGGCCAGGCGCTGGCGCAAATCCGCCGTGGTGGTGAAGGTCTGCAGCCGTTGCGCCCGCGCGGCCGGGGGACAGATGGAATAATAGCCGGTCAACAACTCCACATGGTGTCCGAGGCCGGCCAGATAATCAGCCAGGCCGGCGCCGAGGGTTCCGGTGGAAAAATTGGTCAGTCTCCGAACCTCGTCCAGTTCCTCATAAGTCGGCCCGGCTGTTACGACGCACCTCATAAGTTAGTTCCGGCTTACAGCAAATCCCGCAACTCATCCTTGCTCAGACCGCTTTGGTTCAAGATGTCGCTTAAGGTGCCGGGCCGGATTTCTCGGTGGAGTGGGACAATGGTGCGCCAATAGCTATCGGCGCTGCGCTTCTCAAGGGAAACATGGCTGCCCTTCTGTCGAAGTTCCACAAAGCCGGCACGCCGCAATGCCCGAACCAGCGCGCGGCCGGAAACAGCGGGAAGATGCCGGCTCATGCCGCGATTTCCATGCTGGTTAAATAGACTTCCCTTACTGCTTTGCTTCTCTTGGGCTGGCCCCATGTTTCCAGGTACAGCTCAACGGCTTCGCGGAGGTTTTTTTGCGCGGCAACCAGCGTCCGGCCCTGGGTCGTCACGGGCACATCCAGACAACGGGCAATGAACCACTTGCCGTCGCTTTGAAATACTGCATGAATCGTTCGCACTCCGTGAACATGCCTTCGCGGCGGTTCGTTGGCAAGTGGGTTTTCACGATTGGCTTTCCACGATGGCAGTCTGGCGGATAAATTACAAAACTGTCATGTTTCGGGGATTGCCTCTTCCGGGCCGCCTGTCAGAGTGGTCACCTATGAATTACCAAAATTATTTCTCGCTCGCACTGGCCGCCGCCGGAATCGGATTGTTGACTCCCGGCGCGCCAGCCCAAACCGCCCCCGCCACGGGGCCTTACAAAATCCTCCACATCACCCAGACCAACGGCACTGGCGGGATTGATTATGTCATCGCGGACAGCGAAGGCCGCCGCGCTTATATTCCGCGCGGCACCCAGACCATGGTTTTTGACCTCGACACTTACGCCTGCATCGGCGCCATCCCCGGCACGGGCGGCCACGGCGCGGTGGTGGACCCCAAGACGCATCACGGATTCAGCAGCAGCAATCCCGTCTCCATGTTCGACGCGGTCACCATGACGGCTACCAAGAAAATCCAGACGGCAAGCAGCCCGGACGGCATCCTGTTCGACCCGTCAAGCGAACGAGTCTATATTCTCAGCCACAGCACCCCGCAAGTCACGGCGATAGACGCCAAGGACGGCACCATCATCGGCACTGTGGACATTGGAGGCGCAGCGGAGCAGGCCGTCAGCGACTTGAACGGCCATCTGTATGTTTGCATTGAAGACAAGGCCGCCCTTGCCGTCATAGACTCCAAGACCCTCAAGTTGACGGGGACGTACTCGCTTCAAGGCAAGGCCAGCACCCCGGCGGGCCTGGCCATTGATGTGAAGAATCACATCCTGTTCGCCATGTGCCGCCCGGCAACGTGTGTGATTCTCAGCGCCGACGACGGGAAGATCATTACCACACTGCCCCTTGCCGGCGGCAGCGATAGCGGCGGCTTTAATCCCGCCACCATGGAGGCCTTCAGTTCTCACGGCAACGGCACGTTGACCATCATCAAGGAAAACAGCCCGGCCAACTTTGAAGTCGAACAGAACTTGCAAACCAAATCGGGCGGCAAATGCTCCACACTGGACACCAAGACAGGTCACATCCTTGTATCCGCCATTGAGGCGGCTCCCGCGGATGCGGCGGCTCCCGGCGCTCCTGCGGATGCCGGCGGACGCGGCCGGCGCGGCGGCGGCGGCGGCGGTGGCGGTGGCGGTGGTCGCGCCGGTGGCGGCGGCGGACGCGGCGGTGGCGGTTCGGGCTATCTGGACCTTATCTTCATTGGCCGATAAGCGCGGGCGATGTCGAGAGCGGCAAAGCTCCACGCTTTTACCACAGCCGCTCTATGGTCGCCGCCAAGCCACAAGGCTCATGGGATTTGTGCGGCTTTCTTCCGAAAGCCGCTACAGGGGAATACAATCGTAGCGGCGGATGGCAATCCGCCGCTTGCTTTTCACATTATGGTAGGCATGTGTCGCCTTTGCCTGCTACACTTGCCTTCGCATGGCAACTCTGGCGCTGACCAAACGCAAAGTCACCGGCGGCACTGTGGCTTTCATTGGCTACATGCTCTCGCCGCTTTCCTGGTGGAACGACCTCTTCGTTAATTGGCCCATCGCCCTGGTATTCGCCTGGGCTGTCAGCGGGTTCTGCAAACCGGCCTTCACGGCCAGCCTGGTCCTGGGTTATTGGCTCACCAACATCCTGGGCTTTGTTCTCATGCAAAAGGGCGGCGCGAAAATCATCAGCGCGGAGGACCTGCCTTATTCCCGGAAATGTCTGTGCCGGGACCTGGCGATTTCCGTTCTTTACACCCTCCTGATTGTGGCGCTGGCAAAAATGGGCGTCATCGGGCCAATCCAGGATACCGTCCACAAAATCCAGAATTTCGTTCACAGATCGTGACTCCTCACTCCCCAGCGCCAGCGCCGCCGTCCCGGCATCAGACCCTCTGGGTTTGCCTGGTTCTGGCCGCCGTCACGCTCGCCGTCTATTGGCCCGTGACCGGCTACGAATTCGTCAATTACGACGACACCGATTTCATTGCCAACAATCCCGTCGTGCAAGCCGGTGTCACCGCGCCCGGCCTTCGTTACGCCCTCACCGCCGAGATCGCCCGCAACTGGCATCCCCTCACCGTCCTGAGCCACATGCTCGATTGCCAGCTCTTCGGAGTTCGCCCCGGTTGGCATCATTTGACCAGCCTCCTGCTGCACATTGCCAACAGCCTCCTGCTCTTCCTGGTCCTCAAGCGCATGACCGCCGCGTTCTGGCGCAGCGCCCTGGTCGCCGCCCTCTTCGCCTGGCATCCGCTCCATGTCGAATCGGTCGCCTGGGTCGCCGAACGCAAGGATGTTCTCAGCGCGCTGTTTTGGTGGCTGACAATTTGGGCCTATATCGGCTACGCAGAAAAATTCAAAATTCAAAATTCAAAATTCAAAATTTCTTACGCCCTGGCCATTGTCCTCTTCGCCTGCGCCGGAATGTCCAAGCCCATGGTTGTGACGCTTCCGTTCGTCCTCCTGCTCTTGGATTACTGGCCGTTGGGCCGGTTCCAACTTCGCGTCCCGCCACCGCCTGTCACGGCGGGCCGGGCCAAATCCCGCCCCGGGGCGCCGTCCTTCAAACCCGCCGCCAACTGCCTCACGCCCTGGCGTCTGCTGCTTGAGAAAATCCCCTTCTTTGCCATCAGCGCCGCGTTATGCTGGAAGACCTTCCTCGTTCAAAAAACCGGCGGCGCCATGATGGACACGGCCAATCTCCCCTTCGGCGCCCGCGTCGCCAATACATTTGTTTCCTATGTCCGCTATCCCGCCAAGATGTTCTGGCCCGCAAACCTCTCCGCCCTCTATGTTAGAACCGGCGACTGGCGGCCCTGGCAGGTGGCCGGGGCGGTGATTCTGCTGGCGTGCCTCAGCGCCTGGATTGTGCGGCAGGCCCGTACGCGGCGCTGGCTGGCGATGGGATGGTTTTGGTACTTGGGCATGCTGGTGCCCGTCATCGGCCTGGTGCAAGTCGGAATGCAAACCCTGGCCGATCGCTACACCTATATTCCCATGGTCGGCCTGTTCATCATCCTGGCCTGGGGCGGCGCCGAGTTGGCCGCCCGATTTCGACTGCCCAATTTTGTCCCCGGCCTTGCCGCCGCCCTCTCCCTGGCCGCTTGCCTTCTGGTCACCGCCCGTCAGATCCCTTGCTGGAAGAACAGCGTGACCCTGTTCAACAAGATGATTAGCGTCAGCGACAAGAATTTCATGGCCCATTACAATTTGGCCAACCTCTACAACCGCCGGGGAGAATCCGATCTCGCCGCCACCAATTACCTCCAGGCCCTGGCCGCGGAACCCAACTATGCCGACGCCCAAAACAACTTCGCCGGCCTGCTCCTCAATCAACAGAAGTACGACGAGGCCATCCATCACTATCAGGACGCCGTCCGCCTCACCCCCTCCGCCACCTACTGGTTCAACCTCGCCAACGCCTTCGCCGACGCCGCCCGCGCGCGCCACGACACCAACCTCCTCGCCCAATCCGTCCGCGCCTACCGGCAATCCCTGCAACTGGACCCCAACTCCTGGGCGGTTCACAACAACTTCGGCATGCTCTGGCAGGACCAGCAGCAGGACAACCTGGCCATAGCCGAATTCCAAGCCGCCGTGAACGTCAACACGAATTTCGAAATCGGCCATGTCAACCTGGCCAAGGCCCTGGACCGGGTGGGCCGGTTGGATGACGCCATTGCCCATTTCCAGGCCGCCGAACGCCTCAACCCCAACCGCGTCGAATCTTTCAACGGCCTGGGCCTCTGTTATGTCAGACAGGGAAAAATGGAAGCGGCCGCCGACCAATTCCGGCGCCTGATCCAGTTGGCCCCCGGCGCCGCCACCGCCTACGACTACCTGGGCAACACCCTGGGCGCCCTGGGCAATTACGACGGGGCGATCACCAACTTTCTCAAGGCGCTGCAACTCAATCCCGGCGATTACCAGGCCGAATTCAACACCGGCATTTCCTATCTCAATCTCAACCGCCGCGACGAGGCCCGCAGCCACTTCCAAGCCGCCCTGCGCATCCAGCCGGACTACGCGCCCGCACGCCAAGCCCTCTCCGATCTCGACCGCCCCCCCCAATGATCGCGTGGCGAGTCTCCCAAGGAACCCCTGTAGCGGCGGTCTATGACCGCCGCAAATTGCCCGCCATTATCCCGCCCCCCGTTCGCAACCAGCCCTTGACAAAA
>Ga0182027_10001765_pt1 | contig 35571 bp, 28 predicted proteins | sample 712E1DmetaG_FD_121300 | JGI IMG/M metagenome (GOLD analysis project Ga0182027, IMG submission 121300) | Permafrost microbial communities from Stordalen Mire, Sweden - 712E1D metaG (Illumina Assembly) | ecosystem: Environmental > Terrestrial > Soil > Wetlands > Permafrost | place: Sweden...
CCATCCGCGCTCTGTTTATCGGTTTTAGGCTGCTTTGCATGGTCTAAGGTGTCATCCGCTGACCTGCATGTTGTTGAAAATACGTTAGATTGACAATTCGATTCCTACCGCGTCCACCATAAACAAACAACTTTATGCTTATCGATTGACCGACCCTTACTCCGCGTGGTGGCCTGGTTTTATTCCGTCTTTAATGCGCCCAGGAATTGTTCCACGCGTCCGTCGGGGTACACCCAGTAGCACGGCTCATTTATAGCCGTGACGTGACTGCAGATTTGTGGCATCTGTGCTGCCGATAACACATCAACAACGACACCACGCTCATTGCCAGTCTTAAGTTGCAGGGCGTTCTGGATAGCGCCAATGCCGTCTCCAGTGCCGATCGTATCCAATCCGCGATAAGTGTAAAGTCCGTAGCGATGCGGAAGCGTGTTTCCCGGAGCGTTGGACAACCGAATACGCCATTCGCCCTGCCTCCACATATCAATTGGCAGCTCGGCCAAAATACGTTGCGCGATAGCGGCGGAGCGGAACACGCGCTGGCTACGGCCCCAGGCAGCACAGCCGAACGAGACAAGCAACAAAGTTATCACTATGTAAGAGGCAGTGGAATGAGAACGTCGCAAATGCTCCAGTATGCGAGCTAATAACAACATGGCAAACGCCACCGGCAAGTACAGGTAGGTTTCAGATGGATGATCGTTGAATACCAGCAGCGGAAGAATCGAAAGGAAGGCGGCACCCAGAAGGAACCTACAGGGCATATCGCATATAGCAGCGGCATACCTTAGGAGTGGGCGCCTGAAGGCGAATAATACAAATGCAACAAGGCACAGGCCGCATACTGCAATTATCTTTATATAACCATCGAGAGATACTTCTGAGACCAGCGGCGTACCAAACCATTGGTTGGCGAGCAACGGATCTATTGGAAGCAGAAGAGCGATGGTATACATGGCGACATTCTTAATGATTACCGCAAATGAGGCAATGGATTGTTGCGCCCCTGTCACAACTAAGAAGCGCATCCAAACCATAGATGCGACTACAAGCAAAGAAAGGAGACAATATGTCCATATCCATAACTTACGCGCACGCAAGCGGCGCAACAATGAAGAGTCCAGCGCAAAGTATAAGAAGATGATTCCCAGTACTGCTATGTCCGCTTCGTATGTTAGAACTCCGACCCATACTACAGTTATCGACAATACAAGCCATCTAAGTTGATGGTTACTTACCCGACAAGACAATATACCCAGAAAGACCGCGATCAACGCCATTGAAGCCGCTGCTGTATTTGTCATAACAGCGCCAGCCACGGCCTGGTGGGCTAATGGATTCAGCCCGAATAAAACAGCCCCAAGCGTTGCAATAAAAGTCGAATTGAACAGAAGTATGCCAATGCAAAATAAGACAGCGCAATTTAACAGATGAAAAAGGAGATTTCTGACACGAAAGGGCGCGGGATTCCCATGACCGAGACGATAGGAAATATAGTTGATCGCGCGATTTAGCGGGCGATACTTCGCTTGCCCGAAGTGCTTGGTTGTAAATATTCTCACAGGCTGCCGAGTATCTTCAAAAGCCGCCCTGTGGACCTCCTTAAAATCGTCATAACCAAGAAAATAGGCACTTGTAAGCCGCAAGTAAGGGAGACTTACAACGAAAAAAACAACAAGTAGAGCAGAGATACGCTTTACAAAAATACTCTTAATCGGTGTTGCGCCTTCAACATCCTGGACATTCTGCAGAGGCACGAAAGGAAGCGAACTTTTCATATTGCCATGAATACCGATTCGCATCATATCGCGCAGCTCCAAGTGTATCCTTCGCAGACTATATTAACAGTCACCGCGATAATGAGCCGCGGTAAGAACACATTGCAGATAATCAATTTGGCCGATTGCTGTTGTTTGCATGGCCGCAAATATTGTTGGATGAGTATCGCTGCCTAGAGTATTCTTTTGCAGAGAGCAACGATTGCTCAGTCAACCGCACAATGGGCTTTGTTTTAAGTACCCTATATTTCGTTACGTACTACCTCACGCCGCGCGTATTATTCGGGCCGCTGGCAGTCGCTCGCATCGAGTTGATTTTTGCAGGCCTGGTGTGTTTCGTCTCTTTGCCGGCATTGAAGAAATCACTCATTTTTAAAACACCGCAGTCCCTGGCCTCTATTGGGTTGTTTTTTGCGGGCGCATTGTCGGTGCTAATCGGAATGCATTGGGGCGGAGGAGCTATTCAAGCTTTCTCTTCGATCGCTCCGTGCGCAATTGCATACTTTCTTGTGTGCCTGCACTGCAACTCAAAGAAGAAGTTGCAGGTTATCGTACTTATCCTGTTGTTCGTTTGCTTGTTTGTTATTGCGCATGGATATATCGATCTACGTTATGGAGTTCCGAGGGGCGGCCCGCTTCAGACAGAAACCGCGGAGGGATTTGATCAGAATCTGTGGAACATTGAGCATCCTTATCTTCTTGTGATGACTAACGACGCGGGCGAGTCGTTTTATCGACTGAGAGGATTAGGACTTATCAACGATCCGAATGACTTTGGACAATTACTAGCTTGCGTAATCCCTCTGACATTCATCTTTTGGCGGCCAAAGAAGATGCTGCCAAACTTTGTGTTTGTGATATTGCCGGTTTGCGTACTGCTGTACGGAGCATATCTAACGCATTCGCGGGGCACACTCGTGGCTTTGATGGCGGTGGCTGTCATGGCGGCGCGGCGGCGCATTGGGACGCTGCCCGCGCTGTTGATTGCGGGCGTTCTATTCGCTTCGGCAATGGCACTGCATTTTACAGGCGGAAGAGAGATATCGGCCCAGTCGGGCTCGGACCGCACGGCGCTTTGGAGCAGCGGGTTGCAGATGATGAAATCACATCCCGTGTTCGGAGTGGGCCTGGGAAGCTTTGCCGACAATTGCGATGGTTGCGGTCATACCGCGCATAACTCGGTCATGGTATGCGCGGCAGAACTTGGCATGTTTGGACTGTTCTTCTGGTGCCTCTTCCTGTTTCCAACAATAAGAGATGCATTGGCAATAGCATCGCAGGCGAAGGTGAGTGATACAGGGCAGGCCGAGACAGAGGAAAACGTATTTTTGCAGTCGAAAAGGAAGTATGAAGCGATCGGCAAGGCGGGAATCAACCGCCTGGGACGATTGCTGGTTTTGTCGCTTACCGGCTTTTTAGTTGCGGGGTGGTTTCTCTCACGCGCCTACGTGATGACTTATTTTCTACTAGGCGGCATGGTTGAGGTGGTTTATGAGATGGCGCTGCGTCGAGGTATGATTGCCCCCCGCCTGCCGTTCACCCGCGTACTTCCATATGCAGGCATATTGGCGGTCTCTCTGGTGTTGCTGATGTACATCATGCTGCGAATTACGAATCTGATGCATTGATCCAGACAGTAAAGCAACTTTAAGCGGCCGATGTTAGAAACAGAAGACGGGTTATTAAGGGATTTCGGAGGGTCAGGCAACCGCATGAAAATTGCGCACGTGGTAGACAGCATGGAGGTGGGCGGGGCCGAGACGCTTGTCATGCAGATGTGCCGTCTACAGCGGGAATGGGGACACGACCCATGCGTCTATGCGATTGCGACTCTTGGCGCGCTCGGCGAAAAGATGCGGGAAGAAGATTTTGTTGTGCGGCCGAACGTTGGCCAGCACCTGCCAGACTCTATGCGGAATTTTTATCGCATCTTCAAAGAATCGCATCCCGACGTTGTCCATCTTCATAACCCGTCGCCAACGATTTATGCGGCCATGGCGGCCAGAATGGCGGGCGTTCCCAGCATCATTTCGACGCGGCATAGTCTTGTTGGACCACCACACAAGCTGGCCACAGAGTTGAAGTATGCTGTTGCGGCCTGCTTTTGCGACTGGATCGTTGGTATCTGCGACGCAACCACAAACAATCTAAAGAGCATTCACACGGTTCCGGCGCGAAAGATTACGCGCGTGTACAACGGAACAATTCCACTGGCCCGAGCGGCGAAAGAACAATGGCCGCCAAAGAGCGGGTTCACACTGGTCTACGTTGGCCGATTTGCTGCCGTAAAAAATCACGCACTGCTCCTGAAGGCCTTTCACTCCGCGTATGCCCACATGCCGAGCCTACGCTTGTGGATGGTGGGGGATGGCGGCGAACGCAAGATGCTGGAGAGCATGGTTGCCGAATTTGGGATCTTAGCGCAGGTGAGATTCTGGGGGCAACAACTTGACGTTGCACCGTATATATCCGCAGCCGATGCGTTCATTATGTCGTCGAAGTCGGAGGGGGTACCGATATCGCTCTTGCAGGCTTTTTCGCTGGGAGTGCCGGCGATCGTTACAGACGTGGGCGGAATGGCAGAGGTTGTGAGGCTGGCTAAGGCTGGATTTACTGTGCCACCGACAGATTCAAAGGAGATGGCCAAGGCGATTCTGCGGATGGCCTCCAGCGACGCAGAGCGGGAACAATTCTCAAAGAACGCAGAAGAAGCTTTCCGCGCGCGCTTTACTCTGCAAACAATGGTGGATGCCTACATGGGCCTGTATCGGAACACTGCGCGAGTCCGGCGCGCGGCAAGGCCTGAGCGCGGTTAAGCATGCGTTGCGATTGAGGTTCGTGCTATCCCAGGTTAGGCGCAAAAACAAAGACGCGCCGAACCTGGGGCACCCGCTATTGGTACAACTACAAGCGGTCAAAGACTCAGAAAGATCTCCACATATTTGCGAGCTGTATTCTCAATCCGATGTTCCTTGAGAATCATCCTGTACCCTGCTTCGCCCATGCTTCGACGGAGATCGGCACCGCCCAGAAGCCGTTCCAGCGCCGCACAAATCTCCAAACTCCCGCCCACGGGCACCAAAATCCCTGACTGGCCATTTGCAACGAGTTCCGGCAATCCACCCGTATTGCTGGCTATTACCGGCAGCTTGACCGACATAGCCTCAAGAACAGCGAGAGGGCACGCCTCTTGCCAGAGGGAAGGCTGGCAGTAAATGTCGCTTGCGTCAAAAACCCCCATCTCCGTCGGGTTGCTCAATAAACCTGTAAAAGTTACGGCGCCTTCTATACCCAGCTCGATGGCAAGTTCCCGATACCTGGGCAACTCAGGTCCATCTCCGACAAAGAGAAAGCGAATTCCTGAGTGCGTGCGCAAGAGCATAGCCGCGGCGTGAAGCATGGACTCCACGCCTTTCACCTCTGTCATCCAGCAAACCTGGGTTATCACAAGTTCTTCGTTTGAGATGCCATGCCGCTCGCGGAATTCAGCACGCCGGCGAAGGTTCCTTTCATGAACCTCGACTCCGTTCGTCACAACAAGATTGCGGGCTGACGTAATGCCCAGGGCATCGCCTGTTCTACGGGTAAAATCCGCAACACTGAGAATCGCTGTCAGCGGCGCAGTGAGAATCCGACCGACAATTCTCCTGGAAAGACTGAGCGGCGCCGCGACTTGGCCCTGAGGCCTAGACGAGTGATCGTTGAAGAAGACCTGCTTGCATCCCGCGATCTTAGCCAGCCACGGAAAGCAACGCATAACGCCATGGAAGGCATAGACGAAGATCCGCGGCTTATGTTTGCGGAGCAGCTTCCAAAGTTCACCCGCGCAGGCCAGTCCCAGATGGCCCTGGTTATCGAGCGGCTCGATCATTACATAAGGTTTGGTGATATATTCACGAAACTCCGCTGCTATCTGACCGTCGAAGCAGAGAACCGAATCCCATCCGGCAGCATCGAGCGCGGCTACAAAGTAACGAAGAAACTTCTCGATGCCGCCAATCTTCTGTGGCGCAAGGCCCAGGACAAAGATCAACCGAGGCCTGCTTCGATGGCCTGCATCTGCCTGCAGGTTCGACTGTGCCGGGTCACTGCGGTGATTCAGCTCGCCCATATGGTCCTTCAGCCACACTCTGTAGCGGGTCACGCTCAAGAAGGCCGGCGCGGCACTCCGTCTCACGGATTCCGAACGCAGTCATCGGTCAACCGGATTGGAGTTCCCATATCGACAACTTCAAAGTCGGTCACCTTCAGGTCCGCCAGATCGCGGGGGCCGAAATCGATGTCAGCGTACTTTGCTTTGGTGTCCGCGTCGCTCTGCGCAGTGAGGGCGATGTTGCCACCATCCGACAAGAACATGCCGTATTTCTGCATAGCTCGCGCGACGACCTGAGCCGCAGGCGTCAGTTGCGACAGGTCGTAGGAGGCCTTCAAGCGGAAGCGAGCTCCCATTGGTGGAGCGGAAACCGGCCCGCGCGGAGCACCGGCGTGCGTGGCGGGATGCACGAAGACATGCGCGCGAATCCGCGGATTCGGAAGAATAAAGCGAATGGCATGGTTGATGCTTCCAGAGACCAGCTCATCGGCATTGAAGAGCAGTGGAGCAATGGGGAACCCGGCGGCATCAGCGCTGGTGCATTGATCTCCGCGTCCCGACGACGGATAGACACGGTTGAGATCCCACACGGCGATAAAGTTTGCCGTCAGAAAGTCCCCTGCCGAGTTGGCCTGATAGGCTTCGTAGAGTTTGCCCAGGCTACGGTCGACAACGATAAGATGGCAGTCGTTCTCGTCAACAGGGCACCGATAACCCGGCTCTCCCTCAATGCCGCCTTCGGCGGGAAGCGGAACGGCCGCAACATTGTCGGAATCGGGAGAGATCCACCCTGAACCTTTGCGAAAGGGGAGTTTTGGAGTGGTGGCGTTTGCCTGTAAGACTCGAATGTTAAAGTCGACTTGCATCTTGTTGTTGTGTCCCCAACCGCCCGCATCCGCGAGCCAGGCGATCATGGCAGAGGAGTTTGGATCGAGGGGCGCATGGCTCACGTCTTGTGTCCAGACGGAGCCCGGGGGAAAGTATGGCGCAGGCGCGACGACACTCTCAAGCCTTGCGGCCGTAACCTTGTCAACGTGGTTGTGATACACGTAGCCGGCCACGATGGCTCCGAATCCAAAAATCGCAATGTACAGCACATTCTTCCCGAAGGTCATACGATCCAACGCTCCTTCACTTCATGTAAATCATTGAAAATCACTTGCCGATGCGAGTTACCGCGGCAGCGGAAACTATTTTCGGCGGTGTGGCGTTCTTAGCTTCAGGCGTTATACTCGTCGCCTTCGGCTTGCGGGAGATCCATGTCTTCCAGAGCGGTCCGCGCGTAAAGAGAAATCTGTAGAACCCGACGACAGCTGCCGCGTTGAGCACCAGGAGCGCACTGGCTGGAGCCGCGATGCGATTGAATAGCGCAATCCTGGAGCGCAGGCCGGCAAGAGAGAGAGTCCAGCCGAAAACTTGCAGAGCGGCGAATGCCGCGTAGATTCTGGAGCCGCCTATAAGCGCCAACGTGGAAGCAAAGAGCAGAACAAGCAGGTAAGGTACTACGAGGCGCATGACCTTGTGCGAGACGAGCTGAAACATGACTCGATTCCGCGGCGTCAACGTCCATGGCGCGAGCCGAAAAAGCTGGAAGTTACCCGCCAGCGTCCGCACCTTGCGATTAAACTCGCCCTCGACTGTCTCCGGCCAGGTGTCGTAGACAACGGCAAGCGGATCGACGACTGACCTGTAGCCCTGGCGGATGATCGAGAGCGGTTGAAACATGTCGTCGAGAATCATTCCGGCAGGCTGGCGCACGGCAAGTTCACGGCGAATCGCATAATAACCTCCGTAGACGCCAACCGGAGAGTCATATTTTGCCTCATTTGTCCTGAGCCACTGCTCGTAACGCCAGTAGAACCCGCCGACCCCCGCGGAGGCAGCATCGTGACCAGCGTGGAGCAGGATAAGTCTTCCGGAGACGCAGCCAACCATCGGATCGGCGAAGTTGCCAACCAGTTTCTGAATCGATTCCGGAGCTATCTCGGGCCTGATGTCTACGAAGAGAATTACACCCGCTGTAGCTTCCGCCACACCGGCATTGACGGCGACTGCCTTTCCGGCGTGCTCTTTGAGGCAAATGATTTTGAAACGCGGATTCCGCTGTTGGGCTAACAACTCTGCGGTGCCGTCGGTAGAGCCATCCGAGACAATGATGATCTCTTTTATGTTGGGGTAATCGAGGCCGAGGAGGTGTTGAATCTTGCGCGGGAGCATAGCAACGCCGTTATGCACGGCGAGCACGATACTCACACTGGGTGTGATCGAAGCCGTCTTCCAGGGCCGTGGCAGCAACCGGGCGAGTATCCACATCGCCACAGGGTATCCCGCGTACGTATATAGAATGCCGATCAGCGACAGCCAAAATACGATCTTCATTGTGCGCCCCTCCGCAGAATGATGGTTTTGATCGTTTCGAACATGATGAGCAGATCAAGACCAAGGGAGAGGTGCTTGACGTAGTAGAGATCGTATTCGAGCTTATGCTTGGTTTCTTCGAGGCTTGCGCCGTATTTATAGCGCACCTGCGCCCAACCCGTGATGCCGGGGCGGATCATGTGCCGCAACTCGTAAAAGGGGATTTCGCTGGAGAGCCACTTCACGAACTCCGGGCGTTCGGGACGCGGTCCGACAAATCCCATTTCTCCGCGGAGAACGTTCCAAAGTTGCGGGATCTCATCGAGGCGAGTTATCCGCATAAATTTGCCCAGCGAAGTGATACGAGGATCGTTCTTAGCCGCCCAGACAGCCCCTTGTTCTTCAGCGTCCTGGCGCATTGTCCGGAACTTAATTACTGAAAAAGGACGCCCGCGCAATCCGACGCGCGTCTGGCGATAAAAGATGGGGCCTGGGGAAGAAAGGCGCACGGCCAGGATGATGAACGGTATGAACGGCAGGCAGATCGCCAGCCCAATGAAAGAAACATAAATGGAAACAAGACGCCGGAGAATCTGCTGCGACGACTTCACATTAAAGCCTTGAGTAAAGATGAGGGAGCTGGGATTGAGGCCGTCCAGCGGCAACTTGCCCAATAGCTTTTCCATGACGATGCCGGCGTCCTCGATTACAACGCCGCGGAGCCGAAGATCGAGAAGTTCAGGAACCGGCATCGATCTGCGACGATCTTCCATGGCAACGATGACGCGCTCAATGCGCAGCTTAGGCTTGTAAAAAGCGCGAAGGTCAGCCGCGAAATGCTCAAGGTCCTCGCCGGATGCTCCTTTGCTCAGGCCCTCGACAACCTCCATGCCCGCATCACGCCGGGCGCGCAGCACCTCGACAACCTTGCGCGCCCGCTCTCCGCCGCCCAGGACGTAGACTCGCTCGCGGAAGACCGAGAGGCCGAGTATCCACTCATATACCCACCGCCAGACGACGAATGCAAGCGCAAGAATGGACGCGCCGATGACAAAAACATTGTGGCCGATATCTATTTCGGGGAAGACATAGACGAGCCCAGCGAGAATAAAGGAAAGAACACTTAAAAGCAGGAGCAGCCGAAAGTAAATCTCCCAGCGGCCCGAGATGCGTTGCGGCTCATAGAGATCGAAGTAATAAGAGAGGAGCAGGGTCAGGACAGCAATTCCGGCGATTTTCAGAAGACCGTTCTCATAGATCAGCGCGATGTATGTATCCGGCCCGACGATGTACACAGTGGCCAGTAGAAACGATCCAACCACAAGGAGCGCTTCACAAAGAAGCAGCACCAGAGTTCTGGTCGGATAGTAAACATTGAGAATTCTGATCATCCCCGCTTCCGCCTATCCTTACCGTAGCTAGCGACATTTCCGGCTTCTACTCCGCCGTAGTAGTAGTACGGCCTTATCCGCGGAGAGTCCTTGACGTCATTGAGCACAAAGCCGAGGATTCGCGATTTGTTAAAGGCGGCCTGGGCCTGCCGAGCGACATCAAAAGGCGTATATTCCGCACGCGCAACAAGCAGGACCGCATCGGCAGCGCGGGCAAGTTCCACCGCGTCAGTAACCACAAGCACCGGCGGGGAGTCGATCAGTATCCAGTCAAAATGCGGGGAAAGGGTTCCGATCATCTTTTCGATGCGATGATTGCCTGCAAGCTCCGAAGAGTTATCACTGCACATTCCGGCAGGAATGAAGGTGAGGTTGGTGATGCTGCGCGAAGAGGAGGACTCTACGGTCTTTGGACTGCAATCGCGCTGCAGGATGTCATTCAATTCCGCTGCCCCCGCCAGATACTCCGATAATCCCGGCGTATTTGGAGCGCCCAGCAGAGTGTGGATTGCCGGGCGGCGCATATCGCCATCGATGAGCAGAATATGATTAGCACTGCTACGCGCAAGGCTCATGGCCAGGTTGGCCGCGACAAAGGTTTTGCCTTCCGCAAGCATTCCGCTCGAGATAAGAATTGTCTTCAGCGGAGCCTCATAGCGAGCCTGCTGGACGCGCGAACGCAGGCTGCGAAACTGCTCAACGACATCGCCGCGTTCCGCGAGCGTCGGGAAGGAAGAGAGGGATAGCTTCCAGGGTTGCCGCGCGATATTGTCAAGGACGACGGCATCCTCGGCCGCCGGCGGTTTCTCAATGCCAGAGACAACCTCCCGCCCAGCGTCTTGTATGACTTCCGGTTCCTGCGTGGCTATCCGTTCGAGTTCAGCTCTTTGAAGAGCATCATATATACGGCTCATATCTCACGCTCCTTCATGGAATATGCGGCATCCATGATGGGCCTGGCGGTATTGAAAACGGCGGCTGGCGAAGCACTCTCAGGCAAACCTGACGGAGTTATGGGCGAAATCAAAAATGGCTGCCGGTGCAGATCGAGCTCAGTGCAAACCGATTCAACGATGCTCGGCGAGACGGGCTTGACCTGATCCGCGTAAGCGCTGATCAAAGAGTGCTCGCATATCAGGTTGATGAGTCGAGGGATTCCCCTCGAGTAACGATAAACAAGCTGCACGGCATCGGGCGACAGCACGGGCTGGCTCGCGCCGGCGATGCGCAATCTTTCAGCGATGTAACCTTTCGTCTCCTCGCTTGTCAGCGGCAACGTCTTGCACCAAAAAGAGATACGCTGGCGAAGCTGGCGAACATTGGGATCGCAAAGCTTCTCCTCGAGCTCAGGCTGCCCGGAGAGCACGATCTGCACCAACTTCTCGGATGAGGTTTCAAGGTTGGTCAGTAAACGAATTTCTTCAAGAAGTTCGGAGGAGAGGTTTTGTGCCTCATCGATCACAATCGCGCACAACTGCCTGTTGCGGAAACGGTCAATCAACCAGCGATTGAGCTGCAGCAGCATCCCGGATTTGGTCCGCGTCGCAGGCGGAATGCCAAAGTCGACGAGCACATATTCATAAAAGTCGAGCACAGAGAGACGCGGATTGAAGAGATATGCAGTCGTAAAGCGATCTTTGACGAAAGTATCGAGGACAGTCTTGAGCAAAGTTGTTTTCCCTGTGCCAACTTCTCCTGTCATGACGACGAAGCCCTTGCGCGCAGCAATGCCGTATTGCAGGCAGGCAAGAGCTTCCCGAATCTGCGGCGTCTTGTACAGAAACCGCGGATCAGGGCTGGCTACGAAGGGAAGGGCGCGCAGGCCAAAAAAGGATTTGTACATGATTATTCGAGCACGCTTTCTGCGGGTTTATTTGTCCGCGAGAAATGCATCCAGCGACGGCGAGATTCCGAAGGATGAGAGAAGTGGTCTATGTGGGAGATCGCGGCCAGAGTTGGCAGCTTGGTAAAGGCCCATATGTCCATCTCATTACGCAGGGAAGTATCGCGATACTCGAGCAGACATGCAATGAGCACGCCCAACAGCAGGCCAACGGCAAGCCCGCCGCTCGCGAAGATGCGACGGTTAGGAAAGGTGGGCGCATCGGGTAGATTTGGAGCATCCATCACGCTGAACTGCTCACCCTGCTGACGGCGTTCCAGGGCGGTTGCCATGGACGATTCATTCATCTTGGTCAGAAGAGCGTTGTAGAACTGCAGGGCCGTCTCATGGTCGCGAGTGACCTGCTTATACTCTTCTTCGACCATCGGGCTGGACTCAATTCTCGATTCGTAAGCGCGAATCTGTTGCTCGATCAGGGACTGTTCCTTTTTTGCAACACTCATGGCCTGTTGCGCCGCGCGCAGTTGAGCCTTGAGCTGCTGAAGCTGCGGCGAGTCAGGAGTTGCGACGGCATCCGCTTCAGGCGCAGATTTGGCGGGCGCATGCGCAATCTCCGCCCTCAGGTCGGCAATTTTGCGCGAGATCGCGACGACATCCGGATGGTCAGGAGTGTAGAGACTCTCCAACTCCTGTTTCTGCGCAAGAAGAGCCTTCAGTTGCGAGTGACGCTCATCTACCGAACTGCCGGCGGGCGATTCCTGGCGCTGCTGCTCCTGGGCCTGCTGCGAGACCATTGCTTCGAGAAAAGTTGCATTCTGCTGAGCGCGGTTCATCGATTGCGTTGCGGCATCAAGCTGGGTAGTCAGCGACTGAAGCGTGTTCACATTCGACGATTTCTGTTCGGGGAGCCTGCCGATATACTTTTGCTGAAAGGCTGCCAGCCTGGCGTCCTGCTCGTCCAGATTCCTCTTAGAGTCGGCGAGCTGCTGCTTCAGGAAGTCGGTTGTGCCGTTGGCCGACTGCTCGCGCGCCTTCAGATTGTCACTGACGAAGAGAGAGGTAATCTCACCGCATACCAACTGTGCTGTACGCGCGTCCTGCGCCTTGAATGTGATGGAGAAGCCCGGCATTCCATGCGATTGTCCGGAGGGCATCGGCTGAATACCGATCGCCTTCTGCGTCAGCTCGACCCGGTCATCCATGGTGTATTTACTGCCGGGGTACAAGCTAAAGCGTTCGATGATGGGCTGGATGCGCGAGCGGCTCAGAATCTGCTCCCTCATCGACGCCAAGCGTCCCTCAAGATCCTCTTTAACGACGGGCTTTACATAATCTTCAGAAACCTTTTGCTGCTCGATAAGCACCTTTGTGATTGATATGTACTGAGGAGGCAGAACATAGCTTATGCCCACACCGGCAGCGAGGCCAGCGATCGCGAAGATCAGCATCAGCCAAAATCGCCGTTTCAATATTCCGACGTAATCCCGCATGGTCAAATCACGATGTCCGAGCATACAGCTCCTTAAAGCATTACTTCCTGGCAAGGCGCGCCGCGCGCGGCGAGTACCCGATGCCGGCTGAAACTACCTGTTCCAATTGGTTAAGAACGTTGGGTTGGAGAGAAGAAAACAAACTCGACGACTGATCGATTGCCGTGTAATTAGAGAACAGAGAGAGATACCGGCCCAGTCTCCTGGTGGCCTGAACTCCTCCAACCTTCCCACTAATGACTTCGTTGTTCAGTAACCCGGAGTTGCGCATGTAACTTCCTGTGATTCCGATGCTCAGATCCCGACCAAATTCGCGCGAGAAGCCGGCATTTACGGAATCGACTGTTGCGCCGAGGAGATACCCGGCACCACTACTGGTTTGATGGCTGTAGCTCAGGCTGGTTGATCCAAAGCGAAGCAGGTAATTCACCGCCGCATTCGCGGAGTATTTTGTTGAGGCGGGCAGAGCCACGCTTCCCGTAATGCTGACCCATACCGGTCCCGCGGAAACGTCCGTAATGAGATGCCGGCTCCAGGCGCGACGGTAGTCAATCAGCGCGGCGTTGGTCTCCAGAGTGAAGGCGGAGCCACCGTAGCTATAGCGAGAGAAAGCATATTGACCGGTAAGCGAATTCCGCGCATCGAGGCGCCGGGTAAGCCCCATGTTCGCTGTTGTTGCGCTGGTATCCAAACCGTTGCCGTCAGGGAAGCGCAGAATTTGCGAAGTGCCGCCAATGCTCAGGGTGGTCGCGTAGTTGAGGCTGAGTCCTATCTCGCCGGTTGCAACGTTATTGACGATGCGGGTTTTCGTGGTCAGGATTGACTGGCTGGACGGGGGGGTCGTGCCGGACCCGCCGATAGGTTCCCCCGTACCGGGGATACCCGAGAAGCCTGTGGAAGGGGACTCAGGCAGATAGGAAACGTTGTCGCTGGCGAGGATGTTCCAGCGGCGCCCAATATAGCCTTGCGAGATCAACAAATGCTGAAAAAGTCCGGATGCGTAGGAAGGGCCGGCTAAGGTTCCCGTGTAGCCGCCGCCATAGTTCAGGTTGAGCGGAAAGCGCTTGAAGCCATTGGCAAAATCGAACTCCGCGGAAGCGTTCACCTGAGCACTGGCCTGGTTTCCGCTGATAAAGACTCCAGACTGCGAGTAGCGGAAAGCCCATAACAGGTTGGCCGGGCCTGAGGTGGCCTGGGGCACAACCTGCGCATGTGCGGCGGCGCAAGCGGTGTAGAGGATTGCCACGAGTTTGAGCGTTGTCTTCATTTAAGCGCTTTACGGAACCACAATCGTGTCGCCGGGTTTCAGCATGAGATCGAGGTCACTGTTGCCCTTCAATGCTTCCTTGTAACGTACTGGAATCTTCTGGTGGTTTCCCGCTTCGTCGCGCAGAATGTAAATCTTCTTCGTGCTGGCAAAGTCGGTGAGGCCGCCGGCACTTGCGATAGCCTGGAGTACCGTCATGCCAGATGTCATCTCGACCGGTCCTCTCCTCTGAACCTCGCCGAGCAGGAAGACCTTTTTGCTGTTGATCTGGGTGAGCACGACGGAGACTTTCGGATCCTGGATGTACTTCTTGAGCTTTATCGCGATTTGATCTGCCAGTTGCAGAGGGGAGATGCCAGAAGCCTGAACATCGCCGAGAAGCGAGATCGAGATCATGCCGTCAGGCCGGACGAGAAGATTACCCGACAGAGACGGCTCTTTCCACACGGTGACAGTAAGAACATCAGACGGGCCGATAATATAGCTATCGGCCAAGACGGTGGGCAGATCAACCGATTTGACGGCAGAAGAATTTGCCGGCTTGTTGTTCTGTGCAAGGCAGAAGAGCGTTGGCACAAAGAACGCGATAATGACCAATTTCACTGATTTCATAGCGCGACTCCGTTCCGGCTGGATGCAGGCTGGCATTCCGCGCCGATTTGCTTGAGCTTGTAAAGCAGCGCTTTATAACTGATCCCCAATCGATCCGCAGCGCGCTTGCGATTGCCTCCGGTGGAGGTTAGAACCTCGGAGATCAACTGGCGCTCAATCTGGGTGGATGCGGCCCGCGTGGCTTCCTTCAGCGACAGAACCCCGCGATGTCCATTCGACTTCATTGCAGGCGCAGCAGCTTTGAGCGCGGCGAGGGAGATCGACTGGTCGCCGATGGCGACGAAAGTCTTGATCGCGGTCTGAAGTTCAGAGAGATTGTCGGGCCAGGTGTGATCCAGGAGGAATCCTACAATCTCCTCCCGCAGCACCGGTTTGGGCCGGTCAAACTGCTTGGAGTACTGCGTCAAGAGGTCATCGGCGAGGGAGAGGATTTCAGACTTTCTGCAGCGCAGGGGTGAGATGCGGAGCGTAACAGCGGAGACGAGATAATAAAAATCTTCTCTCATGCGCCAGGTTTTGACTTCCTCGAAGAGTTCGCGGCTCGTACCACAAAGCAGGCGGCAAGATTGTGCCTGGCTGGAGCGGAAATAGGTATCGACAATGAGTTCCTGCAAAGGAAGGCTCAGATCTCCGATCTCCTCCAGATAGAGCGTCCCGCAGGCGGAAAAAGCCGATAAGAGAGTTTGAGCATCGGCATCGGCGCTGTGAATCTCCGTATATATGCTGCGAGAGCGATGCGCCTGCGCGTGGATTTGCACGGCGATGGAACGCTTTCCCACGCCATGTTCACCCACGATCAGGACCGGGCAATCGCTTTCGGCTATACGGGCAATCGCTCGTTGAATCTGTGCCTCAACGGGGGCGAAGGGTTTTGACTGTCGTTTTACGCTTTGGATGCTTGTACTGGTTGCCATAAAGGGTCCTAGGTCCACACCCTTGCTTTAGCAATGCGAGTTCCAAACCTGGAGACAGGACCTGGAATAGGCTTTCCGTGCAGTATATCCGCTTATTGACACAGTCCGGGGAGGGACTGTTACCGAAGAAGAGAGAAAGAGTTTCCCGTCCAGTGGGAAGTATTATGACCTTAATTACCCAGTAAAGTGGAAAGAGTTTTCCACTATTCAGGGAAGGTGGGTTGTTTGTACAGGGGAATTCATCAGGAATTCCGCTGGATCGATCCGTTCCGTTTCGGCATTCCAATTGCTAAGGAAAGGGTAACGGATTGATTTGTCCGCAGGTTCCAGCACGGAGAATATGGCCCAAGAGATCCAGACTCCAGCGATTGACAAGAGCCACATGGCCTTGCAAAGTGTTCATTTTGCAGGGGGTTGGTTGCTCATTTGCGCGCTGACAGGGGCGGTTTACTACCGCGTGCTGGCAAAACTGGTCATCGACTGGTGGCAGATACCGGATTTCTCTCACGGATTCCTAGTGCCCATCTTTGCGGCATACCTGGTATGGGCGAAGAGAAATACCCTTCTTGAAACAAGAATCGCTCCCACGTGGAACGGGATTGCCCTCGTAGTCACGGGGCTGGTTGTTCTCATTCTGGGGGTCTACGGAGCAGAGTTATTCCTCGCGCGGGTTTCCCTGGTGATCCTGCTGGCAGGGCTGGTGCTTTGTTTTGGCGGGTGGGAGCTGCTCAAGGAGCTGCGTTTCGTTTTACTGGTTCTGCTGTTGGCGATCCCGATTCCCTCTATTCTTTTCAATGAGATAACCCTTCCTCTACAGTTCCTGGCATCGAAGCTGGCCAGCGCAATGCTTCCATTATTCGGCGTGCCAGTCCTGCGCGAGGGCAATGTCATCGAGCTCCCCGCCATGAAATTGGAGGTTGTGGAAGCCTGCAGCGGCATTCGCTCCCTTATGAGCCTCTTCACGCTATCTGTTTTCTATGGCTACTTTATGGAGAAATCCAACGTTCGGAGGGCCATTCTCGCTGTTTCCAGCATTCCGATTGCAATTACGGCGAATGCGGTGCGCATTCTGGGCACTGGATTGTGCGTCCAGTACTGGGACCCCGAGAAGGCAATGGGCTTCTTTCACGAGTTTTCCGGCTGGGTGATGTTTCTGGTCTCTCTTGGATGCCTTTTCATCGTTCATCGCATCATGTACATGTTTCCGGCGCGAAGGAGAGAGGCATGAAGAGCCCGCGCTTCTGGACGCCTCGCTATTGGACGGTTGCCGTGCTGCTTGCCGGAACGGCACTGCTGCTTCAGGCCCGCGGCAATACCGATCTGATTCCCGTCAGCGAACCTCTGACGCAGCTCCCGCGCGCAATCGCGGGATGGTCGGGAAGCGATATGCAGATTGACCAGGAAACTTTGAATGTTCTCGGCGCCGGAGAGTTTCTGTCGCGTCTTTACACCCGGGCTGACGGGGCGCAGCCTATTGGACTTTTTATCGGTTATTTCCCGACCCAGAGGACAGGGGTAACTATTCATTCACCCAAGCACTGCCTGCCAGGCGCCGGCTGGGTATTTGAGTCGCAGCAGTATGTCGACCTGAGCGATGCAAACGGCAAGTCTCACCGGGTGGGTGAATATGTCATTGGCAACGGGGAGGCCAGGCAATTCGTTATCTATTGGTATCAGGCGCATGGGCGCAGCGTCGCCAATGAATACATGGCAAAGATCTATATGGTGACCGACGCCATGCGGCTCAATCGTACCGATGGAGCGCTGCTGAGGGTGATTACGCCGATCGGTTTCAAAGAAAGCACATCGGAAGCAAGGGCTCGAGCCGAGGCATTCACCGCGCAGCTTGCGCCCTTGCTCCCGCGCTTTATCCCGGAGTAAGTCGATTTGAAGGAGCAGGAATCGACAACACGCTTCATCAAAGGATATCGGGCTGTAGCCGTACAACAGACAGCCAGTAAGGATGGAAGACAGTGAACAATCCGTTCAAAGCAGCTCAAATGAGTTTCAATTGCAGGTGGAGAGTGATGAATCGGCGAGGAATTCTTTGCGCCATCGTGCTCTTTGCCGCGGTCTCCGTGTTGGCCGGGTGTCACACCGATCCAAACGTGCGGAAGCAGAAATATCTGGAGAGCGGAAAGCGATTCAACGCCGAGGGCAAGTACCGCGAAGCGGCCATCCAGTTTTCAAACGCCGTGAAGATCGACAAAAGCTATGCCGAAGCTCATTATGACCTGGCGCAGGCGTACGAGCATTTGGGCCAATATAACGCGGCGTTTAACGAACTCGAGCGCACCATTGTCTTGCAGCCCACGAACTACCAGGCGCGAATCGATCTTGGAAACCTGATGCTTGCCGGCTGGAAGATAGACGACGCGCAAGCGCAGGCCGATGCCGTGATAGCCGCACAACCGAATAACGCCGACGCTCACGCGCTGCTTTCAGCTGTCGCTCTCAAGCGCGGGCATAAGGATCAGGCTCTGATCGAGATTCACCGCGCACTGGAGCTGGAACCGAACCGGTCAGCGTTTCACGAGGATCTGGCGCTCCTTCAAGCAGGCGATCCAACGAATGCATCCTCAGTGGAAGACGAGCTGAAGAGGGCTATTGCCCTCGATCCGAAATCGGTAAGCGCGAAACTGCTGCTTGCGTCCTTCTATATTACAAACGGCCGCTGGCCGGAGGCAGAGCAGGCGAGCCGGGATGCTGTCTCGATGGATTCCAAGAGCCTTCCCGCACGGGCGAGCCTTGCCCAGGTTTATCTGAAGCAGGGCAATCAGGCCATGGCCGAGCAAGTGCTCCGCCAGGCATCGAACGACCTGGCCGACAACCCGCAGGGAGTACGGATGCTGGCCGATTACTACACAGCCTCCGGAGAGATGGACAAGGCTAAGGCGGAGTTCTCCAGACTGGCCGAGAAGTATCCCAAAGATGCTTCTTATCAGAAGGGATACATTCGCGTTCTTCTTCAGGAGAAAGACTACGCAGCCGCACGAGCCGCGATTGCCGGATTGATGAAAAGGAACTCCAAGGACCCGGAAATTGCGGGATTGAACGGTATCGTGCTGCTGAATGACGGCAAGGCGAGCGAAGCCGTAAACGCCCTACAGAATGCAGCCAAGGATTCGCCGAAAGACGACCTATTGCAGTACTGGCTGGGCAGGGCCGCGCTGGCCAAGGGCGATATGGATTTGGCTGAAACGAGCTTTCGTCATGCGGCGGAGTTGAATCCGTCGAAACTGGACGCACAGGAAGAACTGGCGCGGATTGCGACTTTGCGAGGCGACATGGATTTGCTATCCGACGTGGCGAACAAGACAATTGGCGCGGCGCCTCGTTTTCCGGGCGGATATGTATGGCGCGCCACGGCGGAGATGGCCCGTAACTCGGCGGACAAGGCTGAAGACGATCTGAAAACCGCAATGAGCATTGCCCCGAAAAACGCGGCGGCATATCTCCAACTAGGCAAGATCCGGTTTGTGCAGAAACGCGTTCCCGAGGGGGTGGTGCTGCTTCAGCAGGCTCTACAGTATGATCCAAATTCCGTGGAAGCCATGCGCATGCTGATCGGTTATGACCTGAACCAGAAACAGCCGGCCAAGGCTTTGGCCCGGTTGAACGCGCAAATAGCCAAGAGCCCGAGAAATAGCGGCTTCTACGATCTGCTGGCACAGTTGCAGGTTCAAAGCAAAAACCTGGACCAGGCGGCCGCCGCCGCCCAGAAGGCCGTCCAACTGAACCCGGGAGACAGCGAGGCGGTGGTGCTGTCGGCGCAGATTCAGGCGCAGCACGGACAAGTGGCGAATGCAATCGGCACCTGGGAACAGTGGCTGAATACGCATCCCAACGATGCGGGCGCCATGGCCGTTCTCGGGGTTCTGGAGGAATCGCGCGGGAATCCCGGCAAGGCCGAGGCCTACTACAAGAAAGCCCTGCAAATCCAGCCGCAAGAACCTGTCGCGGCAAACAATCTTGCCTACCGGATGCTGGAGAACGGCGAAAACACGGATGTCGCTTTGTCGCTGGCGCAGACAGCCCGACAGGCCATGCCGAACTCGCCCAGCAGCGCGGACACGCTTGCGTGGGCCTACTACTACAAGGGGACCTACGGATTTGCCCGCGACCTGCTGGAGGACGCGGTGAAGACCGATCCGAAGAGTGCTACGATGCAATATCACCTGGGCATGGTGTACAGCAAACTGTCAGATAAGAGCAACGCGGCAGTTCACTTGAAGAAAGCAATATCTCTTGCGCCCGATTCGCAGGCAGCTAAGGATGCGCGGGCAGCATTGCAAATACTCGGCCTCTGACCGCGTGATTTCGCGCGTTGCGATTAAGGTTCGTGCTATCCCAGGTTAGGCGCAAAAAGTCGCCGCGGCGACACGCGCCGAACCTGGGGCACCCTTTATTTGTATAGCCACAAGCGGTCAGAGATTCAGATTAGACTGCGAACAGGCTTGCGGCTGCCGGCAGCGTGCGGGATACTGCCGGTTGCATCTGAGGATTCCTGGCCGCAGCAGGGCGAAGGCGCAGTCCGCGTCGGAAACAAGGCTGGAAATCGATGTCGAACACAAAGACGATAGCGAAGAATTCCGGGTGGTCCGGCCTCGATCTCATCATCAGCGCTGTTGTTGCGCTCTTCACTTCGATTGCGATTAACCGCTATCTTGGGCCGTTGAAGAACGGCTATATCATCTATGTCTCGTATATCGCCTTGCTGGTCAGTAGCCTGGGCGGCCTCGGCATTCCAGCAACGACGCGAAAATATATGGCCGAGTTTATCGGCATGGGCGACCGGGGCACGGCGCGGTACATTTATCTGCGCACCTTGCTGTTGCAGACCGGCCTGGCGACGCTGGCCACCGGTGGCCTTCTCCTATGGGTTCTGAGGGATGCCAATGCGGAGTACAAAGCGGCTTCGGTACTGCTGGTGCTCAGCATCTGGCCTGCAATGGTCAACTCCATATCATCCATGGCCAATGTCGCCACGGAAGATTTGTCAACAAATATGCCGGCCTCGGTCATTTCAGCCTTCACCTATTTCATCGCAATTACAGCAACAGTGGTGCTCCATTGGGGCGTAATCGGCGTCGGCGCATCGCTGCTCAGCATGAGAGCCGTCGATTTTCTGGTGCGTTTCTTCCCGACGATAAAGCGCGTGCTCGCCTGGGAGACGACCCGCGTTCATCCGCCGGGATTGCGCAGGCGAATGATGAGCTTCGCGTGGCAGAGCATGGCCAGCCTGGCAGTGGCGCTGATCGTCTGGGGCCGGTCGGAGATCATTCTGCTGAAACATCTCGACTCGGATATCCGCCAGGTATCGTTCTATTCCGTGGCATTCACCATGGCCGAACAGTTGCTGCTGGTTGCCACGATCTTCGGATCGGCGGCCAGCGTGACGATCTTTGTTCAGTATGGGCGTGACAAGTCCAGGCTTCCCGACATTGCGGCTTCCACTTTGCGGTACATTGCCTTGATGTCGATTCCGCTGCACTTTATCGCGGCCTCGCTCGCGGTTCCGGCGTTGCTGCTTATCTACGGCCGCCAGTTCGAGGGCGCGGCGATGGTTGTGGCTTTGGCTCCGCTGCTCTGTATGTTTAAAGCCTTTCTTTCGCCCGCGCAGAGCCTCCTGGAATGTTCGGAGCGGCAGCGTTATGTGATCGCCGCGACAGTATTGGCGGGAATCGTGGATATCAGCGTAGCGTGGTATCTCATTCCAGCGCACGGCGCTGTGGGCGCATGCATTGGCAACGGAGCGGCACAGGCGGTGGCCGTAGGAATCATGTGGGTCGTGGCAAGCCATCTCTACAAGGTGAAACTGCCCTGGATGCAGGTGACAAAGATCGCCCTCATCAGCGTGCTGGCATCGCTGACCGCACATTTGATCGCCCAGCGGTTGGCTCCGCTGTGGGGAATTTTATGCGGTGGAAGCGCTTCCCTGATCGTTCTCTTCGGGCTCTTTTACCTATTGCGCGTGCTGGAGCCGGAAGACCGGGATCGCTTTAGAATTCTGACCGGGATACTGCCGAAGCCAATCGCCGGTCCAGTGGACAAGATTCTGTTACTGCTGATTCGACGGGAATCTGCCAGCGTGATTCCGACCAACAACTAGGGGGCGCCAACGATGCGCGCGCAGGCATGGATACACGGCGAAGAACGGCAGCAAGTGTTATTCCAAAGCTCGCCAGTTTGGGCCAGGGGCAGAGCAATAGGTGATTGGGCATGAAGATAAGTGTTGTGATTCCGGCATACAACTCGGCGCGCTTTCTGCCGCGCTGCCTGGAGTCGGTATTCGCTCAGACGCTGAAACCGGTAGAGGTCATCGTTGTCGATGACGGTTCAACCGACAATACGGCGGCAGTGGCAACTGAGCTGGGAGTGACAGTCCTAAGGCGCACCAACGGGGGGCCGGGAGCAGCCAGGAATGCGGGGATTCAGGCGGCTTCGGGTGAATGGATCGCTCTGCTGGATGCCGACGACCTGTGGACTGCGGAAAAGCTGGAGCGCCAGGCATCATGCATTCGCCCCGCGACCGTCCTCGTCTACACCGGCATCCAGATATTCGATGACAATGGCGTTCGTGAAGAACAACCCGCAATTGAAGTTACTTCAGCAAGGAAGATGCTGCGGTATCGCAATCCGTTTGCTACCTCATCTGTACTGATGAGACGAGATGCAGTTTTAGCGGGTGGGGGTTTTCGCGAAGAGATTCAATCCTGCGAGGACTGGGAGTTGTGGGTACGGCTTGAACGGGCGGGGGATTTTGAAGCCGTAGATGATCCTCTGACGCTTTATTACGTGTATCCGAAAAGCTTCAGCGCGAATCCATCGAAGATGCTGGCGGGGCTTGACCAAGTCATCGATACGACGCTGCTGACAGGTCTAACGGGTTTCAGCCGCTGGGCCTGGAGGCGCCGGATTCGCGCGGTACAGTTGTGCAGTGCCGGGCTGATCGCCCGGAACAACGGACTTAAGAATGAACTTCACTATATGTTTCAGTCTCTATGTGCATGGCCGTCTCCCAGGTGGGAACCGCGGCGCTATGCCATGTTTGCAATCAGCGCAAGAAACAGGGTTTGCCGACACAAGGAAACGTAATCATTAGAAAGCCTTGCATCCTTCCGATCATGACGCAGCATGACGAGTGATTGGCGCGATGGGAGAGCAGATCCCGGCGCATAGAGGATAAGTTTGACTTATATTTCGTTCCTAAGACGATTCAACGGAAGATTCTCCCAGAGAGGGATGCCCAGGGCTCCGTTGTCGCCTACCTGTTTTATAGATTAATAACTGTCGTGCATCAGGAGCAGTTATTCCTGATCTGGACGTCAGACTCAGATATCACCCATCGGCTATAACTCCCATCCCTAATTAGAAAACCCTCATTCCAAAAGTGAACATTCTAGGGAAAATGATGCGCAAGATTTTGCACAATCCTCAACTAGCATGCGCGTAAGTGGTTGAAACCAATAGCCATATGTTTGGCTAGCAATCTGCACATATAGATGTCGAGCGCTAGTGAGGCGTGTAGGTGGGGGCTGCATAACACCCCTATGAGCGCAGGACTCAACTTCTACCAAAGTGGAGCCGAAACGCCAGAGGCGGAGTAATGAGTCTTGGCGTGAACGATCGCGCCGGACATTGCATATTGTGCGAGATTGATCGCGCAAACCACTGAAACCCCAAGCCCTACCCTTTGGTCAATCCATCGCAAAGGGTGAGAGCAGGACAAAGCCCGCGAGGGCAAATCAAGGAGTACGGCCCGCGAGGGCAAATCGAGGAGATAAGCAATGAAGAAGTTAGGTTTTTTCGCAAGTTTGTCCCTGCTCTGCTTGCTGACCATAGCCGGTCCGGGAAGAGCTTTCGCTGATCCTGTCACGCTACAACTCACAGGCACCGGTGGACAATCGGTAAATGGGGAATACGTGTATCCCTACTACCTGACCGTGAACGGCAACACAAACTCGCTGATGTGCCTCAGCTACAACAACACGATTACCAATGGCGAGAGCTGGCAGGCAACCGTTGAATCGGTCACCGGGACCCTCTATGAAGAGGCGGCCTGGCTGCTGAACGACGCCAATGTCAACCCGGGCAACACGATTGACGACCAGTTGGCAGCCTGGGGGCTGTTTGCTAACAACGTGAGCGGCAGCGGCAATAATCAGCTGATCGCGGCACAGAACTTTGTCAACGCCAACCCGAATGACACCAGCTTCTACAACCAGTTCCAGCTTTATATTCCGCTGGACGGCACGCAGTCCTCGAATGGCGATCCTCAGGTATTCATGGGAGAAACGCCTGAGCCGAGCAGCCTGCTCTTACTTGGCACCGGCCTTTTCGGTCTGGCAATGGTCGTTTTCCGCAAAGCGCGGCCGTCCCGCCTGACCGCGAACATGTAGTCATCTGATTTCTCAGTGAACAGAACGAAGGGCACAGAGATGTGCCCTTCAGACTGATGGCAAACCCCATCCTCTTCGGTGGGGTTTGTTTTTTATGGGTGGCCGCATTTGTCATGGCCTGATACTTGAGCGGGACTCTCACTCATCGCGTTCGAGCATGACTCCGCTTCTTCCCTGTTCGGTTGTCTTTCCACGAGCAGAAGAAACGAGAATCCAGATCAGGCTCTTTCACCAACCGGGTACAGTAATCGACAACATAAGTTGCAGAGATCTCTTTGACAGGCAAGAGAGACGGACTCGATACTTTACAGATAGTTTCAGCTGCTCCGCATTCATCGCAGGCGGTCGCAATACTCAAAGGGCGTATCAACTCCAATGAAGCTCCCGCGACACGCAGAAATCTGGCTTTTACCGTACCTGAAGGATCGCCTTCGGAGGAGTACGGCGCCGAAAAGGCCAGCACGCGCATGGGTTACCATTGCCGATCACTACGAGCCGCTTGGAATGGGCGCTTCGATTGAAACAGCACTGGGCCGCGTGGCGCAGTGGCGCGATCGCTGGCCGCGCATAGCCGATGATGCTCCCCGGGACGCGGCAGGGCAGCGCCCACAGTACAGCTTCTTTTACCCGCAGGAGGAGTACCAGCGGGCATTGCTCGACGGCATAGCAGAGATCGCGCGCCTGGGCATCGGCGACGTGGAAGTGCATCTCCATCACGAGAACGAGCAGCGCGACTCATTCATCCGGAAAGTGACCGAATATTGCCGCCGACTGACGGACGACCACGGACTTCTTCGCCAGCAGGAGGGCCGGACGGTCTTTGGTTTCATTCATGGCGACTGGGCGCTGGATAACTCGCACCCGGAAGGCAGGTGTTGCGGGCTCAATGGTGAAATTGCATTGCTGCGCGATCTCGGCTGCTACGCCGACTTCACCATGCCGTCTCTTCCCTCGCCAACCCAGGCGCGGATTGTGAACCAGATCTACTGGTGCACGAATCATTCCGACAATCTTCCGAAGTCCTTCAATCACGGGATCGAAGCCACCACCGGAGGCGGCAGACGCGGAGATTTACTCATGATTACAGGGCCTGTCGGCGTGCGCTTCCGCGAACGGCTGCTGCCGCGCCTGGAAGTTGGCGAGATCGCCGGTTATGACATGCCGACTCCCTCGCGGATACGCCATTGGTTCGATTTGGCGCCTACCATTGGCGACGACCTGTTTCTGAAGCTCTACACTCACGGCGCACAAGAAAGAAATTATGAGCCGCTACTTGGGGGAGGGCTTGGCAATCTGTTTTGCTGGCTGGCAGAGGAAGCAGACCGAAGAGGCATCGAAATCCACTGGGCGACAGCCTGGCAGATGTACCAAGCTGCAGATGCACTGATTCATGATCGCAAGTTCGATCCAGCTGCGGCAGCCTGTGTCGCGGAGGCTGGTCGATGAATCCCCTTCGCGTCCTGATGGTTACCTATTCGTTTCCGCCTGCCGGAGGCGTTGGCGTGTTGCGTGCCGCAAGCCTTGCGCGCTACTTCCCCGCGGAAGGAATCCAGCTCGACGTTCTGACCGCGCGCAATGCATCCGCCGTGGGCTCCGACCAGACACTCCTCGATGAAATTCCAGACGATGTCAAAATTCACCGTAGTTTTACGCTCGATCTTCCTTTCGGCATCAAGAAGGGAATCAAGAAGCTGATCGCCGGGGTAAAACCGACTGCAGGCAAAGCCGCCGGGACTGTTGCCGCCGGCAGCAAGCCGAACTTCCTCAAGAGAGCCCTGGAGGATGTTCTGTTGCCCGACCCGCAGGTGACGTGGCTTCCAGTGGCGGCGCGCGCCGCTCGCCGGATTGTCAGGGAACGCAACATTGACCTCGTTCTTATCACGGCACCACCTTTCTCCAATATTCTTCTGGCGGAGAAGCTCCGGAAGGCGTTTCCCTTTCCGGCTATCGTGATTGATTTCCGCGATGAATGGCTCTCGACGACAATTGACCTCGTCAGCTTTAGCCGCAGCAAGCGCGCCCGAAGGGTTGCCCGCAACGCCGAGGCAAGCGCGGTGATCAATGCCACCACCGTCGTTGCAGTTACCGAGGCCGCGCGGCGCGAGATTCGCGCCCGATATCCAAAGGAGCCGGAGAACAAATTCCAACTGATTCCCAATGGATACGACTCCACCAGACTGCGCCGATCCGCGTCCGCGCGGAAGCCGCAGCCGGGCGGCAGGATCACCGTCACTCACGTTGGAACAGTCTATGCTTCAACCGACCCCACAACGCTTGTTGAAGCCTTGCAATCTCTGCCGCCGGAGATGAAGTCCCGATTCCGGCTTCGCTTCATCGGGCATATCGAAGAGCCTCGCTTCCGCGAAGCCCTTCTGCAATTAGGCGAGATGGTCGAACTGAAGGGATTTCTGCCGCAGCATGAAGCTCTGGCCGCGATGAACGAGACCGATTACGCGCTGCTCATCACTCACGATCCGCTGAATGTCGCGGCCAAGTTCTACGACTATATCGGCGCAGGCAAGCCGATTCTTGCCACCGTCAATCCAAATGGCGAGGTGCGACGCCTGCTGGAAGAGCTGCGAGCAGGATGGTGGGCGGGCAGTCGCGATGTTGAAGGCATCCGCCGGCTCTTTGTCGAAGTTGCCACCCGCAACGATGCGCTGCTCGCCTCTTACCGGCCCGATCTGGAGAAGATAGCGCAGTATGAACGCAAGATTCTCGCGCAACGCTACGCCGGGTTGCTGCATTCCATTGCGGAAAGACAGCGCGAGCGCGCCTCACATGCGTCGACAGCCCAGTCTTTCGGAACGGGGGATTAACCTTGCTCAAGATTGCGGTAGTGACGCGATATTTCCCCAGTTCGGCTGAGCCCTGGCAGGGACGGTCCGCCTATCAGACGCTGCGCTTGATTGCCCGCGAAGCCGATGTGCAGGTTTTCTATCCCAACGCCAGTTATCCATCATTGCTTAGGCCGCGCAGCCGTAGTTACGACAAGCTCGATGCTTCATATAGCCCGCCGGATGTGAAGACAAGCTACTATGACTATCCCGCCCTGCCGCTCGTATCCCGTCCGATTAATGGCTGGATGGCCGCGCGCGCTCTGCTGCCGGCTGTGCGCAGCTTTGCGCCCAACCTCATATTCAGTTACTTTCTTTATCCCGATGCGTATGCCGCTCTCAAAATCGGCAAAGCGCTCGGCGTTCCAGCTGTGGGCATGAGCATAGGGTCCGATATCAACAGGATCGACGATCCAATCTCTGCCATGCACACGCGGAAAGTTTTACGCGAAAGCGATTTTCTGGTCACGGTCAGCAGCGACCTGCGCATGAAGGCTATAGCCATGGGCGCCAGACCCGAGACGACACGCGCAGTTATCAATGGCTGCGATCTTTCGGTTTTTCATGTTCGTGATCGCCTTGAGGCGAGGCAGAAATTGAGCATCGACCAAGCCGCGGAGGCGATTGTATACATTGGGCGCATGGACGCGAGGAAAGGACTTCGTGAGCTCGTCGAAGCGGCGGCATCCCTGCGTCCGGCGCGCCCCAATCTGCATGTGTACATGGTCGGAGAAGGGCCGGACAGGACTCTTATCGAGAGTGCAATTCAGAGCAGCAAAGCCGACCGCTACATTCACGTCCTGCCCGGCTGCTCGTTTGACGATGTTGCCATCTGGATGGCTGCGTCCGACGTGGTCACCCTGCCGAGTTATATGGAAGGTTGCCCCAATGTCATTCTCGAGGCGCTTGCTTGCGGCCGCCCTATTGTCGCCACGAATGTGGGAGGCATCCCTGAGATTATGAGCGATGAATGCGGACGGATCGTGCCTCCTCGCAATCCTGCCGCACTGGCTCAGGCCCTTGCATACGTGCTGGACACTTCGTGGGACGCATCGGCCATCTCCGCGCGGGGAAGCCGAAGCTGGAACGCCGTCGCGACAGAACTGCTCGCTCTATTTAAATCGCTCGTATCTGCCCGCATGGCGGCTGCAAATGCGGGATAATCCGGCATTTCAGCGTCAAACCGCATTGCTCAGGCCCGCACTACACAAAGCCAGCCAATGGCTCATCCGCCTGCTCGCTGCCATCGGCCTTATTACAGTGCTGGTTATGGCGACTCCCATCGTCTCGTGGTGGGCACAGGCCTACGCCGGTCCCATTGAACAACCTAAAGGCGACATTCTGATTCTTCTCAGCGCCGCGGAAGACGATCGGGGCGGCATCTCCTTCTCGTCTTACTGGCGTGCGCGATATGCACTACTGGCATGGCAAACGGGGGGCTTCAAGAAGATTGTGATCAGCGGAGGGGGCGGCCCCGGCATCCTCAACTTTCTTATCGCCGAAGGGATTCCGCGCGACGCGATGATCGCCGAATGGCGATCAACCAGTACCCGTAAAAACGGAGTTGAAACAGCACGGCTGTTACAAGACATGCTAGGCAAAAAGATATTGATAACAAGCGATTATCATATGTACCGGGCGCTTCGAGTCTTTTACAAACTCGGCATGGAAGTTACTCCCATGCCGGTCCCAGACGTATTGCGTTCCGCCGAACACTGGAACGGGCGGATTCCAGCCTTCGAAACCATGCTGGTCGAATCTGCCAAGATCGCCTACTACAGACTTCGTGGCTGGATTTAAGCCTTCTTAGCCGCGCAGTAGACGCACCGCATCATAAGAATCCAGTTTGCCCAATCGATTCCGGTGGTTTCAGCAGACGCCAGCCTAGATTAAGGCCAGTCCAACGCACTCTATAGCGATTTCTATTGCCAGCCCTTTATGCCAATTTTCTTTCGCTCTCAATGGTTCTCATGTCATCGGATGACAACGAAGCCATAGAGTATTCAGGCATTGGATTCGACGGCCCTATTCTTGATGGCTGGCCTGAAAACGCACAAACCTTTGATTCCTGCAGCTTATACAGCAGCGATCTGTAGCTGATGTTGAGCCATTTGGCTGTTTTCTGGCGACTCCAGCGATTCGCTATCAGCACCTTTAGAATGATCTGTTGTTCCAGGTTCTGCGTGGCGGCCTTGGTAATCTCCTTCAACGAGATGGGGTTGGCCAGATCGATTTCGGGGATCAGGCTAGCCGGGGCAGACGGAGTCAAGTCCGCCACCAGGGCCTCCTCGTTACCAATCAAGACATAGCTGCGAACCATGTTCTCCAACTGGCGGATGTTCCCGGGCCAGTTGTACTGCTGCATCAAACGAACGATTTCGCGTGAAAGCGGCTTCGGGTTGAGACGAAATGCCTTGGAGTGCAGATCCAGAAAGTAGTCGATCAGAGCCGGTATATCAACAGCCCTTTGACGCAACGACGGCAATTCGATAGTCACTGCGTTAATGCGATAGAAGAAGTCCAGACGGAAGCTGCCATCCTCGGTCTGTTGCCGCAGGTTTTCATTGGCTGCACAGATCAGCCGAGTATTCACCTTCCGAGGTTCTTGCGCTCCTACGCGAGTAAAGGTGCCATCTTGCAGCAATTGCAGCAATTTGGCCTGGGCAGAGATATCCAGGCTGCCCACTTCATCCAGAAACAGTGTCCCCAAGTGAGCCAATTCCACGCGGCCGCGCTTGGTAGCATACGCACCGGTGAAGGCTCCCTTTTCATACCCGAACAGCTCCGACTCAATCAGCGTGTGCGGAATTGCGGGACATGCCACCTTGACCAGGGGATATCTTGAGCGATTGGAGCGCGCATGCAACAACCTGACGAAGATATCTTTGCCCGTCCCGTTCTCGCCCTGCAACAGGACCGGGACAGTCGTCCCGGCAGTCCGCTCCAGTTTCACGCGAGCGACAGCCATCATAGGCGATTGCCCAAAGATTACATTCAACGGAGGCATATCGCGCATATTGACGGACTCGAAAGAACGTGTCAGAGGCATTTCAATCCCTATCAGAGGCATGCGCCCACTGTGGTGAAAGCAACTATCAGGCCATACTCATATGAAAATGGCTATAAAAACACACAAAAGTAACTTATTTTATTTACTCTTAGGTACCCAGGCGTGGCTATTGCTCGAGTTACAGGCAATGATTTGCACCAGGTTGTGTATAATCATGCACATAAGAGGAAATATTTACCACTTTCGGTGGTAAATATGCTCTTCTGGCTGCATCAATACTTGTGTTCTTTCTTCCTCTTTATATGAGATGGTTCCGCTTTGGCGGCCTTTTAAGGCAGTCCGCCGCAACTCGCCATGCGGATTGTTTGTGTTTCCTCGTCCGGGCCGTCAGCTGCGAGGAACGAAGCCTGTAACAGGTTGTTTTGACAGGCGGGGGAGGAACAGGGGTGGCAGGCACGCAGAAAGAAGCGCCCATGAAGACTAAGGGCAAGCGCAAGCCTCATATCGCCGTTCTCGACGCAGATCCGGCAATACTGGATTACATTCGCGGAATTCTCGCCGACCGCTTCAGCGTGAGCCTGTTTACCCAGGCTGCGGAACTGAACCGGAGCCTTAGAGAATCACCTGCTCCAGACCTGCTGCTGCTGGACTGGCACATTGCCGAAGACGAGACCGAGGAAAATGCGATCGGCCTGCTCGCGAAGATTCACACTTCGAAGCCGTCGCTTCCGATCATCATGCTCGCCTGTACCGCCGAGTTGAAGGAAGTGGTGGTGGCAACTCGCCTCGGCGCCGCTGACGTGATCCTGATGCCTTTCACAAAGAGCGACATCGATCTTGCCGTGCAGCAATGCCTCAAGGAGGCAGTCGAGCCGGCGCAAGGCGATGAGATCACCGAAATCCCCCTCGACGAGAATGTCTCCTTTGTCAGATGCAGCAAGCGGATGCGGGAGATTGAGTCCCAATGCACACTTGTTGCGCGCGCAGATATCCCGGTTCTCATCCTTGGGGAGAGCGGCACCGGCAAGGAAGTTGCGGCCATGTTGATCCATAAGTTGTCGGCCCGGAGCCAGCGCAGCTTTTTGAAGGTAAACTGCGCTGCGATGCCTGCCGATCTGCTCGAGAGCGAGCTATTTGGTTATGAACAAGGAGCCTTTACCGGCGCAGTGAAATCCAAGCCCGGCAAGTTTGAGATTTGCAACAACGGGACGATCTTTTTTGATGAAATCGGCGAGATGCCGCCCGGTCTGCAGGCGAAGCTGCTACAGGTTCTTCAGGATGGGAGTTTCTCTCGCCTGGGCAGCCGAACCAGCGTCAAAGTGGATGTACGCGTGATTGCCGCAACAAACATCGATATTAAAACATCAATAGCGCAAAAGACATTTCGCGAGGACCTCTACTACCGCCTGAATGGCTTTACCGTGAAGATGCCCCCATTGCGCGAGCGCACCGAGGAAATTCCGATATTATCTCAGCACTTTATGCGCAAGGTGGCGGCGAAGTACGAACGCGATCCCCTGCCCATTTCCCCCGCTCTCATGCAAGCACTGACCAGCCACTCGTGGCCGGGCAATCTTCGTGAACTGGAGAATACGATCAAGCGTTACATTGTTCTGGCCGACGAGCAGGCAATCATCGATGAACTAAGTCTTCGCGACAACATGGGGCCGCATACTTCTGGCGGGGAAGACACAGACGGCAGCGGAGGCCTGAAGTATCTGGTGCGAAACCTGAAAGGTAACGCGGAAGCTGCAGCTATCGCACAGTCGTTGGAGAATACAGGGTGGAATCGCAAGGCCGCCGCAAGCGAACTGCAGATCAGCTATAAGGCGCTATTGTACAAAATCAAACAATATAATCTCAGTCCTCCACTGAAGTAGAACCAAGGTTCTAACCTTGTTCTTTTGCGCGTTGCAATTCAGTATCGTCCTATTTCGAGATCCAATGGCGGGATTCTTCTCCATGCTCAGGGCAGGCTCTGGGCCCCCGGGTTAACACGACAACAAGCGTTCAGAGAGCCAGTTTAAGCCAGAGACATTACGCATGATTTCAAGCGGTGGTAGCCATATTCTTTATATGCCGGGAAAATATATGACCCAGTTTAGATCCACAACCAACAGCAAAAGCATGTAATTCCCGGACTAGAACACATATAGATATGCCGAGCGACTCCACCACCACCTGGTTGACTCATATTGGATTGAGTTGCATTTGAAAGACCTTACGCCCCATCTCCTCTTTCTCTTTTACCAAGCGCTGCATACCTAGTAACAAAAGTTATGTAACCAACATGGCACAACCTAACACAAAAGAGGTATTTGCGCCTGTTCGCCTATAAGGGATTATGTTGACATCCCGCAGTTTAACTGACGGGAGCTGTTTCGCTGTACTGAGGGAGTTCACAGGCTCATGATCATGACCGATACACCCAGGACGGAGAAAGCTGTGATCCAGCTTGCGGACAACATGTCTGAATCGCCCAGGGCAGAGAAAGTTGTGATCCAACTCGCAGACAGGAGAGTAAAGGGATACCTGGAATCTACGAATTGGAACACAATCGAAGAGCTGCTGAGCCACGCTCCTCCCAGCTCACCGGAGACATTCCGTATTCGCCATCTAGAAACCGGCAATTACGAGGAGATTCCCGCCAGGGATATCAAAGCTGTTTACTATGTCAATTGCTTCAGTGGAAACCCGGAGCACAGGCCCCTCAATTTTCATACCCGGGTGCCGATCGTCCATGGAATATGGATGCGGCTTCAATTCCGCGATGGTGAAATCATGGAGGGAATCGTACACAACTCTACACGTTATCTAGTCGACCCGGGCTTCTTCCTGGTGCCAACCGATCCCGGCAGCAACAACAAGCTGGTGTACGTAGCGAAGAATCTGCTAGTTGATCATCGCGTCCTGGGACTGCGCAAACTCTAAAGGCTGGTCCCTGAGAATCGCATACTGAAGTATTTCCGCAGCAATCCCTGTCATATTTCCTGAGAGATTCTCCTTGCGGAGCAGTCGACCCCGGCCACGAATCGAACAATAGGTAGAGATTGTAACCTCCGGCGGAATCTTGACCAAGAACTCAAAATCGCTATCAATCAAGGTGCTGTGGGTGAGATCCAGATAGAAATACACGCCCCGGTTGCTCAAGTCCCGGGTATATGCCGGAATCTCTCGATCTCCAGCGAGTACGGTGAGGGGGGCATTCCTGCTGAAGCGCAGCCCATCGCGTCGTTCGTGTCCCAGTGCCAAGTTTTCGGACATATGCTCCATATCGAGACGCCATCGCCCAGCGCTAAAAGTGACTCGTGGTAAACCCTTGAATCCGCGAAGCCTAGCCCCTTAGATTCATTGCACGACAGCCAGTCATACCGGTCGTCGCCGTTCTCAGCAGACTCGTACTCTAACACTCTTGCAATCTCAATGCCGAACAAAGCACTCAAAAACAAAGGGATATTGAGCTTTTCCGAACACCAGAATGCAAGTTGTTGCATAGCGGATGAGTGCTCCAGTTCCACTTGGCGAGGTTGAGCCGTGGACCGAGGCAAAGCCGAATTGGCTGCCCGCAGCCTTTATACTGAGGTGTTTGCAGACAGCGGCCACGCTGACCGGAAAAAGCTTATCAAAAGAGGAGCGAAGTCCCGGACGACGGGTTTTGTTGCTGGGGCGGAAGGAGCGGAGATTGGCTGAGGCGGAGATTGGCATCATCGGAGGCAGCGGGCTCTATTCGATGCCCGGATTCATCAACGTTCGCGAAGAGCGTGTGGAGACACCCTTTGGCCCGCCTTCCGACGCCTTTGTGCTGGGCGAGCTGGAGGGGCGCAAGGTAGCCTTTCTGGCCCGGCATGGGCGCGGGCATCGCATCCTGCCCTCGGAGCTGAACTTCAGGGCTAACATATACGCCTTCAAGAAGCTGGGAGTTGAGCGCATTGTCTCTGTTTCGGCAGTCGGCTCGCTGAAGGAAGAGCACAAACCAACCGACTTTGTGATTCCCGACCAGTTCATCGACCGGACCTTCCATCGTGTTTCCACCTTCTTTGGCGAGGGTATTGTGGGGCACGTGGCCTTTGGCGATCCGGTGTGCGCCACGGTGGCCAAAGCCGCGGCGGAGGCCTGCGCCACAGTGGGCGTAGTAGGCAAGCTGGGCGGTACTTACGTCTGCATGGAAGGTCCGCAGTTCTCCACCAAGGCCGAGTCGAAGCTCTATCGCAGCTGGGGCGCGGACGTGATCGGCATGACCAATCTGCAAGAGGCCAAGCTGGCCCGCGAGGCGGAGATCTGCTACGCCACCGTGGCCATGGTGACTGACTACGATTGCTGGCGCGAGGGACACGACGCGGTGACCATCGAGGAAATTGTGCGCGTGCTGCACCAGAACGCGGAGAACGCAGCGCGCGTGGTGAAGGCGGCGGTTGCGGCCATGCCGCGGGAGCGTAACTGCGCCTGCGCTACGGCGGCACGCTACGCCGTGCTGACCCAGCCGGACGCGATTCCAGCGGCGGCGAAGGAGAGGCTGAAGCTGCTGTTCGGGAAGTATCTGGGCTGGTAGGCCCCTGCGGTGGGCAGACACCTTCGGCCCGTTCCGCGCGCAAGCGGGTTAGCAAGTTAACGGATTCGAGAGGGATCAATCAGCACTGTAGCAAGAGAGGAAGATATATGACGATTACCGTAGTAGGCAGCGTGGCCTTTGATTCGATTGAGACGCCGGCGGGGCGCCGCGAGCGCTGCCTGGGCGGAGCGGCAACCTATTTTTCGCTCTCCGCCAGTTATTTCACCAATGTACGGGTGATTGCCGTGGTGGGCGAGGATTTTGGTAAGAGGCAGGAGGCGGTCTTTCAGGCCCGAGGCATCGACACACGCGGTATTGAGCACACAACGGGCAAAAGCTTCTTCTGGGAAGGCTCGTATCTCGAAAATCTGAACGAGGCCAAGACGCACAACACGGAATTAAATGTTTTTGCAACTTTTGAGCCGAAGATTCCCGAGGCTTATCGCGACTCAGAGTTTCTATTTCTGGCCAATATCGACCCGGTGCTGCAACGGCGCGTGCGCGAGGCGATGCCGCAGGCACGCATGGTGGCCGGCGATACCATGAACTACTGGATAAAGGATCATCGCCCGGCGCTGCTTGAGGTGTTAAAGGGCCTGGATGTGCTGCTCATCAACGACACAGAGACCGAGATGCTGGCTGGGAACAAGAATCTAGTGCAGGCGGCGCGCGCGGTGTTGACGATGGGGCCGAAGACGCTTGTGGTCAAGCACGGCGAGTATGGAGCGACGGCCTTTTTCAGCAATCACAGCTTCGCCCTCAAGGGTAAAGGGGCAGAACCGCACCCATTTCGTGCGCCGGCATTGCCGCTGGAGGAGGTGGTGGACCCCACCGGCGCGGGCGACAGCTTTGCCGGCGGCTTCTTCGGCTACCTGGCCTCACAGCCAGAACTCACCCCGGCCGCCTTCCGGCGCGCCATGTTCTACGGCAGCGTAATGGGCTCGTTCGCCTGCGAGCGCTTTGGCACTGAGCGGCTGCAGCAGCTCTCCCGCCAGGAGATCGACGAGCGCTTCAACCTCTTCCGCGA
>Ga0182027_10001766_pt1 | contig 35567 bp, 34 predicted proteins | sample 712E1DmetaG_FD_121300 | JGI IMG/M metagenome (GOLD analysis project Ga0182027, IMG submission 121300) | Permafrost microbial communities from Stordalen Mire, Sweden - 712E1D metaG (Illumina Assembly) | ecosystem: Environmental > Terrestrial > Soil > Wetlands > Permafrost | place: Sweden...
CTTGGCAATCCCCGTGACCGTGACCGTCACCGGACCCTCGGGGCCCGGCAGCGCAAGCGAGGTCGTCGCCAGCTTGATCTTCGTGTCCGTGGTCATCATTGCGCTGGCCACGGCCTCCAGGACGGCGTCGGTTCCGGCGAGATCCGGTACCAACCGGGCCAGTCCGTCGCGGATCTTTGCCAGCGGCAGCCGCACGCCGATCACGCCCGTCGACAGGGCCAGGGTCCGCTCGGATTTGGTGTTCAGCAATGCGGCCAGCGCCCTGGAGATCTCGGCCTGGTCGGTGTCGCCCTCGATGCCGGTGGCCGCGTTGGCCGAGCCGGCCGTGGCTACGATCGCGTCGGCCCAACCGAAACTCCCGCCGCCGCCGATCTCGGTGGCGTTGAGGTGCGCCCGCGAGAGCTTGATCGGCGCGGCCACAACCTGATTGCGGGTGAAGACGCCGGCCGCGGCCGCGGATTCGCCGGAGGTGGCGATGACGGCCAGATCGGGCCGGCCCGAAGGCTTGATTCCGGCGGCCAGCCCGCCCGCCCGGAAACCGCCCGGCATCGCCGCGCGCTGCTCGACGGCAGGCAGCCGGCTGGGCAGGGCCGGCAGATCGTCGCGCTGCGCGCCGGCCGCGGTCGAGGATCGATCGGTAGCTGGATGCATCAGATTCGGTTCCCTCCGAATGGGCCTTGATCGATCGGGTGATTCGAGCCGGGCGCCCCGCGGGCTCCGGCGCGTTTCGAGCTAGGGCGCGATCGGGTGCTGCTCGAGACCGGTCGTCTCGGGCAGTCCGAACAGAACGTTGAGGGCCTGGACCGCCTGACCGGCGGCGCCCTTGACCAGGTTGTCGATCACGCCGATGGCCAGGATGTTGCCGCTGCGCGGATCGACGCCGACCCACACCCGGCACAGGTTGCTGCCGAAGACGTGCTTCGTGGCCGGCGGCGCCGACGCGACCTGGACGAACGGCTCGTCGCGGTATGCCTCGGCGTACAGGGCGTCGAGTTCCGCCTGGGTCACCGGGCGGGTGGGCCTCACATGGCAACTCGTCAGGATGCCGCGGGTCATCGGGATCAGATGCGGCAAGAAATCGACGGTCGCGACTCCGGGGTTGGCCTCACGGCTGCCGAATGTGCCGCGCTCGCCCTGCTGCTGGAGTTCCTGCTCCATCTCGGCCGTATGGCGGTGGTTGAAGACGCCGTACGCCTTGACGCTCTCGTTGACCTCGGAGAAGAGCAGATCCGGTCTTGGCTCGCGGCCGGCGCCCGACACGCCGCTCTTGGCGTCGACCGCCACATCGCCGATCAGCCCGGCTCGGGCAAGCGGCGCCAGGGTCAGGATCGTGGCCGTCGGATAGCAGCCGGGCAGCCCTATGATCGTCTGCGCCCCATCGGCCGCCTCGCGCATCTCGTCTCGATGGAGCTCCGGCAGGCCGTATACGGCACCGGCCAGAAGCTCGGGCGCCGGATGGTCGAACTTGTACCAGCGCGGATAGTCCGCCGGGTCGTGGAGCCGGAAGTCCGGACCGACATCGAGCAGCGCCGACCCGCGGGCCACGATCCCGGGGGCCATTTCCGCCGCCACGCCGTGCGGAAGCGCGGTGAAGATCGCGTCGGCCTCGGGGATCGCCTGGTCGATGACGAGCCCCGTCTGGCTCAGGTGAGGATGCGAGGTCTCGATCGGCTGTTTCTCGCGGTTTCGGCCGTGCAGGCCCGCGAGCCTGACGTTGGGGTGGGCAAGTAGCAGGCGGACCAGCTCCCCGCCGGCATAGCCAGTCGCCCCGACGATGCCAACCGTGATCGTGCCGCCGCCGCGGCCCGTGCGGAACGCCCTGGGCCCAAGCGCGAAAGTGGTGGCGTCGCCGTCGTCGCGGGTTGGTTGGGTAGTCGGCATGGTCGCATGAGTATACAGTCGGGTGAATAGTCATGCAAGGTCCGGACCGGGGGATCGCGGCTACACGTACCCGGCTACCACCACCAGGACCCAGGCCATCATGAACCAGTGGAGCAGCCAGCCCCATACGAACGATTTCGTTCGCCAGGCGAGCAGGCCGAAGAAGGCTCCGCCGATGACCGTCGAAAGCTCCTCGAGTTGGGGCTTCCACATGTGCATCAGGGCGAACGGGATGACCTGGAGCCAGATCGCGTCGGTGCCGTACTTGCGCCCGAAAGCCCACAGCAGCCAGCCGCGGAAGAAGAACTCCCAGGCGAACAGGTCGACGCCCGTGTCGACGAGGAGGCGCCACATCGGACGGCCGTCGCCGCTGTCGGTGTAGTAGGCCTGGAAGTCCGGCAAGCGAGCCACGAACCAGATGGCCACGGCCATGACGACTACGCCGCCGACGGTAACGAGTAGACCAAGGCGCCAGTTGCCTAGCCGCAAGCCGTACCGCCGTGGATCCTCGCGCCAGACCAGGAGGATGAGCGCCATGGGGATGACGAACTCGAGGGCGAACCGGGCGTCTTCGGCGCCGGCGAATCGATCGTTGAAGGCGAAGATCAGGATGACGGTGGCGAGAGAGACCACCTGCACGATCCGGGCATCGAAATCCACGCCCCAGATTCGCCAGATCCTGGGTCGATCGATTGGCGCCAGGAGATCGCTCGTGTCGGTGCGGTCGCCGCTTTTCACGGCGCCATGATCGCAGGAGCGGAGGCCGCCGTCAGGCCTTGTGTGCTCCCATCGTCGGTTGCCGGCCGGCACCCGGCCTACTCGGCCAGAACGTCCCTCATCGGGCCCGTGACCACGACCTCGGCCGACTCCTCGCTCGCGGGCGCTCCATCGCCGCCCGGCCGCTTGATCGTGTAGCGGTGACTGATGCGCGCCGGGCCGGCCGCGACCTGAGCGCTGACGGTGCAGTACTTCGTCGCGGACAGCTCGATGGACCGGGCGACCGCCGCGGTCTCGACGTTGCCTTCGACAACGTGTGTGACCGTGATCTCGAGGAAGACGTTGGGGGCCTTCTCGCGTTGAGTGCCCGTGACCTCGACGGAGTAGCGGTCCATCACCTGGCGCTTCTTGGCCAGGATCTCGACGACATCCATCGCCGTACAGCTGGCGATTGCCGCGAGGATGAGTTCCGTCGGGCGCGGGCCCGTGTTGCCCTCGGCATTGTCGACCACCACATCGTGGCCGGAACTGGTGCGGGCAACGAACCGCATCGCGCCCTCGCGCCTCAGGCTGACGTGCTTGTCGCCCACTGGTTCCTCCTGGAGGTTCGCGCCGCGGAGGGCGACGCAGATTGAGAGCCTAGCGCGCCTTTGCGATCTCGGCCGGGTCGGGGGCAGCGCCGTTCTGCGGCGCGGACGTCTCAGCCGCTGCTCCCTGGCGCGAGAACTGCGTCCGATACAGCTCCGCGTAGACGCCGCCGGAGGCGAGCAGACGAGGGTGCGTGCCCCGCTCGACGATGTGCCCGTCGACCACGACGAGTATCTGATCGGCCTCGCGCACGGTCGAGAGGCGGTGCGCTATCACCACGGACGTGCGGCCGGCCAGCGCCGTCTTCAGCGCAAGCTGCACCGCTAGTTCGGACTCCGAGTCCAGATGGGCGGTGGCCTCGTCCAGCACCACGATGCCGGGCGCTTTCAGGAGCAGCCGGGCGATCGCGATGCGCTGCTTCTCGCCGCCCGACAGCCGGTAGCCGCGGTCGCCGACGAGAGTGTCGAGGCCGGCAGGCAATGATTCGACCAGCGGCAGTATCTGCGCTGCCCGCAGCGCCTGGTCCAGTTCCGCCTCGGTGGCGTCCGGCTTCGCGTACATCAGATTGGCCCGGATGGTGTCGTGGAATAGATGAGCGTCCTGCGTGACCACGCCGACCTTACGTCGGATCGACTCCAGGGTCGCATCGCGGAGATCCAAGCCGTTGATGCGAATGGCACCAGATCGCACGTCGTACAGCCGCGGAATGAGGTGGCTGATGGTGGTCTTGCCGGCGCCCGACGGACCGACCAGCGCGACCAGCTGACCCGGCTCGGCCGTGAACGACACGTCGCAGAGCACCTGCTGGGAAGGCGCCTGATCGAGTACCGCGACCGACTCGAGCGACGCCAAAGACACTTCCTCGGCGCGCGGGTAGCTGAAGTCCACGTGGTCGAATTCGATCGTCGCCGGACCGTCAGGGATGGCTACCGCGTCGGGCTTCTCCGCGACCATCGGCTTGAGGTCGAGCACCTCGAAGACGCGGTCGAAGCTTACGAGCGCGGTCATGATGTCGACCTGCACGTTCGAGAGCGCCATCAGTGGGCCGTACAGCCGGTTGAGGTACGCCGTCAGCGCCACGACGGTCCCCACGGGCAGCGCACCTTGGGCCGCCATCACTCCGCCCCAGCCGTAGACCAGGGCCGTGGCCAGCGACGCCGTCAGCAGGATCGCGGCCATGAAGACCCGGGTATACATGGCCTGCGTGATCCCGATGTCGCGGACTCGGCCGGCCTTTTCCTCGAAGCTGTGGATCTCGCGAATGGGGTCGCCGAAGAGCTTCACCAGCAGCGCCCCGGCGACGTTGAAGCGCTCCGTCATCGTCGAGATCATCTTGGCGTTGAGGTTGTAGCTCTCGCGGGTTATTCCCTGGATTCGCCGCCCGACCCAGCGTGCCGGCAGTAGCGTGATCGGCAGGAGCGCCAGCGCCACGAGCGTGATCTGCCAGGAGAGCAGCAGCATTGCGGCGAGGGTGATGGCGAGGCCGATGACGTTGCCGAGCACCGACGAGAACGTGTCGGTGAAGGCCTGCTGGGCGTCCAGCACGTCGTTGTTGAGCCGGCTGACCAGCGCGCCGGTCTGGGTCCTCGTGAAGAAGGCGATTGGCATGCGCTGGAAATGGGCGAAGACCTGCGTCCGCATGTCGAAGATGAGCCCCTCTCCGACTCGCGCGGAGATCCAGCGCTGCCACAGCGACAGCACCACGTCCGACAATGCAAGCACGCCGAGCAAGAGCGCCAGCTGGACCACGACGCCGGAGTTGTGAGGCAGGATGCCGTCGTCGATGATCCCCCGGTAGATCAGCGGGTTCGCGGCGCCGAGCAACGCGTCCAACACGATCAGGACGAGGAACACCAGCAGCATCCGCCGATACGGGGCGGCGAAACGCGCGATGCGCCGCAGGATACCGGCCGACAGCTTCTGGGACGTCACCGATTCGTCACGCCGGAACGAGCGCATCAATCCCCAGCCGCTACCTCCGCCCCCGCCCCCGCCCCCGCCGCGACGCATCATCGGACGATATTCAGGAAGCTGCGACGATCGCTGACTGCGAACGGCATGGGAACGGGCTCCTGGATACGGGCGGCTGGAGGGTTCGTGCCGGCTAGCCGGTTACGGCGGCGCCGGCCTTCGACGGAGCGGCCTCTTGCGACTCCAGGGCCGCCTGGGCTTCCAACCAGCGCTCGGCGTCAATGGCGGCCCGGCATCCCTCGCCCGCAGCCGTCACGGCCTGGCGGTAGCGGTGGTCGTCGACGTCGCCCGCCACGAAGACGCCGTCGATGTTCGAGGCCGTGGTCGCGCCCTCCGTCCGCAGGTAGCCCTTCTCGTCTGTCTCGAGCCAGCCATGGAATACGGCCGCGTTGGGCCTGTGGCCGATAGCCACGAAAAGCCCATCCAGCGGCAGAGTCTCCTCGCCGGGCTCGTCGGTCTTGCCGAGGCGCAGCGCCTCGACGTGCGCTTCGCCCAGAACCTCTTCGATCGTCCGGTTCAAATGAAGTTCGATCTTGGGGTGCCTGGCCGCTCGGGCCTGCATGATCTTGCTGCCCCGGAAGGCGTCGCGGCGATGGATCAGGTGGACCTTGCTGGCGAAATGAGTCAGGTAGAGCGCTTCCTCCAGGGCGCTGTCGCCACCGCCGACGACCGCGATCTCCTTGCCGCGGAAGAAGAATCCGTCGCACGTTGCGCAGGCACTGACACCCTTACCCCGCAGCCGGGTCTCGCTCTCCAGACCCAGCCACAGTGCTTCGGCGCCCGTGGCCACGATTACCGCCTGGGCGTGATACTCGATCCCGGCGGCCCAAAGCCGGAACGGCTGGCCGCCTAGATCCACTCGATCGACGTCCGCGTTGACGATCCGAGCCCCGAATCGTTCGGCCTGTTTGCGGAACAGGTCCATCAGCTCGGGGCCCTGGATGCCGTCGGGGAACCCGGGGTAGTTCTCCACCTCACTGGTGATCATGAGCTGGCCGCCGCCCACCACGCCGCCGATGACGATCGGCTCCAAATTGGCCCGCGCGGCATAGATCGCGGCGGTTAGCCCGGCCGGGCCGGACCCGACGATCACGACGCGCGCCGACACCGCCTCACCCGACAGTTCGGGCGCCGGGACCGGCTCCGTCGGGGCGTTCGCGGCCGGCGCCAGGAAGGTCAGGCTCAGGCCGGAGAGTGGACTCTTGGTGTTGGGAGTGGCGTCGTCGCTCATGGGCTAATCCTAGCACGGCGCGGATACTCCCAGGGAGTATTCCCATCGACCGGTCGCGCGGTGGCACCCGCGGCGCCGCCGCCTGCCGCGCCTGGGTCAATTGCGGGCCGGGCTCCTCGGCCAGAGCCATGCCGCGGCGAACGATGCGAGAGCCAGCGCCGCCATGATGCACAGCCAGGCGGAACCCGCGATGAGCTCCGCATTCCACTCGCGCTGTTCCACCCGGCGCAGCGAGCGGCCGGCGAGGACGAAGCCTCCCTTCCAGGCGACGGTCACAGCCGCGATTCGCACTCCCTCGTAGGGCTGCCACGTGACGGTGCTCGGCGAGCCGGGAACGGCCGCGTCCAGCATGGCCCGCGGTGGCACCGGCACTCCGCCCTCGAGCCTGGCGTTGGTGGTCAGCACGGCGTGGTTCGAGTCGAAGACGATTACGAACGGAGCGAGGCTGGCGGACGGGTCGATGGTCACGCTGCGATCCACGATCGAGCCGGGCGGGGCACCCGCGTCGAGGCGAGCGGCCGCATCCTCGGCAAGCTGGATCTGCGGGTCGTTGGCGCCGCCCCGCAGCTCCTGCTGGACTTCGACGTAGATCAGGCCGCAGGCGAGGGTCGCAAGGACCGCGACTGGCAGGAAGAACGCCATTGTCCTCCGCAGAATCTCGGACCCGAGACCGGGCAGTCGAAGGCGGCCGCCGTCTGTCGTCGGGGTCGCGTCGAGCTCGCCACGTGTCTCTTCCATCGCCCGCGCCTTAGATCGCCTTCGGTTCGATGGCGTGAACCCCGGGGAGGACGTCACGGCCCAGGGTATCGAGCTTGCGCACGTCGTCTACTCCGGCGAGGTTGAAGATGACGTGCTGGACGCCGGCCTCGGCCAGGACGGCCAAGCGTTCGACTACCTGCGCGGTGGACTCGCGTCCAAGGTCCACCGTCTGGAGGGTCGTCCGCTCGATCTCCTCGAACGGCCGGCCGACCTGGTCGCAACGCTCACGCAGAACGCAGAACTTGTGGGTCAGCTGGGCCGGCCCGCCGAAGATGTTGCAGGCGTCGGCGTACTTCGCCACCAGACGCAGCGTCTTCTGCTCGCCGCCGCCGCCGATGATGATCTTGGGGTGTGGCTTGCTCAGGACCTGGGGCGAGTTGAGCAGCCGCTCTGCCTGGTAGTGCTTGCCCGTGAACGGCTTGCCGGATCCGCGTTCGCCCTGCCACATGGCGTGGACGATCTGGAGGGTCTCGTCCAGCATCTCGAAGCGGACGCCCAGCGGCGGCATCGGAAAGCCGAGGCCGTGGCTTTCCTCTTCGTTCCAGGCCGCCCCGATGCCGAGGTATGCGCGTCCGCCGCTTAGGACGTCGAGGGTCGTGGCGGCCTTCGCCCATAGGCCCGCCTGACGGTAGTGGACGCCGCCGACCATGAGGCCGAGTGTCGCCGTCTTCGTATGGGCGGCCATGAATGCCAGGGCCGACCAGCCTTCGAGCATCGGCTCCTCCGGCTGCCCGACGCCGCGAATCTGGAAGAAGTGGTCCATCACCCACAGGGAGTCGAAGCCGACGGCGTCGGCCGTCTCGGCGATGCGGGCCAGGGTTGGGCCGATCGCCGCGTCGCCTCCCGGCCAGCTGAACGAAGGAATCTGGAGTCCGATCTTCACGACATGCCTCGGTGGCTCCGGACGGCGGCCCGGCATGGACCGCGCGTGTTGATCTCGGTTGGGGGGTGCGGCGACAGGTTAGCACCGCAGCGATCGGGGCCGGCTCGACGCGTCGATCCGGCGGCGCCCAGAGCCGGCTGAGGGAGGAGATGATGAGCCGAACTTAACCACTCCGTTACCTGAAGGCGTTTGCGCCTCCGGCGCGTCCTCTGGTAGGGTGACTGTCGATCGCCACGGTCCTCCCGCCATCCCCTGGGAGCCGTCCACCCAGCTGGAGCCCCTATTGAATCAAGCATCGGCCGCCGTGAATCTGATTCTCGGCCGTCTGGCCCTTCTCGCCAGATCCGCCCGCGACTCGTCGAGCCCTTCTGACGCCATCGACCCAATCGTTCGCCTTCGCCGGGCCGCAGCCCGACTGACTCATCTCGATGGCATCGAACGGCTCGTTCCGGTCGGCGTGTGTGCTCTGCTGGTCCTTGCGGCCCTCGTTAGCGCGTTGCCGGAAGTGACGCCCGCATCGGCGGCGGCTCGAGCGACCGCCGTAGCGTCGTCCGGCGTTGTGGCGGCCGAGGCTCCCTTCGTTCAATTCGGAGCGGGCGACGGGCCCGACGCGTCGCCTTCCAGCGACGTCTATCTTGGCGACGGCTCGATCCCGAATACGCTCCAGAACCCCGGGACCGGAACGGACGCGCGGAGCCTGCTGCGGACCTATACCGTGAAGTCAGGCGACAACCTGGCCTCGATCGCCAACCACTTCGGGCTGGCGACGTCCACGATCTACTGGGCCAATCGGCCCTCGCTGCCCGATCCGTCCTCGCTCCGCATCGGCCAGCAACTGGTGATACCGCCGATGGACGGCCTCATCGTGACCGTTGGCGGAAAGGACACGCTGGCGTCACTGGCGGCCAAATGGAAGGTCGCGGTGCAGGACATCATCGACGCCAACAACCTGCCGGAACCGACCGTGGTGCTCGGTGAGGTGCTGATCCTTCCCGGCGTGAGCGGCGGCCCGATGCCGGTCGCCAAGAGGGGCTCGAGTGGGGTCACCGTGGCCGGCCGCTGGGTTTGGCCGGTGTCAGGCGCCAGCTACTACGTCAGTCAGTACTTCTGGTCCGGTCACCGCGCCATCGACATCGCGACCGCTTACGGGACCGCGGTGGTGGCTGCTGCCAGTGGGACGGTTGTCTTCGCCGGCAACCGCGGATATCTAGGCGGCGGCTATGTCGTGTGGATACAGCACGGGGCGAAGCTCTTTTCGACCTACAACCACCTCTCCGTCTGGAACGTGCGCACGGGCCAAACGGTGCGGGCCGGACAGCTCGTCGGGCGCGTCGGCCTTACCGGTGAGACCACTGGTCCACACCTCCACTTCGAAGTCTGGCTGAGCTACCCGTGGGCCAACGGCACGTCGTCGACGGCTGTCAATCCCTGCGCCTATCTGGCGGGCTGCTAGGGCTCTGGCACCGAGAGAAAGCTTCGGGTCGATCGGGTCCGGTGTGGGGAAACGGCCTTCCAGCGGTCGCCCGATGGGCGCCGCGTCGGGCGCTCGCCGCTCGCCGCTCGCCGCTCGCCGCCAGCCCGACTCACTGGAACAGGTCGAACTCGCGCGGCATAAGCGCATCCGCTATTCGACCCTCGCCGCGTGTTGGATTGGCCCCTCGAACGATTGCTGCCGGCCGCCGGGCGGTCTTGCCCAGGGCCAGCTCGGCAGCTGTCGCGATCTCATCGGCAGTGGCCCGGACCGTGCTGTGCATGATCCGGCCGTCTGCGTCTGGCGTGCCGCGCATGTCGTCGAGCGGGATCATGCCGCTGACGCCGATGGCTACGTCCACGATGCCCCAGCGCCAAGGCCGGCCGAAGCTGTCCGAGATCACCACCGGCACGTCCACCCCGAACGCGGCCCGTACGGCGGCCCGAATGCGGTCGGCGGATGCGTCGGGATCTACCGGCAGCAGCGTCACGACCTGCCCGCTCCCGGGGCCCATGTTGGACGCGTCGACGCCGCCGTTGGCGCAGACGAAGCCGTGGCTCGTCTCCGTGATCAGCACGCCGTTCGCCATCCGCACCACTCGCCGAGCCTCGCGCAGAACGACCTCGAGCTGGCGCGGGTCGCGGTCCCAGCGTTCGGCGAAGGCCACGACTTCGGGCCGCGGCTCGATCGTGGACAGCTCGACCATCGCGCCCTCCGCCTTCGAGACGACCTTCTGCGTGACGACCAGCACGTCGTCCTCGGCCAGAGGTAGCGCGCCGGCCGTGGACCGGAGGGCTGCCACCAACAGCCCTTCCAAATCGTCGCCCGGTCGGATCTCTGGTATGCCTTCGAGGGCGATCACCGACAGCCGGCCGACCGAATCCTTCACCGTCCCACCTCGTGGTCGAGCCCACGGCGGTCGGCCTCGAGCAGATCCTCGGGTGTGTCGATGTCGAAGGTGAGTGGGCCGTCTAGTTCCAGGTACGATGCGCCGGCCGACTCGGCGGCGGCCGCATGGGCGGCTCGACTCCCCTCGCCGAAACGGAAGGGGATGGCACTCGGCGGGGCCACGAGGAGGGCGTTGGTGCCCGTTCCATGACGGTCGGGCACCAGGGCCACGAGCGGCTTGTCCGGTTCATCGCGCAGCGCGAGGACGGCGACCTCGACCAGCCGATCGATCGCCGACGCGGCCACGCCGGGCAAGTCCGCGGGCAGGACCATTACCGCAGTGGCCGCGAGTCCGGCCGCGATTCGGGCCTCGTCCAGGCCCTCGTTCAGGCCGTTCGTCTCCTGCAGGAGCGACGCGGCGCCCATGACCCGGGCCTGGCGCAACAGTTCCGCGTCCATCGAAACCACCACGACACCCGCCAGCCGAGTGGCGCTCAGAGCCGCCTCCACCGTGCGTTGCAGCAAACCCAGCACCAGGTTGGCCCGTTCCTCGGCGTCGAGCGGCTCACCCAGCCGTGACTTGGCACCGCTCAGGGAGCGCACCGGCACCAGCGCGACGATGTGTTCGAGGCTTGTCGCCGTCACGATTGCGCAGACTCCTCTCCCACCTCGGGTCCCACCTCGGCCGACCCGCCTCTGGCGCCGCCTGCCCTGGACGCCGCCAGCATCTCACGCGCCAGCCTGGCCCGCGACCTCTCATCCATCATGACGGTGTCGGTGACGACGACCTGGAGACCGAGCCCGCTCACATCCCCGGCCAGATCTGCGTCCGCAAGGTCTAGTACGAAGACGTCGAGCAATCCGGCGGATGCGTAGCGTCGCGCCACTCCGAACGAGTCGGGTTCCTCGCCAAGGCTCGCCATCATTCTGTCGGCGGGACCGCGGAGCGCCTTGCCGCCGACGATCCCCGACACCCCGATCGACGCCACACCTCTGTGGCGAGCGGCCACGATCTCCGCCAGCAGCCCCGGAACCGCCAGGATTGGGCCAATCGAAACGATAGGATTCGAGGGCCCGACTACGATCGCGTCCGCCGAGCGGATTGCATCGAGCACCTCGGGAGTGGCCGCGGCGTCGACTGCCCCGTCGAAACGGACCTCCAGTACCTCGGGCTCCTGGCGCAGCCGGACGAAGTAGTCCTGGAAGTCAAGCCAGCCGCCGGCCGTTCGGACCCGGGTACGAACAGGGCGGTCGGACATCGGCAGAATGCGCGATCGGACGCCAAGCGATCGGGCCAGTTCGAGCGCGACCTCGGTCGGTCGGGCGCCGCGCCGCAACCGTTCGGTTCGGAAGATGTGTGTCCCGATATCGCGGTCGCCGAGCCTGAACCAGGTCTCCTCGCCCAGTCGGTCGAGTTGAGCCGAAACGGTATACGTCTCGCCGGCTATGCCCCAACCCTGGCTCGGGTCGGCCATGCCCGCCAGCGTGTACAGCACGGTGTCGTGATCCGGCCAGATCGCCAGCCCGTGGCGCTCCAGGTCGTCGCCGGTGTTGACGACGACGGTCAGATCACCGGGCGCGAGCACCTGCGCCAGGCCGTCGGCGAGCTTCGCGCCTCCGACTCCTCCGGCGAGACACAGGACCCGCATCGTTCCTCCGACACAAATGACCTCAACCGGGCAAAGCCTACCGCCACGGCGGCAGTCTCGTGCCGACCGCGGAGGCTCGGTCTGCGTCCCACGCTGGATTCGCTACGCAATCGGCGATTCAACGCTACGCATTGAGTTTGGGCAGGACCTCGCGGCCGAAGTGGTCGATCCACTCGGCCTGGTTTCGGCCGACGTTGTGCAGGTAGATCTGGTCGAAGCCCAGGTCCAGGAACTTCTGGATCTCGCGGCGATGGGCCTCCGGGTCGGCCGACATCAGCATTCGACCCTTGAAGTCCTCGGGCCGGACCAGGGTTGCCATCTGCTCGAAGTCGCGCGGCGAGCGAATGTCCTGCTTGGAGAACTTCATTCCGCCGTTCGGCCAATCGGCGACGGCGTTGGCTGTGGCAGCCTCGTCCGTCTCGGCCCAGGAGAGGTGGAGTTGCAGGACCTTCGGCATCTTTGCCGGGTCCTTGCCGGCCTCGCGCGCTCCCTCCGCGAACTTGCCGAAGACCATCTCGATCTTCTCCTCGGGCGCACCGACCGTGATGAGGCCGTCGGCGAATTGCCCGGTTCGCTTTGCCGTCACCGGGCCGGCAGTGGCGATGTAGATGGGCGGCGCCTTCTCCGGCAGTGTCCAGAGGCGGCACGTCTCCATCTTGAAGTAGCGGCCGTCGTGCTTGACGTCCTTGCCACTGAAGAGCTTGGTGATGATCTCGATGGCCTCGAACATGCGGTTGATCCGCTCCGGGGCCTCCGGCCAGTAGCCCGCAACCACGTGTTCGTTGAGCGCCTCCCCGGACCCCAGACCGAGCCACGTACGCCCGGGGTACATGACCTCGAGCGTCGCCGCGGCCTGGGCCACGATCGCGGGATGCATTCGGAACGAAGGGCATGTCACGCCGGGACCCAGGTCTCCATGGGTTCGGGCGCCGGCGACCGCCAGGAGCTCCCATACGAACGAGGCCTGGCCCTGCGCCGGCGTCCACGGCTGGAAGTGGTCGGCGGCCATGACGCCGGAGAAGCCGGCCGATTCGGCGCGGGCGCAGAGATCCAGCACCTCGCCCGGGGCGAACTGCTCGAGCATCGCCGCGTAGCCGATCTTCGCCTTTGCCATCGTCCGGTCCTCCCGTTGCGGGCCCCGGTTCAGGGCTCTGCTACTGGCGCCCCCTGCGGCTGTTGAAGACGATCGCGTCGCCGTCGATGAGGTACCAGACGACCGCCTGGAGCGGGCCGCCGTCTGGGTTCAGGGTTGCCACGATCGCAAACCGCGGCGCCTCCAGGAAGCGGCGAGCCCGAGCCGATAGGGCAGGGGAGAAAGGGGCGGTGTGCTCGAGGGCTTTCATTCAAACCTGCGCGCTGGGTGGCACGATCGCCAGTCGGCTCTGGGCCGACTCGATGGTACCGCCGAACCGACGCGGGCGCGGAGGCTTACTGGCTTGAGACGGCCCGGGACCTGACCGCTCCCTCCCAGCCGCCGGCGGTGGACATCACCAGCGGCAATGGGCGGATCGCACGCAGGCGTCGCGGCTGGACCGGTGTCGTAAAGGACCGGCCGAGCAGGAATCCCTGCCCGAAGTCGACTTCGCGTTCCTGAAGCGCAAGAAGGTCGCGGCGATTCTCGATCCCCTCGGCAACGACCTTGGCCCCGATCCGGCGGCTGAATGAGACGAATGCCTCAACGAGGGCCTTCTTGGCCTCGCTGTCCTTATTGCCTATCCGGGACACGATCTCGCGGTCGATCTTGATGATCGACGGCTCGAGTGCGGCGATGACGTTGAAGCTGGCGTAGCCGGCGCCCGCGTCGTCGATGGCGAAACCGAAGCCCAGGCGGCGCAGAGCGCGGACCTGCTTCTTGAGGCGGGCGATGTCGGCGACAGCTTGCTGCTCGGTGCATTCGACCACGATCTGGCGGGGCGACAGCCCGACTCGGCGGACTCGATCGGCGAACGCGGAGGCTTCAAAATGCGGCGCCAGGAGGCTTGCCGGCAGGAGGTTGATGCCATAGCGCTGGCGCCTGCCAAGATCGCCGGGCCTGCTGACTTCGGCAATGCGGGCAAGGGTCGCCTCGACCGCGAATATGTCGAAATCGACCGGGCGCCGCGCGACGATCGCCGCGTCTACGATGGAGCTGATCGTCTGCGGCAGCATCGGCATGCAGGGCCGGAATAGGCACTCCCATTCGTGCGCCTGCATCGTCCGCAGGTCCACGATGGGCTGAAACTCGATGTGGTGGTTCTCCTTGAGCGCGAAGAAGTAGTCGAGGACCTTGCGCTTGGCGATCTCCGGAGTCTCGTCCATGCCGATGCGGCCGCCCGGCCCCGAGGCCTGCACCGCGTTCCCCAGGGCCACGACGTACCGTTCGGAAGCGGGCAGCAGAGGGTCGACGTCGACCAGACCGTAGGCGGCCGCCTGGGCCAGAGGGAGAACATTCTCTTGCGTTAGCTCGTCGGCGTCGCCGAGGATGCACCAGCCCGAGTCGGCCAGTTCGATGATTCGCGCATTCGGCAGGCTCTGCGAGATTCGTGAAACCAGTCGACTGTCACGGGACCAGAGAAGATGCTCGACCGCCCCCAATCGAGCGCGACCAAACCGCACTTGGTTCCTCGTTCGCCTAAGGCCCTCGCGGCGGGCACCTTGGCCGGGAGACGGGTCCGGTCAGTAGAGGGCCAGTAGTCTCTGTTTGGCGCCGCCCTTGCAGTGGGGGCACTGTGTCCAGGCGTACGGGTTGGGCCTGGGTCTTCCGGACCATACTTGCTATTAGGCCGACTGCAAGGGTGATGCTGCATATGTATCCCACGTTTCTTGCGTTCTGTCCACACTCAAGTGCACGGATTCGAACTCGACTCGACAAGACCGCACGAGGTACGCCCGAATAATCTGGTGCTTCAGGTCGACATCCTGGCGAGTTGCCAGTACGCAGGTAATCCAAGTGGACTGGATTCCGGGTCTTCGCGGACCCAGTGCGCCCCTGCCTCGCTGCCCTTCTAGAATCGATCTCGCCAGCATGCGTCGCACCATCGTCCGGCCGCCCCTCTGGAGTTCAGAGATGCCTCAGATCCACCTCCGCGCCGAAGCGGGAGACTACGCCCCGATCGTCCTTCTGCCGGGCGACCCGAATCGCGCAACCCGGATCGCCGCGAAGTTCGACGGCGGCCCCGGGGCCGCTCGCCAGGTCAACCATCACCGCGGCCTGTTCGGCTATACCGGGACCTACAAGGGCGTGCCCGTGAGTGTCCAGACCAGCGGCATGGGCGCGCCAAGCATGTCGATCGTAGTCGACGAGTTGCTGCGTATGGGCGCCGAGCGCCTGATCCGCGTCGGTACATGCGGCGGCATCGGCCGCGGCATCAAGACCGGCGAGATCGTCATCGCGTCGACCGCTTCGCCGGTCGATGGGGCCACGCGGACCTACCTTCACGGCGATCCATACGCTCCCACGGCCGACTTCGGCCTGGTCCGATCCCTGGTAGAGACGGCGGAGAAGCACGGCCAGAAGGCACACGCAGGCCAGGTGGCGACGGTCGACGTCTTCTACAATCCGGACTCGGACTACTTCTTCAAGTGGCGAAGCCGCGGCGTGCTGGCTGTCGAAATGGAGACCTCGGTCCTGTACTACCTGGTTTCCCGAGCCCACGCGGACGGGGCCCAGGCGGCGGCCGCCGCGATCCTGACCGTCAGCGACGTGCTGTCGGAGGAAGCGACCTCTGAGGAGTCGTACATGCCGCTGGACGAGCTCAATCGATCAATCGACCGGATGATCGATATCGCACTCGAAGCGGGGATAGCGAGTTGAGTTCGTCAGGTTCGACAGCCGGTGCGACCGCCGGGTCTCCGGTCGAGTCGGCGGCCGAGTCGAAGGCGCGGCTGGCTCGGCTCGGTCGGTCGGCGGCCTTCGGCCCGGAACTCGAGCTGGCCATCGACCTTGCGCACCAGGCCGGTCGAATCCAGATGGGGCGGTACGAGCGGCTCGAGGACATCCGGGCAAAGGGGCCGCGCGACATCGTGACTGAAGTCGATCACCTGTGCGAGGGCCTGGTGATGCGCGCCGTGCAGGAGCGCTATCCGAGTGATTCGTTCTACGCCGAAGAGATCGGCGAGGTGGCGGCCCTGGACGCCGCGGTCTCTGGTCGCGTCTGGATCGTGGATCCGCTCGACGGCACCATCAACTACGCCAACGGCATCCCGTTCTTCTGCATCTCGATCGCGCTCGTGGCGGAAGGCCGCCCGGTCGTCGGCGTCATCCATGATCCGACGCGCGACGAGACCTTCACCGGGGCCGTGGACGGGCCTTCCCTTCGCAACGGCCATTCGGTCCAGGTCGCCGACAAGGAGTTGCTCTCGGATGTCGTGGCGACGCTGGCGATCGGCGGGCGCGGCACGGTTCGGAAGCGCCGCGAGGCGCTCAAGGCCATTCGCGCCCATCGATCGATGGGTTCGGCGGCCCTTACCCTGGCGTATGTGGCCTGCGGCCGGTTCGACGTATATGCCCAGGGCGCCGGCCTCTCCGCCTGGGACGTTGCCGCGGCCGGGCTCATCGCGGAGAGAGCCGGCGCAACGGTCACGAACCTGGAAGGCGGGCCATGGTTCGATCTGGCGTACCCGGCCAAGAAGTGGTCGTGCCTGGCCGCCTCTCCGCGACAACACGCGGCCATCCTGGCGATGCTCAAGTAGGAGGCGCGGGCCGGCCGTGGGGCCGGGCGCCGCTCGGTGCGCCGCGTGGTTGTCGGGCCTCGGTCGGCGCTCAATCCTGCCAGAGGTGCGGCCGTTCGGCGAGACGGGGCTGACCCAACTCCTCGCATAGAGCGGTGAACTCGGCGCGCCGGGCCCCCTGCCAGAGCAACTCCTCCGGCGCTCGCTGGGGAAGCAGCGCATCGGTGCGGAGTGTGGCCAGGCGCCGGAACAGCAGCGCGTCCTGCCATCCGGCCCGAAGAGTGGCGTTGAGAGTGGCCGCAGAGCGGACGTCGACGTGCCACTCCCCGGAGTTCGCGGGGATCCCTTCGAGATGCTCGAAGCGGCCCAGGACCGCGGCCGCGGAGCGCGCTCCCCAGCCGGGCAGCCCCGGGAAGCCGTCTGCCGAATCCCCTACCAGGGCCAGGTAGTCTGGGATGGAGGCCGGCTTCACTCCCCATCGAGCGACCACACCGGCCTCGTCGACGGTGCGTTCGCGACGGCGGTCCCGCATCACGACACTCCCGCCTCGGACGCATTGGGCCAGGTCCTTGTCCGGGGTGCAGATCCAGATGCGCTCCAGGCCCGGGGCGCCGGCCCAGCGAGCGGCCGCAGTGGCCAGGGCGTCGTCTGCCTCGAACTCGACCATCGGCCACACGACCAGCCCCATGGCCTCCATGGCGCGTTCCGCCAGCGGGAATTGCGCGAGCAATTCGGGCGGCATGCCGGACTCGGTTTTGTATCCCGGGTAGAGGTCGTTCCGGAAAGAACGTATGACGTGGTCGGTGGCGCAGCCGACGTGCGTGGCACCCTCGTTGCGGAGCAGGGTCAGGAGCGTGTAGAGGAGGCCCACGACCGCGCCGACGTCCCGCCCGTTGGGCGCAGTTGCCCCGGGCCTCGGGGAGTAGTAAGCCCGGAACAACTCGTAGGTGGCATCGACGAGATGGAGTTGCATCGTCCTAGCTTGAGGCTTCAGGGCAGGCGCCTGGGCGGCCGATGCATGGTGCGCGCCGGGCGGCTGCCGTCAGCCGGCGGCCCGCGCGCCCCAGAGCGAGACTCCAGCTTCGACCATGTCGTCCAGGGCCCGATCGCCGTCCCCTGGCTGCAGATTCACCGCCCGGATCGCATCGAGAAGCACGGCCGTCTCGTAGCCAAGCCGCACGCCGTCGAGAGCCGTGGCCTTGACGCAGTAGTCGGTGGCCAGGCCGCACACGACCAGGCGCTTGGCACCGCCCTTCGCCAGTGTCGCGTCGAGTTCCGTCGGAACGGGAACGCCGCCGGCTGGGTTCCTCATCGAGAATCCAGAGTACCCGTCTTCGCCGTGCGTGCCCTTGCGCACGATGGGGCCTCGCACCGACAGGCCCGGGTGCAACTCGGCGCCCCAGGTATCGAGAACGCAATGAACTGGCCAGATTCCGCCGTCCTGAGCAAAGTGCGGGGTATGGGCGGGGTGCCAGTCCTGCGTGTAGGCGACGGCGGCCCCGCCGGCCAGTGCTCGCTCGATCTCGGCGTTCACCAGCGGCACGATCTCCGCGCCGCCGCCGACCGTCAGGCTGCCGGTCGGGTCGGCGAAGTCGTTCTGCAGGTCAACGACCACCAGCGCCACCTGCGGCCCGTATCGGGCATCTTCGTCGGCACCGGACCAGGAGCCCGACTGTGGGGATTGCCAGCTGCGAGCCATGGACGGGCTCTCCTCGTCGCTTTCGACGCGTCCGCGTCAGACCGACTTTGTACGCGATGCCGGCCGGACGCGCAAGCGACCCAATCCGCCCAGATACCATGACGGCGGGTTGTTCCGGCCATCGCACGGAAGCTCTGCCGGTACGTCTCTGCAACGTCGATGCAACGACGCAATCCCTGAGCACTGGGCGGGCGACAGGTGCCGGCAACTAACCTTTGGACAATTCATCCGTCAGACAAGTATTCAAGACGGAGACGCCGGTGACGGGGCGTCTTCTAGAGAAGCAAGCGGCCCGGGTCCCCCTCCTCGGGCCGCTTGTCTCGTTTCCGCCGACCGTCAGTCGGCCGATGCCGTGGGCCAGCGGTCTTGGGCTCCGCCTCGGCCTCGGCCGCCGAACGGCGCCGGGTCTGCGGGCGGGCGACCAACCCGCCACAAAAGGCCGTCGGGCGTTTCCGCACAGAGATGTCGGACCTGTTCAGGGGCGGAATCCTTTAGGACTTCGCTCTTGCCGAAGGTTTCGACTTGCCAAAACCGTTGAGGGCGACCGCTTGGCGAACGAGCTCCTCGAAGGCGGACTCGTCAACCTGTTCGCCTTCGTGGATGTCGATCGCGCGGCGTGCGTTTCCCTCGAGACTCGAGTTGAAGAGATGGGCCGGATCCTTCAGAGACGCGCCCTTGGCGAAGGTCAGCTTCACGACCTCTTTGTATGACTCGCCGGTGCAGACGATGCCGTCGTGCGACCAGACCGGGGTGCCCGGGGACGAGGCCTTCACCCACTTCAACTCCTCGACGGCATCCGGGTCTGCTTCCTTGATGAGCTTGCGCATTCTGCTGAGGGTTTCCCCGCGCCAGTCCCCGAGTTCCGCGATTCTTCTCGAGATGAGTTCCGATGCCGACTGGCCCTGGCTCGCGCCTGACTCTTTCATGTTCTCCTCCTAGAAGTCCCAGATACAAGACCGGGAAGCCCACATGGTCTTGAACTGGGCCGGCCGAGGTCCTCGGCGCCGCTCGGCCTTGGCCGAAATCAGGTTTTGGCTTTCCTTGTCTGTCGGCCCGGGTCGTAGCGAACCTGATCCTCATGCCCGTCGTAAGTCGGCGGCGTGAGATCGCGATGGCTGTTGCGAGGCTCATCCACGCCCGCCGGTTCGGCGTCTAGGAGGTAGCCGATCCCCTGGAACGTCTTGATACGGCCCGGCTCGCCGGGTTTGGCTCCGAGCTTGCGGCGCACGCGGCTAACCCAGACCCGCAGGTACTGGAGGTCGTCACGGTATTCCGGGCCCCAAACCTTGGTGAGAAGCTCCGTATGGAGCACCACCTTGCCCGCATTTGCCGCCAGGTGCTGGAGCAACAGCCACTCGGTACGCGACAGCTCTACGAGTTCGCCGCCACGGGTGACCATGCGGCGCTCCAGGTCGATCTCGATGTCGTCGAAACGCACGGCGCCGGTGACCGCGCTGGCGCCCGAGGCCCTACGAAGGACTGCTCGAACTCGCGCCGCCAACTCGTCGAGGTGGAACGGCTTGGCGATGTAGTCGTCGGCGCCAAGGTCCAAGCCCTTGGCCTTGTCCGACGCCGAGCCCTTGGCGGTGAGCAGGATCACGGGGACCGATCGGCGCTCGCGGATCTGGCGCATGACCTCGATGCCGTCCAGATCCGGCATGACGATGTCCAGCAGAACGATGTCCGGTCGGACTTCTTCGGCCTTGGCCAGCGCTTCTTCGCCGCCGGAAGCCGTGACCACTCGGAAGCCCTCGTCCGTCAGGGCCATCGACACCAGCTTGGTGATGCGCTGCTCGTCGTCCGCGACCAGGACCAGAGGCTGAGTGCTCATTGCTCGCTCTATCCTCCCGCCGTTCTTCCCCGGATGGCGTCCGTCCGATACTGTGCGCCGTTTCGCTCCGCAAGGCGAGAGGCAATCGACAGGAGGGGGTCTTCGCCAGCTTCGGCGCCCGCCGGCGGTGTGCCGCCGAACGCCCACGCTGCGGCCCGCTTCTCAAGTCCGCACGATACTCCCCGAACGATCCGCTAACCTGCATTGTCAGGTGGTTCGTTGGGGCCGCCCTGCGTTCTTCCGCGATCCGAGAAGGCCCCGAGACATGGATTTCGACGAGTTCAAGCACCAGCTGCCCGATATCGATCCTACCGAGACCCAAGAGTGGCTGGATTCGCTGGACCAGATTCACAGCCAGGAGGGCGACGAACGCGCCCGCTTCCTCCTGTACAAGCTGCTCAAACGCGCTCGTCAGCTCCACGTCGGCCTGCCTCCACTGACGCAGACCCGCTACATCAACACCATCAGCCCCGAGCAGGAGCCGTTCTTCCCGGGGGATGAGCAGCTAGAACGGCGAATCCGGCGGCTGATTCGATGGAACGCCGTGGCGATGGTCCTGCGGGCCAACAACCGGGCGCACGGAATCGGCGGCCACCTGGCGACCTATGCCAGCGCGGCCACGCTCTACGAAGTTGGCTTCAACCATTTCTTCCAGGGGAAAGATGATGGCGTCTCGGGCGACCAGATCTTCTTCCAGGGCCACGCCGCGCCCGGCATCTACGCCCGGGCGTTTCTTGAGGGTCGACTGACCGAGGAGAACCTGGACCACTTCCGCCAGGAGGCGCTGTCGGGCGTGGGGCTGCCGAGCTACCCGCATCCGCGCACGTTGCCCGACTTCTGGGAGTTCCCGACGGTTTCGATGGGCCTCGGCCCGATTGCGGCGATCTACCAGGCCCGATTGAACCGCTACCTGGCGAACCGCGGTCTGGCCGACACTTCCGCCAGCCGAGTCTGGGCCTTCCTCGGCGACGGCGAAATGGACGAGCCGGAATCCATCACCGCACTTTCGCTCGCTGCCCGCGAAGGCTTGGACAACCTGACGTTCGTCATCAACTGCAACCTGCAGCGCCTCGACGGTCCCGTTCGCGGCGACGGCAAGATCATCCAGGAACTCGAGGGGTTGTTCCGTGGCGCCGGCTGGAACGTGCTCAAGGTCATCTGGGGGCGTGAATGGGACGACCTGCTGGCCCGCGACGTCGAGGGCGTGCTGGTCAACAAGATGAACGACACCGTCGACGGTGAGTTCCAGAAGTACGCGGTGGTCGGCGGCGCATACATCCGCGAGCACTTCTTCGGGTCCGATCCGCGGTTGCTGCGCCTCGTCGAACACCTGTCGGACGACGACCTGGCCCGGCTCCGCCGCGGCGGCCACGACTACCGCAAGGTTTACGCCGCGTACCGCGCCGCGACCGAGTTCCGCGGCGGCCCGTCGGTGGTCCTGGCTCAGACGATCAAGGGCTATGCGCTCGGGCCCGGGGTGGAAGCCCGCAACATCACTCATCAGGCCAAGAAGCTTTCCGAGGCCGAGTTGCGCGTGTTCCGCGACCGCCTTGAGCTGCCGATCCCCGATGACCAGCTCCATGACGCGCCCTACTATCATCCCGGTCCCGACTCGGAAGAGGTCCGGTACATGCTGGAGCGGCGCCGCGCGCTGGGCGGGCCCGTGCCACGGAGGGTGGTCCGCGCCGCCCCGCTGCCGCCCCCGCGCCCGGAGGTTGACGCCGAGTTCGCCTCCGGGTCCGAGATGGCGGTGAGCACGACCATGGCCTTCGGCCGGCTGCTGCGCAACCTGATCCGCGACCCGCAGATCGGCCGGCGCATCGTCCCGATCGTGCCCGACGAAGCTCGAACGTTCGGCCTGGACCCGCTCTTCAAAGAGGTGGGCATCTACGCGTCCGGCGGTCAGCGTTATGAGCCGGTCGACTCGGACCTGGTCCTGAGCTACCGCGAGGCCAAGGACGGGCAGGTGCTGGAGGAGGGAATCACCGAGGCCGGCGCTGTTGCTTCGCTGCAGGCCGCCGCCACGGCCTATGCCACTCACGGCGAGCCCCTCATCCCGTTCTACATCTTCTACTCGATGTTCGGTTTCCAGCGGACGGGAGACCAGTTCTGGGCACTTGCGGACGTACGAGGGCGCGGTTTCGTCATGGGCGCCACAGCAGGCCGGACAACGCTGATGGGGGAGGGCCTGCAGCATGACGACGGCCACTCGCATGTGCTCGCCTCGGTCATCCCGAACATTCGAGCCTACGATCCGGCCTACGCCTACGAGCTGGCTTCGATCGTTCGCGAAGGCATCGACCGCATGTGCGGCCACGGCGAGCCGCGCGGTGACTCGCGGGGTGAAGAGGCGCTGGGCGGCTCTTCACACGACGTCTTTTACTACATCACGCTCTACAACGAGAATTACTCGATGCCGAAGCGACCGGCCGATCTGACGGACGAGCAGATCGCCCGGGGCATCTACCGTCTGCTCGAGGCGCCGAAGCTGGGCAAATCCGTCCGACTGGCGGGCGATCCGGTGCGGCTGGTCGGTAGTGGCTCGATCCTGCAGCAGGTCGTGGCCGCGCGGGATCTGTTGGCTGAGCGCGGCATTGCGGCCGAGGTATACAGCGCCACGTCCTTCCAGCAACTCCGGGTCGATGGCCTGGCCACCGACCGCTGGAACCGGCAAAACCCCAGCATGCCGCCGCACGGGGCCCACGTTGCGGAGGTTCTGCCCCCGGATCGCGGCCAGATCGTGATCGCCACGGACTGGATTCGAGCGTATCCGGATTTGGTGGCGCCGTGGCTGCCGGCCTCGCGCGTCGTCCTGGGCACGGATGGTTTCGGCCGCTCGGACACTCGCGAGGCGCTCCGGCGGCTGTTCGCGATCGACGCGCCGCACATCGCGGCGGCCGCGCTGGTCGGCCTGGCCCGAGAGGGTCGGATCCCTGTTGCCGAAGCCGAGGCCACGATCCGCGAACTTGGTGTGGACGCGTCGGACCCCGATCCGATGGCCCTATAGATCCGTCGGGGCCTTCGGCGGAGCTGCCTGCGGCGCGACCCCCCTAGAGCATGCCCGCAGCCTGTGGCGCAGGTGTCGATCGGCCAGGGTGAGCTCGGTGGGCGGCATCAAATCGATGAGCACGGCGCCGGTCACATTGACCACGACGGTGAGTCCCACCTGAACCTTCCACTCGGCGGTCGCGGCCAGGGGAGTGTGGCCATGGAGCCAGAGCGTCGGCTCCAGGCGATCGAGCAGCCATCGGTAACCCTTGAAGCCACGGTGGTAGGGGTCGGTTGGTGCGTCCCCGGCGCCCAGCGGCGGCACGTGGCTCAGCACGATCATCGGGTCCAGCCGTCCGAGCCGCCGCGTCGCTACGCGCATGGCCTGGCTCCACGCGACTCGCTCGGACCGGTTGCCGCCCTTGCCGCGGCGTCCGGGCCATGTGAGGCCCGCGATCGACAGACCGGCGCGGTGGAGGATCGCGGTCGTGTGGATCGGCTCGGGACAGAAGTCACGGCACTGCCGCCAGCGTTCGTTGGTGTCGTGGTTGCCGTGGACGTAGACGATCGGCGCATCGAAGCCGTCGGTGATGAACGTCAGGTCGTCGCAATCGAGGTCGCCGCAGCCGACGATCAAGTCGACCGGCGCGACCGCCTGACGGTTACGCGCGTCGAGCAGGGTGGGCTCAAGCACGTCGGACACCGCCAGCAGCCTGATGGGCGCGCCATCGCGGCCGAGGAACGGAGCTGGATCGGGCCACTCGATGGTGAGGCGTTTGGTCATCTCACTCGGCCTCGGCCGGCGGCGGCGAGTCCGCCGTGTCCCGCCCCAGGTCCGGCCGAATCTGGAATTCCGCCTCGTCCCAGGTCGTCGGGCCTTCCGGAGAAATGTGGGCAGCCTCATCGGCCGACAGCTGCTCCGCCTGGCGCATCCCCATCGCCGGTCGGTGGCCCTGCGCCGCCGCCCGAAGTTCGGAGGTTTCGCCCAGGTAAGACAGTAGATTCTGCGGCCGCTCGCTCGTCTGACCGTCGAGTGGAACAAGTTCGGTGACCATCGCGTCCAGACCCACGCCGTTGTCGTACAGAGTGGCCGCCACTCGGTTGTGGCCGTCGACGACCCAGTAGTCGCCGTCGAACTTGATCAGATCCACCGGGGGCAGCGGCTGGAGCCGCTCGTTCGCCTCGCGGATGCGCCGCCAACGCGCCCCCCAGTTCTCGCCGCGGAACGGCTTGAGCGGCAGGAAGTCGCCGCCGCGCTGGGTCGCTCCGGCCACGGCGGTGCCGCGGATTTCGTCGACAGGCACGAACCGCAATCCGAGCTCGTGCGGGGAGGCTTCCCGCGCCTCGGGATAGAGTTCGTGGAGGTTGGCCAGGGGCTCCCTGGCCTGCCGGCTCAGCCGTCTCGAGGTCACCGCCTCGCGAATGGACCAGGCCTGGCCGGCGGCCTCGATCACAGTCCCTATGGCCTCGCCGACTGCGCTGGCCACATCGGCGACGCCTTGCAGGTGGCTGACGATCCCGCCCGAAGACGGTTCCGGCTTCGGCGCCTCGGTTGGCTCCGCCTCCTCGGTCGCCTCGGGCACGTCCGACGACGGCCCCTCTTCCCGTTCGGTCACGGACTCACCCCAGATCGGCTCGACGTCCGTTGTCGAGTCGGGCTGGCCGGCGGAGCTTCTCCGTTCATCCATCCGCCTGAGCCTACCATTCGCCGCCGCGGGCGACAGATGCCGCCCCGGCCGCGCCGCGCCGCAACTACTCGGCCTCCGACATTGCCGGGACGTGGGACACGATCATGATCGAGCAGTCCGGGACAGCCCTTTTCGAGGGTCAAGAATGGCCCGGCATGAAGACGCCGTGTATTTGCCCGGCCCACGGCGGTCGCGTAAGTGTCTCCGACGCCCTGATCGGGGCGTCAGCCCGCCGCCTCAGTTCGTTATCTCGGCCCGTTCGACTGCCAGGGCAGAAACCGCCAGGCACAGGACCAGCCAGAAGACCGTGACCCCGAGGGCCAGGTTGGGATCGAGCGAGTTCGCGGTGGAGCTCGCGGCGCCCGCGGAACTCGGCGGTCCCGCGATCCCGATCGCGTCCGCCGCAACGTTGAACGGCTGGTAGCGGAGCACCTGCCTGACCACTTCAGGAAGCAGGGCGTCGGACAGGATGGAGCCGATGAAGTACACGATGACGGCCCCGATGCCGGCCATCTGGTTCTTGGCGATCATGGCCACGACATAGCCGACCGAGGTGAGGGACACCAGGGCGATCGCACAGCGAGCCAGCTTGATGAAGACCTGGCCAAGCTGCGAAGGATCGGCCACGTTGCCGAATGACAGGCCCGCGATCGACGCGCCGATCATGACTGCGACAACCCCGGCCACGAACGCGAGCAGCATGCCGATGACCACGATGATGGACAGCGACGCGAACGTGGAGAGGGTGTAGTGCCAGCGTGAGTGGCCTCGCGCCGCGGCCACTTTCAAAGTGCCCCAGCCCCACTCGGAGCCGGATGCGGTCACGACGTAGATCAGGCCGATGATCGCGACGAACTCGAAGACGATGGTCAGGACGGCGTCGAAGGCGCTCGGGAATGTCAGAAACCACGTCAGCGATGACCGGTCGAAGCCGGTCTGCGAGGCGGAAGTGTTGTAGCTGACGCCGATCAGCACGAACTCCAGGAACACGAAACCGACGGCGATGAGCAAGGAAACGATGGTGGCGGCGCGGGTCCAGAACTTCCGGATCCCGACGATGGTCAGGTTCATTGGGCCACTCCGCTGTTCCAGCCGGGGATGGCGCCTGGTCGGTTCGCAACAGGCGGTGGCTCCGGCGGAGCGGTGAGTTCCAGGAATAGCGACTCGAGGTCGCTGCCGGCTTCTAGGCCCGAGGCATATATGCCGGCGTCCGCGAGGGCGCGGTTGATGTCGGCCGCCCGATCCGCAAGGACGCGCGCCGTCAGCCAGGCGGCATCGGGGTCCGAGATCTCGGTGTGTCCGTCCCCGGCCACCTTCGCCACGACCGCCAGCGCCGCTGCGGCCTCCTCGGGCTTGACCTTGACCTTCACCAGCGCCTGGCCGGTCAGAAGTTCATCCAGCGGGCCCTGAGTGACCAGTCGACCCGCGGCCACGATGCCCACGATGTCCGCCATCTGCTGGACCTCGGGCAGGATGTGGCTCGAGATGAAGACCGTCTTGCCACTCGCGGCAAGGGCCTTGAGCGTGTCGCGCAACTTCACTATGCCGCTCGGGTCCAGGCCGTTGGCCGGTTCGTCGAGCAGGAGTAGCTTGGGGTCGTTGAGCAGCGCGACGGCGATGCCGAGCCGCTGCTTCATCCCCATCGAGTATCTGGAGACGCGGTCGCCGGCCCGATCGCTCAGGCCCATCAGCTCGAGCAACTCGTCGATACGGGCGCTTCGCACCGGCCGACCGGTCGCGCCCATGACCTTGAGGTTGTCGCGCGCCGATAGATGCGGATAGAACGAAGGCGATTCGATGAGGGCGCCGACGTCGTGCAGGAGGTCGTGCCTGGAATGGTCGAACCGCTGGCCGAGCAGCGTGATCGAGCCCGAATTGGGCCGGATGAGCCCGGTCAGCAGGCGCATCGTCGTCGTCTTGCCGGCGCCGTTGGGTCCCAGGAAACCGTAGACGACGCCGCTCGGCACTTCCAGGTCGAGGCCGGTCAGGGCCGGCTGCCGGCCGTAGCTCTTCTTCAGAGCGCTGGTCGAAAGGGCCAGTGTCGCCGATGCGGTCATGGACTCCCCTGTACTGCAAGGCGGTGGTGGAGCAAGTATCGCCGATAGGCAGGCCGGTTTGCAGGGTCAGTTCAGTCTCGGCCGGGGGTGCGAGACGCTCTCCGGATCGGGCACGGTCGCGGTAGGCTACCGTTGGGGTTGGATCGAGGCTATCGCGGTTGGAGGTTCCCGATGGCGACGAGAAGGGACTCGGCGGAGCCGGCCTTGACGTCTGAGCCCGCGCGCTTTGGCATCGCCTGGTCCGACCAGTCGGTGAGGCTGCTGGCGCTGGCCGGTTGCGTGCTGATCGTCCTGTGGCTGGCCCGAGGGATCATCGGTCCGTTCGTCGTCGCCGGGGTGCTGGCCTACGCCTTCTCTCCGGTCGTGTCGGGTATCCAGAACCGCACCCGCCTGCCCAGGGTCGTAGTCGTCGGCCTCGGATACGCGCTCTTCCTCGGGATCGTGGCCGTCGTTGCCTTCGTCGCTGCCGAACGCGCCGGCAAGGAACTCACGGATCTGTCGTCGGGTGGGCACGACGTGATCTCGTCGGCGCTGCACAAGCTCCTCGGGAACACCGTCGTCATAGCCGGCAACACCTACAACGTCGAGGACCTTGCCGGTCAGATCAGGAGCGCTTTTCTCGGCCTGGTGAACTCGCCAACGAGCGCCGTCCAAATGGCCGAGCGAGCCGTCGGCATCGGCCTTCAGGTAGTCCTGTGCCTGATCATCACCTTCTACCTGCTTCTCGACGGACACCGCTTCGGCCAGTTCGCGCTGCGGTTCCTCGATCGTGAGCAGCGGGTCGAGACGCTCCGGATCGCGCATCGGATCCACGTCGTCCTGGGGCGCTGGCTGCGCGGCCAGCTGCTGCTCATCGTCCTGGTGATGGCGGTCACGTACGTCATCCTGGGCCCGATCCTGCACGTACCGTTCGCCCTGGCCCTGGCGATCCTGAGCGGCGTGCTTGAGATCATCCCGCTCGTGGGTCCGATGATCGCGGCAGCCCTCGCGGCCACGGTGGCCTACTCCTCGCACGGTACCGACACCACCGTCGTCGTCCTGGTCGTGTACTTCATCGTGCGCCAGGTCGAGGACCAGATGGTGATGCCCCTCGTGATCGGTCGGGCGGTGCATCTCCATCCTGTCATCACGATCTTCGCCGTCCTGGTCGGATTGGGCACCTGGGGCGTCCTGGGCGGGCTCCTGGGCGTGCCCGTCGCGGCGGCAATCAACGTGACCCTGCATGAGCTCTATCCCGAGGAGACCGGCGGACACGCCGAGTGGGACGCCGAGGTCAAGAAAGCGGCGGAGGCCGGTGCCGGCGCGGCGAGCGGCGGCGTCGGGGAGAGTGCCACCCAGGCCGGCGGCCGCGCACCGGGCGCGGCCAGCGGCGCCGTCGAGGCCCCAGCCCAGGCGGACCAGCCGTGACCGATTCGCGGCGCCAGTCCCGCGACGCTGTCGTCCTGGCGCTGGACATCGGCGGCACCCAGATTCGAGCTGCCGCGATCGACCCCGCCGGGGAGCGGCTCGGTCGACGCTCCGTGGCCACTCCGCTGGCGGGCGGCGCAGTGGCCATCTACGACGCGTGCGCCGATCTGCTGCGCGGCGTGGTCGACGACCTGCCGGCTTCGGTCGGCGAGCGCCTCGTGGCCATCGGGATCTCGTCGATGGGGCCGGTGGACCCGTGGCGCGGCGTTGTGGTGGATCCGCCCAACGTGGTCCCTCTGCACGACGCGCCCCTCGCCGACGAGTTGGAAGCTCGGCTCGGGCTGCCGGCCTACCTCGACAGGGACACGATCGTCGCCGCGCTGGCCGAGCACTGGCGGGGCGCCGCCGCCGGCTGCCACGACTTCATGTACATCACCGTTTCAACCGGTTTGGGCGGGGCAATCTGGCGTGACGACCACCTGCTTCTCGGTCCCGATGGAACGGCCGGCGAGATCGGTCACGTGTGCCTGATCGACGGCGGGCCGCACTGCGGTTGCGGGGGGGAAGGCCACCTCGAGGCGATCTCTTCCGGATCGGGTCTGGCCGGCGCCGCTAGAGAAGCTCTGGCGGCCGGCGAATCCGCCTTCCTGGAGGCCAGGGCGGAGCAGGGGCCGCTCACCGGCAAGGACGTGGCCGAGGGGGAGCGCGCGGGCGATCCGGTCTGCACATCCCTGATGGAGCGGGCCAGACGGGCCTTCGCCATCGCCTGCGTCGGTTGGGTGAATGCCTTCAATCCAGAACGGATCGTCGTCGGAGGGACGGTAGCCCAGCGCCAGGGCGAACGCTGGCTGGAGCCGGCGAGGGCGGCCGTGGCAGGTACCGCCTTCCGGGCCCCGGCCGCGAGGGTGTGGATAGTGCCGGCGCAGCTGGGCGATGACGTGGGGCTCGTCGGGGCCTGGCCTCTCGTCGCGGAACGTCACGGCGACCCTATTTGGCGGGAGCGACGGGCGCGGGGCTGACCCGCGGTGGCCGGATGCGGGCGGCCGGCTACGAATCGGGCCTCAGGCCCCGGCCGCCCCGGTCTCGGGGAGTTGCCCCAGCATGTCCAGATGAACGAGCGGTGCGGTCAGCCATCGCTGCCACGGTCCGTCCGTTTGCCGCCACCGGTCGACGACTCCGCGGAGCCATAGCGGCCAGAGGGCGACGAGGACCGCGAGTCGAGTCAGCGAGAAGATCGGCATGGTGCAAGTCGCGGCGATGAAGGCGAGCCAGTCCAATCGCCAGCGGACGGCCACGACAAGGGCAACCAACGCGATGGCCAGGCGAACCACGAAGTCGATCCCTCCGTGGTCCGGCACGATCGCGACGACCAGGCCCGACTGCATCTGCGACGAGACCTCCCAGCCGAACGTGCCCAGGTAGTCCCACCACAGGTTGGGAGCTACCACGAACGACGCCAGGCACGCGGCGGCGAACACCGCGCAGCCGATGACGATCGGCCGCCTCGCGTCCGGCCTGGTCACCCAGAAATAGGGGAGCAGCAGAGCCGGTCCAAACTTCATCCCGGCGAACCACGGCAGCAGGTAGATCGCCCGCTTGTCTCGGAACGACCACAGGGCCACTGCGCCGAGGGCAAGGGTGACGTTGCCGAAGCCCAGCTCGTCCATGACCGGCCACTGCATGATGGCCAGGACCGTCAGCTTCCACGAGCCGCACATGTACCGCAGGCAGACCACGCTGAAGATGCGCCAGACCCAATCGACCGGCCGATTCGGAAAGAAGGCGATCGGCAGGATCAACTGCGCAAAGACCGGTGGGTACTTCCAGGCGCCCATGGTGTAGATCAGGGCCGGTCCGTACAGTGCCTGGCCGTGCAGGAGGTGCTGGGCCGCCATTTCGTATGCGTAGGTGTCGTAAGCGAGCCACCAGTCGTAGCTCAGGTTGTCCAGAACGATCGCGGCAATCTGGACGGCAATCGCCACGAGCACGAACCAGGCGATCAGCCAGCCGACGGTGTCCGCCAGCGACCGAGTCGGAACGACCTCCCGCACGAGCTTGCGCGCGCGACCAGATGAACCTCCGCGAGGCAAGCGCTCCTCAGCCCCGGACTCGTCGGAGTCCGGTCGGCGAGGACTTGCAATGGGCGTGGCCGTATCCACTCCGGGGGTCCCTCAGTCTGAATGTGGCAGCAGCGGCAGTTTAGCCACCCAGACCTGGTGAAGCCAGTCTTCAGCCGATCGGATGCCCCCACCAGACGCTCGCGGCCAGGATCGCGTACAGCCCGATGAGGGCCACTCCCTCCAGCCAGGTCGACTCGCCATCGATGACCACCACTGCCGACAAAACCGCCGTCAGAGCCAGCGCGGCAACGAGCAGCGGGGAGACCACGAGCGTCAGCGTCGCGCCGCCCATGAACAGGCTGACCAGCACCAGGACCGGTGCCAGCGCCAGTGCCACCTGCAGGCTCGAGTTGAGGATGACGCTGATGGCCAGATCGCCCTTGTCGGCCAGCATTGCCTGGACGCCGACGACGTTCTCGACGGCATTGCCGGCGATGGCGACGACGACCAGGCCGGCGAACGTCTCGGACATCCCGAGCGAGCTCATGGCCGGCTTCAGTGCATCGACGAACCAGTCGGAGACGAACGCGGCGCCGACGCCGGCGGCAAGCAGGGTCGCCACTGCCAGGACCGGCGGCCAGGCGTGCTCGCGCGCTGCGGCTTCGGGCGGACCGACGGGCGAAGCCTTGCCGACTGCAAACGGGACGCTCGCCGCGAATACCACGAGCAGGACGATTGAGACGAAGACCGACAGTTCGGTCTCATGTCCGTGTGCCGGACCGCCGGGCGACGTGGCGATGGTCGGGATGGCGATTGCCGCCGCGGCGAGCACGAGCAGCGTCGACATCATCTTCGTCTGGTCCGTGCCGAACTTCTGGGCTCCATGGCGCAAACCGCCGGCCACGAAGGCCAGACCGAGCACGAGCAGGGTGTTAGCCAGGATCGAGCCGACCAGCGCCGCCCGAACGACGTCGAGCAGGCCGGCGCGCAAGGCAAAGATGCCGATGAAGAATTCCGGCAGGTTTCCCAGGGCCGACTGCAGTACGCCGGTCGCCTTGGGTCCGAGGCGGTGCGACAGCTGCTCGGTGCCCTCGCCGACAAGGGCCGCGAGCCCCGCCAGTCCAACAGCCGAGGCGACGAAAGTGACCACGCCCGCAGCTCCGGCCACCCGCAGGAGCAGCGCCGTCAGGCTCGCCCCGGCGGCGACCAGAGTGATGATCCTTGTTCGGGTCTCGAAGTAGCTCAACAAGCGTCCGCCTCCCGGCTGATTGTGGCGGAGGCGGACCCGGCTCGCGAGTCGTTTGATGCGAGCCGGCCTCCGCGACTCAATACGGCGGCCAGGGAACTGCAGGTCGGTTCCGATCCGGGCGGGGCATGATGCCGCTCGAGAGGAGCGCCTCGATTCTCCTGGACGTGGCTTTCAGCTCGCCTGGTGTCAGGAGTGGTTGCAGCTCCTCGCCCAGGTCGCCCGCCAGTATCTCGCGAAGTCGCTCCAGGACGGAGCGCTCGTCGTCGCTGAGTGGCTGGCCCCGCCATCGCCACAACACAGTCCGGAGCTTCGGTTCGACGGCAAAGCACAGACCGTTGTCCACGCCCTGGATACGCCCGTCGGGGAGTGGCAGCAGGTGGCCGCCTTTGCGGTCCGCGTTGTTCAGGACGACGTCCAGGACGGCGATTCGGCGCAGCGCAGGGTTCTCCGAGCCGATCAGCTCCGTGAGGTCGGCCGACTCATCCACCTCCACCCAGAGCTGGACCATGCCCTCGCCGAACGGACCATCGCGCATAACAGTGGGCGGAACGATCTCCCAGCCAGTCGCCTCAGACACGGCGTGGGCGCCCACCTCGCGGCAGGCAAGCGTCCCGTCCGGAAAGTCATAGAGCGGCCGCTCGCCACGGATCGGCTTGTAGACGCAGCTGGCGGCGATCGTCGCAGTCGGGTCGTCGCCGTGGCCGGACACCAAACCGAAGAAGGTCGCGTTCGAGGCCGTCAACAATCTCCCCACGACGGTCAGCTCGCCGTCTCGCAGGAGTCGGAGCGCCGTCGCCTTCTCGATCCGACCGGCGACTTGTCGGCCCTGGAGAGCGGCCGCTTCCATCTCCTCCCGGGTGAGTCCGGCGACGCCGGGAGTGGAGTAGGGGAGATCGTCGGGTGACTCGCGCTCTCCAGGATCGCTGTCGGTCACAGGCTGACCTCGCCGGGGCTGCGGCGCGCCATTCAGTGCATGAATCCGTTGCGTCGAGTGCAGATGTGGCCCTCGGGGTTGAGCGGTTGGCCACAGAACGGACAGGGTGGTCGTCCGGAGGCGACCACGTCGAGGGCCCGCCGCGCAAACGCCATCGCCTTGTGCACACCCAGATGCACCCTCACCACGTCCGACTCGTCGTCGTCCTCGGCGGTCCCCAGCGTCTCGGCGGCCGCTTCCTCATCCTCGTTCATGGCTCTGGCCTCTACGACGATCGACTCGTCCTCGCCGTCCCAGACGATGGCCATAGTGCCGACGCGAAATGTCTCGTTGATCGGCTCATCCAGTGGCGCAGTGTCGATGTCGCCCGGCGCCGGCTCCTGGGGCACGTCCGCGCCACGCTCACGAACCTCGGCCAGCAGCTGCGTGAGGCGCTCGGCCAGAAGCGCGACCTGGACCTTCTCGAGCACCACCGACACGATCCGATCGCCGTCACGTGCCTGCAGGTAGAAGGTTCGATTGCCGGGTTGGCCAACTGTCCCGGCCAGGAACCGATCAGGGTTCTCGAAGTTGTAGACGAGTCGAGCCATCGGGCCTCCTGGCGGGTCGGGCGTCTCGCGACCGACGCATCCGAATCTATACCCCGCCGCCAGATGGGACAGCAGGCGGCTGCGCCCGGCCCACGAGCAGGGCCGCGCCGCACCCGAGGTCGGGGTCCTTGACGTCTCGCGCGCCAGCCGTGGGTCCCGGGCCGGGCGGCCGCCACCCCGGAGGCACTCCCGAAGATGCGACAGCTCGGATGCTGGCCGGATCGCATCCTGATATTCCAAATTGGTAAGGTGAACTTGACAAATAGAAACGCGTCCTGGCATAGTAATAACAACGGCGAGCAATGACCCCGGTGGGCCGGGGACGAACCACTGGCATCCAGCGGCGAGGCTCGCAGAAGAGGCACCAACTCGAAATGTCACGCGACGTCATCTCGACCTGTCCGATCTGCTCGAGCGAGCTTGCGATCACCCGGCTTCAGTGCCGGGGTTGCGGCACCGCGATCGAGGGCGACTTCAACGTCGGCCGCTTCGGGCGCCTGACTCGCGAGCAGCTGACCCTGCTGGAGAGCTTCCTGCGCGCTCGGGGCAATGCCAAGGAACTGGAACGCGAGCTCAAGGTGTCGTATCCCACCGTTCGAGCACGCATCGACGCGCTGGTACGTGCTCTTGGGCTGGCCGAGGGGATGCCGATCGGGGACGAGGGCGAGGATGGCTTCGTCCGCTCGGGCGAATCAGCCGAACTGCGCCGCGACGTGCTGGAGCGGCTGGCGCGCCACGAGATCACGGCAGACGAAGCGGCGGTCCTCCTGCGCGCTCGGAAGGAGTAGGGGATGGGGACGCTGGAGCGTACTGAGACGCTCACCCATCGAATCGGATCCAACGGCCGGGTGTCGGTCAAGACCATCACCGGCAAGCTGAGGGTCCGCGGCATCGAAGGCGATGATGCCCGCCTGACGGTCACGTATCGCATTCGCGCGACGGACCAGGTTGCGGCGGAGCGGGTTCTCGAGACCGGTCGGGTGATCGTCGATCGCGGACCCGGGTCACTCGAGGTGGAGACGCCTGAGCGGCGCCTGGCCACGGGATTGGCCTGGCTCTTTGGCGGAGCCCGTGTCGGCGCCGACGTCACGCTGGACGTTCCGTGGGGCACCAGGGTCCGGTACGAGACCATGAGCGGCTCGATCGAAGCCATGGCTCTCGTCGGCGACCAGAAATACCGGACCGTCTCTGGCGATATCCGACTGTGGAGCATGGGCGGCCTGGTCGAGGCCGGGTCCATCTCCGGGTCGATCACGCTCGAGAACGGCGGGGACGTTCGTCTTCGCGTCAACTCCATCTCGGGCAGCATCAGGGTCCGGGCGCGACGTTTCTATGGCATGACTCTCAGCTCGACGAGCGGCCGCATCGCCGTCGTGGGCGCTCTCGATCCTTCGGGCGACCACCGTGCCGAGTCCATCTCGGGCAGCGTGGACCTGACTCCATTGAACGGCGTCACGGCTGAGCTTCGAGCCATCTCCGGCTCGATCGTATCGGACGTGGAGCACAAGCTGGAGGGCGGCCGCGGCCGCTGGCGCTCGATCGTCGGCGACGGCCACGCTGTCTTCCGGGTCAATTCCACGTCCGGCGGACTTCACATCCTGGCCCCAAGGCCCAGCGACTACGTGGGGGCCCCCGCGGCTCCCGCTCCTTCGACATCTCCGTCGAGCGGCTCCGGCGAAGGGTCCGAGGCTGCGACAGCGGAAGAGCCTGCGGCCGGCACGGCCACGGAGCAGTCGGTACCGCAGGAAACCGAAGAAACGTGGAGCTCGGATGAGACCGGCGAGGCCGATGCGGCGCCCGACGAAGACGAGGAACTGGCCGTTCTCCAGGCGCTGGAGAGAGGCGAGATCGGCGTCGATGAGGCGGCCGAACGTCTCGAACGGGCGAGGAGGTAGGGCCATGTCGGGCGAGCTCGAAGCCCTGCTCAAATTGGTGTCGGAAGGCAAGGTGACTGCCGAAGAGGCGGCGCCGATCGTGGCCGCGCTGGAGGATGCCCAGAAGCGTGAGGCCGCCCCAGCCGGACGAAGCGCCGACATGTCGGAGCCTCGTCCCCGGGAAGAGGCCAGGCGGCCGGGAAGAGCGCAGGACGCTCTTGCCGGCCGGCGAATCAGGATCTTCGTGGCCGAGAACGGCCGCCAGGTCATCAATCTGCAGATACCGCTCGCTGCGGCGGGTTTCGCGATCGACCAGGTGCCCGGCCTTTCGCCCGACCACCGGTCGCGCATCGTCGAGGCGATCCAGACCGGCATGACCGGGCCGATCCTGGAGGTCTCGGACCATGGCGACGAGGTTCGCATAGTCATCGAGTAACTCCGGCGGCCCGAGCCGCCAGCCACTCCACTCAACCCCAATCCGGGCGCCCGCTCGGGACCCGGC
>Ga0182027_10001767_pt1 | contig 35549 bp, 31 predicted proteins | sample 712E1DmetaG_FD_121300 | JGI IMG/M metagenome (GOLD analysis project Ga0182027, IMG submission 121300) | Permafrost microbial communities from Stordalen Mire, Sweden - 712E1D metaG (Illumina Assembly) | ecosystem: Environmental > Terrestrial > Soil > Wetlands > Permafrost | place: Sweden...
TGCCGAAGCCGGTAATATCGGCGAGAACGATGTGATGCTGGCCTCGGCCTCCAAAGCGTTGATCGTTGGTTTCAATGTGCAGGCCGACGTTTCTGCACGCCGCCTGGCCGAGGCGGAAGGCGTGTCCATTCGGCTGTACGATATTATCTATCGCATGACGGAGGATATCGAAAAAGCGCTCAAAGGAATGCTCGAACCGGATCTGGTCGAAAAGGTCCTTGGCCGCGCGACGGTGTTGGCAGTCTTCCCCGCTTCCAAACTTGGACGGGTGGCGGGCTGCCGCGTCACCGAAGGCGAGTTGCGCCGCAATGGGAAGGTTCGCTTATTCCGCGGCACCGATCTCGTCTTCGAGGGCGAGATGGCTTCGCTTCGCCACGAGAAGGAAGATGTACGCGAAATTCGCACCGGGTTTGAATGCGGGGTGGGCTTCAAGAGTTTCCATGACATTGCAACAGGCGATCAACTGGTATGCTATGTGATCGAGAAGAACGAGTTATAGCGGAGAAAAATGCCGTCAGGACTTCGCCTTCAACGCATTGCGGACCGCATCCGCCAGGAAATCTCGGACATGCTTATTCGCGAGATCAATGATCCGCGCTTGAAACTGATCTACATCACCGATGTAAAAGTGGACAAGGAACTTGCCTATGCGGATGTGTATGTTTCCGCGCTGGAAGGGCATACCCGCTCTGCGGAAATATTAGCCGGCATGGAATCTGCCAGCGGCTTCCTGCGCCGGGCTTTGGCCGACCGCATTGAACTCCGTGTTTTCCCACGCCTGCGCTTCCACTGGGACCCCACACCCGAGAACGCCGATCACATCGAAAAGGTTCTGGCTGACCTGCGCGAGAAAAGAAAACCTGAAAAAAAGCAGTAATATTTCTGTAATCCAGAACGACTGGAAAATAAGATATAAGGATAAGAGGGCATGATCGCATGAATGAATCAATCAATAGAGCCATCCTTTCCCGGTTGGCCGAGGCGAGAGAGATTCTGGTTGCATCCCATGTTCGTCCCGATGGCGATGCAGTCGGCGCGCTGCTCGGACTAGGATTGGCTCTTCAAGACTCTGGTAAAAAAGTGCAAATGGTTTTGGCGGATGGCGTGCCATCCTCCTTCAAACATTTGGAAGGCGCAGATCAAATCAAGACTGCGATCAATGGGAAGTTTGACACTTTTATAACGGTGGATTGCGCCGACTTTAAACGCACCGGCAAACCGTTTGAAGCCATCGGCCAGCCGGACATTAATATTGATCATCACGTTACCAATGAAAAGTTTGGCAGGATCAACCTGATCGAAGGGGAAGAAGTGGCGACCTCCGCCATCCTCACCAATCACCTGCCCGTTTGGGGGCTTCAAATTACCAGGCCGGTTGCCGCCGCATTGCTGACCGGTATTATTACCGATACGCTCGGATTTCGTACATCCAACGTGACGCCTGAATCAATGCGCCAGACGGCTGCCTTGATGGAGACCGGCGTGAATATGCCGGAACTTTATATGCGCGGCCTGGTGCGTCGTTCCTATGCGGCCACGCGTTATTGGGGAGGTGGATTATCCAAATTGAGCAAAAAGAACGGAATCGTGTGGGGCACGCTTACGCTGGAAGATCGGAAAGCCGCCGGTTATTCCGGCAGCGACGATGCGGATCTGATCAACATCATTTCAGCCATTGATGGATTCAAAGTCGGGATGATCTTTGTGGAACAATCGGATCACCGCGTTAAAATTTCGTGGCGCGCCTTGGAGCCTGGCATTGATGTTTCACCCATTGCCAAATTCTTTGGGGGCGGCGGCCACGCCGCGGCCGCAGGCGCCGATGTCGATGGAACGCTCGAAGAAGTTCAAACGAAGGCTTTACGTAAAACTCAGGAAACATTAAGCCTTTAGGATATAATAGGACAAAAGTGTCGGATTTATTTGTCTTGAAAAAGACGCAGGAGGAAAAATGATGGAAAGTAAGATGAACAGCCAGGATGTAAAGAATGCCATTTCCGGTGTCCTTGTTGTGGATAAACCGGTCGGCATGACATCCCACGATGTAGTGCAAGCCATCCGCAGTGGTACAGGGCTACGGCGCGCCGGACACACCGGTACGCTTGATCCACGCGCATCCGGCGTGTTGGTGATCCTGGTCGGACCAGCGGTTCGTTTATCCGAATTTGTTTCGGCTTCGGATAAACGTTATCAGGCGATCATCCGCCTCGGATCAACAACCGATACGTTCGATGCGGAAGGAAAGATAACCCCTTCCGCCGAGCCCATCGAAGTGACGGAAGAACAATTCGAAGCGGTGCTCCAGACCTTTATCGGTGAGATCGAGCAAACGCCGCCGCCCTATTCCGCCGTCAAGGTGCAGGGGCGCAAAGCCTATGAGATGGCACGCGAAGGCGAGGAAGTGGAGTTGGCGCCGCGCAAGATCACGGTTCACCATCTCGAAGTGCTCGAATGGGCCCCGCCTGAAGTGGTGATCGATGTGCATTGTTCTTCAGGTACCTATGTCCGTTCGCTGGCGAACGATCTCGGCAAGGTGCTCGGATGTGGCGCGTACCTCGTGGGTCTGCGCCGCACCAAAAGCGGGCGCTTCTCTTTACGTGATGCCACACCACTGAGAAAACTGCAAGACGCTTTTCACGCCGGTAATTGGTATCAATATTTGATCCCCGCGGCGGAGGCGCTCGCCGAATGGCCGGCAATCGAGCTCAGCCCGGATGAAGTGGAAGCCGTGCGCCATGGCCATCGCGTCAAAGCTGAGCCGGATGCAAAACCCGGATTGGTGCGCGGGGTCAGTACGCAGGGCGAACTGGTGGCGCTGATGGATTTGGCCACAGGCGAGGCCGGCGAACCCGAGTGGCAGCCAAAGAAAGTGTTTTTCTCGTAATACCCGACACAAAACGTCCCGAAGGTTTGGACGAAAACCAAACCTTCGGGACGGTGCAACAGTATCCGCTTGCAAGATAAAAATCCAACCATCAAGGAAACAATGGACACGCGAACCAACTCCCTGGTCCAATTTCTTCGTGCCCTTTGGGTATACCTTTCGGTATAGAATGATTCACGCACGCTCTCTGGATGAGCTTCATCTGCAAAATAGCTGGCTGACGATCGGCGTCTTTGACGGCGTGCATCGCGGCCATCAACGGATCATTAACAAACTTGCGGCAGGCGCCCACTCGAATGGAGCGCTGGCCGTTGTGTTAACTTTCTGGCCGCATCCAGCCTATATACTGGGAAGAGGTGAGGCCAAAAGTCTGACCACACCCGATGAACGCGCAGAATTGCTCGGTTCGTTCGGCGTGGATGTCGTTCTTACCCATTCGTTTGATTTGGAAGTTGCCCATTTATCTGCACGCGAATTCATGCTGCGTTTGAAAGAACATACGGGCCTCAGCCACCTGCTGATGGGTTACGATTTTGCCCTGGGCAAAGACCGCGAGGGCGACGCAACGCGCCTGGCGGAATTGGGCCGCGAGTTGGATTACACTGCGGAAGTCATCGAAGCGGTCAGCGACGAAAGCGGCGTGATTTCGTCCACAGAGATCCGCAAATTGGTCTCCGTGGGTAATGTAGCAGACGCCGCGAAACTGCTTGGATGGAATTACAATTTGCGAGGCCCCGTGATGCACGGCGATGGACGCGGGCGAAAGATGAGCATTCCGACCGCCAACATTGATTATCCGCACGAGAAGATCGTCCCGGCGAACGGTATCTACGCGGCCTGGGCCTGGGTGGATAATGTGAAATATATGACCGCGGTGAATATTGGGATCAATCCGACCTTCACGCCCGATAAGCGAACACCCACCGTGGAAGCCCATATCCTGGATTTCAGCGGGAACATATACGGAAAAGATATCAGGGTGGAATTTGTAACGCGTTTGAGGGATGAGTTGAAATTCGATTCAGTGCACGCCTTGATCCGTGAGATCCAACAGGACATAAAACAGACGCGCAGGATATTGCAGGCACAATGAAGCAGGGTGTAAACAAAGGCTGGTTGACGGAATATACCTGCGGTTGTAAACTTGACAAAACTTCCAGGAAGGAAACCACTCAATGAACCAGCCCGCCTCTTTTACTCCGTCCCCATCCAAAAATGATCCCACCCAATTGAACCAGGCGATGGCAAACGCCATCCTCCAGCGCCGAATGAAAGCCGGCGCGAGCAACTTTTACTTTATCGGCGGTTTATCCGTGCTCAATTCATTCATGTCCGCCTTTGGAGGCGGGGTGACCTTTGTCGTTGGCCTGGCGCTCACGCAATTTGTAGATGTGATGGCCATCGGCTTAGGCCAGGCTTCTCCCGACATGGCATTTCCGATCAAGATCATCGGGCTTGTGTTGAGCATCCTGATCTCAGGCGTCATAGCTCTCTTTGGATTCTTTGCACGCAAAGGTCAAAATTGGGCGTTCCTGACCGGCATGATCATTTATGGAGTGGACGCCCTGATCATGCTGGCCTTCCAGGATTGGCTGGCATTCGCTTTTCATCTCTTCTTCATGTGGGGCTTGTTTACGGGTTGGCAAGCCCTTAACAAATTGCAGAAAAACATGCCAAAGCCTGTATCGGATTTTCCACAAGACATCGGTGTCTCATAGATCCAGAGCGGCCACGAGGCCGCTCTTATTTTATAATTCATCCAATTCTGAAAGGACATCCTATGCCCGACCGACAAATTTATCTGCTTTCACCCAAGGAACACAGCCCGGAGACCATCGCGGTGGCATTTGCCAAGACCTCGCGCTCGCCCGAATCGTTTCGCGAGATCGCCGCAGGCCTGAGCGATGAAAAGTCAGCGCAATTTCACGAAAAATGGGTGGTCGGCTTTGGACACGCTTCCGTGGCTGAACATGCAGTTTTGCACATTGCCTTTGAGAACGTATCGCGCCTGGCAATTGAAAGCATCGAATCCAACCGATTAGCCTCGTATACGGAGAAGTCCACCCGCTATCAAAAATGGGGAACGGATAATTTTTTCATTCCATCGGAATTGGATGGGCATCCGCTGTGGAACGAATTTATCGCGACCTGCCGCCACCTGTTCCAAACCTACAGCGACTCACTCAACCCGCTACGGGCACTTGTCCTTCAACGCGCCCAGCGCCGCGAGAACGAATCGGAGGAAGCGCTGGACCGCCGTGTGCGTTCTCAGTACGTGGATGTATGCCGCTTTCTTTTACCCGCCGCGTCGCTGGCCAACGTGGGCATGACGGCCAACGCGCGCGTGCTGGAAAATATGATCCGCAAAATGCTTTCGCACGAACTGGTAGAAGTCCGCAGAATCGGCGAGGAAGTCAGGGCAGTTGCCAAGGCTGAAGTGCCGACATTGGTGAAATATGCGGACGCGGCGCAATATCTGGTTGAAACAAAAAAAGAAATGGGTGAATCGATAATCGGGAATCGGGAATTGGATCATCGAGCATCGGATTGGTTTTCATTGGTTGATTACGATAAAGACGGCGAGGAGAAAATCCTAGCCGCAACTTTATACCGCTTTGGAGGAATGCCGTTTGACGAAGCGCGGACATACGTCAAATCACTTGATGAATCCCAGCGCGCTCAACTGGCAGACGCCTTACTTAAACGATTGGACGAGCACGACATTCCGCTGCGCGAGTTGGAATATGCAACTTATACGTTTGACCTGGTGATGGATCAGGGCGCATACGCCGAGTTCAAGCGCCACCGCATGATGACACAGACGCCGCAGATGCTAACCACCCGCCTGGGATATGCAACCCCACGACTGATCGAGGAAGCCGGCTTCAGACCGGAGTACGAGGCGGCCATGAAATCGGCGGCTGAGATGTATGAAAAATTATATGCCTTCAATCCGCAAGTCGCCCAATATATCGTTCCCAATGGATATTATCGCCGTGTGCTGGCGCAGTTCAATTTGCGCGAGGCCTATCATTTCTGCCAACTGCGCGCCGCCTCGAATGCACATTTTTCCATCCGGCGAATTGCCTATCGCATTGCCGAAGAACTTAACCGGGTCCACCCGGCCCTGACGCGTTTCATGCACCTGCCAGATGAAACATGGCAAGGCATTGAGGAAAAATATTTCACAAAATAAGCAAAGGCGAAGTAATGACGCCCTTGCAATTAATCATCACCTTCCCGCTTTTCGATCCCAAAAATCTTATCCATTCTTTCCAATATCTCAGGCGTTAACTTCGGCTCGACCTCAACCGCCTTCATATTCTCGTGGACTTGACCCACACGGCTGGCCCCGGTGATCACCGTACTGACAAATGGATTCTTTAAACACCAGGCGAGGGACAGTTGCGAGAGCGTGCAGTCGAGTTCCTTTGCAATCGGCTCCAGGGCACGCACCCTGGCAAGCTTATCCTGATCGGTCAACTGATTTTTAAGCCAGTCGTATCCCTTAAGCGTGCCGCGGCTATCCTGGGGGATTCCGCTGCCATACTTACCGGTCAGCAGGCCGGATGCGAGCGGACTAAACGTTGTGGCACCGTATCCGCGTTCCTGATACAACCGGGCATAATCCCCTTCAAAGCGGCGGCGCATAAACAAGTTATATTCCGGTTGTTCCATGACAGGCTTATGCAGATGATGCCGCTCCGCGATCTCAATCGCCGCAACGATCTCCGAGGCCGCCCATTCGGAGGTGCCCCAATACATGGCTTTTCCCCATTCAACGATGTTGTGCATCGCCCAGACCGTCTCTTCGATGGGCGTGGTCGAGTCGGGACGGTGGCAAAAGATCAGGTCGACATAATCCAGTTGAAGCCGCTGGAGCGAACCGTTGATGCCTTCGATCAAGCGCTTCCGGTTGAGCGTGCTCTTTTCGTTGACGCCCTCATTCAAGCCCCAATAGAATTTGGTTGAGACGAGATAACTGCCGCGTCGCCAGGCGAGTTTCTTAAGCGCCTTACCCATGACTTCTTCCGATTTTCCGCCGGAGTAGACTTCCGCGTTATCAAAGAAGTTGACACCCGCCTCGTAAGCCGCAGACATACATTCCAGTGCGGCTTTCACATCCATTTGATTTCCAAAGGTAACCCACGAACCAAGCGAGAGTTCACTAACGCGAATACCTGCACGTCCGAGATGACGATATTCCATTCTGCCTCCAATAATTTGCATCCCGTTGCGAGCGCCTAAAAAGTGCGTGGCAATCTGATGTAACAATCAACTGCTTGTTTGAGGAGATTGCTTCGGGAAGAACACCCTCGCAACGACATTCGATTTTAACTGTCTCTATTATAATCACCCCCATGCGAAAGCTTCTGATCCTAAGTATTTTCCTCGCCACCGCCTGCGGAACAAGCGTATCCAATGCGACACCCGCTCCGATCAACATCAAGCCCTACCTGACGATGACACCCAGCGCCACCGCTGCGCGCCCGGACGGAATAGTGGTTTCCGCCAAGACCCCCCTGCCTTCGCCGACGCCCTTCACATACACGATCAAGTCCGGCGATACGTTGAGCCAGATTGCGCAGAAATTCAATATTTCTCTTAATGCGTTAACAGCGGCCAATCCCAACGTGAACCCGAACTCCATGTCCATTGGGCAGGTCATCAAGATACCGAGCACCTTGCAAAACTCAGCAAACGAAGCGACGCCAACGCCGGCGCCCTTCCCTATTAAACAAGTCGCCTGCCATCCGACTTCAGATGGCGGCATGTGGTGTTTTGTTTTGATTACCAACAGTTCAGCGAGCATCATCGAAGATGTGACCGCGCAGATCACACTAATGGACGCCGACGGAAAATCCATTGCGGGTCAAACCGCGACGCTTCCGCTGGATATTTTACAACCCAATTCATCCCTGCCGCTGACCACTTATTTTGCGCCCGATATTCCATTGAACGCGAAACCACAGGTACAGATCCTGACTGCGATTCAAATCCAGCCGAACGATGTGCGTTATCTCCCGGCAACATTGCAGAATACAACTGTCAAAGTGGATGAATCAGGATTAACCGCGCAGGTCAACGGCCAGGTTGTTTTGTCTGGATCATCCCCCAGCCCGGCAAAATTGGTCTGGGTTGCGGCAATTGCGTACGATGATGAGGGAGAGGTCGTCGGCGCCCGGCGCTGGGAATCAACTTCCAATTTATCTGCAGGAAGCAGTCTGCCGTTTTCATTTATGGTTTCTAGCATCGCGGGATCCATTTCGCGCGTGGAATTTGCGGTGGAAGCAAGACCCTGACCCACGGCTTTCATCCGGACCGCGCACGCGGCCTGGATGAAAGCTTATTTATCATTATGAAAGAGAAAACGAAGGGGCGGGGAATTACTTTCCAGCCAACGACATATATCTCTCAATGGATATTTGAATGGGTGTCAGTACAAAGCCCTTCACGTAGGGCTTGACCAACATATAAGAGAGGCTATTTGTCGTGAAGAGTACGGGGGCGTCATCCACAATCATTTGCTCAGCCTGCTGATACATCTGAATGCGTTTGTTCACATCCTGTTCCGTGCGCGCAGCCTCCAGCAGTTGATCAAGTTTGGGGTTGCTGTAATTGCCGGTGTTTTGCTGTGTGCCGGTGTGGAATAAAACGTCGGCAAAGTTTTCAGGATCAGGATAATCAGCACACCAGCCGCCGTTAAATAATTGTCCATGATGTCCGGAGTAAAGCTGATCTAAATAAAAATCAGGCTCCACGTTTTCGACGGTGATGGTCACACCCAGATACTGCTTCCACATTTGAGCCAGCGCCGCGGTTCTCGAATTGATATAGGAACCGATGCCTGCTTCCGTGTAAACAATGGGAGGCAGGGCTGAAGCGCTTCCATACTTGGATTCGGCCAATAACTGGAGGGCACGCTGCGGGTCGAAGGGAAGACCTTCGAGCGCCGGATTGAAGCCGGGAAGACCGGGTGGATAAAATCCAATGGCGGGCAAGGCATGCCCATTCATGACCACATCAACGTACTTTTGGCGGTCAAATGTCATGCTAAAGGCCTGCCTCACTTTTACATCATCGAACGGTGGTTTGGTCACATCGAAGACCACATAGCCAGTGCAAAGGCTAACGCCCGAATAAAGCTCGTTATGCATAGGCTCGGATGGATCCAGGAAGCGATCCACAGAGTAGACGCTTGTCATATCTATCTTGCCTGATTCATACAGCCGCTGACTATCACCCTGATTGATTTGATAGATCACGTATGGAATATGGGGTTCCCCCAAATAAAAGTCGGCGTTGGATTGATACACGATCCTTTCGCCGTGTTTCCACTCGACAAGTTTGTATGGTCCGGTGCCGTTTGGCCGATAGACCCAATCAGATCCCGACTCAACATTTTCCTTATCCACCACAAGCGCGACGCCTGCGGTGAGCTTGAGCAGGAAGTATGGCTTGGGCGCATCAATCGTAACCTGCAATGTACGATCGTCAAGCGCTTTCAGGCCAGTGATCGAGTTAGACTGCCCGGCGTGCATCTCTTTGACGCCGACAATATCACCGAGATACGTCAGCACTGTGTCCGATTTTTTCAGTGGAAGGGCAGCGCGTTCCCACGAATAAATCACATCCTGTGCAGTGACGGAACGTCCATCCTGAAATCTGGCGCCCGGTCGAAGATGGAAAACATAAACGGTTCGAACTGAATTGATATCCCAACTTTCTGCCAGGTCGGGAATGAGATTGAGCTGTGGGTCAAACGCGACCAGACCGCTGAAAGCAAGCTGATCACCCGATCCGTGAGTGGTAGCGGGGTCATAATCGCGCGGATTGCTGCTCTCCCCTGCCTCCATGACCAACGCCTGATTCATCGGCAATTGGAACGGCCTTTCCGCGGAGGCGCTGCCTGCCGTGCCGGCCAAAATCAAAAACACAGCCAACAAAATAATGAGATTACGAAGTCTTTTCATCTTTTCCTCCCGGCCGCTTTCGTAGGATGAGTACGAAAGCGATGATTATCGCCACAAAGATCACGAACAGCCCACAGGAAACCAAGCCCAGCACGAGAGGCAGGTTTTCAACCGGAGGAGGATAGACACTATTTGTCGGTATTGGTGTTGGGGAACTAGTTGGAGTGGGAGTATTTGCCAGTAGAGCGCCGGAAACTGGCACAATCGTCGGAACGATTGTCGGCGTGGAAACCGGGGTGGATTTAGCAGAGGCCGTATGCGGCCTGGCTCCGATGTTTTGCCGCCATGCCCCTTCGAGACCTTCGACATCGAAACCATAGTCTTGTGTGAGCGCCTCGTCCACAGTGCTGCCATCACGCAAGGCAATCAGAAGCACAGTCATTTTGTCACGGCCATAAGTTCCAATCAGGAATTTGACAATGCTGTACGACTCACTGTAGGAGAGATTCGCCTTGTCGGCGATCTCGGAGAAGCCGGAGCTTAAAGAACGAACCGAAAGCAGTTGGTCTTCTGCAACGGCCTGATCGAACTGCTTCTGGGAAGCGGGATCAAGATCGCCTTCGGAATAAACAGCCAGTCCCTCGTTGAGCCACGTGGGCATAACGCCGAGACACGTGAAGGTAAAGTGACCCACCAGCACATGTGTCAACTCATGTACCTCCGCCCGGTATCCCCAGCTCAAGTCGGCAGGCGAGATGCCTATGATGACAATGTTATATTCAGGGAAGGCCTCACCGCCGGTCCAACTTGGCTCGTAAAGGATGGCAGCCTTCATTTCACTGGTGTCGGCATATATGTACATGTCAATCGGCTGGTCGGTGCTGAGACCTGCGTCTTTCTCGACGCGCGCCAAGCCGCTATCAGCGGTGTTGAGCAGATCACGCGCGAAGCTCTGATCGCTTTGATACCAATGCAGGCGGATATCGCCTTCGGTCAATGTTTGCCAGTTGTGGACGGAATCCAGCCAAGTGACCGTCTTTTGCTCGCTGACGGTTTCCTGGCCCGATGCATCTGTGTAACGCCAACGCCACCAGATCTGCGCACCCGGCGGCAGAGAACCCGATTGATGCATATCCCAGGTCCATTCAACGCTGACAGAGGTATCCGAAGAGAATTTTGGGAAAGCTTCGGCAATGACCTGACCGCAGGTTTCCTCCTGGTTTCCGTATTCCAGTACCACCGAGGTGATTTTGAGGCTACTTTGAAGATTTGCGTGAAACGTGATGGTATTGGGGAAATTGAGCGTGGCTTGGTTGTTCGACAGAGCCGCTACAGAGGAAGCAGAAACAGGTTGAAATGCGGAAAGAAAAACTACGATCAGAATCGGAAATACAATTAACTTTGTGTGCATAGATTTTTCCCGACCACAGATTTCTTCGTAGTATAACACGATGTTAAAAAGCTTTCAGAGGCCGCATGTTCAGCATAAAAGATCGAAATCTCATTCGAGACCATGTATTTCAAATGGCCGCATCCGCTGCACGCGTCGTTTCGGGCGCCGTTGTGGGTTCGCTCGCCTTGGGAGAAGGAGATCGCTGGTCGGACCTTGACCTGACCTTCGCGGTTGCAGATAGCTGCCCTGTCAGTGATGTGCTCGATGATTGGACGCAGGAACTCACCGGGAAATTCGATGCCGTTCAGCTATTCGACCTGCCAAGCGGGGCCGTCCATTTACCGTGTGTTTTTGCTCCCAGGATGCCTGCAATTTGATCTCTCGTTCACGCCGGCTTCTAAATTCGGGGCGAGCGGCCCAAAATTCAAACTGCTCTTCGGTAATTCCGTGGAAAGACCGTATGTTCAGCCGCCTTCAGCGCATGAACTCTTTGGCTATGCAGTGCATCACGCGCTGCGGGCGCGCTTTTGAATCGAACGCAGGCGTTTCTGGCAGGCCAAGTACTGGATCAGCGGCGCCCGCGATTATGCCCTCAGCCTCGCCTGCCGAAGACGTGGACTACCGGTTGTTCACGGCAGAGGCTTCGACAATCTTCCTACTGAAGTGCGCGAGGCGTTCAGCAATACACTGGTCACTTCACTGGAGAGGAACGAATTGCTGCGCGCGCTCGGCAATGTCATCAATGGATTGTTTCATGAAGCAGATGAAGTTAAAGAATTGGCCGATAAAGTAGAGCCGAGAATGAGGGAGTTAACCGCTGTGTGGGATAACTGAATTCCCCAAACCTTTTGGACTTCGAGCCTTCGTAGATATACTCATAACAAACTCGTGGTTTTCTCAAGATCAAAGAACGAACCGCCAAGCGCGCAAAGATCGCGAAGAAAAAAAACAAGAATCTTAGCGAACTTTGCGTGCTTCGCGTTAAAAAATGGCAAAGCATAGATTCACCATGGACCTTGAAAAGGTTCTGGTAACGAACTTCCCCCAACGCTGAGTTTGCGGGAAGCTTGTTCCGAGGCTAAATCCCCCACCCAAAAGGATAGGAAAAAATTGGATATGCCGTGTGACAATTGACTGAACCTTTTTCAGCATCTATTAATCTCGACATGTAGAATGAAGATTGTTTATAATTTCCCCTTTGTAAATTGGAGGCAGTTCATGGGACGTACAAAATTTATCGTCGGCGGGGTGTTGATCCTCGCGGCGGTGATCTATCTGATCTTCTCGGCTACGAAGGCCAACGCCGAATACTTCCTGACGGTTGATGAGCTGAAAGCCAAAGGCGCCACCCTCACCGGCCAGAACGTGCGCATCTCAGGCGCGGTCGTCGGCAACACCATCCAATATGACCCGAATTCGCTCACATTGACCTTTGACGTTGCCCAGGTTCCCGGCGATCAAAAGGAAGTGGATGCCGAAGGCGGATTGGCGGCTGTCTTGCACGCGGCGGTCATTGACCCGAACCGGGCGCGGCTCAAGATCATTTACAACGGTCCCAAGCCTGATCTCCTAAAGGATGAAGCGCAAGCCATCATGACCGGCCATCTCGATTCCAATGGGGTCTTTCACGCCGACGAATTACTGCTCAAGTGTCCCACCAAATATCAGGAGGCGGTACCCAATCAGGCCGGTTGATCGAAGAAAGCCGGAGAGACATAAGCGCTTCGCGTTTCGTTTTCCAGAGGAGTTTTATGGTTGCTGACATAGGTTACGGAGTTATCTTCATTGCTTTTCTGGTCGCGCTCTATAGTGTGGGCGCGGCCATTTATGGTGATAGAACAAAATCGGCCGGCTGGGTTGAGTCGGCCCGCCGCGCCATGCTATTGTTGTGGCCGCTTATTTCTATTTCCGCCGCGGCCCTGATCTACTTGCTGGTCACAAACCACTTTGAGGTTTCCTTCGTCTATGAAGTGATCAGCCGGGATATGCCCACCTATCTCAAAATTACAGCCTGGTGGGGAGGACAGGCCGGCTCGCTGGTATTCTGGTCGTGGTTGATGTCCGCTTTCGCTTCGCTGGTCACCCTGCGCAAATGGGACCGCGACCGCGAATTTCTGCCATGGGTCATTGTGGTTACCTCTCTTACCACGGCGTTCTTCCTGGCTCTGGTTGTCTTTTACGAGAACCCATTCGCTGAATTTTGGCGGGGGCCGGATGGGAAATTGATCGCCGATGCAAGCGGGAATGCCATCAAAAGCATGTTTGCGCCCATGCTCAACGCGAGCCTGGCCATCCCAACGGACGGAAATGGACTGAATCCATTCCTGCGGAATCCGGGCATGATCATTCATCCGCCCATGCTGTATCTTGGGTTTGTATCCTTCGTGATCCCATTTGCCTTCGCCATTGCAGCCCTCATCACCGGCCGCACCGATGATCGCTGGATCCGCATCACGCGCCGCTGGACATTATGGGCCTGGTTATTCCTTTCGTGCGGTCTGGTGCTCGGCAGCCGCTGGGCATATGATGTGTTGGGCTGGGGCGGTTTCTGGGGCTGGGACCCGGTGGAAATCGCGGCATTGATGCCATGGTTGACCGGAACCGCCTTTTTACATTCCGTGATGATCCAGGAAAAGCGCGGAATGCTGAAACAATGGAATATGCTCCTTATCATCCTGACCTATGCGCTGGTCATCTTCGGAACCTTCCTGACCCGCTCCGGCATACTCTCTTCGGTGCATGCCTTCGCGGAAAGCGCCATCGGTCCGGCCTTTTTCACCTTCATTGGCATTACTTTCGTTGGATCCATTGCATTATTAATCTATCGCTGGCCCGACCTACGCGGCGAGACAGAGATGAAATCCATGCTCTCGCGCGAAGCGCTTTTCCTGCTCAACAACCTGCTATTCATCAGCGTACTGGTTGTATGTTTCTGGGGTGTGGTCTTTCCGATCATTTCCGAGATATTCACCGGCCAAAAGGTGACCGTCGGGCCGCCGTTCTATCAAACCGCCACCGGACCGCTTTTTGCCGGATTAATGTTATTGATGGGTGTTGCCCCACTTTCAGCATGGGGACATTCCAGCCTCAAAACATTGGGACGCGCCATTTGGAAATCCGTCATTGCGGCGCTGGTCATCACAATCTTCCTATTCTTCACTTACACCGCCAATCCCATCGCACTGGTTGCTTTCTTTCTCGTGGCGATGGTTATCCTGGTAACTCTACAAGAATTCTGGCGCGGTACAGCTGCCCGCATGAAGGCGCAAAGTGAAAATGCCTTCACTGCCTTTTGGCGTTTGGTAGGACGTGACCGCCGGCGTTATGGCGGGTATGTCATCCATCTCAGCATGATGTTGATGGCGATCGGCATCCTGGGGATCAACCTTTTCCAAATCCAAACCCAGGGAACGGTCCCGGTAAACAGTTCTTTATCGTTAGGCGGCTATACCGTCAAATACGACTCGGTGGCCCAGTTCCCCGGCCCGGATGGGCAGCAAGTGACGCGTGCAGTGGTCAGTGTTTATCAAGGTAATAATTATCTGGGCGATTTATATCCGCGCATTGATTATTACCCGACCGAAAAACAAAATATGACCATCCCCGGTGACCGTCCAACCTTGAAAGACGATCTCTATATCATTCTTGTGGACTGGCAGCCTACATCCACCAATGGCGCGACCTTCAAAATCTTCGTCAACCCATTGGTGAACTGGCTATGGATCGGAGCAATCATCTTCCTGTTCGGCATCATCTTTGCGGCCTGGCCCGACCGGGATGCAGAACGTGTTCCGGCGCGGTCGCACCACATTCACCAGCCGGATGCCAACCAAACCGGTGCGGCGGATTAATGGAAGACGCAATGAGTAAAATGCAAAACTCCAAAACGCAAGGACGCAAAACACAAAACGCAATTGCGTTACCCATTTTGCTGGCCTTGACATGCGGGCTTGTGCTGGCAAGCCAACCTTATCAAAAAGTTTTTGCGCAACAACCCGTGCCAACGCCATCGGACGATCAGGTAAATCAAATTGCCCATCAATTGTATTGTCCCGTCTGCGAGGATACGCATCTGGATGTATGCCCCACGGAAGCCTGCCGTCAATGGCGCGACTTGATCCGCCAGCAGCTTTCCCAGGGTTGGACAGAACAACAGATCAAACAATACTTTGTCCAGCAATACGGCGTACGCGTACTGGATGAGCCGCCTCAAACCGGGCTCAACTGGCTGATCTACATCCTGCCGCCGGTCATCATCCTGGCGGGCGCCTTCATCCTCTTCCGTGCGTTGAGGATGTGGACAAAACCCGGATCGGCCTCCGCTGCTTCGGGGTCGAAGGATGAGACGGTGAAGGATGAATATGTCGCACGCTTTGAAGAAGAATTAAAGAAAAGAAAGTAATGTTCCAGCCGCCATCCCTGGCGGCGATCCTGTATAGAGGCGGCACATTGAGCCACGCTATGGAAAATAACCTATGAACGAAAGTACACTCAGCACTCCACGCCGCGGCGTTCCGCTGTGGGCACAAATCATCATCTGGGTCTCCCTGCTGGCCTTGCTGGGAATCGTCGCCGTGGAGTTGAACCGGTCGCAACAAGGTCAAGTTGGACGCGGCGATAAGATCAGCAATTTTACAATGCCCTTGTTCAGCGGATACGAATTGAACGGACAGAACCAGTTCAATCTTGCCGATTATCATGGTAAAGTTGTGATGGTCAATTTCTGGGCATCCTGGTGCAAGCCCTGTGAACAGGAAGCCGCCGACCTGGAACAGGCCTGGCAATTTTATAGAAGCGATGGCCGCGTGGTTTTCGTCGGCGTAGACTATGTGGATACCGAACCGAAGGCGCGTGCCTATCTGGCCAAGTTCAGCATTACATTTCCCAATGGCCCGGACCTTGGAACGCGCGTCTCACAATTATTCCGCATCAAGGGTGTGCCGGAAACGTATTTCATCGACCCGCAGGGTATTCTGCAATACGCGCAAATCGGGCCATTTTCCTCGGTGGATGATATTAAATCCATTATTAACCCGTTGTTGAAGTAGGAGGGCTTGTGGATCTCAGTGCAATTCTTTTGCTGATCGCCCTGTTGTTGGGTGTAGGCTTATATCTGGCCGCGCCTTTGATCTTCGATTCAAAACCATACAGCGCGAAGGAGGAATCTGGCGAAATTTCCTCCCTCATGGCTGAACGCGACCGTGTCATCAACTCCCTGCAGGAGCTTGATTTCGATTTCAATCTAGGTAAAATTCCGAAAGAAGATTATCCTCCGCAGCGCGCCGAACTCCTTCAAAAAGGAGCGGATATCCTGCGTAAACTGGATACCATACTTCCACAGCCGATCAGTGATGACAAAGTAGAGATGCGGATTGAACGTGCCGCGGCGGCACGCCGGGCCGATGCCGGCATTCAAGCTGAACCGCCGTCGGATGATGAAGTCGAATCGATGCTGGCCACGCGGCGAAAAGCGCGCAAGAGCAAGTCTTCAGGTTTTTGCCCAAAATGCGGTAAAGCGGTTCTGGTCACAGATCAATTCTGCGCCAATTGCGGGAAAGCCTTAAAATAAAAACACACAGCGCACAATGTGAGGAATGCGTTTTGTGTTTCATAAAAAGGAAACCATGAAATTTCGCCTTGTACTTATCATCGCCGCACCCATTATTTTTCTGGCGGGGTGCAGCCTTGCTTCGGATATTACGCCGCCGCCCAATTACGTTTCGCCAACTCCCCTGCCGACGCTGGGAGCCTTGTATCCCGCTTCCGCGCCCGACGTTCAAAACGGTGCGGCGATCTTCGCACAGAACTGTGAGCCATGTCATGGAGATACCGGACTCGGCAATGGGCCTCAAAGCCAGCAATTGCCTGTCACGGTTCCCGCCCTGGGCCTGGCGGATACAGCCCGCTCGGATTCGCCCGCGCAATGGTTTACCACCGTTTCCCAGGGAAACCTGGACCGCTTCATGCCGCCTTTCATCGGAGACTTGAGCGATCAGGATCGCTGGGATGTTGTCTCTTACGCGTTAACCCTTCACACCAAGCCGGATCAAATCGCGCAGGGCAAAGCGCTGTTCGATGCAAATTGTCCCAATTGCGCCAGCAAGTACATCAACCAGAAAACGATGGCCGCGTTATCTGAAAATGACATCATTCGAATCATCAAGAACGGCCAGGGAGATATTCCCGCTTTCGGAAAAAATTTCAGCGACGTTCAGGCATTGGAGGCGGCGATGTATATCCGCACCCTGACCTTCGCAGCCGCACTTCCCACCGCAGCGCCGACAGCGACTATCGTTTCGACCACTGTTCCTCCAACGGCAGGCGGGACGGTTTCGTCACCCACGCTTACCAGTGCAACAACCGCCCCGACCGCAAACACGCAGGCCGTGAGCGCAACCCCCCCATCTGAAACGAGCACTGACTTCACCCTGCTCAAAATGGATCAGATACACATTTATAGCGATTTTGCCACACAAGGGCAGGTGCAATTCATCGAAATTTATGTGTTCACGAACCCAAGCAATAAAACGGTCATCGTTTCCAGCGATGGTGTGACGATTCCCTTCATCAAGTTCCCGGAAGGCGCACAAAATACAGGCTATGAACCCGATTCAAACAGCGCACAACTCGTGGCCGCCGGCAACGGTGTGGCTGCGCCGCCTAATAGTAATCCGTATGCCATCATTGCATTCTTCAGCCTGCCATACAGCGGTCAATTGGAAATTAAGCAGCCGTTTGAAACGGCTACTCCTTCCGTGCTCCTGCTTATGCCGGAAGGGATCACGGTAACAGGCAATCAACTGGCGAGCGCAGGCATCGTCGCAATCCAGAACAATAACTATCAGGAATTCTCGGCTAATGACTTCCACACCGGTGATGTGTTGGACTTCACCGTGAGCGGTACGCCCAAGGTCAGTACGACCACATCCGCCAATAACTCACCGGCAGGACTCTTTATCGGCGCAGGCGTACTGGGCTTGGCATTAATTGGTGCGGGCGCCTGGTTCTTTTTCCGAGACCGGAAAAACCCTCAGAACGTGGAAGAGGAAGATGATGAAGATGAATTCGAGTCGGCAGATGAAGTCATGGATGCCATCCTTGCGCTGGATGATCTGCATTACGCCGGCAAGATCAATGAAGAAGCCTATCAAAAGCGGCGCGCGGTACTGAAAGAGATTCTCAAAGGAATGATGTAACAGCCATTACTCAACAACCGAACATGATCACTGTTCATAAACTATTCAAGCGCTTCGGTATGAAAACCGTTCTGCGCGGTCTGGACTTTGAAGTCCAGCCGGGCGAGTTTGTCGCATTGCTGGGTCCAAACGGCGCAGGAAAGACAACCTTTATGCGCATCCTGTCATCGCTTTCGCGGCCTTCACTCGGTACGGTCAGCGTGGCGGGCTATCGTTTACCAGATCAAGCCGCGGCAGTGCGCGCCCGCCTGGGTGTGGTCTCGCATTTGCCCCTGCTCTACGGCGACTTGACCGCTGAAGAGAATCTGCGTTTCTTTGGAAGGATGTATGGCGTTCAGGACATCGAAGGCCGGATCACGGAGGTGCTTGAATTAATCGGCCTGGCAGAGCGCCGACGCGACCTCGTCCGCACTTTTTCGCGCGGGATGCAGCAGCGTCTCGCCATCGGGCGCGCTGTATTTCACGATCCCGATGTGATGTTATTTGACGAGCCGCACACAGGGCTTGACCAGGACGCGTCTGTCATGCTCGATGAGGTGCTGCGTTCGGTGGCGGCAAAAGGCCGCACCATCGTAATGACATCGCACGATCTGCTGCGGGCCGAGGATCTTGCCACACGCTTCGATATTTTGTCGCGCGGCAGTATTGCCGCATCGTCCACCCGTAAGGAACTTGGCAAGAACAATTTGCTTACATTCTATCGCGACGCACTGGCAGGTTGATATGGCTACCCGCACCTCGACAATCGTTCACAAACAATCAGCCAACCCATCATTCCTAAAAGCCACCTTTGCAATCATCTGGAAGGATGTCGCCGCCGAATTTCGTTCACGTGAAATCTTCTCGGCGATGCTGGTTTTTTCCCTGCTCGTCATTCTGATATTCAACTTTGCCCTCGAATTGGATATCGTCACACGCCAATCCGTGACCGCAGGCGTGTTATGGGTCACATTTGCTTTTGCCGGTACGCTCGGCCTCAACCGCTCGATGGCAGTCGAGAAGGACCGCGGCTGTCTCGATGGACTCCTGCTGGCCCCCGTGGACCGAGCCGCGATCTATTTCGGGAAAGTCATCAGCAATCTGGTTTTCATGTTGATCGTGGAAGCCATTGTCCTGCCGGTTTATTCGTTCCTGTATAACGTCAATCTATTCAATCCGGGTTTATTGCTGGTCATTTTGCTCGGCTCGATCGGCTACATTGCGGTTGGAACATTATTGGCAAGCATGGCAATCCAGGCACGCACACGCGATGTGCTTTTGCCAATTTTGTTGTTCCCGGTCGCGATCCCGGTTCTCATTGCCGCTGTCAAAGCCAGCGAAGGATTTCTGGCCGGCAGTGATTTCAGCACAATCTATGCGCCTCTCAGTCTTTTGATCGGCTACGATGTAATCTTCACGGCCATCCCTTACATGGTTTTCGATTACGTGGTGGAAGAGTGAATAGTAAGCGGGAATAAGCCTGGAAATTAATCGTCTGATGCGTTACATCTCAAATCATAAATAAATCCGGGATTCGATCAACTGCTTGGTCTTAATTCAAAATTTAGATTCGACAAATATAATCTACGAAAGGATAAGCATGCAATCAAAACCTCCTGCCTTAAAAATACTTGATATCTCCTCCGTGCTGGTTTTGGCGATTGCCACATACCTTGCACTCATCTACGCGCCCGAAGAAGCCGTGATGGGACAAGTACAGCGCGTATTCTATTTCCACATTGGAACGGCATGGACCGGCCTGCTGGGTTTCCTGTTCGCGGCGGGATTGGGCATTGTCTATCTCGTCAAGCAGGATATTAAATGGGACATTGCCGGAGTTGCCGCAGTGGAGATCAGCGCAGTGTTCTTCCTCATCACGATCATGCTCGGCTCCATCTGGGCGCGGCCCATTTGGAACACATGGTGGACCTGGGATCCCCGTTTAACCACCGCCGCCATTACCGAATTAATTTACATTGCCTACTTCATGCTGCGCGAAGGCATCGAAGACCCCGACCGGCGCGCCCGCTTCGGCGCGGTGTATACATTAATCGGCGGGATCAGCGCGCCGATCACCTTCTTCGCGATCCGTTTATTTCGCACCATCCACCCGGTGGTAATTGGCGGCGGCGATCCCAATGCACAAGGCACATTCGCAATGACGCCGCACATGGAAGTTGCATTCTTCTTTGGCCTGTTCGCTTTTACCGTCATCTTCATTGACTTGTTCTGGAATCGGATTCGCATGGGTCAATTGGCCGCAAAGGTCGAACAACTCAAGCTCAATCTCATGCACTAGAAGTACAAGGAGCAATCATGTTTCCTCTCGAAGCCCCTCCCGATACATCCGCCTATATGATCGCAGGTTATGTTATTTTCTTTGTCATTGCCGCAATCTATCTCATCAGCCTGCTGGTGCGCTGGCGCAACCTTAATCAGGATATGACAACGCTCGAAGCCATTGAAAAAGATAATAAACGCAAAGCAGAAAAACCATCCAAGGAACAGAAAAACTAAAAAAATCCCCCGGAAAACAGTTTGTAATTTACGGCGAGTCCGCTATAATAGAGTTCATAGCGGACTTTTTTAATAAAGGTTGACAAGATTAACCCAAAACATGTAACTTCCGTGAATTGGATACTTGCCATTCTGCTGGCTTTTGGCAGTCTGGTGCTTCTCCCCGCGACTTCAGGGCAGGCGGCAACAGCCAAAACTCCTCCCGGTCCCGACCGGATCACTCAAATTACTGTGAACTACACCGCTTACACATGGTGGATGGCAACCTGGAATAAAAATCACATCGTTTGCTCCGTTGTGGTGGATCACGAAGGACAGCCGACTCTTGGGGAAGTTTATACCAACTGCAGTCAGGGTGTTTACTATAACTGGACAAAAACACGCCCCTGCTCATCCGCCCCACAGGATTGCAAGGGCTTTTATCTTTATCTCGTTAAAACAGAGCAATCCCAAAAACAGGTTACCGTGAAACTGCCTCCACCGGCCGTTTGGTTATCGCTGGAAGGATGCGAATCCGTCACCAAGTCGGGAACGAACATTTGTGAAACGATACCCAGATTGGTTTTGAAAGGCGAAGAACCGCTTCCGAACGAACACATCGTGCGGGTGGAAGGCACGATGGATGGTCAACCGTTTGCATGCAGTGCAGATTGCAAACTGAAGCTGGCAGCCACCAGCGACAAAGGCGTGAATTTGCAATTCTGGGCATGGTCCAGCTATGGCGATAGCAGTGAAGCATTCAGCGCACAGGTGCGCGTCGAGACTGCCACAGCGGGCAACCCCGATCAAAAATCGTGGTATGTGGATGTGCTTTCCACGCAATGGATGGGCGTGCATCCAGCAAGCTGTGCCAGTGTGTGGAAATCATTCCCGCCCGTTGGGGGGCCTCCTGATTGGTTAAGCACGCCCCAGGACCCCGCAGAATTAAGCAGTGATATTCCCTATAATCACCTTTCCGCAAACTTGATTCTGCAAGGCGTGGTGGACGCCAGCGGTTGTCCGGATGGAGGTTGGTCCTCCGATGGTACGGTCAATCAATGCGGATTGGAAGCGGCACGTCCCCAGGTAAATGCCTGGCAAAATCAATTCGATTCGTTGATCATCAACACTTCACACAATACAGGCGTACCTGCCCAATTGCTCAAGAATCTATTCGCCCGCGAAAGTCAGTTCTGGCCGGGCGTTTTCAAAGCAAGCCGCGATGCCGGATTGGGTCAGTTGACTGACAATGGCGCGGATACCGCCCTGCTTTGGAATCCAACTTTCTACAGCCAATACTGTCCGCTCATCCTTCCATCGCAAACTTGCAGTACAGGTTATGTTCACCTGAAGGCAAGCAATCAAGCGCTATTGCGTGGGGCGCTGGTCGGCAGCGTGAACGCGTCCTGCCAGGATTGTCCGCTTGGCATTGACCTGAGTCAAGCCGACTTCAGCGTAGGCGTGTTTGCCCATACCCTGCTGGCGGAATGCCAGCAGACTGCACAAGTCATTCTCAATAATGTTCCATCCACCTCGACCCAGTCAGCCGGCGATTTTGCTTCCTATGAGGATTTGTGGAAATTTACCCTGGTTAATTACAACACCGGTGCGGGGTGTTTGGGCCTGGCGGTAAACCAAACCTGGACTGCCGAACATAAGCTGACCTGGGATGCCATGGCCATACATTTCACCGATGTCTGCGCGCCGGCAAAGAATTATGTGAACGACATCAGCAAATAGGCGGAAATTCTTTATTCCGCTTTTATACGCCATGCCAAACTAAAAAATATTGCCCCACCCCATCCCTCCTCAAATTCAAAGGATTCGGAGGGGTATCCCACCGAAGTTATTCTTTGCGGAAAGGGAAGGGTAGGGTTTGGAGACATACATGCTCACCCTCGCCGAAAAAATCCTCTTTGCAATCGCGACCCTTGTTTCACTCTACTTCACGTATCGCGGTGTGGATCGCATCATCAAACTGATCTCCAGCGGGCAGGGCAAACCCGATTGGAAAGCCGCCTTCAAACGCATTCCCCAGGTCTTCGCAAAAGTCATCTCATTTCAACCGGTTTTTCGTTTTCGATTATGGACGAGCATTTTGCACGCGCTCATTGGCTGGGGATTTCTTGTTTTCCTGGTGGTCAACCTTTCGGATTTGATTTTGGGCTACACGGGCTTCAGCATCCTCAACCAGACCGGCTTGTTCGGCGATGTGTATCGCTGGATGGCGGACATTGCCAATGTTGCGATTCTGGCTGGCATGCTTGCAATGGTCATCCGCCGCTTCATCCTCCGGCCCGCGACGCTATCCACGCGTAACACCACGTTACTGAATGCGAAGGCGCGTTTCGGCATCCAGCGTGACTCAGCCATCGTTGCAACCTTCATTATCGTCCATAACGCCTCCCGCTATTTGGGAGAATCATTCAGCGTGGCACTCAGCGGCTCCACTGACAAGTGGCAGCCCACTATTTCCGCGATAGCAGGTTTGTGGTCGGGGATGAATGCCAACGCGCTCGTCATCGGCGAACATGCCATGTTCTGGCTGTCGCTGGGTGCGGTGGTTGCATTCCTACCGTATTTCCCTTATTCAAAACATATCCATCTTTTCTTCGCACCGTTGAATATTTGGATGAAACCCCAGAGACGATCCATTGGCGAATTGAACTACATCAATCTCGACGACCAGTCCATTGAGCAATTTGGCGCGGCACATATCAAAGATTTGGGCTGGGAGCAGGTGATGGATTCCTACGCCTGCATCATGTGCTTCCGTTGCCAGGAAGTGTGCCCGGCGTATAACACCGGCAAGCTTTTGTCACCGGCTGCGTTGGAAATCAACAAACGCTATAATTTCAACCATGGCGGCGGCACGGATGCGCCCATGCTGGATTTGATCTCGGAAGAGGCGGTTTGGGCCTGCACCTCCTGCGGTGCGTGCGTGGATATTTGCCCGGTAGGCAACGAACCGATGCGGGATATCCTCGACGTGCGGCGCAATCTCGCGATGATGGAAAGCAAATTCCCGAAGCAATTGGAAAACGCGTTCAAGGGCATGGAACGCAACGCCAACCCATGGAATGTCTCGCAGGCCGACCGCATGAAATGGGCTGACGGTTTGAACGTCCCAACGATTGAAAAGAATCCGGAGCCGGAAATTTTATGGTGGGTCGGCTGTGCGCCAGCCACCGATACACGCGCTCAAAAGACTGCACAGGCCTTTGCAAAGATATTGAACGCGGCGGGCGTCAATTATGCCGTGCTTGGACAGAACGAACAATGCACCGGCGATTCAGCCCGGCGCGCGGGACGCGAGGATATTTTCTTTGGGCTGGCCACCGCGAATGTCGAAATTCTGAACGAGGTCAAGCCAAAGAGAATTGTCACCACTTGTCCACATTGTTTGCATACGTTGAAGAATGAATACCCGGCGTTTGGCGGGAATTACACCGTCATCCACCACACCCAGTTGATCAATGAACTGGTCGGTGCTGGAAAGATTCAGTTATCGATATCCAGCGATGCATATACAGTGACCTTCCACGATCCATGCTATCTTGGCAGGCATAACAATATCTTCGATGCGCCGCGCGAAGATTTGAAATTGGCCGGATTGGAAGTCATCGAAATGCCGCGTCATTCCGCCAAATCGTTCTGCTGCGGCGCAGGCGGCGCCCAAATGTGGAAGGAAGAAGAACAAGGCTCAAGCCGCGTCAACACCACGCGTTTTGCGGAAGCGAAATCCGCTCTCAAGAATGCAGGCTCCCCCGCAGGCGCAAATACGATTGCGGTTGGCTGTCCGTTCTGCCTGACCATGATGAGTGATGCGTCGAAAGCCGATGGCGGCCAGATACAGGTCAAGGATGTGGCGGAAATCGTTGCAGAGAAATTAAAATAACGAATGGGCAAATGCCCGCCTAGGTGATTTGGTGAAATTAAAAAAAATATTATTGATCACGGACGGTTTTCTCATCCTTGGACTCATGGTTTTGTATGGCTGGAGGTCGGGGCTTTTGAGGCAAATCTATCTTGCCGCCGCCGCGGAGACCCTGCTGGTAAAACATGGTGATCACCCCGTCCAAATCCGCTTCGATTTAGAAGAGCATATGAATCAAGTATATATTTCGGCGGGGGAATTCACGATGGGAGCCGACACCAATTTCATAGGCACAAAACCTCACAAGGTTTATTTGAATGCCTACTGGATCGATCAGGTGGACGTGACCAATTCGATGTACGCCATTTGCGTGAAGGCAGGCCAATGCAAGCATCCGGCGCGCTATGATGACTATTTCGACAATCCAAAATTTGCTGATTACCCCGTTGTCTATGTCAACTGGTATGTGGCCAAGGCTTTTTGCGCATGGAAAGGTGAAAGACTGCCCACCGAGGCAGAATGGGAAAAGGCAGCGCGCGGTTTGGATGCACGACCCTATCCATGGGGAAAAGGCTCACCCGATATCTCGCTATTGAATTACAACGGCGACCATCAGGATATCGTATCCGCGTATGACTATTTGATCGGGATCAGCCCTTACGGTTTGTTGCAAATGTCGGGTAATGTCCGCCAATGGGTGTCCGATTGGTATGGGAGAAGTTACTATTCCACTTCACCCTATAAAGACCCGCAGGGACCCGATAGCGGCAAATACAAATCCCTGCGGGGCGGTGCCTTTAACGATGATGCACAAGAGGTGGAAACGTTTTATCGGGCCTATCATAATCCCACTTCGGCGGGACAGGATCGGGGTTTCCGTTGTGTGCGAAGCGCTCCATAGATGATTCGTTACCACTCAAATATTTACCGTAGACGTTTGATCCGCCTGCCAGCGATATAACATTGTCCTGCAATTTATTCCCAAAACAGTGAGAGTGATGCTGTGACACAATTAAAGATTTAAAAGCACGGCAAGCCAAATAAAATCCAAGATATAATACCGAGGGTATGCTGATCAAATCATTCAAACGATTATCTGATTGGAGAATGGGCTGGATCACTTTAGGAATATGCGCCCTCGTTCTTCTGTTTGCCTTTTTCACGATACCGGCATTGCGGGTTTTTCTTCATAACGCCAAAGCACAGGTCAAACGGGATATAGCCTATTTCAATTCGTTTGACCTCGGAAAAACAATACCTGAAATACCTCCAAAACAACAAATCGCCCCGAAAGATGGGATGGTTCTTATATATGTTCCCGCCGGGAAATTTTTCATGGGAACGGATATTAGGGATGTAGAACAAAGCAATCCACAGCACACGGTTAACTTGCCGGCTTTTTGGATCGATCGGACGGAAGTCAGCAATGCCATGTATGCGCGCTGTGTGAAAGATCGCAAATGCGCCCCGCCAGTCAACCCCAGGGATAAAAATCCTTATTACAATAATCCGCGTTTCGCTAATTACCCTGTGGTCTATATCAAATGGGGAAACGCAGTGGATTATTGCAGGTGGGCTGGCCGGCGTTTGCCAACTGAAGCGGAATGGGAAAAGGCCGCTCGAGGAACAGATGGGCGCACTTATCCATGGGGGGAAGATGATCCGAACCCAAGTTTATTGAATTACGATAATAATATCGGTGGCCCCCTTCCTGTGGACAGTTACCCCCTGGGCACAAGCCCCTACGGGGTATTGAACATGGCAGGCAATGTGCGCGAGTGGGTCAACGATTGGTACAACCGGTCTTATTACTTCCGGACAGTTTTTATAAATCCTCATGGCCCGATGAGCGGAGAATCAAAATCCCTGCGTGGCGGCGCATTCGACGATTCGGGGCGGCAGGTCACAGTATACAACCGGTTCAACCATTTGCCATATTCTGCCGGAAACGACCGCGGCTTTCGGTGCGCAATGGATGGAGATTGATGAGCATCCATTCCATCCGCAGATTCCCCTGAGGATCGATGAGAGCAAACATCATCGCCGCTCGATTCGTTCCAAGTGGAACAACGATGACAAAAACCTGATGAAAACACAATCAAGCAGCAAAGATTTTGCGCAACCGTTTCCTTTTCCGTTATAATCCGCCTTAAACACTCCACAATCCAGGAGAGAGACTCATGCCCAAGACCAAGGGCCCTATTGTATTACCCCTCGAAAAAGAAGAGATACTTAACGATTATCGGCTTGCGTATCAATCGCGACAAGCGAGCCTGATCGGCCGCCGTGAGGTGTTGAGCGGCAAGGCAAAATTCGGCATCTTTGGCGACGGCAAGGAACTGGCCAACATCGCCATCGCGCGCGCCTTCCGTAAAGGCGACTGGCGTTCCGGCTATTACCGCGATCAGACCTGGATGTTCATGCTGGGTGTGATGAGCATCCAGGAATTCTTCGCCCAGCTCTACGCACACGCCGATGTAAAAGCCGAATCGAACACAGGCGGGCGCGGCATGGACGCGCATTTCGCCTCGCGCTATATCAACCCGGATGGGACGTGGAAAAATCAAACCGAGATGTATAACACAGCTGCGGATGTCTCACCCACCGGCACGCAGATGCCGCGCGCGGTCGGATTGGCCTACGCATCCGTGATGTATCGCAAGATTGATGAATTGAAAAGCCTTACACAGTTCTCGCGTAATGGCGACGAAGTCACGTTTGCAAGCATCGGCAATGCTTCCACTGCCGAGGGGATGTTCTGGGAATCGCTCAATGCCATCGGCGTCCTGCAGGCGCCCGTGGTCATCACCGTTTACGATGACGGCTATGGCATCTCCGTCCCGAATCAATTCCAGATGGTCAAGGAAAACATCTATATGATTCTCAAAGGCTTCGAGCGCGAGCCATGCATGGAAGAAGATTGCGAACGGGGCTATGATTTATACCAGGTGCGCGGCTGGGATTATCCAGCGCTGATCGAAACTTATCAAAACGCGGCCGAGATCGCGCGCAAATATCACATCCCGCAGTTGGTGCATGTCATTGATGTGACCCAACCGCAGGGACATTCCACATCGGGCAGTCACGAACGATATAAGAACCCGGAGCGGCTCAAGTTCGAGGAAGAGTTTGACTGTGTAAAGAAAATGCGCGCATGGATGATCGAAAACCGCGTCGTATCAGAATCCGAGCTGTCCAATGTTGAAAAGGAGGGCTATGAAACCGTGGAGGGCATTCGTAAAGCCGCATGGGAGGCATATCTCGATCCGATTCTTGAAGAGCGCGCCCAAGTGACGGATATGCTCGACGAGATCGCAGGCAGTTCACCTCACGCGTCAGAATTGAACGATATCAAAGAACGAGTATCCGCCCTGCCTGCGCCACTGAGACGCGATATTCACTCCGCGGCGCACGAAGCCTTGCGCGTCCTGCGCAGCGAAGAGAATCCATTGAAGCAGGTGCTGGCCGGATGGAAGAACGAGCAGGACACGATCAATCTCGAACGGTATGGCTCGCACCTTTATAGCGGAAGCGCATTGAAGGTCGAGGAAGTCAAGCCGGTTTATTCGGCGGATGCGCCGACCCTGTTCGGCTTCGAGGTCATCAACGCCGCCTTCGATTCGATTTTGGCGCGGGAACCGCGTGTGATCGCGTTCGGCGAAGATGTGGGTCTGCTCGGCGATGTGAACCAGGGTCTCAAAGGAATGCAGGAAAAGTATGGCGCGCTGCGCGTGACCGACACAGGCATCCGCGAGGCGACGATTTTGGGGCAGGCGATTGGCATGGCGATGCGCGGCCTGAGGCCGATTTGTGAAATCCAATATCTCGATTATCTGCTCTACGCGCTGCAAATCATGTCCGACGATCTGGCGACCCTGCACTGGCGCTCCGCAGGCGGGCAATCCGCACCGGTGATCATACGCACGCGCGGGCACAGACTCGAAGGCGTCTGGCATTCCGGTTCTCTGATGTCCGGGATCATGAATTTGACGCGAGGCATAAACATTTTGGTGCCGCGCGATATGACCCGCGCGGCCGGCTTTTATAACACTTTATTGAAGGCCGATGAGCCGGCCTTGATCGTGGAAGTGTTGAACGGCTATCGCATCAAGGAAAAATTACCCGATAACATCGGCGAGATGACTGTTCCGCCCGGCATACCCGAGGTCCTCCGCGCAGGAGAAGATATCACCATTGTAACGTATGGCGCCTGTTGCCGAATCGCGATGGATGCGGCGGATAAGCTCAGCAAAGCCGGTATCGAGGTTGAAATCATTGACGTGCAATCCCTTTTGCCGTTTGATGTTCACGGCAGGATCGGCGAGTCGCTGAAGAAAACGAGCCGGGTCATATTTTTAGATGAAGACGTTCCCGGTGGAACATCCGCAATCATGATGCGGGAAATCATCGAGAAACAAGGCGGCTACTACCACCTTGATTCCGAACCGCGCACCCTGAGCGGCACGGACCACCGCCCCGCGTATGGGAGCGACGGCGATTACTGGTCGAAGCCGAATGCGGAGACAGTCTTCGATACCGCCTATGAAATGATGCATGAAGTTGATCCGAATCGGTATCCAAAAATCCTTTAAGCGCAAAGGTTCGTCAGTAACACAAAGGTTTTTTCTTCATGTTCCAAGTTGCAGGTTTTTGCCCTGACTTCGTATATTTCGTGATGAATCATAAGGAGCGTTTATGGCGACCAAAGTTTTAGTCCCATTACTCGGCGAAGGCGTGGAAGAAGTTACTATCATCAAATGGTTGAAGCAGGAAGGTGAACTCGTCAAGGAACTAGAGCCTCTGCTCGAAGTCAACACGGATAAGGTTGATACTGAAATCCCTGCGCCCGCATCAGGGACAGTGTTGAAGATCGTCGCGCAGGAAGGCGTACCTGCAAAGGTTGGAACGGTCTTGGCATTTATCGGAAAACCAGGGGAAAGTGTGGATGTTTCAAGTCCTCAAGTGTCAAATGTCAAATTGTCCACTGTAAGTGCGTCCCCGGTTAATCCAAACGTGACGCCTGACACTGCGCACATGACACAAGGTGCCGGTTTCATTGCTCCGGTCGTTGCAAAGATTGCGGCAGAGCATGGAGTTAATCTATCGCAGGTTCAAGGCACAGGTTTGAATGGGCGCATCACCAAGAACGATGTGTTGAATTTCGTTGAAAGCGGGAAACAGACCGTAGACAATAGAACGCAGACCATCCACCATCCGCCGTCCACCGCCGTTCATATTGAAGGCGACCAGCTCATTAAGCACACCGTCATCCGCAAGCAGATCGCGGAACATATGATGATGTCGAAACACACTTCCCCGCACGTGCTGACCGTCATGGAAGCGGACTTGAGCAAGGTCATCGCCCATCAAAACGCAAATATGGATCTCTTCGCCCGGGATGGGATCACCCTAACACTCACCGCCTATTTCATGATGGCCATCGTTGCCGGATTGAAAGCCTACCCGATGACCAATTCCTCGTGGACGGAGGGTGGAATTCTTGTCCATAAAGCCATCAATATTGGCATGGCAACTTCGCTTGGCGAGGAAGGATTGATCGTACCGGTGATCAAGAATGCGGATAATTTCTCTTTACTTGCGATGGCGCGCACGGTCAATGATCTCGCCAGCCGCGCCCGTGGGAAAAAGCTCCAGCCCGACGAAGTCAAAGGCGGCACGTTCACGTTGACCAATCACGGCGTGAGCCGGTCCCTGTTTTCGTTCCCGATCATCAACCAGCCTCAATGTGGGATTCTTGGCACAGGCACGATGCAAAAGCGGGTCGTTGTCATAGACGATGCCATCGCCATCCGTCCGATGATCTATCTCTCGTTTGTCTTTGATCATTGCATTCTCGACGGCGCATCGGCAGATTGGTTCCTCATGAAGGTCAAGGAAACACTGGAAAGCTGAGTTTAAACGAAGGATGATGTAGCAAAGAACATTGGCATCCTCACAATAATTAGATAAGCATAATTTGACGATTTCAAAGAAAGGCATTAAACTAGCGCATTGAACCGAAGGGATGTCTGGCCTTATTACACATTTCCCCTATTGCTTTATCGGTTTCCTAGAAAAATACTTTTTACCTCATCAATACCTTAACCAAAGACAGGCTGAAAAAGTAAGGCTTATTGGGTAAAGTAGTGTTTACGAAGTCACGCCCAACCCGAGAAGCACATGACCGAGATTCCAGCGCTTTTACAAAGTACTGTTCCAGTGGTTAGAGTCACCACTTTGCAGAAATTAAGGCATGTGATCTATGGCATGTTGATTAGCAATCAACAGGTGACCATGTTGGAAATCTCGCGTTGGACATAGGCAGGTACAAGTTGCCGACCATCCAGCACTTATACTCCACACACTATTGGTGTGGCTCTAAATTCAGCGGATCTTTTTTAGAAACCGGAATGTAAATATATTGCAGCAGGCGATGAAGTGGTGTTAAACAAAGCAGGCAATCTGAAGCAATAAAATTACTTCCGCAAAACCTGATAGCATTTATCTGCAGAAATTTTCGAGCAATTGCCCGCTTGGGCATGGTTCATCCCGGTTTTCAACCGGTTTCTACTTCATAATCGGCGAAGGTGTTGCACATGAAAAAAGCTTATTTTATTTTGGTTGTTTTCCTTCTGGTTGCAATTCTGGCTATTCCCCGTTTTGTAGGGTTGGATAAATTTATATCACTCGATGAACCCTTTTGGGTCCGTAATGGCGCCAATTTCTATTATGCACTGGGCCAACGCCAGTTTGAAAATACTATATACAATTATCACCCTGCGATCACTACACTGTGGGTTGGCGCTGTTGGTATGCTAGCTTATTTCCCAAAATATCGTGCCCTCCAAGAAGGATATCTGACTAAAAATCAGTTTGATGAATTCCTTATTCAGCACGGCAAGTCCGAGTTAGGTTTGTTTTTGTATAGCCGCAGTGTTCAGGTAATCTTAATTGTTCTCCTCCTTTTGACCATATTTTTTCTACTGCGATATCTTTTAGGAAACCAAACGGCCTTTTTCACAACTGCATTTGTCTCTTTATCTCCCTTCTTTTTAGGAAATTCCCGCCTGCTAAATCATGTAGCGATGATGGGATTGTTCGTCTTAGTCTCATTGTTCAGCATGATAATCTATTTGTTTAAGAAAGAGAACTTATTTCTCCTACTATTCTCGGCGATCGCGGGAGCATTAGCTCAACTCACGCTGACTACGGGCTTTTTATTATTTCCCATTATCGGGTTGGTTCTTATCTCACACCTTATAGAATCAAGAGAAGTATTTTCCTGGAAAAGGATATCAGAGATATTAAGAACTTTATGCATTTGGACAGTGGTTTTGATTGCGGCTTATTTTTTATTCTGGCCGGGAATGTGGGTGGATCCAGAAAAGATGCTTAGTCAAGTATATGGTCACACCTTATATTTTGGCTTGGGAGTCTCCAATATTTTCACACCTGGCAGAATGACATTAAGTCATTTTTCTCTGAGTTCCGCATCGGAAATACTAAGTACGGCTGAAACATTTGTACTGCAAATGCTTTGGCATTCGACTCCTCTCACTTGGATTGGTTTCATTGTCGGAATTTCATTTATCTTCATCCAACAAAAAAAGCCGACCGAGCATTTATATAAGTGGACAATCCTTTATTCCGTGGTTATGGCTATCCTTTACATCTTGTTGTTTAGTGTTGCTGGCGGAAAAGACTCGGCACATTACATTCTTGCCAGTTATTTGGGCGTGGATATTGTCGCAGGCCTAGGTCTATCCACTCTTCTTGAAAAGTTATCAGAGAAATGGTTTGCAAAAAACCAGAGCGTGATGATGATAGGTGGGATACTGGCATTGGTGATGATCCAGATAGTTTTCATAATAGGATATTACCCATATTACTATACATACTTGAACCCCTTGATGAAAATTGCCCCAGCTGCCGCGAAGGCTCCTATTTACGAGGATCCCAGTTATGGTGAAGGCTTGGAATTGTCAGCAGCCTATCTTTCACAAAAGCCGGAGGCCGATATAATGACTGTGATGTCATATGGCGGGTACGGTTGTTTCTCGTTCTTTTTCCCCGGCAAAACGCTCGTAATAAATGATGTATCCACGGTTAACCCTAACCCGGCTGTCATTAAATATCTACAAGCCTCAAGCTATGCGGTTTTGGACCATCGCTATCAGGAAGCTTTCAATGATTTAGCGGGTTTTGAAGGGCTAACTCCCGAAAAGATCATCTGGCTCAACGGAATCGAATACTTTGACATTTACCGTGCGGCAGATCTGCTTGAGCGTATAAATGTTAATTTATCTAATAAATGATCCTTTACATTATTACAATACCTTCGCCAATTATGAGGTGGGAGCTGGATCAAGGGTGGGTAAACCAAGTAACCATGCATTTAAAAGTAATGGACGAATCTCAGCCATGTTTATCTGGCCATACCTGCCAAAACAAAAGGTTCAGGCATCCTCATCCTGCATCATGATAAGGACTCAAATCATTCTTTAATAAGGTATGCAATCAACTTGCTGAACAGGGTTTCCTCGCGTTTGCACCCAATTTGTATATTGGCAGGGTTGCAACAACCATTGATGAGGCCAAGGTTTTGGGTGAATAACGCTCTTCAAAATATGAAGAAGCAGTCATATCCGCCGCCAAAAATTACTGGTTCGCACAGACTAAAAGCAATAGCATGGGAGTGCTTGGATTTTCATTGGGAGCTCATTAATCCCTGGATCTTGTATCAAACATGCCCGAACAAATTTCAACACTTGTGTTCTGTCTTATGGCATCAATAGCGTGGAATTCAGCAAAATCGAAGCCAAGATCCTCGGCCACTTCAGCGACAAGGATGAATGGGAGCCATTGAACAAAGTCCGTGCCAGGGAAACGAAAATGATACAGCAAGTGTAGATGTCAAGTTTCACATTGGTTCATAGAAGAAGACCGTCCGAATATGATTGGGCTTCCGCAACTTTGTCCTCGGATCGAACCTTCAATTTTCTAAGGAAAAAATTTGTAACATTGTTTTGACTTTCTTGCTTCAAAAAGAAAGATTACAATTGAAGTAATAACTCAAATATCATTATCAGGAGGCTGCCGACTTTCTACTCTACGGCGCCTCCATGACTTGAAATTCAGGAGAAATCATGCCAGAAAATTTTGACGTGGTCGTCATCGGCGCGGGACCGGCGGGATATGTCGCCGCCATTCGCGCTGCACAACTCAAGCAAAAAGTTGCCATTGTTGACAAACGATGGCTCGGCGGCGTGTGTTTGAATGTGGGCTGCATCCCATCCAAGTCGCTGCTCAAGAACGCCGAAGTCGCTCATATCCTGAGGGAGCGCGGCAAGGATTTTGGCTTTTCATTCGATAATCTGAAACTGGATTATTCGGTTGCCGTTAAGCGCTCACGGCAGAATTCAGACCGGCTGACCAAGGGTGTTGGTTTCCTGATGCGGAAGAATAACATCGCGGTCTTCATGGGCGAAGCCCGTCTCACCAAACCGACAGAGATCACCGTTAAGGATAAAGACGGCAAACTGACAGAACTATCCGCCAGGAATATCATCGTTGCCACCGGCGCAACGGCGGCCGTCCCCGGCGCATGGAAGGTGGACGGCGAGAAAGTCGTCACGTATCTGGAAGCCATCCTGCAGGAGAAACTTCCAAAATCGGTGATCATAATCGGATCGGGCGCGATCGGTGTGGAGTTCGCCACGGTGTGGAGTTCCTATGGCGTGGATGTGACCATTGTCGAGATGCTCCCGCGCCTGGTGCCGCTGGAAGACGAGGAAGTCTCGAAAGAGTTGGAAAAGGAATTCAAGAAACGCGGCATCAAATGCCGGGTTGGGAACAAAGTCGAGTCGGTCGAAGCAACGAGTTCGGGCGTGAAGGTAACGGTATCCGCTGACGGCAAGACCACCCCACTGGAGGCGGAGCAGGCCCTGGTTGCGATCGGCTTCCGTCCCAATTCAAAAGGCTTTGGACTCGAGGATATGGGCGTCAAGATCAGCGAGCGCGGATTCGTCGAAGTCAATGAAAAGATGCAGACCAGCGTCCCGAACATTTATGCCATCGGCGATGTGACCGGCAAGCTGATGCTGGCGCATGTCGGCTCGGCCATGGGGATCATTGCGGCGGAAAATATCGCCGGCGCCGAGACCATCACGCTCGATTACGAGATGATGCCGCGTGCCACCTATTGCCAGCCACAGATCGCGTCCTTTGGCTTGACCGAAGCACAGGCCAGGGAACGCGGACATACCATTAAGATCGGACGTTTCCCGTTCCAGGCCAACGGCAAGGCACTGGGAATGGGCGATTATGCCGGCTGGGTTAAGATCGTGGTGGATGAAAAATACGGCGAGATTTTAGGTGCGCACATGATCGGTCCTGAAGTGACCGAGCTGCTGCCTGAACTCACGCTGGCGCATATGATGGAACTGACACCGCACGAGATCGCACGCAATGTCCATGCACACCCAACGCTTTCAGAGGTCATAATGGAAGCCGCACATGGCGCGGATGGAACGCCGATACATATTTAGCGGTCAGCTTTCAGCAATCAGCCAACAGTCTCACAGATTTTGCGAGACTGTTGTTTTTTTTCATGAGTTTCTCGATGCTTTTCGCACAGGATGTTTTCGGTGAACGCCGTCATGTTCTCACGCGTATACAGCAAATGAGAACATGACGCACACAATGGTTCAAGCATTCCTATTCCCACCCTTATAGCAAAGCTAAAAAGTAGGCACTGCAGGTTTTTCCACTAAAAGCAGGGAACTTTTCGTTTATCAAGATTCTCTTTCAA